>Ga0194120_10007759_pt1 | contig 14493 bp, 12 predicted proteins | sample TA2MahCa65mmetaG_FD_148642 | JGI IMG/M metagenome (GOLD analysis project Ga0194120, IMG submission 148642) | Freshwater microbial communities from Lake Tanganyika, Tanzania - TA2015019 Mahale Deep Cast 65m | ecosystem: Environmental > Aquatic > Freshwater > Lake | place: Tanzania: Lake... | reverse complement strand
TCGGTGCTCTACGTCTATGGCCGTCTCGAAAGCGAAAGCGAACTCGTCGTCATGCGCTCCTCGGGTCTCAGCCAGTGGAGCCTGGCGAAACCGGCACTCGTCCTTGCCAGCGCCGTCGTCGCGATCGGCTATGCGGTGGTGCTTTATTTTCAGCCGGCCGGATTTCGCGCCTTCAAGGAATTGCAATTCGACATTCGCGGCGACTTCGCCGCCGTGCTCTTACAGGAGGGAGCGTTCACGACGCTGGCCGAAGGCGTTACGGTCTACATTCGGGCACGCGAGTCGAGCGGCGAACTCCGCGGCATTTTGGTCCATGAGAACAGAGACAAGAAGCGTCCGGTGACCATGATGGCCGAGCGCGGCGCCTTGCTCCGGACGTCCGAGGGCCCGCGCTTCGTCCTGTTCAACGGCAATCGTCAGGAGGTCGACATCAGCGAGGTCGGGCTGTCGCTGCTGCATTTCGAGCGCTATGCCATCGACCTGTCGAGCTATGCCGCCTCGGGCGGGCCGCGATGGCGCGAGCCGGGCGAGCGCTTCCTGCACGAGTTGTTCAACCCGGGGTCGGGTCTTGACGACGTCAACAACGCCAAGCGCATGCGCGCCGAAGGGCATCGGCGCCTGACCGGGCCGCTTTACGGCTTCGCTCTCGTCCTGATCGCGCTCGGCGCCGTCTTGTCGGGCGAATTCAATCGTCGCGGTCGCTGGCGCCGCATCGCGATCGCCGTCGGCCTGGCGATCGCCGCTCAGGTCGTCTCGCTTGGCTTGCCGTCGCTCGCAGCCATTCGGACCTCCTTCATCCCAGTGATGTATGTCGGTGTCGCTGCGTTGATTGTGGCGGGTGCCTATGCGGTTTTCGGGCAGTGGCTCGCTTTGCGCCGGCGCCCACGCGAGGCGGCGTGATGCGCCTCCTGCCGACACTTTCCTTCTATCTTCTGCGCAAATTCCTGATCGGCTTTGGCGTGATCCTGCTCGGGCTCACGGTACTGGTCTTCGTCTTCGAAGCGGTCGAACTTCTGCGCCGCGCGTCGAGCAAGGCTCAAGTGCCCGTAACCTTCGTCATGCAGCTCGCCTTGCTCAAGCTGCCGGCGACAGTCCAGAAGATGCTGCCCTTCGCCATCTTGTTCGGCGCGATGGCGACGTTCAGCCGCCTGACGCGCAGCAGCGAGTTGATCGTCGCGCGATCGGCCGGCGTCTCGGCCTGGCAATTTCTGTTGCCTACTCTGATCGGCGGAGCCGCGATCGGGGCCTTCACGCTCGGCGCTTTCAATCCATTGGCCGCGGCGATGGCGTCGAATTACGAGAACCTCGAGGCCAAGTTCCTGCGCGGCCGTGCGAGCCTGCTTGCCGTCTCCTCGACCGGCTTTTGGCTCCGCCAGGCCGATCCTCACGGCCAATCGGTGATCCATGCGCTTCGTGTCGCCCAACAAGGCGTCGAACTCGAGGACGTCATCGTCTTTCTCTATGAAGGCCAGGACCGCTTTGTCGGACGGGTCGATGCCCGGACCGCGCGGCTCGAGGACGGTGCCTGGGTCTTGAACGACGCCTTGATCACCGCGCCGGACAGGCCGCCCCTTCGTCGCGTGAGCTACACCCTCGATACCACGCTCACGCTGTCGCAGATCCAGGACAGTTTCGCCTCGCCCCAAACCTTGTCGTTCTGGGCCATGCCGCGCTTTATTCAGACGCTCGAAGAGGCCGGCTTTTCGGCGCTACGGCACCGGCTCCATTGGCATTCGCTCCTTTCGATGCCGCTTCTGTTGGTTGCCATGGTGCTGATTGCCGCGTCCTTTTCCCTGCGATTCATCCGCTATGGCGGCACAGGTGTCCTGATCGCAAGCGGCGCGATTGTTGGCTTCGTCTTTTACTTCTTTACCGACGTCGTCCTCGCCCTCGGCCAGTCCGGCGCCTTGCCGATCGCTCTCGCGGCCTGGGCTCCCGCGGGGGTGATGTTGCTGATCGGTCTTGCCGCCGTACTCCATCTGGAGGACGGATGAAGCGTCTGGCTTTGGTTCTGGCTTTGGCCCTATCTACACCACCGGCATTCGCCCAGCCGCGGCTGGGGGCGGAGGAGACTTTCGTCGTCGCCGACGAGATCGTTTATGAGCGCGAACTCGGCGTCATCACGGCGCATGGTCAAGTCGAGATCGCGCAAGGCGGACGCGTGCTGCGCGCCGATAGCGTCTCCTACAATCAAAAGGCGGAGCGGGTTCTCGCCTCGGGCAATGTCAGCGTCCTCGAACCGACGGGCGACGTGTTGTTTGCCGAGTTCTTCGAGCTCGATACCCAACTCAAGAACGGCTTTACACAGAGAATCCGCATCCTGATGCGGGACAACGCCCGTTTCGCCGCGAATGAAGGACGGCGTGCCGACGGCAATCGGCTGGTGCTCCGCCGCGCCGTCTATTCGCCTTGCGAGATATGTCGCGACGATCCGAAGCGTCCTCTCAAATGGCAGGTGAAGGCCGATCGGATCATTCACGACGAGGCGGAACGGACGATCGAGTATCGGGACGCGATCCTCGAAGTCTATGACGTCCCCGTCGCCTATCTTCCCTTCCTGTCGCATCCCGACCCGACTGTGCGGCGCAAGAGCGGCTTCACGACGCCCGATTACAGCCACTCATCTGTGCTCGGTTATCGGATCGACTTGCCCTATTTCATCGAACTCGGACCCGACAAGGATTTGACTCTCAAGCCGATTTTGACGTCGAGAGATGGGCCGATCGCCTTCGCGCAATATCGCCAGGTGCTCGATCGTGGCCAGGCCGAGATCGCCGGCAGCTTGACCGAGGTCGCTCAGCGGAACGAAAAAAACGATAGAATCGTGGGCGAGGAGATTCGCGGCCATGTCATCGGCAAGGGCTTCGCCGACTTGAACTCGACCGACCGGATCGGCTTTCGCCTCGAGCGCAGTACCGACGATACGTATCTGAGGCGTTACAATTTCAGTTCCGAAAACAACCTGATCTCGCGCGCCTATGCCGAGCGCCTCGACGGGCGAACCTATCTCGCCGCCAACGCCTATGCCTTCCAGAGCCTGCGATCGGACGACGATCCGGGCCAGTCGCCCATCGTCGCGCCCATGCTCGAATACAGCCATGTCGGCGATCCCGATCGCCATGGAGCGCGCAAGGGCTTCGCGGCAAGCGCCGTCGCTCTCTCGCGGGCCGATGGGCGCGACACGCGCCGCGCAACGACCACGATCGATTGGCAATTGCCCTATATCAGCGAGGCCGGCGAGATTCATACGCTCCGTGCCTCGCTTCGCGGCGACGCGTATCACGTCTCGGGTGGACAGCGGATCAAAGGTCAGACGGCAAACGAGCCCGATGGGGCGATCGGCCGTCTCGTGCCCGAAATCCATTACGATTGGCGCTTGCCCATGGTCCGCGCCGAGGGGACGGCGCGTCAGGTGGTGGAGCCGATCGGGCAATTGATCGCTAGCCCCAATCCGCGCAATACGCGCAAGATACCGAACGAAGACAGCGTCAGTTTCGAATTCGACGACACCAGCCTGTTCAGCGCCAACCGCTTTCCGGGGACCGACCGCATCGAGGGCGGGCCGCGCGCGAACTACGGTATCAAGGGCTCGGTTTACGGTGATTCCGGTGGTTATTCGTCGATCCTGATCGGCCAAAGCCATCGTCTTCAAGACGATGGCACTTTCGTCGCCGGGTCCGGTCTCGAGCGCAATCGCTCCGACCTCGTCGGCGCCATCAGGATCGTGCCGACGGATCGCTTGCAATTCACCCATCGTCTGCGCATCGATCGCGATGACGGCGAACTTCGACGACACGAATCCTACCTGACCGTGGGACCGAAGGATTTTCGCGTCTATCTCGGCTATGCGTCCCTCGAAAAGGATCTGCAAACCTCCGGCCTGGACGCGCGCGAGGAGTTCTTTGCGAGTGCTCAGGCGCGCATCGCCGAGTACTGGAAGATCACCGCCCAAACGCGCCAGGACTTGCAGAACGATACGGCGATCAAGAACGCAATCAGCTTCGTCTATACGGATGAATGCGTGACGCTCAGTTTCGGCATTGCCCGGGATTACACGCGCGACCGGGACGTCGTGCCGGGAACCACCATCAATTTCCGCATCAAGCTCAAGAACCTCGGATGAGATGGCTTTCCCGCGAGCGGCCAAGCCGCTATCTTGTCGCGCCGTGCGGGGATCGCCCGGCCGGAAAAGGATCATGAGAACCTATCTCGCCGCATTGGTGACGGCTTTTTTGGCGATCTTGGGCTTGCCACCCGCGATCGCTCAGGACGTGCAGCGCATCGCCGCGATCGTGAACGAGGAGGTCGTGACGTTGCGCGACCTCGAACTCCGGATCGATCTGGTGATCGCTTCGACGCGCTTTCAAGACTCGCCCGAAGGCCGTCGTCGCTTGCGCGCCCAGGTCCTGCGCCATCTGATCGATGAGCGCCTGCAATTGGCCGAGGCGAAGCGTCTCGGCATCAGCGTCGCGCCGGCCGATATCGAGCGGCGACTGACGTCCCAGGCCCAGCAGAACAACATGACGCGCGATCAGTTCGGCGAGGCTCTGAAACAATCCGGTATCGACCTCGACACCATGACCGCGCAGATCACCGCCGACATTGCTTGGTCGCGCGTGATCCAAATGCGGGTCCGGCCACTTGCCCGGGTGAGCGATGAGGAGATCGACGAAGAGACGGCAAAGTTCGAGGCCGCTCGCGACCAGCTGGAAGCTCTGATCGGCGAGATCATCCTACCCGTCGATCTGCGCGATCAGGAGGACGAGGCGTTCAAGGCGGCTCAGCGTCTGGTCGATCAGATCCGGTCCGGTGCGAGCTTTGCCGCGGTCGCCCGCCAGTTCAGCTCGGGCGCCACCGCCGGCAACGGCGGCGATATCGGTTGGATGCTGCCGGGGCAGTTGCCGCCTGAACTCGATGCCGTCGTGCAGTCCCTCAACGCCGGAGACGTATCGGAGCCGATCCGGAGCTTCGGCGGCTATGCCATCCTGACGGTCAAGGAGCGCCGGCAAGTGATGGCGGCCGATCACTTGGCGACGACCGTGTCCCTCAGTCAATTCGTCGTGCCGCATCAACGTGGAGCGTCGGCGGAGGTCATCGGCGAGGCTCGCCAAAGGGCGGTGGCGATCGCATCGGTAGCGAGCGGTTGCGCCGATCTAGACCGACGCGCCCAGGACGCCAAGGCTCCGGCATCTGGCCGTCTTGGCACATTCACGCTCCGCGACTTGCCGCCCGAGATGCGACAGATCGTCGGCGCTTTGCCGCCTGGGCGCTCGTCGCAGCCGCTTCAGACCGATATCGGCTTTCGGGTCGTCATGGTCTGCGAAAGGGTCGAGCCGCCCGCGCCCAAGCCGCCGACTCGGGCGGACATCCAAGCGACGCTCGAAAATCGCCGTGTCGCGCTCTTGGCGCAGCGCTATCTCAGGAACCTGCGGCGCGACGCCTTCGTGGAAATTCGGTGAGGCCGCTCGCCGTCACCATGGGCGATCCCGCCGGGATCGGCGGCGAGATTGTTCTCAAGGCCTGGCTCAAGCGCAGGGGCCTGTCCGCCTTTTTCGTCCTCGACGATATCGATCGCCTGGCGGCCGAGGCCAGCCGCCTTGGCCTCGCCGTGCCGCTTCGGCAGATTTCGACGCCCGGCGCAGCGCTAGGCGCATTCGATCAGGCCTTGCCGGTACTTCCGGTGACCTTGGCGACAAGGCCCGAGCCCGGCCGAGCCGATCCGCGCAACGCCAAGGCCGTGATCGCATCGATCGAGCGTGCCGTCGAATTCGCCTTGGCGGGCGACGTCGCGGGCGTCGTGACCAATCCGATCCACAAGGCGACGCTTTATGGCTCGGGTTTCACTTATCCCGGCCATACCGAAATGCTCGAAGCGCGGGCCGGCAGGGACGGGCCCGCGGTCATGATGCTCGCCTGTTCCGAGTTGCGCGTCGTGCCGGCGACCATCCATATGTCTCTGCGCGAAGCGATCGGCCGGATCGACCGAGCGTTGATCGAGCGAACCGGACGCGTGCTCGAGCGCGCGCTTCGCGAGGATTTCGGCATCGCGCGCCCGCGCATCGCCGTCGCCGGTCTCAATCCGCACGCAGGCGAAGCGGGCGGCATCGGGCGCGAGGACATCGAGATCGTCGCGCCCGCCGTGGCGGCACTCCGGGCGGGCGGCATCGACGCGGTCGGCCCCTTATCGCCCGACACCATGTTCCATGCCGCCGCGCGCAATGGTTATGACGCCGCGCTTTGCCTCTATCACGACCAAGCCTTGATCCCGATCAAGACCATCGATTTCGCGGGTGGTGTTAATGTCACGCTCGGGCTTCGCATTGTCCGGACTTCACCCGATCACGGCACCGCCTTCGATATCGCCGGCCAAGGCAAGGCCGATCCAACCAGCCTGATCAATGCGCTCCGCATGGCCGGCGAGATCGCGCAACGCCGCGAGGACGCCGCGCGATGATCCTGCCGCCGCTCCGCGAAGTGGTCGCGAAGCACGGCTTGATCGCCAAGAAGTCGCTCGGCCAGAACTTCCTGTTTGATCTCAATTTGACCGCCAAGATTGCTCGCGCCGGCGGGCCTTATGACGGCGTGGTCGCGGTCGAGATCGGGCCGGGTCCCGGCGGGTTGACGCGAGGCCTACTGGAGGCGGGCGCGCCTCGCGTCATGGCCATCGAACGCGACTCTCGTTGCCGTGAAGCCTTGGCCGAGATTTCAGTCGCCTATCCCGAGCGCCTCAGTATCGTCGAAGGCGACGCGATGAAAATCGATCCGACGACCTTGACCGGCGGCCCGATCAAGATCGTCGCCAATCTGCCTTACAACATAGCGACGCCGCTTCTGATTTCCTGGCTCCATCTGATCCACGAGCGCCCCGGTCGGATCGTCGGCATGACGCTGATGTTCCAGAAAGAGGTCGCTGGGCGCCTGACCGCGAGCCCCGGCACGCGCGACTATGGTCGTTTGTCCGTGCTGACGCAGTGGCTTTGCGAGGCACGGCCGCTTTTCGACATTCCCGCGTCGGCCTTCGTCCCGCCGCCAAAGGTGACGTCGAGCGTCGTTTCTTTCGTGCCGCGGCCCTCACCGGCCTATCCCGCCGAGATTGCCGTCCTGGAGAAGACCGTCGCCGCCGCCTTCAATCAACGACGCAAGATGCTGCGGTCGGCGCTCAAGTCCATGGGTAATGCCGAGGCATTGCTGACCGGCGCCGGGATCGATCCAACAAGGCGCGCCGAGACGCTGTCGGTCGCGGAATTCTGCGCCCTCGCGCGCGCCGTCAGCGCGCGTCGCGAATGATCGCCTTGTCGCCGGCGATGGCGACGCGGCCCTGGGCGATCAGACGCAAAGCTTCGGGATAGATGCGGTGTTCTTCGACCAGGACGCGCGAAGCCAATTTGTCCGCGTCGTCGCCGGGTATGATCGAGACCTGCGCCTGCAGGATGATCGGGCCCGTATCCATTTCCGCTCTCACGTAGTGGACCGTGCAGCCGGCGACGGCATCGCCCGCGGCAATCGCCCGCGCATGCGTGTCGAGGCCTTTATGCGCGGGCAGGAGCGAGGGATGGATGTTGATCAACCGATCGCGCCATCGCTCGACGAACCAAGGCGTCAGGATGCGCATGAAGCCCGCGAGACAGACGAGTTCGACGGCGGCTTTGCGGAGCGCGGCATCGAGCGCTCGATCGAAATCTTCGCGATTGGCGAACGCCTTATGCGAAAGGACTTCGGCCGGGATGGCGGCGCGCTTGGCGCGCTCGAGCGCGTAAGCGTCGGCCTTGTTCGAAATCACCAAGACGATCTCGGCCGGAAAGCCCGGCTGGGCGCAGGCATCGATCAGCGATTGGAGATTGGAGCCCCGCCCCGAGACGAGGACCCCGACCTTCAGCCGCGCCATGCCGCCGTGCCCTCGACCGTGCAGCCGGGGGCTCCCTTGGCGCGAGCCGCAACCCGACCGATCCGATGGACCGTTTCACCATGCTCGCGCAGGATGCGAATCGCGTCATCGGCCTTGTCGGGGGCGGCGATGGCGACCATGCCGATGCCGCAGTTGAAGGTTCGAATCATCTCACGATCGGCTATTCCGCCCGCCTGCATCAGCCAACGAAAGACCGGCGGCAACTTCCAGGCCCCGCCTTCGATGATGCAGGCCAGTTCCTCGGGAATGACCCGCGGCACGTTCTCGACGAAGCCGCCGCCCGTGATATGGGCGAGGGCCTTGAGCGAGTTCGCGCGGATCGCCGCGAGACAGCTTTTTACGTAGATCCGCGTCGGCGCAAGCAATGCCTCGCCGAGCGTCTTCTTCTTGTCGAAAGGCGCGTTCGAGGCGTAGCTCAGGCCTGCATTCTCGACGATCCGGCGCACCAGCGAGTAGCCGTTCGAGTGAATGCCGGAGGAAGCAAGACCCAACACGACGTCGCCCGACTTGATCATCGAGCCGTCGAGCAGCCTGCCTCTCTCGGCGGCGCCGACGGCAAAGCCGGCGAGATCGTATTCCCCAGCCTTGTAAAAGCCAGGCATCTCGGCGGTTTCACCGCCGACCAGTGCACAGCCCGCTTCCTTGCAACCCTGGGCGATGCCTTCGATGACGCGCGCGGCGGTACCGACCTCGAGCTTGCCGGTCGCGAAATAGTCGAGAAAGAACAGCGGCTCGGCCCCCTGGACGACCAGATCATTGACGTTCATGGCGACGAGGTCGATGCCGACCGTGTCGTGCTTGTCGGCATCGATCGCGACCTTGAGCTTGGTGCCGACTCCGTCCGTGGTCGAAACCAGGATCGGGTCGATGAAGCCGGCGGCCTTAAGATCGAACAGCGCGCCATAGCCGCCAAGCCCGGCTTCGGTGCCGCTTCGCCGCGTGCCGCGGGCGAAGGGCGCGATTCGACGCACCAACTCGTTGCCGGCGTCGACATCGACCCCCGAGTCCCGATAGGTCAGCGAGTTGCCGCCCCGTTTCATCATCCTGTATTCTCCGAATCTTGGGCAGAGTCATAAGGCATTACATGGTCTTTGCAACGGCCGCGAAATCATGGCGCACGCTCGCGCTTCTTGTCTGGTTGCTGGGCGTCGCGCCGGCGGCGGCGCAGAATTTCTATACCATCGACGATGTCGCGGTCGACGTGACCGCCGATACCGCCGCTGCCGCGCAGCAAAAGGCCCTGATCGAGGCTCAACGCCTCGCCTATGACCGGCTGATGCGCCGCCTCGTCGGCACCGAGGCTCTTTCGCGGGTGCCTCCGGCCGATGATGCTCGGCTGCAGGCTCTGGTTCAGGGCATCGAGGTCAACGACGAAAAGCGCTCCTCGACCCGCTATATCGCCAAGCTCACCGTCGCCTTTCGACCGGATCCGGTGCGCAGCCTATTGCGGGGCGCGAATATTCCTTTCAACGACCAGCGCGCGCGGCCAGTCCTGATCGTGCCGGTCTACAGCGTCGCCGGCGCGGTACTGCTCTGGGACGATCCCAATCCCTGGCGCGAAGCTTGGCTCAAGATCGACACGCGCGACCGCCTGCAACCTTTGGTCGTTCCGAGAGGCGATCTCGCCGATATCGGGGCGATCGGCGCCGAGCAAGCGTTGTCGAGCGATTCGGTCGGTCTGACGACGCTCGCCCGTCGCCACGGCGCGAACGAGATCCTGGTGGCGCATGCCATCCTGCGCGCCGATGTCGGCGGCAATCAGGCGCTTCTCGACGTCACGCTCAAGCGCATCGGCCAAGGACCGGAAAGGACGAGCGTCGAGACTTTCGTCGGTCCCAATCGGGACGAAATCGAACCCTTGCTCGCCTCGGCCGTGCGCCAGCTTTCCGAACGCATCGAGACCGATTGGCGCCGGGATTCGCGCCTGCCCGGCGGTGTGGCGAGCCGACTGTCGGTACGCGTGCCGCTTGGCTCGATCGGCGATTGGGTCGGTATTCGCGACCGCCTGGGCGCGGTGCCGGCGGTGACGCGCATCGAGCTGGCCCGCCTGACCACGGGTGCGGCGCAAGTCGTGCTGCATCATCAGGGGGACGTGCCGCAGCTCGCTTCGCTCCTTGGCCAACGCGATCTCGACCTTGTCGAGCGGGATGGTTTCTGGACTCTGGCGCTCCGCCCGGGTGCCGCGCAGGCTCCCGCACCGGCCATCGGCTCAGGTCCGCCGCGTCCCGACAACGAGAAGACCGAGTGAACCTGCCCAACATCATAAGCCTGGCCCGGCTGATTTCGGTCCCGATGGTAATCTGGCTGATCGTCGCCGGGCATCTGGCAGTGGCGTTTTGGGTTTTTGTCGCGGCCGGCCTGTCGGACGCCGTCGACGGTGCGATCGCCAAGGGCTTCGGCATGACATCCGAACTCGGCGGCTATCTCGATCCGATCGCCGACAAAGCGCTGCTTGGCGCGGTTTTCATCGCCCTTGGCTGGCGCGGCGACGTGCCGACTTGGCTGGTCATCCTGGTGGTTTCGCGCGATCTTTTGCTGGTCGGCGGCACGATCCTGATGATCGTTCTCAATCAGGCCGTGATCATCGCGCCGATCATGATCAGCAAGATCAACACGGCCTGCCAAATCGCGCTTGCCGCCGTCATCCTGGGCGAACATGGTCTCGGTCTCGGTCTCGAACTCGACCCGATGCCGGGACTGCTGACGCTGCTGGTCGCCGCGACCACGGTGATCTCGGGCGGGCTCTATCTCTATGGCTGGGCAGGACAACAGTCGGGTGAGGGAGGTTCGCGGTGATGTCGGATCGTTGGCGCATCGCGCTTGTCTTGCTCGTGGCCTTCGGATTGGTGCTCTATTTCCTGGGCAGCGTGGTCTTGCCTTTCGTTGCCGGGACCTTGGTCGCCTATTTTCTCGACCCCGTCGTCGACCGGATCGAACGCGCGGGCCTGTCGCGCACGCTCGCGACGACCCTGGTGACGGTCCTTTTCTTCGTCGTCGTCGGGGTTGCGCTTGCCCTCGCCATCCCGGCCCTGCATCATCAAATCGTCGGCCTGATGGAGACGGTGCCGAAGACCATCGAGCGTTTGCGCGATCTGGCGGCGCCTTGGATCGAACGCTTTGCGGATGATCTGGCCGACGAAGCCGTGCTTGCCAAGCTCCGCGAGGCGGCGGGCGGCATGGCGCAAAACCTGCTGTCCTGGGTAACCCAGCTTCTCGCCTCGATCTGGTCTGGCGGCCTCGCACTGCTCAATCTTCTGTCGCTCGTCGTGATCACGCCGGTCGTCGCGTTCTATCTCTTGCGGGATTACGACCGGCTGGTCCATGAGATCGATCACATGCTGCCCCGGCGCGAGGCGCCGACCATTCGCAAGCTTGCCAAGGACATGGATGCGGTCATGGCTGGGTTCATTCGCGGTCAGGCCTTGGTCTGCCTGACCCTCGCGGTGTTCTATGCCGTGACGCTCAGTTTCGTGGGCCTGCATTTCGGCATGGTCGTCGGCTTGGTCACCGGTGCGCTTGCGTTCATCCCCTATGTCGGCGCGCTCACCGGTTTCACCCTCGCGCTCGGCATCGGGCTTGCTCAATATGGCGTCGCGCTTGAGCCGCTCCTGATCGTCTGCGCGATCTTCGGCGTTGGTCAGTTGTTCGAGAATTTCGTGCTCACGCCGCGTCTGGTCGGCGACAAAGTCGGGTTACATCCGGTTTGGGTCATGTTCGCCCTCATGGCGGGCGGCGCCATGTTCGGCTTCGTCGGCGTGCTCGTGGCCTTGCCGGTGGCCGCCGTCGGCGCCGTCTTGGTGCGGCACTGGATCCAGCGCTACAAAGGCAGCGCGTTCTATGGCGGAGCCGACGGGTGAGCGTCGCCAAAGGGCAGTTGGCGCTGCCGCTGCCGGTTCGCGCCGCCTTGGGTCACGAGGATTTCCTGGTCGGGCCGAGCAATGCCGAAGCCGTCGCCTGGATCGACCGCTGGCCGAATTGGCCAGCGCCGGGGTTGATCATCTACGGTCCCCCCGGCTGCGGCAAAAGCCATCTGATCGAGATCTGGCGGGCCAAGACCGGCGCGCGCCTAGTCTCGGGTGCGAAACCGGGGGCCGACGAGGGGCCGATTGCGATCGAGGATGCCGAGGACACTCGGGATGAAGTCGCGCTTTTTCACCTCCTCAATCGTCTGAAGTCGGCTGGTGGCCACGCGCTCTTCTCTGCGCGAGTGCCCGTCGCGTGGTGGGGCATCAAGCTGCCCGATCTCGCCTCGCGCTTGAGCGCGTTGCCGGTCGTCGAGGTCCTCTCTCCGGACGACGTCCTACTCGAAGGCCTCTTGCAGAAGCTATTTTCCGACCGCCAAATCCGAGTGGGTGGCGACGTGCTACGCTATCTTGTGCCGCGCATGGAACGGTCTTACGAAGGGGCGAGGCGATTGGTTTTGCGTCTCGATCAGGCGGCATTGGCGGCCGGTCGGGCGGTCAGTGTTCCGCTCGCGACCAAGGTTCTCGGCGAAGTGCGGGAGACGTGACATGCGAAAATTTCTGATGGTGCTCGTGGCGCTGATTTTGGGGACGGCGGCCCGGGCGGATACCAGCCCGATCGGCATTTGGCTGACCGAAAGCGGGTCCGGGCAGGTCGAAATCGCCCCTTGCGGCACCACGCTCTGCGGCAAGATCGTCTGGCTCAAGGAGCCGCTGACCGACAAGGGCGAACCCAAGACCGACGGCAACAATCCGAACGAAGCTCAGCGGCAGCGCCCTATCCTCGGCCTCGCCATGCTCGAGGGCTTCGCGCCAGCAACGAGCGGCGGTTGGGACGGCGGGACGATCTACAATCCCGAAGATGGCAAGACCTACAAATGTGTCCTGGCGCTGGACGATCCGGACCGGCTCCGCGTGCGCGGCTATGTCGGTATTCCGCTTCTCGGCAAGACGCAGATATGGACGCGCGTGCGCTAGGCTCCGCGTTGCGCTAAACGTCGTGGTCAAGGGACGAAAAGGGCATGGCTGAGCAGCGGAGCGAGGCGATCAAATCCAGCGAGGCGACGGGGCTCGACGAGCCGTCGCGCCGGCTGATCAATCGCGAGCTTTCCTGGCTTGCTTTTAACGAGCGCGTGCTCGACGAGGCGACCAATCCGCGCCATCCGCTGTTCGAGCGGCTGCGCTTTCTGTCGATCTCGGCGACCAATCTCGACGAATTTTACATGGTGCGCGTCGCCGGCCTGCGCGGCCAGATCGATGCCGGCATCGTCCAGCCTTCGGATGACGGGCTGTCGCCGGCCCAGCAACTTGCGGCGATCAACGAACGCGCCGGTCGCCTGATTGCGCATCAGCAGGAAATCTGGACCGACATCAAGGCTCAGCTCGCCAAGGCGAGCGTCCACATGGCAGGGCCGGACACGCTGTCTGATGCGGATCGGGCCTTCCTCGAGGCGGTCTTTCTCGATCAGGTTTTTCCGGTGCTCACGCCGCTTGCCATCGATCCGGCGCATCCGTTTCCGTTCATTCCCAATCTCGGCCATGCCATGGCGCTTGCGCTCAGGCGCAGGGCGGACGGTCAGGCTTTGCAGGCGCTCGTTCCCTTGCCCGCGCAGGTCGGCCGCTTCTACCGCCTGCCCGGGCAAGCGATCCGCTTCATTTCGCTCGAGACCCTGGTCGAGCTTTTCTTCGGCCGGATCTTCCCGGGATACGACGTCACGGGCATGGGGCGTTTTCGGGTCATCCGCGACAGCGAAATGGAGATCGACGACGAAGCCGACGATCTGGTGCGGTCATTCGAAAGCGCGCTCAGGCGGAGAAAACGCGGCACGGTCGTACGCTTGACCGTCGATCGACACATGCCGGACGCGCTCAAGGCGCTGGTCGCCGCCGAATTCCAAGTCAAGATCGAATCCCTCATCCTGGTCGACGGCATTCTGGGCGTCGCCGATCTTCGCCAATTGATCGTCGAGGAGCGGACCGATCTCCTGTTTCCGGCCTATCACGCGCGCTTTCCCGAGCGTATTCGCGATTTCGGCGGCGACTGTTTCGCCGCAATCCGGACGAAGGACATCATCGTCCATCACCCTTACGAGAGTTTCGACGTCGTCGCGCAGTTCATCCGCCAGGCGGTCGCCGATCCAGACGTGATCGCCATCAAGCAGACGCTTTACCGCACATCGGCCGACAGCCCGATCGTCAAGGCGCTGGTCGCCGCGGCCGAGGCTGGCAAGTCGGTGACCGCCGTGGTCGAGCTCAAGGCGCGGTTTGACGAGGAAGCCAATATCGGCTTGGCGCGCGACCTCGAACGCGCCGGCGCCCAGGTGGTTTACGGCTTCGTCTCGCTCAAGACCCACGCCAAGGTTTCGATGGTGGTGCGCCGCGAGGGCAAGATACTCCGGACCTATGTCCATTTCGGCACCGGCAACTATCACCCGATCACGGCCCGTATCTACACCGATCTTTCTTTCTTCACTTGCGATCCCGAGCTCGGACGCGACGCCGCTTGCCTGTTCAACTATCTCACCGGCTACGCGCCGCCCGAGAATTTCGGCAAGATCGTGACCACGCCCGGCTGGATGCGCGCGCATATCCACGCGCTGATCCGGGACGAGATCGGCCACGCCA
>Ga0194120_10007754_pt1 | contig 14501 bp, 18 predicted proteins | sample TA2MahCa65mmetaG_FD_148642 | JGI IMG/M metagenome (GOLD analysis project Ga0194120, IMG submission 148642) | Freshwater microbial communities from Lake Tanganyika, Tanzania - TA2015019 Mahale Deep Cast 65m | ecosystem: Environmental > Aquatic > Freshwater > Lake | place: Tanzania: Lake... | reverse complement strand
AGGCCGAGCGCGACGCCCTCGCTGCGCAGCCACCAGCGCCCCTCGCGCGCCTGCGTCGGAAAGAAGCTCGGCAGCGCGAACCACGCCATCAGCGCGGTCGTGACCGCGATCAGAATCCAGCGGGCGCGCAGGCTCAAGACTTCTCTCCCTCGGCCTTCACGGGAATGCGGGTCGCGATCGCCGCGCGCGAGAGCTTCACCTTCACGTTCGGAGCGATCTCGACGGTGATCACGTCTTCGGCGAGCCCGGTCACTCGGCCGTGCAGGCCGCCGGTGGTGATGACCCCATCGCCCTTCTCGACCTGCGCGAGCATCGCCTTGTGCTCCTTGTCCTTGCGCTGCTGCGGGCGGATCAGGAGCGCCCACATCAGCAGCAGCATCGCGACCAGGAAGAAGATCGGGCTGCCGAAGATTCCGCCCGCGCCGCCGCCGTCCGCCTGTGCGCGCAGGGGCGCGGCGGGGACTTCGATCTGTGCCTGTGTGTTCAACGCGTCGCGCTCCAGTTTCCGGCCACCGAACCTGGCGCGCCAACGCGCCGGAGCCTCGTGCCCGGGTAGTAATGTGCCAGAATTCCGCGGTAGCTTTGGCCCTGGCGGGCGAGCTCGCTCGCGCCCCACTGGCAGAGTCCCACGCCGTGGCCGGATCCGCTGCCCAGGAATCGCACCCGGTCGCCGTCGATCCGCGCGTCGAACTTCGCGCTGCGCAGCGCGCGGCCGCCGAGCACCTCGCGAAGGTCGCGTCCCGAGAGCGCGAGCGCGCCGATCCGGAGCGCGAGCACGCGGCCGGAGCGGCTGACGTCGGCGATCCGCACGTCGCGCACGTTGCCCGGTGCGTAGCCCGCCTCGCGAAGCGCGTCCGAGAGATCGGCGAGCGTGATCTCGTAGCTCCAGAAGTAGTCGGGCGCCGAGTCGTCGGGCGAGCTCACGCTGCGCAGGTAGGCGACGTCCTCGCCCCAGACCTCCGCGGCCGACGCCGTGGCTCCGCCCGACGAGGAGTGGAAGGCCGCCAGGATCGGCTCACCGGCGAAGATCAGCACCTGATCCCGAGTCGCGCGTGTCGCCAGGCGGGCACTCTCCGGCACCGATCCGACCGCATAGCGCTGCGAGATCACGGATCCCTCGAGCTCGAAGCGCTCGCCCACCCGCCGCGCGCGTTCGTGGAGCGCGTACGACCGGGCGACGACGGCTTGCGCCTTCAGCGCCTCGGCCGGCCAGATCGCGGGCGTCTCGCTGGCAACGCTGCTCGCGACGTAGGTCTCGAGCTCGACCACGTTCACCACGTCGAGACCCTCGCCGGCCGCGGGAAGGATCCGCAGCCGACCCGGCAGCGGCCGCCCGTCGAGTCGAAGTCCGCCGCGCGCGGAGAGGGTGACGGGGCCGCGATGGCTGCGCTTGCCGATCCAGACCTGCCCGCCGCGCGCGCTGGCGCGCAGGCTCTCGGCGGCGACCGGGCGGCCGTCGATCTCGAGCCCCTGGCCCGTCACGGTGACGGTCGGCCTGGCGCTGGCGATCCGCACGCGCAGAAGCTCCTCCGCGGCCGCGGGTAGCGCGCCGAGACAGAGCGCGAGCGCTGCTGCGAGGACTCGCCGTGCGCCCAAGGTCCTCCCCCACCGGATGCCGGCCGCAGGTATCGCAAAAGCCCCCTGTTCCGTCAATCAATTCGCGGAGATCGCCCGCGAATCGCCGCGCCGCTAGTAGCGGTAGTGATCGGGCTTGTACGGGCCCTCGGGCGAGATCCCCAGGTAGCCGGCCTGCTCGGGGGTGAGCTTGGTCAGCTTCACGCCGAGGTGGTCGAGGTGCAGCCGCGCGACCTCCTCGTCGAGGTGCTTGGGCAGCACGTAGACCTTGCGCTCGTACTTCCCGTTGGCGGCCCAGAGCTCGAGCTGCGCGAGAACCTGGTTCGTGAACGAGGCCGACATGACGAAGCTCGGGTGGCCGGTCGCGCAGCCGAGGTTCAAGAGCCGCCCCTCGGCCAGGATCAGCACGCTGTGCCCGTCGGCGAAGACGAACTCGTCGTACTGCGGCTTGATCGGGATGCGGCGCACGCCCTCGGCGGCGCGAAGCGCGGCCATGTCGATCTCGTTGTCGAAGTGGCCGATGTTCCCGACGATCGCCTTGTCCTTCATCCGCGCCATGTGGTCGACCGTGATGATCGAGTAGCAGCCGGTGGCGGTGATGAAGATGTCGGCGGTCTCGACCACCTCGTCCAGCGTCGCGACCTGGAAGCCCTCCATCGCCGCCTGCAGCGCGCAGATCGGGTCGACCTCGGTCACGATCACACGGCAGCCCTGTCCGCGCAGCGCCTGTGCGCAGCCCTTGCCGACCTCGCCGTAGCCGCAGACCACCGCGACCTTGCCGCCGAGCATCACGTCGGTCGCGCGCGCCAGGCCGTCGGGAAGCGAGTGACGGCAGCCGTAGACGTTGTCGAACTTCGACTTCGTGACGGAGTCGTTCACGTTGATCGCGGGGAAGAGCAGCGAGCCGTCCTTCTCCATCTGGTAGAGCCGGTGTACGCCGGTGGTGGTCTCCTCGGAGACGCCGACCACGTCCTTGGCCATCGCGGTGTACACGCCCTTGCTCGCGGCGAGCTCGCTCTTCAGCAGGCCGAGCACGACGCCCCACTCCTCGGAGTCCACGCCGCGCCGGTACTCCGGCACGCGCCCGGCCTTCTCGTACTCGACGCCCTTGTGGATCAGCATCGTGGCGTCGCCGCCGTCGTCGACGATCATGTTCGGGCCGAGTCCGCCCGCGAAGCGCAGCGCCTCGCGCGTGCACCACCAGTACTCTTCGAGCGTCTCGCCCTTCCAGGCGAAGACCGCGACGCCCTTGGGCGCGTCGACCGTGCCGGTCGGCCCGATCGCGACCGCCGCGGCGGCGTGGTCCTGGGTCGAGAAGATGTTGCAGCTCGCCCAGCGCACCTCCGCGCCGAGCGCGGTCAGCGTCTCGATCAGCACGGCCGTCTGCACCGTCATGTGCAGGCTGCCCATGATGCGCGCGCCGCGCAGCGGCTGGCTCGGCGCGTAGCGGGCGCGAAGCGTCATCAGGCCCGGCATCTCGTGCTCGGCGAGCCGGAGCTCCTTGCGGCCCCACTCGGCCAGGCCGAGGTCCGCGACCTTGTAGCGATCGCTCTGGTCCATGCGCGTCTCCTCCTACAGCCCGAGATCGCGCCGCAGGTCGTCGGCTCGGCTGGTCTTCTCCCAGGTGAATGCGTCGCCCGTGCGGCCGAAGTGGCCGTGGAACGAGGTCTGGCGGTAGATCGGGCGCAGCAGGTCGAGCGACTCGATGATCCCGCGCGGGGTCAGGTCGAAGCGCTTGCGGATCGCCGCCTCGATCTTCTCGTCGTCGACGCGGCCGGTGCCGAACGTGTCGACGCGGATCGAGACCGGCTCGGCCACGCCGATCGCGTAGCTGACCTGGACCTCGAGTCGCTCCGCGGCTCCGGCCGCGACCAGGTTCTTGGCCACCCAGCGGCAGGCGTACGCCGCCGAGCGGTCGACCTTGCTCGGATCCTTTCCCGAGAACGCGCCGCCGCCGTGCCGGCCCATTCCTCCGTAGGTGTCGACGATGATCTTGCGGCCGGTCACGCCCGCGTCCGCGGCCGGACCGCCGATCACGAAGCGGCCGGTCGGGTTCACGAAGATGCGCGTGTTGGCGTCGAGCAGGTTCTTGGGGATCACCGGCCGGATGATGCTGTCGAGCACCTTCGACTTCAGCGGCTCCCACTCGATGTCCTCGTCGTGCTGCGTCGAGAGCACGACCGCCTCGATCCGGGCCGGGCCGCTCGCGCCGTACTCGACGGTGACCTGCGACTTCGCGTCCGGCCGCAGGAAGTCGAGCTCGCCCGACATGCGGCACTCGGCCTGCCGCGCCACGAGCTGATGCGCGAGCATGATCGGCAGCGGCATCAGCTCCTCGGTCTCCGTGCACGCGAAGCCGAACATCATCCCCTGGTCGCCAGCGCCCTGCTCCTTGAACAGGCCCTCGCCTTCCGTCACGCCCTGCGAGATGTCACGCGACTGCCCCTCGAGCGCGACCATGACCGAGCAGGTCTTCCCGTCGAGGCCGTAGGCCGCGTTGTCGTAGCCGATTTCGCAGACGGTCTCGCGCACGACCTCGGGGATGTTGACGCTCACGCCGCGACGGGCCGTGATCTCCCCGGCCACGCAGACGAAAGCGGTCTTGGTCAGGGTCTCGCAGGCGACCCGCGCCTTCGGATCCTGCGTGAGGTAGGCATCGAGGATCGCGTCCGAGACCTGGTCGGCGACCTTGTCCGGGTGCCCCATCGAGACCGATTCCGACGTGAACAGTCTGCGCGCCATGCTTTCCTTCCGCCCCCAATGACCAACGCGGGCGAATCCTAGCCTTGCAGCGCGCTTCGCTCAAACGCGACCGGGAAGCGCTCGCGCATCCGGTCCTCGACGAGCCGCCGGATCTCCTGCGCGCTGCCCAGGCGCAGCACCTCGGCGAGCAGGTCGCGGGCCTCGGCCGCGGTCGAGTCGCGCAGGATGCGCTTCAGCAGCGGGATCGCGAACGGCGCCATCGAGAGCTCTCCGATGCCCAGCGCGAGCAGCACCCAGCAGTGCATCGGCTCGCCGGCCATCTCGCCGCACATCCCCACCACGATCCCGGCCCGGCGCGCCGCCTGACCGATGCGCTGGATCATGCGCAGATGCGCCGGGTGCAGCGGCTCGTACAGGTAGGCGACGTGCTCGTTGCTGCGGTCGACGGCCAGCGTGTACTGGACCAGGTCGTTGGTTCCGATCGAGAGGAAATCCGCGAGCGGCGCGATCAGGTCCGCGATCATCGCGGCCGCCGGAGTCTCGATCATCACGCCCAGCGGAACGGCGCGGTCGAACGCCACCCCCTCGGACGCGAGCTCGGCCTTCACCTGCTCGAGCGTCTCGCGCGCGAACTCGACCTCGGCCTGGCTCGACACCATCGGAAGCAGGATCTTGAGCCGCCCCGACGAGCTGGCGCGAAGCAGCGCGCGGAGCTGGGTGCGGAACACGTCCGGCCGGCTGCGCGACATGCGCACGCCGCGCAGGCCGAGCGCGGGGTTCGGCTCCTCGGAGAGGTCCAGACCGGTCGGCACCTTCTCCCCGCCCAGGTCGAGCGTGCGGATCGTGGCCCCGTGCGGAGCGACCGCCTCGATGATCGCGGTGTAGGCCGCGCACTGCTCGTCCTCGTCCGGCAGGTCGTGGCGATTCAGGAACAGGAACTCGGTCCGGTACAGGCCGATTCCCTCCGCGCCGTAGCGCAGCGCCTCGCGCGCCTCGTCGATCTGGTCGACGTTCGCGAGCAGGCGCATCGCCACGCCGTCCTTCGTCTCGGCGGGCAGGTCGACGTAGCGCAAGAGCTCGCGCGAGACGACCAGCAGGTCGGCGATCCGCTTGCGGTACTCCGCGATCGTGTTCGCGTCCGGGTCCACGATCACGTTGCCGGTGTGGCCGTCGAGGATCAGCATCACGCCGTCGCGAAGCTCGCGCGCCAGCTCGTCGCCGACGCCGACCACCGCCGGGATTCCGAGGCTGCGCGCCATGATCGTGACGTGGGAGGTGCGCGACCCCGTCTCGGTCACGAAGCCCGCGACGCGGCCGCGCGTCACCTGCGCGACCTCGCCGGGGGAGAGGTCCTCGGCGACGACGATCACGCCCGGCGGAGCGTTGCTCAGGCCCTGCGGCTCGCGCCCCATCAGCGCCTCGAGCACGCGGCGCACCACGAATCCGATGTCGCTGGCGCGCTCGCGGATGTACGGATCGTGCATCGACTCGAACACCTGAGCGAGCCGGCGCCACTCGCGCTCGACCGCCCACTCGGCGTTCAGCCCGTGCTCGCGGATGTTCGCCTCCGCGGGCACGATCAGCGTCGGGTCCTCGAGGAAGAGGAACTGCGCGTCGAAGATCGTGCCGACGAGCCCGGTGCCGTGCATGCCGCGGCGGATCTCCTCGAGCTTGCCGCGCGTCTCGCCGAAGGCGCGGCGCAGCCGCTCGACCTCGCCGTCCGCCTGCTCCGGGGCGATCCGGTGCTCGGGGATCACGATCCGCTCGCGGCGCAGCACGTACGCGGGGCCGATTGCGATGCCGGGCGAGACGGGAATCCCGTTGCGCTGGGTTCGGCCGAGCGTCATTCGCCCTCCCCGAAGCGATCCTCCACCAGCCGGGCGAGCGCACCGACCGCGTCCTCCGCGTCGGGGCCTTCCGCGCCGATCTTCACGGAGGTTCCGAGCGAGGCTGCAAGCGTCACGAGCGCGATGATCGATTTGCCGTTCGCGCGCGTTCCGTCGCGCTCGAGCGACACGTCGCTCTTGAAGCGCTCGGCCACCTTCACGAAGGCCGCGGCCGCGCGCAGGTGGAGCCCGAGCTTGTTCCGGATCTCGCAGACCTGCTCGACTCGGCTCACGGGGCGCTCTTGCCGGGCTCTCGGTTTCCGAGCAGGTCGCTCGCGACCGAGATGTTCCGACGCCCGTAGTCACGCGCGAGCTCCGCGAGCTCGTGGATGCCGGTCCCGTCCTTCTGCCGCGCGACCTTCACGAGCATCGGCAGATTGACGCCGGTCACGACCTCGACCCGGCCTTCGTCGAGGAAGGCCAGCGAAAGATTCGAGGGCGTTCCCCCGAACATGTCCACCAGGACCAGCACGCCTCTCCCCTGGTCGACCTCGCGGATCGCCTTGTCGATCTGGGTGCGCATCTCCTCGGGCGCCGTGCTCGCGGGATCGAGTCCGATCGCGCGCACGTGCGGAGTCTCGCCCACGATGTGGCGCAGCGCGGCCACGAACTCGTCCGCCAGCCGGTAATGGGACAGAACCAGTACGCCGATCACGCCTCGCTCCTTCGGGCGCGAGCCACGTCTCTGTGGGTCACGCGGGCCTCAATCTTGCGCTCCCGGAGGTGTCGGTCCAGGGCACCGACCACGGCCACCGAGCGGTGCTGCCCTCCGGTGCAGCCGAGCGCGATGGTCAGGCGGGCCTTCCCCTCCTTCTCGTAGCGCGGGATCAGGAAATCGATGAACTCGCGCAGCTTCGCCATGAACTCGCCCGTGGACGGCGGGTCGAGCACGAAGGCGGCCACCTCGGGCTCGAGCCCGGTGTGGGCGCGAAGCGCGGGCTCGAAGTTCGGGTTGGGCAGGAAGCGCACGTCGATCAGCAGGTCGGCGGCCTCCGGGGCGCCGTGGCGGAAGCCGAACGAGACCAGCTCGATCTCCATCGCCGCGGCGCGCTCGCCCCCGGCGAAGTGGCGCAGGATCTGCCGCTTCAGGTCGTGCACGCTCATGCGTCCGGTGTCGACGACCAGGTCCGCCAGCCGCGCGATCGGAACCAGGAGTTCGCGCTCGCGCGAGATGTCCTCGTAGAGCGATCCGCTGCCGCGCGTGGGGTGGACGCGGCGGGTCTCCGAGAAGCGCTGCGCGAGCACCTCGTCGCTCGCCTCCAGGTAGAGCAGAAGCGTCGCGAGCCCGCTCGACTTAAGCCGCGCGTGGACGTCCGGAAACGCCGCCAGGAAGCTGCGCTCGCGCACGTCGACGGCGACCGCGAGCCGGTCGCTGCCCTCGCGAAACAGCTCGACGAAGGGCTCGAGCAGCACCACCGGCAGGTTGTCGACGCAGTAGAAGCCCAGATCCTCGAGCGCCTTCATCGCGGTGGTCCGGCCCGCGCCCGAGAGCCCCGAGACGATCACGAGCGTCGGCCCGAGACTCACGCCCCCTCCTTCCGAAGGATGGCGAAGACGCGCGCGTCGAGCTCTTCCGCGCCGCTCTTGCCGCGGCTCCGGAGCACGTGGTTGCGCGCGCCCACCTCGACCAGCGAGGCGATGTTCCGGCCCGGCGCGACCGGCAGGTGCAGAACCTCGACGCGGAAGCCGGCCACGTCCTCGGTGCGCCGCTCGAGCCCGATCCTCTCCACCTCGCCCGCTCCCCAGGATTCCAGCCGCACGACCAGCTCGATTCGCGCGCGGTCGGCGACCGAGCCGGGCCCGAACAGGCTCGGCACGTGCACGATGCCGATGCCGCGAAGCTCCAGGTAGTGCCTGACGAGCTCGGGGCTCCAGCCCGCCGGGCCGCCCGCCTCGTCGGGACCGATCAGGACCACGTCGTCCGCCACCAGGCGGTGTCCGCGCATGACCAGCTCGAGCGCGCACTCGCTCTTGCCGATCCCGCTGCCGCCGAGCAGGAGCACGCCGACACCCCCGACCTCGACCAGGCTTCCGTGCATTCGGGCCGGCGCGGATGGGGCGCTCGTCATGCTAGTGCCTCGACTCTTCCTCCTCGATCGCGCGGAAGAGCTCGTCGGTCGACGTCACCTCGCGCAGCCGCGCGCGGAAGCCGTCGATGCCGAGCAGGCGCGAGAGGCGCGCGAGAAGCAGAAGATGCGAGCTGCCCTCGCGACCGGGAGCGACGAGCAGGAAGAACAGGTGCGTCGGCCGGCCGTCGAGCGAATCGAAGTCGACCCCGCCGCGCGAGAGCCCGAAGACGGCGAGCACGCGGTCCAGCGCCTCGATCCGCGCGTGCGGAATCGCGATCCCGTCGCCCATCGCGGTCGTGCCCAGCTTCTCGCGCTCGAGCAGCATGGCGTAGAGCTCGCTGCGGTCCAGGCGAGGGATCGCGCCGGCCAGCGCGTCGGCGAGCTCGCGCAGGACCTCGGGCTTGGTCCGGCCACGGATGTCGACCCGGCAGGCGTCGCGCACGAGGATGTCGGTGAGCTTCATGGCGGAATCCTGGCGTTCGGGGCCGCGAATCTAGCTGATTTGGCGTCGCCTCGTGGAGGACAGGATGCGCAGCGCCTCGCGGTACTTGGTGACCGTGCGCCGCGCGATCTGGATGCTCGAGTCGGAGAGCATCTCGGCGATCTTCTGGTCCGAGAGGGGGTTCTTCGCGTCCTCGTTCTTGATGATCTGCAGGATCTTCTCCTTCACCGACTCCGAGGCGATCCCCTCGCCGTCCCCGGTCCGGATGCTCGAGTTGAAGAAGAACTTCAGCTCGAACAGACCGTGCGGCGTCTGCACGTACTTGGCGGTGGTCACGCGCGAGACGGTCGATTCGTGCATGCCGATGTCGTCGGCCACGTCTCGCAGGTTCAAGGGCCGCAGGTGCTCCGGCCCCTTGTCGAAGAACTGGCGCTGGAAGCGGATGATCGACTCCATCACGCGCACGATCGTGCGCTGGCGCTGATGAATCGACTTGATCAGCCAGATCGCCGAGCGGAGCTTCTCGCGCACGTACTCGCGCGTCTCCTTGCCGTCGCCGTCCTTGCGCGACAGCACGTCGCGGTAGGCCGCCGAGACGCGCAGCTTCGGCATTCCGTCCTCGTTCAGCACCACGTGGTACTCGTCGCCGATCTTGTGCACGTAGATGTCGGGCGTGATGTAGACCGGCTCGTCGCCGGCGTACTGGCGCCCGGGCCGCGGCTCGAAGCTCGCGATCAGCTTGGCCGCCTCGGCGACCTCCTCGACCGATACGTTCTCGAGCCGGGCGATGCCGCGGAAGTCGTGCTTCTGCAGCCCGTCGATGTGGCTCGATACGAGGCGCTGCGCCAGGCCGTCGCCGATGCCGGCGATGCGCATCTGGATCTGCAGGCACTCCTTGAGGCTTCGCGCGGCCACGCCGACCGGATCGAGCTCCTGCACGCGCGTGAGCACGCCCTCGACGGTCGCTTCGTCGCTGCCGACCTCGGCCGCGATCGCGTCGAGCGGCTCCTGCAGGTAACCGTCCTCGTTCAGGTTCCAGACGATCTGCATCGCGATCTCGCGCTCCAGATCGCTCATCTCCAGAAAGCCGATCTGCCAGACCAGGTGGTCGGTGAGCGAGGTCGCGGGCGTCAGGTTCGCGTCGAGCGCGGGGCGGTCGTCGTCGCCGCGCGACAGGCTCGTCTGCGGCCGCGACTCCATGTAGTTCTCCCAGTCGAGGTCGCCGACGATGTCGTCGGTGCTCGGCGTGGAGGTCTCGGTCTCGGGCGGCGCATCGGGCTTGGCGGTGTCGGAGAGCGCGAGCGCCGACTCGTTCTCGTCGCCGCCCACCTCGTGGACCGGCGTCTCCTCGTCGAGCGACTCCTCGAGCACCGGGTTCTCGACCAGCTCCTGCTGGATGGTGTTCACGAGCTCGAGCCGCGAGAGCTGAAGCAGCTTGATCGCCTGCTGCAGCTGGGGCGTCATCACCAGCGACTGCGAGAGGCGGATCGACTGCTTGAGCTCCAGGGCCATCGCTACAACCTGAAGTTCTGCCCGAGGTAGATCTCGCGAACCGTCGGATCCTCGGTGATCTCTGCGGGCGCTCCCTCGCGGATGATCCGCCCGTCCTTGATGATGTAGGCGCGATCGCAGATCGAGAGCGCCTCGCGCACGTTGTGGTCGGTGATCACGATCCCGATCCCGCGCTCGCGCAGCTGCGCGATGATCTTCTGGATGTCGATCACGGCGATCGGATCGATTCCGGAGAACGGCTCGTCGAGGAGCATGAAGCGCGGATCGAGCACGAGCGCGCGCGTGATCTCGACGCGACGGCGCTCGCCGCCGGAGAGCGTGCCGCCCTTCTGCTTGCGCTTGCCGACCAGGTCGAGCTCGGCCAGCAGGTCGTGCGCGCGCTTCTTTCGCTCGCGGCGCGAGGGCTCGAGCGTCTCGAGGATCGCCAGGACGTTCTCCTCCACGGTCAGCTTGCGGAAGATCGAAGGCTCCTGCGGCAGGTACGTGATTCCCTTCCGCGCCCGCATGTACATCGGCAGATCGGTGATTTCCTCCTCACCCAGGTAGACGCGGCCCGAGGTCGGCCGGACCCGCCCGACGATCATGTTGAAGGTGGTGGTCTTGCCGGCTCCGTTGGGGCCGAGCAGACCTACGACCTCGCCGGGCCCGACGGCGATGCTCACGTCGCGCACCGCTTCGCGCGCGCCGAACTTCTTGCACAGGTCACGGGCGTGCAGCGTGGGACTCATCCGCCGCCCGCGCCGGGCTCGCCGGGCTTCGGCGCCTCGGGCTTGGCTCCGGGGCGCTCGCGCACGCGGATCACGACGTCGCCGATCGCGCGCACGGTTCCCTTGCAGAGGTCGAAGTAGATCGCGTTCGCCTCGACGTCGTCGAGGCCGCGGCGCAGCGAGGCGCGGGTGCCCTCGCTCTTGCACTCCGCGGTGCAGGCCACGTTGTCCACCGAGGCCTCGGCGCAGCGAGCCTCGTTCGTGCCCTGCGTCATCACCACCGAGCCGCGCGCGGTGATGCGATCCGGTCGACCCGAGGCGTTCTTGGGATACACCGCCTGCAGCCAGTCGCACTCGAGCCGCATGTCGCCCTGGGTGGCGCGCACGCGCTTGCTGAAGACGACGCTCTCCTGGCCCGACTCGGTCTTCACGCCCTCCGCTTCGTCCGCCGTGATCACCAGCTCGGCGTCCGGCGTGAAGCGCAGTCCCAGTCGATCCGCGGCGTCGCTGGCCGACTTCGGCTCCTGCGCGCGCGCCGGGACGGCCAGCGCCAGAAGCGCGACGAGGATCGCGGTCGGGCGCATCATCGGTTCGCGACCTCCGCGCGGACCTGGCCGATCAGGCGCAGGCGGCGCTCCTCGAGGCCGAGTTCCATTCCGTTCGCTCGAACCAGAAGATCGGCGCGGCGCAGCTCCACCGGCGTCGCGCTCACAAGCTGCCGGCTCGCGGCGAGGTAGCGGAGCTGCTCGGTCGAGAAGCGCTCGCCCTCCTGAGCGGAGCCGCTCACTCCGCCCGAGAGCACGAAGTCGTCCTCGTCGAGCTCGAGCGCGCCGCTCGGAGCGGCGACCTCGATCGGTCCGCGCTCGTTCTCGGAGAACGAGAACTTCACCTGCTCCAGATCCGCGACCCTGGCGGCCAGATCGATCCGCGCGCGCTCCGCCGTGACCGAGAGCTCGCGTTGCTCGCCTCGGTAGCCCTCGAAGATCACGCCCTCGAGCTCGATGGGCGGAAGCTCCGGCGCGGCTCTCCGCGGCGCGTCGAAGCCCGGGAGCCCGGTGCCGCAGCCGAGGCAGACGACGAAGCAGAGAGCCACGGCCATCGGCCCGCTGCTTCCGACCCTCTCCCGCACCGCCGGTTCCGACTCACTCTGCACAAGCAAAAAGCATACCGCGGGAATCCAGCGTGCGCCGCTCGGCCTCAGTCCGCTTCGGGCTCGGAAGAACCGAGGTCTGGCTCCGGCGCCGGCTCCGCGCGCGAGTAGCGCAGCTCCGCTCCGTCGTCGGACTGGGTCTGTACACCAAACAGTGTGCGAAACGGCTCGTGCTGGCCGACCCACCACGCCGGATGGAAGATCAACGTGTCGAGAACGACGCCAAACGGATGCGCGGCGTAGGCGGCGATGCGAAGCGGGTGCCCGGCACGCCGCGGCTCGTAGCGCGTGGGGCCGGCCTGCGCCGGCAGCGAGAGACAGAGCAGCGAGAGCGCGATTGCGACCGCTCGAGCAGACATGCGTGGACTCCTCGGACTTGCGGGTCCCATCGGCACGGCTGCGCCAGAGCTTGGACCCGCGCCACCGGCAGAATCCCCCCGGCCGGGGCGTTCGTCAACCGAGACGGACACTTCGCCCCGGCAGGCGCGCATGCCTCAGGTCTCCAGCAACCCTTCCTGGGCCACCGTCGCAAAGCGCTCGCCGGCGCGCGTGTACATGGCGCCGATCGCCAGGCCCCGCCCCGCGTGCGCCGCCGGGCTGTGACAGTCGTAGGCGAACCAGTCGGAGATCCGCGGAGCCCCGTGCAGCCAGACCGCGTGGTCCAGGCTCGCCGGCGGATGCTCCGACCACTCGAGCGCGTGCGGGCGCCCCGCGCAGCGAAGCAACGCCCGATCGCTCGCGTAGACGAGCAGCGCCGCCTGGAGCAGCGGGTCGCTCGGAAGCTCGCCGCGCGCGCGCATCCAGATCGCGCGCGAAGGCGCCGAGCGCGCGCGAGGCGCGTCGCGTTCGGGCTCGACCACGCGAACGTCGAAGGCCTCGGCGCCGCCGCGGCGACGCGGCATGGCGACGAGTCGCGCGCGCACGTCCTCCCAATCCTCGAGCTGCTCGGGCGGCGGCAGAGCGGGTGCGGGATCCTGGTGGAAGACACCCTGCGACTTGCGCGAGAAGCTCGCGAGCATCTCGAAGATCGGCCGGGCGCCCTGCTCCGCGACCACGCGGCGGCTCGAGAAGCGCCGTCCGTCCCGGATCCGCTCGACGCGGTAGTCGATCGGAACGTCGCCGCGCCCCGCGCGCAGGAACCAGGCGTGTAGCGAGTGGAGCTCGCCCGAATCGACGCTCCGGCCCGCGGCCACCACAGACTGCGCCGCGACCAGGCCTCCGAAGAGTCGGCCTCGCGAGCGGCCGGCGGCCGCCGCGAAGCGATCCTCCGCCACGGCGGGCAGGTCGATCCGGCGCACGAGCCGCGCGATCGGCGTGTCGGCGCCCGCGCTCATCGGCTCTCGTAGCGGATCTCGAGCAGCGTGTAGCACGCGCGCCCGGCGGGGCGCTCGACCGCGATCTCGTCCCCCGCGGACTTGCCCAGCAACGCGCGCCCGATCGGAGACTCGACGCTGATCAGGTTGCGGTCCACGTCGCTCTCGTCCGGGCCGACCAGCCGATAACACAGCTCGGTGCCGGACTCGTCCTCGAGCGTCACCCAGGCTCCGAAGTAGACCCGGTCGCGCGCGACCAGACCCGGCTGCACGACCTCGAGCAGGTCGAAGCGCTTGCGCAGGAATTCGATCCGGCGGTCGATCTCGCGCAGGCGCTTCTTGCCGTAGATGTACTCCGCGTTCTCCGAGCGATCGCCCAGCGCTGCGGCGGCCGCCACCTCGCGCGTGACCCGCGGGCGCTCCACGCGCCAGAGCTGCTCGAGCTCCGCCTGAAGCTTTTTCGCGCCCTCCGGCGTGATGTGAACCTTGCGACCCCCCGCTTGCGCCACCGCGGCCATGATACGCGACGCGGGGCCGCGAGCTGTGCTCCAATCGCGAGATGACCACACTCCGCTTGTTCCCGCTCGGATTGGCGCTCGCCATCTGGCTGCTCTCGCCCGCCTCGCGCGCGGACGCTCCCGACTGGAGCGCGCTCGCGGACGAGAGCGTGATCGAGGTGCTGACCCACGACGCGGACGGCGACCTGCGCGAGACCAAGGTCTGGGTCGGCGTGGTCGACGGCGTGGGCTACGTGCGCACCAGCGACACGCGCTGGCGCGCGAACATCGAGCGCGACGCCGACGTCGTGGTGAGGATCGCGGAGCAGGAGTATCCGCTTCGCGCGGAGCTCGTGAGCGACACTGCGCTTCGCGCGCGCGTGAACGAGGTGTTCCGCGCCAAGTACGGCCTCACCGATCGGATTCTCGGCTGGTTCGGAAACGAGGGCGGCAAGTACCAGCTCGCGCTCTTGCCGCGGCCCGCGAGCCCGGAGAAGTGAGCGAGCCCGCGCCGATCCACGAAGCCGCGCGCGATCTGCCCCTGCTCGCGCGCGCGGACGTGTTGGTCGTCGGCGGCGGCACGTCCGGCGTCGCGGCGGCGGTCGCGGCGGCGCGCTCGGGGGCGCGCGTGGTGCTCGCCGAGGCCT
>Ga0194120_10007750_pt1 | contig 14511 bp, 10 predicted proteins | sample TA2MahCa65mmetaG_FD_148642 | JGI IMG/M metagenome (GOLD analysis project Ga0194120, IMG submission 148642) | Freshwater microbial communities from Lake Tanganyika, Tanzania - TA2015019 Mahale Deep Cast 65m | ecosystem: Environmental > Aquatic > Freshwater > Lake | place: Tanzania: Lake... | reverse complement strand
ACTTCTCGCGACCTCAATTTTAGGGAATCCCCCAGTGTGATACCCATGATATTTAAGAAGCCTCCCGAGAGCTTCACAAGTTCCCCCCTTAATTGCGTCAGGATTTCTATAAGGCTCGCGAGCGGAGAATACTCTGACTCTGGGATAGGCACTAACTACCGCGTTTTCATCTCCAAAGAACCAAGCCTCAAGTTCTTCAATGACGATTCGATTTACCAAAACGAAGCGCCCGACACTGTCTCTTTGGCTCTTAGTATTGAATCCTGCCGACTGCGCGATGTTCTCTAATTGCTGTTTAATCTCGCGGCAATCCTCTCGATCTTCATCGAGCAGAACTACAATCCGCTCATTCTCCCTAATGTAATTATGCAGTGCTCGGAGTCGAGGTTGTAGTTTTCTAAGTAACTCGGATTTTGAGCGCAGATTGTAAACTGAGAAGGTGACATTCGCCGGAATCATCTTGGGGACAAGATTGTGCAGTGCGGCTTCCATCGACCCTTCCTCGACGAAGAAATGAATATGCATAGTTGGTTGGATACTACGAAGAGGGCAGATTTCCGCCAAGGAACCCTTCCAGCCAAAGTTGCCCCGGCTTGGCTCCCGTCCCAATATGCTCCTTGGCGCCAATTACATCTTCGGCGCGTGTGACCGTAGTATATCCATCCCTACCGCGTTCAAGGAGCCAAATCTCCGGCAATTTCAGACCATCAACGAATTCGGGAGAATGCGACGTGATCATTAGTTGTGTTCTTGCCGTTGCCTTGCGGCATTCCTCTGCAAGATCATCCATTAAGCGTGGATACAACTGATTCTCGGGCTCCTCAAGTCCGATCAATTGAGGAGGTTTAGGATCATAAAGCAGCACAAGATATGACAGCATCTTTAACGTGCCATCAGAGGCGAATTTTGCAAGAATAGGTTGATCGAAGGGCTCGTCTTTTATCTGAAGCAGCAGCCTGTGATCACGCAGCACTTCGGGATCTACCATAGATAGCCGGGGAATGCGCTTCCGAAGAACCTGCTGTATTTCATCCAGTCGCGTTGGATGTTGTTCTTTGAGATATTGAATCACATTTGGCAAATTTTCACCAGATAAAGAAAGCCGTTCTTGCGGACCTGCTTCTGGAGTGCCCTTTTGTGCCTCGGCGTTCATATAGGAGAGATACCAATCCGCGATGAATTTCCGCAAGGAACTTACCCGTGGGTGCTTGGCAAGACGCCCAAGGGTGCTTACGGCTAATTCTTCGTTTGAGGTAAGAGCTTCATTGACTCGTTGCTCCGACTTGTCTGGCAGGTCTCCCGAAATCACCTTCCCTTGCCCATTTTCGAAGTCAAGGAACCTGAAAGGCTGTCCTCTCTGTTGTGCTCGGCGCCAACTAAGTCGCTCTGACTTAACTACTGGCGCTCTCTCGACCTCATCGAATTCCAGCCGATAGGTAATTATCGGGAAGGAAGGCTCCCTATACCTGATCTCGATGACTATCGGATCAGATTGCCCCCGCGACCTTAATTCCTGAAATCGTCCTCTCTTATCCCAAGCCTTCCTCAGCCCCATGACGAAGCAGTCCGAAAGAAAGGCAAAGACGTCAAACAGTGTGGATTTCCCACTGCCGTTTGGGCCGATAAAGACCGACATTGGCTGAAGGTTCCTAAACTCAACCAAACGGAGCGCGCGGTAGTTTTGCACCTTTAAGGAAACTATCCGTGCTGGCGCTCTCTTGGTGTCGACAATATTCATAAATACCTCTGTTCTTCCTTCGGAACCCACCATTCGTCAAGTTGGTAGCCGGGGCGGAAGGGATACCACTTCACGCCTTTGAAGCGCTTGTCGTAGGCGGGCTTGAACTTGGTGGAGTACATGAAGGTGTAGGGTTGTTCGCGGTAGAGAATCTGCTGAAACTGCCGGTAAAGTTCCGCTCGCCGCTCGGGATCGAACTCGACCCGGGCGACTTCGATTAGCGAGTCGGTGAGTTCGTTCTTGAATTCGATGAAGTTTGAACCGCGTCCCACCGCCGACGATGAGTGCCAGATCTGCTTCGGATCTTGCCTGAGACCCATTGCCCAAGCCAGGTAGGTTGCATCGAACTTCTTGTTACGAATGTAGTTATTGATGAAGACTGACCACTCGAGGCGGCGTATCTCCATAGCGATGCCGACCGTAGCCAGGTCCTCGCGCAAAATAGAGACAGTCTGCTCGGCGAGCGGGATACCCGACGGTATCAGCATCTCGAAGCGGAACTCCAGGCTGTCCTTCTCCAATATACCATCGCGGTCGATGTCCTCCCAACCAGCCTCCCTCAGAATCCGCGATGCCTCCACCGGATCGAAGGGTATCTCCCCCAGAGTTGTGTCGAAATCGGATCCGAAGCGGTAGAAGGGCGATTCGACAACTTCCGAAAAGCCGAACTGAATCTGCTGCGCGATTTCACGCCGCCGCACGAGACGGGTCATGGCATTGCGCACCCGCAGGTCGCTGAATATTGGGTTGCTGTTACGCCAACCAAGGTAGGAATAGGTTGGGATCAGGAACGTGCTCTTGATGAACCGGTCGAGGAACCTCTGCTGGTTGGTCAAGGTCAGAAACTGGATCGTCTGGAGGTTCTCCATGAAGTCGATGGTGCCGTTCTTCAACGCGACGAGCGACGCCGTATAGTCAGTTAGGACCCGGAAAACAATGCGGTCGAGATAGGCATGTCCGGGGCCGTCCCAGTAGTCCGCGTTGCGCTCGAGGACGAGTTCCTGGCCGGTCTTCCAGTGAGCGAATCGGAAAGGGCCGGATCCGACCGTTGGCATGCGGTTCTGTTCATGGCTGTTGCAAGCCCGGCCATAAGTTTCGATACGGGTATGGAGATCGCGGCAAAGCGCAGCAAAAGCCATTTGATCGCGTCCGGCCAGAAGTCGTTGCTCACCCGGAAGCGCATCGAGTGCGCGTTCGATCAGGATTCGGCCTTCCGTGATAAGCCGCACTGCCGGAGCAGCGTCGGGATTGCCCGATAGGTTGTTAATGACAGCGGCAAGACGATCCTCGGCGCCGCGGGATGTTCCGGCTATCGCCGCCTCGACCGCGTCCGCCTTAACCTTGCCGCCGGTTACCTGTTCAACGGACTTCATAAGAGAGTGAAGTATCGTTTCCGCGACCAAGTTGGCTGCTGGAAAGGTGCGCTCCGACTCGAGGAGATCAGCCAGCCGCCCGTAGCCGGTTCCATACTTCACCTGGGCAAAAGTGAGGCTGCCTAAAAGGTCGTTCGGATCCCAAATGTGCCTTGGCATCACGAAGTTCCCGCCGAGGAACTGGAGATGCATAAAGTAAGGCTTGGTGCAGAACATCGTGATCGTATGGTCGCCTTCGACGATCAGGCTCTCCAGTTCGGCGTAGTAAGGCTTCGATGGCAGGTTATCGACGTAGGGATTGGTGAGAGACTTCAGGGTGAATTCGACGTCGCGAGCGGTGAGGGGCTGCCCGTCGTGCCAGCGGGCCTCAGGGCGGAGGCGCCAGCGATAGACGAGGTGGTCGGGCGAAACCTCCGGCATGCCGTCCGAGAGGAGCGGCTCCTCGTCCCATGGCGGCTCGCGCCGAGTCTGTATCAATGACTCATAAATGTAATTTTTTATGTAAGTTGCCGACGCCGAGGTCGAGGTTTGGGGGTTGAGGTGCTCGGGTTCGTCCAGGAGATTCATGATCACCCAGTCGCCGGTAACCGGTTCGCCGGCGGCGCGGGCGTTGTTATCCTCGACTGAGTCGCCGGGGATGAAAGCATCGGCACCTCCGACATTGCAGCCGGGTAGAATGACCATTGCTGCGGCGATGAAGCCGGCGATTTGGAGGATTTTGTGCAAACGATGAATCAAGTTGCTTCGGCGAGGGCGAACTGCCGTCCACGTCGAAAGGCAGTGAGGTTAGCTTCCTCAGTACCGCGCGGCACCTTCTTGCGAAGGATTGCCTCCCAGGTTGCCTCCTCGAGCGGCAGGTAGTTGGAAATCGCTCCCAAGAGAACGGTGTTGACCATTTTCGAACTGCCTGCTTCCGATGCCACCGCGTGGGCGTCAATGGCGACGACCTTTTCGACGACCTGGCGCGCTTGTCCGACCGGGTCGTCCGGGTAACGGTGCTCCTTTGTAAAAGCGATAGGCGGGACGATCTCCTGGGTGTTGACGACTAGAGCACCGTCAGGTTTAACCTGATCGACCCAACGGAGACCTTCGGCGGCCTCGAAAGCGAGGACGACATCAGCGGCGCCATCGGGAATGAGTGGCGAGTGGACCTTGGGACCGAAACGGACATGAGACGAGACGACGCCACCGCGCTGAGCCATGCCGTGGACTTCGGACTTCTTGACATCGTAGCCGGCGCTCATCGCGGCTTCGGAAAGGAGTTCCGAGGCGAGGATGACGCCCTGACCGCCGACGCCGACGATCAGGATGTTGGTGGTAGAAGACATCTTACTTCTCTTGGAGGGCAGGATTCATTCCGCCCTTGCGTTAGACCTGTTGCCGTTATTTCAAGACTACAACGCTTCGCGCGGCGCGCCGGCTGCCGGACCTGGACTGGACGTAGTAAGTTCCCGACGGCCAATGCGAGACGTCGATCTGCCAGACATGTCTCTCAGCAAGCAATGTGCCGGAAGCGACGCTCGCCATTCGTCTTCCCTGTCGGTCGTAGATATTCAGGTCTATCGGCGCCCCTATTCTGCCTTGAAGCGAGACCACCAACGATCCATTAGCCGGAACCGGCCAGGCTCGAAGGCTAAACTCGGGTGGAGGCGGTGCATCAACAGGGACGCGCAGCGGCCGGTTGGAAAGGTGCACCGTGATGCGGTCGATCGCCCAGCCCTCCTCGGCGACCGCTTCGTCGCTGATTACCTTGAGGCGAATTTGGAGTGGGCCGCCGCCAATAAGGGACGGATCGAGAGCGATGAAACTGGTGTCCCACCCGGCAGGATAGCCAGTATAACTGGCAACTGCCCGCCACTCGCGCGTCTCCCAACGAAATACTTCGACCAGCGCAAAATCGCGATCGGGTTCAAAGTAGATGCGGTGAACCAGTTCGATAGTTGCAGCGTGTCCGGAGTCGGGTAAGACTCCCGGCTCGATCAGGAGCCAGGGTGTCGAAGCCACCGGATAGGGACCTCCGGTCGATTCGGTAAGCACTGTCCGGCTGTCAACCTCTTCGATACCCCATTGTTCGCCCGCACCCCCCCGCTGCCAATCCTGCATCTGGTTGAAGTCCTCAGTATAGGCGACCTCAGCCGGATGGAGAGGTAATCGGTAAGTGTCAACGTCCGGGCTAATCTGAATGACTCCGGTTTGCGGCAGATAACCGGATGCAGTCAAGGCGAATTCGTAGGCGCTTTCCGTCAGGCGAATGCGCCGACGTCCGTTTACGATTGTGAAACGGTGGGTTGGGCCTCTATCGAACGGGCGAACCTGCAAGTATGATTCAACGAGGCTGTCGCCGTCGGCAGTGATAAACTCGCGCTCGGCGGCGGGAAATCGTTCAAGTGATATTTCAACAGTGCTAATCTGGCCGCTGGTGATGGTCATCGTATCAGTGCGGAGGCTGCGGAAACCTTCCGCGAGAATGCGCGCAACGTGAGAGCCTTCAGGCAGAAAGCAGTCGATCCGGCCGGTTGCGGGATGGGTGAGACGAGGTTCAAGCCCGGGCTGGCGCAAGCCGCCGATCTGCACTTCGGCTTCGACGGGGCTGCCATCATGGACGGTGGCAATTTTGAGAATGCCATAACCCTCAAGCGAAGTCCGTCCAGCGGCGAGGTCGATCAAGTAGAACGCAGAAGGGAGCGACGCCGTTACGACCCGCTCCATCCCGGCCGAGTCGGGCTGAATCGAGGCTCCGATCTCAATCATATATGCCAGCGCTCCGGTCGCCTGATAAGCCCAGTCGGGGAGTTGACCGTTCCGCTGAGTCGCCCGGACCGAAGCGTAAGGCCCCCCATTTTCGCGGGGAAGCATCTCGGCGAGCGCTCTTCCGAGGGCATCGAGGAGGCGATAGTCCGGCGGCAGGCGGCCTTCCCAGTTCCAGGGCGCGATCACCATCTCGGCATTCTGGCCGGAGCGGGAACTATGGTAGGATATGACGGCAAAGAATCGGCGCTGGAGCATCAAGTCGCGCAAGGCACGGGTTTCAGGCTCGGAGAAAGCGCCCGGTCCCCGATAGTAGTTGAAGGTCTCAATGCCCTCCCGGGTCTGGTAGAGGGAATCGCCGCGCTCCCAATGCAAGCCAAAGTTGCGGTTCAGATCGACGCCCGAAGTATCGCGTCCGATGCCCGAAGCGATCCGCAGGACGCCATCGCCGATGTTGTCCCGACAGTTCTTGCGAAACGAGACGTCGCGTTCCGTATGGACAATCTCGAGACCATCGGGATTGGCGGTCGGGACGAAGTAGAGATCGACCGCCTCGAGGCGCGCGCGTCCGCTGTCGGTCCCGGCGGTTTCAAGGAGCAGTTGCATTAAGCGGAGCGTCAGTTCGACGCCGAGGATTTCTTCGGCGTGAACCTGCCCGATGAAGAGAATTGCCGGCCGGTTAGCGACCTCACGGGGCTGACTCGAAATACGCGCCAGAACGATGGGTCGTTCACCATAATCGGTCTGCCCGATGGTGTCGAGCGCCAGGTAATCGGAATAAGTTTCGGCCCACTCTTGCAGCAAGGCGCCAATCTCAGCGTTCGAGTGATAGGCGCTATCGAGAGCCGGAATGGAGCCCGGAAGAAACAACAGACTCCCCCCGAGCAAGGCAAGAGTAAACGGTGTTCGAGTCGAAATCAACCGTCTAAATGTTGTTATAGATCATATAAGCAAGGTGCATTATAGAGCGAACCGGAGGCGCCTTCTCCAGGTGTGAAGGGCGGCCTCCGGTTCGCAGCCTTATTCGGCCATCACTTCAGGATTTGCAGCGACCTTTCGACGCGATTTCCCGCGGCTTCCATTCTCAGGATATAGTGTCCCGAAGCGAGGGAACCGGCGTCAACCTGCAACCGGTGCTTGCCGGCAGAGCGGAACTCGCTGCCGAAATCGATCACCAACCTGCTTTGAAGATCGTAGAGCGCCAGCGAGACAGGGCCGTCCGATGCAACACTGAACTGCACAACTGCTCGACCGTTGAACGGATTGGGGAAGACCTCTTCGAGAGCGTAACCTACCGGTGCCGTCGGACCATCTCCGAGACGAACCGAGAGCCTCTGGTCGTCGAGGCGCTGAATGAAGACGTTGGAAAGTTCCTCCTTGCCGGTGGCGCGCTTATCCTCCCAAACCACCGCGGCTCCGGTGTCTCCTCGCGGCAGAAGGCGCATCAATTTCGGACCGTTCTGCTTGTGGAATGCCGCGCTGACAACATTGCCGTTCACCTCCCAGGGAGCATAAGGCGTCCCGTCGCGTTGGAGGTGCGTGGCATAGATGTCGGACCAGAAGCCGCCGCGATAGTCTTCCCACGCCAGCCAGATGCCGTTCTGGCCATCGTGGATAATAGTCGGGAGAAGTTGATCGGCGGGTGCCGCGCAGACTTCGCGCCCGTCGCGTTCGCGTCCGGTGAAGGCGAATCCAAGCCGGTTGTTGACCAGTTGCGGACTCATTTTCTGGATGTAAATATCGCGCTGTCGGCCGCTTCCGGCATAGCGATGATCTTCCCAGGCGATCCAGATATAGGTGTGGTTATCGATTGCCACTACCGGATTTTCCTGGTGCCGGCCTTCGCCGCAGATCACTTCCCCTCCGGCGCGCCACTGGAACGCGCCGTTGTAACCCACGAACTGGGCATAGATGTCGTATTGCGGTTGTCCGTCGCCGTCATCGCGGCCATCGACCCAAGCCACCACATAGCCATTCTGATGGCGGACGAGATAGGGGCTGCGCTGTTTGTTATACTCATCGACCAGGACCTTGCCTCCCTCATAGCCGTCATCTTCGGCATTCCAGAGGTCTTCGCCGCCGGCATTGACTCTCGTGATTCTGAGATCGTCGTCCGTCTCGTCATTGAAGACCTTCCAGACGATGATGAAGCCGCCGCTGCCATCGGGAATGATCTGCTCGACCTCCTCATCCATTGGTCGAGCCGTGAGGCGGCGTCCGGCGGCACCCCAGAGGCGCGCACCTTGCGGTGAGAGGTGCTGCATGTAGAGGTCCTGGTAGTCGTTGTCAGTAGGAGCTTTCCAGACGACAAGGGCACCGCCCTGTCCGTCGCCGGTGACCTTGGGCAGGTATTGCTCGTAGTCGAAGTCCGCCACCTTGACTCCCCTGTCACCCCAAAGTCGGGCGCCGTTTTCGTCAATCCGCTGGGCGTAGATTGAATAGACCTGGCCGCCCCGATGGTCTTCCCAAACGACGATGGTGCCGCCTTGTTCATCGTTGCAGCCGTCGGGATTGATGCCTCCGCCATAGGAGTTGACCAGAGCCGGCGCGCCGTTGGGCTGGGTCATAAGTTCAGGCCGGTTGCCAAGGTCGCGGACGTTGGAAATGAAGGGCACCAGTCCCCCAATTCCGAAACGTCCGTCGAGCCATAAGACTGTAAATGTCCCGTCCTGACGCTCGATGCCTTTGGGAAAAACTCCGTTGCCGCCCAAACCGGCGACGAGAGGGATGCCGTTGGCGTTGCCGACCGGCTGACCATTGGGCGTGAACTTCTGACCCCAGAGTTCGTAACTTCCCGACCGGTAGTCGCCCCATACAAAGAAGGCGCCGCCGTCGGCGGTTCGCCGGACCAGAGGGGCATCCTGCTGCCCATCGATACGGCAGATCGGGACGCCGTTTTGCGCCCAGAGCGGCTGGCCGGAACGGTTGAAGCGGTGGCCCCAGATGTCGAGTTCGGGGAAGGGGCGATCCCGTTCGTCTTCCCAGATGAAGTAGGCTCCGCCCTGGCCGTCGGGATAGAGCCGTCCAGCCTGCTGATTTCTTTCGCCGGTAACGATGGGGACGCCGGTGGTGGGTTGCCATTCCTTGCGCATGCTTTGAGCGCCGCTAATGCGCATGGCATAGACATCGAACGACAGACCGTCGGCACGCTTGTCCTCCCAGAGAATGATGGCGTTGCCGGACTCCGACATCACGATGCGATTTTCGGCCTGCTCGCGCTCGACGGTGCAGACGGCTTCACCGTCTTCTCGCCAAAGTAGCCGGCCGTTGGCATCGATGCGCTGGGCGTATATGTCCTTGTCGGTTTGCTGTTGGTTGCGGTCGTCAACCCAACTGAAGAAGGCGCCGCCGGCGCCGTCGGGGCACAACTTAGGAGACTCCTGATTGGAGGCGGTGCCGCAGACGACGAGTCCCTGCCCCTGGCCTACTCCCCAGAGGAGGGCGCCGTTGGGGGAAATGCGTTGGGCGCGGATGTCGAAGTTACCGACGTTGCGGCCGTCCTTCCAGGCGATGATCATTCCGCCTTCGCCGTCGGAATCGGCGGTATGGCTGATCTGCGGGCCGACCGCTACGATGACGCCGATGCCGTTGCGCTGCCAGGCTACGGAGCCGTTGGCCTGAATCCGCTGGGCATAGATGTCGCCCACGTCGCCGCCGCGCAGGTCGCGCCAGGCGATGATCGCGCCGCCGGAGCCGTCTTCGACAATGCGAACGTCCTCTTGAATTCCGGGCAGAACGCAGACTGCGACGCCGCGTTCATCCTCACCCCAGAGGCGATTGCCCTGAGCGTCGATCTTGGTGCAGTAGATGTCACCGAGCGAATCGGCGTCGAAGTCTTCCCAGGCGATGATCCAGCCGCCGTCGGCGGTTGGCCAGACGCCGGGGTCTTCCTGCCGGTTGGGCATATCCGAGATGCGGAGGCCGTTGGCGCCATATTTCAGGCGGAGCCCTTGCTCGACGCTGACGATTTGGACATAGACACCGCGGTCGCCATTGCGGCAGTCCGACCAAACAAAAGCGGCCTCGCCAGCCAGTTGTCCGGCGTCGCGGCCCTCACCTCCGCGATACCATTCGACGTGATAGCCCTGACGCAGGGCGAAACCGTCGATGGGATTCCACTTCACCCAGTCCCGCTGAGCCATTGCAGGCGCCACGGCGGCTGCCGAAAGCAGCAGGGCATAGAGGATTATGTTCGTAAAGCGGTTCATAGGAGACTCCTCCTGTCGTTCGCCTGGCGCTCGCTGCCACGCACTACTGACGGCGCGGACTTTCCCGTAGCGAAACGCCCTGAAATTATCTTTCGCCGCACAGTCCTCCACCCATCCGTGCGTAAGGGATGCCAATACAAGGGTTGACAAGCAGGCATTGCGGTCTGCCTGCCGATGTGAACCATTCTCTGGCTCCTCATTATGTGATACGCACAACTAAGGTGCGCTGGAAGCCGTTTCACCAGCCGGAGCCGTGCTTGCATCAAATAAGGTGGATTTCGATGCGGGCTTGCCGGCTTCATCGACATAATTGAGTTTGAGTTCAGCGAGGATCTGGTCGAAGAGGCTCTCTTCCTCGCGCGAGAGGTTGCCTTGGGTCTTGCTGCGCAACATTTGCAAAGTGTCGATCGTCATTCGAGCCGAGTCGAGATCGCGTTCCGCAACACCCGTTTCAGGATGCGCAAATTTGCCCAACTGCATCAAGGCTGCCTGATGCAGCGATATGATCAATTGCGTGAAAAGGACGGTCTCTTTGTCGAAGGAAGGGGCTTCGGTCACCGGGAGTGAGTGCGGCTGGAGGAGTTATTCACAGATTCAACTGGTTCGGACGCGGCTTTCGAAAGCCTTGATCCGGTCGCGGATTTTGGCGGCATCTTCGTAGGCTTCCTGATCGATGGCGTTCTGAAGTTGCTGTTGCATCTCTTTCAGTTGTTCGCCGGGGTCGTTAGGCGCGGGAACGATCTCACCGCGCAAACCGGCTTCGTCCATAACGCGGGAATTGACATAGATCGGTGCCCGGGTCTTTAGCGCCAGAGCCACGGCATCCGAGGGACGGGCATCGACGCCGCGGGTTACGCCGCCTTCGAGCAGGAGCAGAACTTCGGCAAAAAAGGTGCTGTCGCGCAGTTCTGTGACGATGACCTGCTCGACACGGGCGCCCGAAGCCTCCAGCAAGGCATGGAAGAGGTCATAGGTGAGCGGTCGCTGAAACTTCTGACCGTTCAAGAGGAGCGAAATGGCGTGCGCCTCGGCTCCACCGATGAAGATCGGTATCCAGCGATCGCCGTCCCGCTCGTGCAGGATGACCATATAGCCCTGATAGGGGGGATAGATCGTGATTCCGGTGACTTCGACCGGGATCCGTTTCATCACTTGCTCCTAAAGTCCCTTGGCCGCTTCAATTGCCTTCGACGAAGAGGTCGCCTTCGGACAGCAGACGGCAACTATCCTCCAATATAGAACAAGGCCTATGTCAAATCAAGCCCCCGGCACGCCGCAAGCCGGGTAGATGGATTGTGGACTCAGTATCGCCGGTAGAGCCCTACAACCCTGCCAACGATGCTGAATCCGGGAGTGTCGCGATCGACGTTGATCGGACCGAAGTCGGGATTGGCCGGTTCCAACCGCACCGATTCGCCGCTCAAGTAATAGCGTTTGACGGTTGCCTCGTCGCCGATAAGTGCTACGACGATGGAGCCCGGCTCGATCGGAAGACTGGGGCGCGCGATGACGATATCGCCATCCATTATTCCGGCGTCGATCATCGATCGGCCCTGCACCCGTAGCGCGAAGCCGTCGCGAAAGGGGTAGAGGTCGGCATCGACCGTGAGGTAGCCTTCGATATTCTCGATCGCCAGGAGCGGGGCACCCGCAGCAACCCGGCCCACGATAGGAACCTGTTGCTTGCGCACCCGCAGCCCTGCCGGTGAACCGCCCGACTTTCGATACTTCGAATCGCTGAAGGTGACGCCGCGGGACTTATGGCTGACGCGCTGGATGATGCCCTTTCGCTCCAGCGAGGTAAGCATCACCCGGACGCCGTTGGTCGAAGTGATGCCGAGCGCAGCGCCCATCTCGCGTATCGTAGGGGGATAGCCTTGTCGCGCGGTGAAGCGGTCGATGAAGTCGATCAATTCCTGCTGCCGGTCGGTAGGTCCGGGACGAATTTTGCCCGCCACTCTGAATCCTCCAGATTATCTCGCCTTCAATATACTGAATCTTTGTTCAATAGTCAAGCGAGCCGGGAGGTCATATAAAGCCATCGGTCGATTGGGTAGGTTGAATAAAACGGGGAGGAAGGAGTCCTTAAGGTTGACTCGGGAGACGGGGCAGTGTAATTTAATAGCAAAGATTGGGCCATAGGGGAGGGCAAAAAAAGCAATCCGACCGGGCAATTGACCGATAATCAAGTTCTTCAGGCGAGAGCCTCCCGCATCCGGATGATCGTCCTCGATAACGACGGCGTCCTGACCGACGGAAAGTTGATCGTCAGTGCGGAAGGTATCGAAGCGAAAGCCTATGACATCCGCGACGGCTTTGGCGTAATCATGGCGCGTCGCGCAGGGATTGAGTTCGGCATCATCACCGGGCTCCTGACGCCTATCGTCGAGTACCGTGCCCGGCAGTTAGGGATCGTCGAAGTGCGCAAGGGCTTTACCGACAAGGTGGCGCAGTTGGAGGCAATGCTTGACGGCAAGGGGATCTCTCTCGCCGAAGTGGCTTATATGGGCGATGACATCTTCGACATCCCGGTCATGCGTCGGGTCGGATTGGGAGCCGCTCCATCCAACGGGCACCCGCTGGCTCAGGAAGCAGCCGACTGGGTTTCCAGCCGGCCCGGCGGCGACGGGTGCGTCCGGGAGTTGATCGAACTGATCCTCCGGGCATCGGGGAAGTTAGAGACGCTTCTCGCCGAGTTTACCGGCAGCGAACCGGGTAAGTGAATGTTTATCCGGCTGGCAATGGGACTTTTGGCCCTTACGCTTGTCAGTTGTGCAAAACTCGAGCCAGAGTCGGAAGCGCAGCCGGTGGAGAACGTCGCCGAGTTGCCGGATCAGGAGATTTTCGGCGCTGCGGTGCGCTATACCCGGGACGGATTTCGACGACTGGCGATTGCCGCACCGCGCATCGTCCGGTATGATGCCCGAAGGCTGCTAGTTATGGAAGGCGGCATCGCAGTCGATTTCTACGATACCGAAGGCCGGCATCAAGCCCGAATGACGGCCCGGGAGGGCGAAATGCTCGAACTGGCCAACCGCGTTTGGGCGCGCGGCAACGTAGTGGTCGTGTCGGACAGCGGGATGGTGCTCCGCACGGAGGAGTTGCGTTACGAGCCCGACCTGGAAAGCATTCTAACCGAGTCCTTCGTCACCATAATCACCCCGCAAGACAGCCTTTCGGGCTACGGATTCTCGGCTGCACCAGACCTGACGGACTGGGAACTGAAACGGACCAGCGGGGCGACCTGGAGGGAGTTGGAGCGACGAAAATGAACATTTCAGACAAGCCACTATATCAGTCCGCTTGCCGGGATGAAAATGGACGATGACGTCGCCCAAGCAATTTAACCGGTTGTCGATGGGAGGGGCGTTGATGCTGGCTGCGGCATGGTTTACTGCAGCACAGCGGCCCGAGGCGCAGGAACGCGTAATCCTTGAATATGCCGATACCCTCCGGAGTCGGGGTGAGGAACGCGAACTGATCGGCTCGGTTCGAGTACGTCGGGGCGAAACGCGCATTCAAGCCAACCGCGCACTTCACTCCCCGGAGCAGGGACTGTTGAGGCTAACCGGCAGTGTCCGGCTCGATGAGCCGACGCGGCGAGTCCGCTCGCAAACAATGCGCTATGATGAGGCGAGCGGCGATTTTGTCGCATCCGGGGCCGTTGATGTTCACTTGGGCGACAGCCTGCGCATCCGGTGCGCGACGGCTCACTATAGGGAAGTGACTCGGTTGTTAGAACTCGACGGTGATGTTATCATCGACATCTATTCGGATAGTTCCCGAATCACCGGTGGATGGGGCCGGTTCAACCTTGGCGACTCGTCGGGAACGATCGAGGGCAGCCCGGTTTATCGGCTGCCGGAACTGGGAACTGCAGATCCAGAGACACTGGTAATCGAATCGCAGCGCCTGCAATTCAGCCGCCGAGACCGGTCGGCGCTATTCACAGGCGAGGTGCGGCTCAACCGGCAGGACTTATTGGCGGTTGCTGACACGCTCTACCATGAGCCCGACTCGAACCGGACGCAGTTAGGCGGGGCGCCACTCGTCTGGCGAGGCGAGGATGAACTTTCGGGGAATGCCATCGCTCTCGCCTATCGGGGACGGCAGGTAAGTAAGATGGAAGTAACCGGTAATGCGGTGGCACTCTCGCTGGCTCGGGAAGGCGACGACCGGCGCAACCGCCTCTCCGGGCGCAGTCTGGTGATGGAAATGATCGATGACAGCACCCGGTTCATTCAGGTTGCCGGGAACGCAGTGGGGCGATACTTTGTATGGGATGAGAATGAATCCTATCAAGGCTTGAATCTGGCAACCGGCGATACGATTTCGATCCTGGTCGTAGCCGAGCGAAGCCGCCGGATCGAGATTGTCGGTCGCGCGAACGGGTCGTTCTATCCGGCGGGAATGGAGCCTATGGAGGCACTCGAAACCCCGCTGA
>Ga0194120_10007746_pt1 | contig 14520 bp, 14 predicted proteins | sample TA2MahCa65mmetaG_FD_148642 | JGI IMG/M metagenome (GOLD analysis project Ga0194120, IMG submission 148642) | Freshwater microbial communities from Lake Tanganyika, Tanzania - TA2015019 Mahale Deep Cast 65m | ecosystem: Environmental > Aquatic > Freshwater > Lake | place: Tanzania: Lake... | reverse complement strand
TGGAGCTTGACGCCCCAGCGCGAGTTCGCCGTGCTCGGCTCGGGAAGCTGCTGGAAGATGTTGAGCCGCTGGCCAGCAATGCTCGGATCGGCGTTGTAACCGAGCGCCGCCGGCGGAGGGAGCGAGTACGGGCTGGCGCTCTGGATGACGAGCGGCGAAATCGTCGTGTCGAGCCAGCCGGGGACCCAGTACGCCTCGAGGAAGCCGCTCGAGAACGGACCGAGGGTGTCGAACATCTCGTACGTCCCGCGGAGCGTCCAGAGTGGAATGCGCGCTTCGTCGAGATCGATCAGGAGTCCGGGCTGGATCGTGATGTCGAAGGGGTTGTTCGCATCGAGGAGGCCGATCGTGTCGGCCTCACCCCAGGAGATCGCTTGCCGGCCGATCCGGAAGAAGACCGGTCCCTTTGCGACGTCGACGTAGGCTTCGTTCACGCGGATGCGACGGCCGTACACCCCGCGCGGCTGGCGCTGGTAGACGCCCGCCGGGAACTGCACCCGCTTCCCGTTGGGCGTATCGACGAGCTCGATCTGCGTGCCCTCGGTCACGCTCTGCAGGGTGTGGTCGTTGTAAGCGGCGTTCACCTGCGACCAACGTTGGGGGCCGAAGTCGTAAATGCCGTCGTAGAAGCCCCAGAGAGCGACGCGACCTTCCAGCTCGTCGACCCAGCTCTTCGTCGGATGGGCGAGCTTCCGGAAGTCGACCTCGAACTCCGGATTCATGAAGTTGCGCCACTGCGTCATGTCCCACGCGTTTCGCGACGGGATCGCGCCGCCTTTGTCGAGACCGGTGCCGTCCGAGTACGACTTCGTCTGCTCGGTCGCGACGGTGAACTGCGAGTACACCTTGCCGCGAAGCGTGAAGGCGTCGTCCGGACCGAACTCGATCGCCGCCGCGTGCGGCGCTAGCAGCATCACCGCGAGCATGGCGACGCCTGCGACGAAGGCGTGCATTCTTCCGGAGATCGATGCCATCACTCCCCCCTTGCGTCCCCGCTCAGAGCCACCTTGCCGGCGGGTCGCCGGGGGGAGCCTATGAATGGTTTTGGCCCGGTGTCAATGAAGTCCCACCACGCGACGCCTGTTTCGTCGAAACCGGACGCTGCGCGAGACGCCGCTCGGCTTGCGAGAAGCGACGCGCGGTGCTTGGAAGGCGCCCGATGTCGCCGACTCGGCTGCGTGCCGCAGTCGCACTGGCTGCAACACTCTTGCTCTCCGCGCACATCCGCGCCGAGGAGTCCGACGATGCCACTGCGCGTCATTCCTTCGAGGACGTCGATCACTGGGTCGAGGTGTTCGATGATCCGGCGCGGGACGCGTGGCAGAAGCCGGGCGAGCTGGTCGCCGCGCTGCGCATCGCGCCCGGGACGACCGTCGCCGATCTCGGCGCGGGAACCGGTTACCTGAGCCGCCATCTTTCGCGCGCCGTCGGGCCCGAAGGGACGGTTCTCGCGGTCGACACCGAGCCCGCGCTCGTCGCTCATCTCCGAACGCGGAGCGAGCGGGAGGCGACGCGCAACGTCACGCCGATCCTCGCGTCGCCGGGCGATGCACGCCTGCCGAAGGAGTCGGTCGATCTCCTGCTCGTCCTCGACACCTACCACCACATCGACGACCGGATCGAGTACGCGCGCGGCCTGAAGCGCGCGCTCCGCCCGGGAGGCCGCGTCGCGATCGTCGACTGGGAGAAGCGCGAGCTCCCCGTCGGCCCCGACATGGGCCACAAGCTCGCTCGAGACAGCGTCGTCTCGGAGATGACCGAAGCCGGCTACGAGCTCACGGAGGAGCCGGAGGTCCTGCCGTATCAATACGTGCTCGTGTTCCGGCCGGGCGTCTCGAATCCTCCGGCGCCGTCGCCAGCCGCTCAGTGAGGCGTGGCGGGATCGAACCGCCGACCCGCAGCTTAAAAGGCTGCTGCTCTACCAACTGAGCTAACGCCTCGCCCGTCCCCCGAGGTATACCGCCGTCCCCGGAAACGACAAGCCCGCGCGGGCAGCGAACCCTAGCCTGCATTTCTCACCAGATCACGTCGCGAGGCGGTCGAGAGTGCGGAAGATTCGCGAGCCTCGGACCGGAGGGCGACGCAGGCGTACTTGAACAGTACGTCGAGGAGCCCGGAGGGAGAAGCTCGCGAAGATTCGGTGCTATCGGCCACCGCAGTAGGGATCTGGTGAGAAATGCAGGCTAGGAAAACTTCAGGAGGCGCTCGAGCTTCTCGCGGACGAGCGAGGGATCGACCACGGGCTTCGCGAGATAGTCGTTGCAGCCGTTCGCGAGCGCCTTCTGCTCGTCACCCGCCATGGCCTGCGCGGTCAGAGCGATGATGGGGATGTCACGCCCCTGCTCGAGGGCGCGGATGCGGCGCGTCGCCTCCCAGCCGTCCATCACAGGCATCTTCAAGTCCATGAAGATCAGATCCGGCGGGCTCTCTTCGACCGCGGCGACGGCCTCGGCACCGTTGGCGGTCTCGACGATCTCGAAGTCGCCGATCTTGCGAAGGCGATACAGGAGAATGCGGCGATTGTCCTCGTTGTCCTCGACGACCAAAATGCGTTTCCGTGACATGACCTATCCCTCGCTGAGCCGAGAGTGCCGAGCGGCCCGCGCCGGTGCCGGTCTGGGGAGGGGGGCCCCTCCGGCGCAAGAGCTTGGCACCTGAGCGGGGCCTTTGCTAGCCCGGCGGCCATGCCGGGCGTGCGCACCCGCTTCGCGCCGAGCCCGACGGGCTCGCTTCACGTCGGCGGAGTACGCACGGCGCTGTTCAACCATCTCCTCGCTCGAAACACAGGCGGCGTGTTCGTGTTGCGCATCGAGGACACCGATCGAGAGCGCTCCGAAGAGCGCTACGCGACGGAGATCCAGGAGGCCCTGCAGTGGCTCGGCCTCGATTGGGACGAAGGTCCTTTTCGACAGAGCGAGCGGAGCGAGCTGTACGAGAATGCGGTCACCCGCCTTCTAGAGAGCGGCGCCGCGTACCGCTGCACGTGCTCGCCCGAGGAGCTCGAAGCCCGTCGCACCGCGGCTCGCGCCGCCGGCGAGCGCGCCGGCTACGATCGGCACTGTCGTCCCGGCGTCGGCCCCGGGCCCGCCGAGGGAAAGCCCTCTTCCGTCCGGTTCGCGACGCCCCTCGACGGAACGGTCGTCATCGACGATCGCATTCGCGGACGGATCGAGTTCCAGACGAGCGAGATCGAGGACTTCGTGATCGCCCGCTCCGACGGCTCGCCGACCTACCAGCTCGTCGTCACGGTCGACGACGCGGACATGCGGATCAGCGACGTCGTGCGCGGCGACGATCTCCTGAACAGCTCGCCGAAGCAGGTGCTCCTCTACCGCGCGCTCGGCGTCGAGCCGCCGGCCTTCGCGCACCTCCCGCAGGTCCTCGGGGCGGACAAGACGCGCCTCTCCAAGCGACACGGCGCAGCCGCCGTCCTCGAGTACCGTGAGCTCGGCTACTACCCCGATGCGCTCGTGAACTTCCTGGCTCGGCTTGGCTGGGCCCATGGGGATCAAGAGGTGTTCACTCGCACGGAGCTGATCCATGCGTTCTCTCTAGAGAATGTCGGCAAATCCGCGGGGGTCTTTAACGCCGAGAAGCTCGACTGGCTGAACGGGCTCTACCTGCGGGCACGCTCCCTGGCCGAGCTCGCCGGCGATCTGCGCGAGTTCGCCGGGCGCCGCCGTGAGTCGCTGCCCGGCGACGCGGCCTGGCAGGAGAGGATGGTCGGGACGCTACGCGAGCGGGCGCAGACGCTCGGACAGCTCCACGACGCGGCGCGCTTCTACCTGGAGGATGAGATCGTCCTCGACGAGGACGCGGCACGGAAGCATCTGACGCCGGCGTCCGCGGACCTCCTCGAGGGTCTCGTCGCTCCGCTCGCGACGCTCGATTCCTGGAGCGAGGCGGACCTCGAAGCGACCTTTCGCGCCGTCGCCGAAAGGGCCGGTCAGAAGCTCGGCGCTCTCGCGCAGCCGGCTCGCGTGGCGCTGACCGGTCGGACGACGAGCCCGGGGATCTTCGAGGTCCTCGCGGTCCTCGGACGCGAGCGCAGCCTCGAGCGCCTCGGCCGCGCGATCGCCCGAGCGCGCTGATCGTCACGCCCGTCGGTGCGAAGTGAAATTGCGACGCCAGGGCCCGTCCGCTAGGCTCCGCGCCTGGATGGGGTGTGGCCAAATTGGTAAGGCACCTGACTCTGGATCAGGGGATTGTAGGTTCGAGTCCTACCACCCCAGCTCGCTCGGTCCCATCGTCTAGCGGTTAGGACGCCGGCCTCTCACGTCGGTAGCGGGGGTTCGAGTCCCCCTGGGACCACTTCCGAGAGTCGAAGAGCCACGGCGCTGGAGCCCATGACCCAAGAGAATCAGGAGGCTTCGGCGTCGGGGCCCGACTCCTTCGGCACGGCGCGCGGCATCGGCGTCGCCGGCGCCACCGCGATCGTCGTCGGCTCGATGCTCGGCGTCGGGATCTTCTTGACGCCGCCTCTCGTCGCGCGGAGCACGGGCGACCCCGCTCTCTTCCTCCTTCTGTGGGCGCTCGGAGGCCTCGTCGCCATCGCGGGCGCGACGACCTACGGCGAGCTCGGCGCGATGATGCCGCGAGCGGGCGGCGACTACGTCTACATCCGACGCGCGTTCGGTGCCTCGACGGGATTCGCGGCCGGCTGGGTGCTCTTCGCAGGCGTCTTCGCGGGCTCGATCGCGAGCATGACCGTCGGCGTCTGCCGTCACCAGCTGAGCCTGCTCGCGAGCGGGCTCGCGGTCGATCTCTCGGCGCCTTGGCTCGCGGTCCCGTCGCTCGGCTTCCGGCTCGAGGGCGTCGACGTCGTCGCGGTCGGGCTCGTCGTGCTCTTCACGACGGTCAACGCGCTCGGCGTGCGCCTCACCACGATCGCGCAGTCGCTTCTCACGATGGGACCGCTGGCGCTCCTCGGGGTGTTCGCGATCTTCGTGCTGGCGAGTGGTCCGCACGCGGGCGCCGTCGCGAGCGTCACCGGCGAGCGGGGAACGGACGACCTCTCCGCGGCCCTCCTCGGGATCTACTTCACCTACGCGGGATGGAACTCCGTCGCCTACGTCGGCGGCGAGGTGCGCGATCCGGGACGAAACCTTCCGCGCGCTCTCCTCGGCGGTACGCTCGTCGTCACGGCGCTCTACCTGCTCCTCTGCGGCGCATGGCTCTCGCTTCTCGGGCTCGGTGGGATCGCGAGCTCGTTCGAGGCCGGCACTGCTTCGGCGCGGGCGCTTCTCGGAACCGGCGCGGAAGCACCCGTCGCAGTGCTGATCGCGCTCGCGCTCTGCGGCGCGATCAACGCGACCGTGCTCGGAGGCGCGCGCATCGCCTACGCGATGGGGCGCGATCGTGGGCTCCCCGAATGGCTCGGCCATCTCGATCCGCGGACCGGCGTTCCGACGCGCGCACTATGGCTCCAGGCGGGATTCGCCGCTCTCCTCGTCGTGACGGGAACCTTCGTCCAGCTCGTGCAGCTCGCGAGCATCGCCATGCTGCTTCTCGGCTCGCTCGCCGTCGCGGCGCTCTTTGCACTTCGCCGACGCGAGCCGGAAGCACCGCGGCCGTATCGCGCGACTCTCTACCCGCTCTTGCCGCTCGGGTATCTCGGAACGGCGCTCGCCGTCGTCGCGGTGCAGATCGACGCGGCGGTGGAGGGAGACGGGGCGAGCTCGTGGTTCCCGCTTCTCGGGCTCGCGATCTTCGCGGCGGTCTGGGCGCTCCACCGCGCGCGCGCCTAGTTCGAGCGAGGGGGCGCCGCCCCCTCGCCGAACGCGTGGCAAAGCCACGCCTTCTCCACGGTTGATCGCAAGCGAGGGGGCGCCGCCCCCTCGCCGAACGCGTGGCAAAGCCACGCCTTCTCCACTCCCCCGCTCGCTCTCCGCTCGGCCGCGCTATGCGCGGCGGAGCGCTCGAGGGATCGCTCAGGACGGACGGGCGCCCGCGAGATCGCGGAACTGCCAGTTCTCGTCCCGGCGCACGCGGACGCCGATGCCACGCTTCCGCAGGCGATCGAAGCGCATCCGGATCCAGTCGAGGCCCGCATCGCTCGTGCGCGCGGGAACCGAGACCTCCAGACGCGCGCCCTGTCCGGCCCAGAGAGCGTCCGCGAAGAGGGTCTCGACTTCGTAGGGTGTCAGCCAGCCGGTGCGCTCCGAGCGGCTCTGCGCCGAGCCATGCTTCGCGAGCTGCGCGCGAAACGGAAACACCTTCTGCTCGTTCACCTTCTGCTCGTTCACCTTCTGCTCGTTCAACGGCGCGTCCTCCGAATGCAGTTGCTCGTCCGGCTCTACGACCCCCGCCTCGACGTGTGCCGGAGGAGCGTCAACGTTCGCTCGCTGATCGCGGAAAGCCTCGCGGAGGGCCCTGTTCTGGCTGGACCGGTACGTGCGGAAAGCGCGGGGGGTGAGCGGAAGGTATCAGTGGAAGGTCGACGAATCCATGCCTCGAACGGAGAAATTCTCGCGTCGCGAAGCGCCGCCGCTGCGGCGGTCAGCGTGCGCGCGTCGTGCGGCGGGTCGTGCGGCGGGTCGTGCGCGAAGCCTGCGCCAGAGAGCGTTCCGCAGCGCCCTGCAGGTCGGCTGCAGTCCGAGCGTCGTTTTCGCGACGGTCGCCGTTCGAGCTCGCCGGTGCGCGCTTCCGCGGAGCGTCGAGAGGGGCGCCGGCGACGAGCGACGCGGCCGCTCCTGCACGACTGCGCTTCTTCTTCTCGACGTCGCGCGCGGCCGCGGCGAGGAATTCCGCCGAGCCGCCGACGTCGTAGCGACCGCGCACGCGCGGGATGTAGCGCAGCCGCATCACGATCTTGTGCTGCTCGTAGTGCTTCACACACCGCCAACCCTTGTACGCCGGCTCGCTGCAGACGACGCAGAGCCCGAGCTCGCGGTGCTTTCGCTGCCAAAGGGTCTGGCGGCTCACGTCTCCCTTTTTCTTCGGCATGCAGCGGCCCCCGTCCCGCGTGCGGCGCGAGCCGCGGTGCGGCGAAGCGCCATGCTGCCCACTCGCCGCGGGCGGATTCAAGGCGTTTTCTTCGCGATTCCTCGAAAGGTCGCCATTGACCCGACGGGCCGACCGTTCTAGGTAGGCGGCGCCTATGGCGTGTGTGTTCTGCCGGATCGCCGGAGGCGAGATCCCCGCCGAGGTGATCGCCCGTGAGGATGGCGCCACGGCCTTCCTCGACGTCACGCCGCTCGCAGATGGACACGTGCTCGTGATCCCGAACGTCCACGTGGGCCGCGTCGAGGACCTCGAGCCCGACACGGCGGCGGCGCTCTTCCGGGCGGTCCATCGCATCGTCGGGCCGATTCGCGCCGCGGTCGGGGCCGAAGGGACCACGATCGGGATCAACGACGGCGCGGCGACCGGGCAGACGGTGCCGCACGTCCACGTCCACGTCGTTCCCCGGCGCACCGGGGACGGCGCGGGCAGCGTTCATTCGATCTTTCCCCACGGAACGAGGCAGGAGCTCGCCTCGGTCGCCCGTGCCATCCGCTCGCAGCTCGAGCGGGCCTGAAACGGACGACCCGCGGGATTTCGACCGCCGGGGATGGACCTCGGCCGAGACGAGGAGGACACGACAGATGAACAAGACGAGCAAGGGAGCCCTGATCGCCCTTTCCGTGGCGACGCTCTTCTCCGCACGGGAAGCCATCGCCGGCTCGAACGACGAGGCCGCGAAGAAGGACGCGCCGAAGGTGAAGTGCGTCGGCGTCAACGAGTGCGCCGGCAAGGGCGAATGCGGCGGCAAGGGCAACGAGTGCGCCGGCAAGAACAAATGCAAGAGCATGGGCATGGTGATGCTCTCCGCCGACGAGTGCAAGGCCAAGGGCGGCACCGTCCAGCAGTAGACGAAGCCGGCCGGAAGCGGGCGCCGTACCCGCTTCCGGCCGTCGCCATTCGCGATGCCACGCACCGCCGCGCTCGGGATCGGGATCGGCCTTCGGACGCGTCACTTCGGCGAGCTGCTCGAGCGCCGCGCTCGCGTCGACTGGTTCGAGGCGATCTCCGAGAATTTCATGATGGACGGCGGCCGTCCGCTGCACGTCCTCGAGCGCGTGCGTCGCGACTACCCGGTCGTGCTTCACGGCGTGTCGCTCTCGATCGGCACGACCGATCCGTTGGATCGAACGTACCTCGCGAAGCTCCGCGCGCTCGCGGCCCGCTTCGAGCCGACGTGGGTCTCGGACCATCTCTGCTGGACCGGCGTGCGCGGTCACAACCTGCACGACCTGCTGCCGCTTCCGTGGACCGAGGAGGTCCTCGAGCACGTGGCGGAGCGCGTCGGCCGCGTGCAGGACGCGCTCGGGCGCCGTCTCGTCCTTGAGAACGTCTCGAGCTACCTCTCCTTCTCCGATTCCACGCTGAGCGAGTGGGAGTTCCTCGCGGCGCTCGCGGAGCGCGCCGACTGCGACATCCTTCTCGACGTGAACAACGTCTATGTGAGCGCCTTCAACCACGACTTCGATGCGCTTCGCTTCATCGACGCGATGCCGCCCGAGCGCGTCGCGCAGATCCATCTCGCCGGCCACTCCGATCACGGGACACATCTCCTCGACACGCACGACGCTCCGGTCGCGAGCGCGGTGTGGGACCTCTACGCCCATGCGCTTCGCCGCCTGGGCCGCGTCCCGACGCTCATCGAATGGGACGGCGACGTGCCGCCCCTCGAGCGTCTCGAAGCGGAAGCCGAGCGGGCGCGCGAGGTGTTCGCGTCCGTCCACGGCGCGGAGGCCGGGGCCGCCGGGAAAGCGCATGCCGCGAGCTCCCCGGCTGCGTGAGCTCCAGCACGAGCTGGAGACGCTCCTCTCCCTCGGCGGCGATCCCGACTGCGAGCAGCGGCTCGGACGCGCGGCGCCTTCCCTTCCCATCCGAAGCGATCACCGTCTCGACGGCGCAGCACGCCTCGCGATCTACGCGGAGATGATCTTCATCCGGATCCGGGACGCCGTCACCGAGGACTTCCCGGCGACGCGCGCCGCGATCGAGTCGACGACGGGCTCGGACGCTTGGGAGCCGCTGCTGCGCGCGTACCTCCGCGTGCACCCGACGAGTGATCCCGACCTGCGCCGCGCCGGCCGCGATCTTCCGGCCTACCTGCGCGCGGCGTGCACCGGGCCGGCCGCGTGGATCGGCGACGTCGCAGAGCTCGAGTGGGCTCTCGTACGCGCCTTCGAGGCGGCCGACGCCGTGCCGCTCGCCGTGGCCGATCTCGAAGCGCTCCCGCCGGAGGACTGGCCCGCGCTCCGGCTCCGTGCCGTCCCGTCGCTCCTCCTCCTCGAGCACGCCGTCCCGGCCGACACGATCCATCGTCGCCTGGTCGACGGCGAGCCGCTCCCGGATCCGAACGAGGCGGGTTGTCGGCTCCGCGTGTGGCGACAGGGGTTCACCGTTTACCAGCGGCGGATCGAGCCGATCGAGCAAGCCGCCCTCGCGCGCGTGTTGCACGGGACCGATTTCGCCTCGCTCTGCGAGTGGCTGGCGGAGCGGGTCCCCGAGGGCGAGGCCTCGCAGACCGCGCTTCGCCTCCTGCAGAGCTGGCTTGCGGACGAGCTCCTGGCTGTCGAAGTACGTGAAGCATGAGCTTCACGGCGAGCGGCATCCCCATCCATACGCGGCAGCTCTCCGTCACGCTGCGGGTCGCCTGCGAAGGAAGGTCGACCTTCGCCGCGTACGTCCTCGACCTGCGCAAGCGTGGCGTCGTTCCGGTCGGCGGAGACCTGCAGGGGACGGGAATCATCCACCAGATGCACCTCGACGGGACCGTCGACGAGGAGCGGCTCGTCTTCGAGACGATCCAGGCCCGCATGCCGACCGTCGCCTTCGAGCCGAGCGCTTCGAGCGAAGGCGAGAGCTGCCGCGATCGGATCGATCGCGTCGACCACCTCGCCGGCACGCCGCTCGATGCGTCCTACTCGAGGCGGGTCGGCGCGCAGATCGGCGGAGCCCTCGGCTGCTCGCACGTGCTGACGCTCGCGCACCTCGTGGGACCGACGATCGCGTGGGCGATCGGCCGCGAGCGCGCTCTTCACGATCCCGCCGTCCCGCGCGCTCTCGGCGAGCGCTACTATCGACGCGACTTGACGGTCGACGGCTTCGTCGCCGACGGCGCGCTCGAGCTCGTCGGGCAGATGAGCGACCTGCACATGCGCGAGCAGGCGAGCTGCACGACGGCGCAGGACCGGCTCGCGGAGCAGCTCGAGGTGCGGATGCGCGGTCGGCTCGGGCTCGAGAACATGCTACTCGCCGAGATCGAGCTCTGGGAGCGCCGCCGCGATCTCGCGACCCTCGACAGCGCCGAGTGGCGGTCGCGCGAGGACCGCGCCGCGCAGGTCGCGGGTGCGAGCCTCGCAAGCGGCGTATCCGCGCGTCTCCTGCGCGAGTTCGGCGACCCGGGTGACGATCGTCCTCTTCTGGACGCTCTCCTGATGCTCGCCCCGGCGACGATCCAGTGCTTCGCCTCGTACCGCGACACCTGGACGCAGCTTCGCGGCGCGACCTCGTCCGAGACCGGAGGGTTCCCGGACTCCTGCTACATGTGGCGCCGCGACGGCGCGTTCCACCGCCGTCGCGAGCGCCAGATGCCGTAGCGCTCAGAGTCCGCCGAGGACGGACTCCGCGCTCGACACCGTCAGCCCTGGGCCCGGCTCGACGTAGAGCTTCTCGACCTTGCCGTCCTTCGCGACGAGCGCGTAGCGCTGCGAGCGCTCGCCCATCCCGAACTTGCGGCCGTCCATCTGCAGACCGAGAGCGCGCGCGAAGTCGCCGTTCCCGTCCGCGAGCATGCGGACCTTGCCGCTCGCGCCGGCCTGCTTTCCCCAGGCGCCCATCACGAACGCGTCGTTCACCGACACGCACACGATCTCGTCGACGCCCTTGCCACGGATCGCACCGGCCTGCTCGATGAATCCGGGCAGGTGCTTCGCGGAGCACGTCGGTGTGAATGCGCCCGGCACCGCGAACAGGACCACGCGCTTGCCCTTCGTCAGCTCGGACAACGAGACCGGCTTCGGTCCCTCGTCCGTCATCTCCGTCAGATCGACGCTCGGGAGCGCCTCGCCTTCCTTGATCGCCATGTGTCTCCTCGCTTCGCACGCGGCGGACGCCGCGCGCGTTCGTCTCGTCGGTCCACCCCGACTCGCTTGCTATGGCGCGGGGCCGGCGGTGGCGCAAGGGGGCGTGCCCTACGCCTCGCGCGCCCACAGCCGCAGCAGAAGCGAGCGGTTCGCGAGGAGCCATGCGGACGCGAGCACGATCGCGGCGCCCCGCTCCGTCCAGCCGGCTTCGCCATGCACGAGAGCGAGGGCGACGCAGACGCCGGGCACGCACCACGCGAGGAGGCGCCGGTTCTCCGCCTCGAGGCGATAGCCGAAGCGCGTGCGGTGGTACCACCACGTCAATCCCAGAGTGAGGAGGTTCGCGACGAGGTACGAGACCGCCGGCGCGGTCGCGCCGAGCCAGGGGAGCGAGACCGTCGCGACGAGGGCCCAGAGCCCCCAGTAGAAGATCGCCTGCCCGATGAGGAAGCCGAGGCGCTCGCGCGGGAGCACCGAGATGTTCATCGACTGCCGCGTCATCGCGACGAGCTCTCCGACGAGCTGCCAGGCGACGAGCGTGCCCGCGGCGAGGAACGCCTTGCTGAAGAGGATCGGGATCCACACCTCGCGCAGTGCGAGAAGCCCGATCACTCCCGGCGCGAGGATCGTCAGGACGATCCGCAGGAAGTTGTTCTGCAGATGCAGGATCAACGCCGGGTCCTCGAGGCGCGTCGCGACCTTCGGCATCCCGTAGCTCCAGAGCACCCCGCCGAGGAGGCTCAGGTAGTTCTGACCCACCTGCCAGGCGACCTGGTAGTAGCCGCTCGCGTCCGTCCCGAGCTCGTGCAGCACCTCCGCGCGCACCCAGACCGCGGCTCCGCTCGCCGCGAGACTCGTGACCGTGAGCGCGCTCGCGAGACGCGCGAGACGCCGGACCACGTCCCCCGCCGGCATCCGCGGACGGAGGTCGAGCCCGAGAGGACGCGCGAGCCGCCGCCAGAGGAGAAATCCTCCGGTCACGAGGACCGCCGCCTCGGCTACGGCGAACGACCCGATCGCGCCCGCGACGCCGAAGAGCTTCGCGAGGATCGCCATCGCGACGACCGCGACGACCGCCTCAACCGCGGCGATCTGCAGATACGTCCGGAAGTCGAGGACGCCCGTGAACGTCCGCGCCACCATCCGCGCCGGTGCGCCGACGACGACCACCAGCGCCGCGACGACGACCAGCACGGCGAACGCGGGACTCCCGAACGCCCACTCCGAGATCTGCTCCGAGGCGATCGCGGCGGCCCCCGCCGTGACGAGAGCGAGCACCATGATGAGCGTCAGCGCGCTCACGAGGAGACGCTCGAGCGCCTGCCGCTCGTCGCGTCCATAGTGCTCGGCGACGAGCTTCAGGTAGCTGGTCCGCGAGCCGAACGTCGCCGCGGACGAGAGCAGGTCCCGCAGGCTCATCGCTTGCGCGAGCAAGCCCATCCCGCTCGGGCCGAGGAGCGAAGCAGCGATCTTCGTGCGGACGGCACCGAGCACCAGCAGCAGGAGCCGCTGCGAGCTCAGAAGGCCGACCGATCGGGTGAGCTCGCTCAGCCGGCAAGCCTCACGGGCATCTTCTCGAAGCCGCAGATGAAGTCGGACGCGCGCTTCGGCGGCGGCGTCTCGCCCACGAGACGGAGCCCGGCGAGGCGCGGCAGCGCTTCCTCGAAGAAGACGGTCAGCTCGAGGCGCGCGAGGCTCGCTCCCAGGCAGAAGTGCGATCCATAGCCGAAGGCGACGTGATCGTTCGGCGTGCGCGCGACGTCGAACTCGAACGGTCTCTCGAAGATCGCGCCGTCGCGATTCGCCGACGGGTAGAGCAGGAGGAGCTTCTGCCCTTGACGGAGCGTCTGCCCGCGCAGGTCCACGTCGCGGACGGCGGTCCGCGCCATGTTCTGGATCGGCGTCACCCAGCGGAGCATCTCCTCGACCGCGGCGGGGATCTTCTCCGGGCTCGCGGCAAGCGCGCGCCAGGCGTCCGGACGCTGCAGCATCTCGTACATGCCGCCGGTGATCACGTGCCGCGTCGTCTCATCGCCGCCGATCAGGATCAGGAGCGACTCCGCGAGGATCTCGTCGTCCGTCAGCTTGTCGCCGTCGATCACCGCGTGCGCGAGGATGCTCATGAGATCCGGTTGGAGCGGGCGCGAGCGGCGGTCCTCGAGCACGCGCTGCGCGTGTCCGTTGTAGGCGACGAACGCCTCCGAAGCGCGCTCGACCTTGGCTGCCTCCATGGCGCCGCTTCCGACGACCATCTCGTCGGACCAGCGCAGAAGATCCGCATAGTGCTCCGGCTCGACGCCGAGCATGTCGCCGATCACGATCAGCGGGAGCCATGCCGCGACGTCGAAGACGAAGTCGAACTCGCCGCGCTTCTTCGCACGCTCGATCAGGTCGACGCAGATCTCTCGGACGCGCGGCTCGCGGTCGGCCACGCGGCCCTTCGTGAAGCCGCGGTTGACGAGGTTCCGGCGGCGCTTGTGCGCCGGATCGTCCATGTCGATCATGTGCGGCATCGGTCCGATCTCGGGCCGGATGCCCCCCGCGCTGGAGAACGTCTCCGGCGACTTCGAGCACGCCATCACGTCTTCGTAGAGCGTGATGCCCCACACCTGCCCCGCCTCGTCCCAGTAGACGGGCGCGTTCTCGCGCATCCAGAGGAGCGCTTCGTGGGGTCCGTCGGAGTAAAAGGTCCCGTCCGTCAGACGGACGGCCGGATTCGTCGGATGCGAAGGCACGGCGTTCCCTACTCGAGGCCCATGAGAGCAGCGAAGCCGAAGCGATGGCCCGCCGTGAAGCCGCCGTCGACCGGCATCGCGACGCCCGTCACGAACGAGGCGTCGTCGCTCGCGAGGAACGCCACCACGGCGGCGACCTCGTCGGGGCGGCCGAAGCGCCCGAGCTGATGCGCGTTCCGGATGCGGTCGCGGAGCTCGCCGAGACCCTCGATGCCGAGCACGTTCTCCAGGAGCGGCGTCTCGATGAAGCCGGGGCACACGCTGTTCACGCGGATCCCGCGGCGGGCGTAGTCCATCGCGAGGTTCCGGCCGAGGAGCACGACGCCGCCCTTCGAGGCGTTGTAGGCGCTGCCGCCCTCGCTGCCCTCGAGCCCTTCGATGCTCGCGATGTTGACGACGTTGCCACCGCCCTGCTCGAGCATCACGGGCAGGACGTGCTTGCAGACGAGGAACGTTCCCTTGAGATTGATGTCGAGGACGCGGTCCCACTCGTTCGCTTCGACGAGGTGGACGGGGCCTCCTCCCGCGACGCCCGCCGCGTTGACCGCGACGTCGATCCGACCGAGACGCGCGTGAGCGCGCGCGATCGCCGTTCGCACCGCATCCTCGTCGCGCACGTCGCCGTGATCGAGGTAGCTTTCCGGTGCACGCTCGAGCACCTCTCGCCATTCGGCGTCGCCCTCCTCCTGGACGTCGAAACCGGCGAT
>Ga0194120_10007745_pt1 | contig 14521 bp, 12 predicted proteins | sample TA2MahCa65mmetaG_FD_148642 | JGI IMG/M metagenome (GOLD analysis project Ga0194120, IMG submission 148642) | Freshwater microbial communities from Lake Tanganyika, Tanzania - TA2015019 Mahale Deep Cast 65m | ecosystem: Environmental > Aquatic > Freshwater > Lake | place: Tanzania: Lake... | reverse complement strand
AGCAACCTATAACCTGCGACGACTTTGCAGCCTGAAAACCTGCGGAATTTTGGCCTTTTAACGACCAAGCTGCGCCTGAAATGCACCAAAAAGGGCATTTCAGGATAAAAACCACTGAAAAGTGGGCGATTTTTTGCCCTGATGCATGGGGATCAAGATTCCTATATGTCGTTGGTCAAAGCAACGGCTGATTTTCAAAGTAAATCGAGGTGCCCTAAAGTTATCTGCATCATAAGCTTAATAATGGCGGATAGGAATTAGTATGAATACTTATAAGCTAATGTTTTTTCTAAACAATGTTTAATGAGAAAACACGTTTTAAGTTAATGGAGAAGCCGATTAATCAGTTAGCGCACAACGCCTTAATGGGATTGGGTTGAGAAGGCGTCCGGTATCGGCAGCCAGATTTTTTTAAGGAAGAGTCAGGTTATTGTAATGCCGTTGCAAAACCAGCCATTGCAGGGATTAATAGGGAATGACCGGATTATTCGTCATCCCTGTACAGGGCAACATGCATCACGCCCGCGCCATCGTCTTGAATAACAATAAATATCGGGCGGCAGCACACGGCGCAATCTTCGTAATAACTTTGCGCCCCGGCGGATTCATCAATTAATATCGAGATCGGCTCACCGCAATAAGGACAATTGTAAAAAGCTTCTTGCTGAAATAACAATGCCTTACCGATCTGTGCTGAAAGGATGGGTCGCCTTGGTTATTAATGGCTTATTAATAACTAAGCGGCGTAAATTAAGATAAATTACTTGCGGTTTAACGGTACATCCCGGCGGGTTGCGCCAGAATACAACTGTCTGGGGCGGCCGATTTTTTGTTCCGGGTCGCCGATCATTTCATCCCAATGCGAAATCCAGCCGATGGTGCGTCCCATCGCGAAAATCGCCGTAAACATTTTGCTGGGTATGCCCAAAGCATGAAGGACGATGCCGGAATGAAAATCGACGTTAGGATACAGTTTTTTCGCGATAAAATAGTCGTCTTCCAAAGCGATTTTTTCCAATTCCATCGCCAGTTTAAACATTTTATCGTCTTGCAAACCGAGTTCGTTCAACACTTCATAACAGGTTTCGCGCATTAATTTGGAACGCGGATCGTGATTTTTATAAACGCGATGACCGAAGCCCATTAACCGGAACGGATCGTTTTTGTCCTTGGCTTTATTAATGTACTGGCCGATACGGCTTACATTGTCGATTTCTTGCAACATGTTCAGGACAGCCTCGTTCGCACCGCCGTGCGCAGCGCCCCACAAACAGGCAATACCGGCTGTCACGCAAGCGAAAGGATTAGCGCCGCTGGAACCGGCCAAACGCACGGTGGAAGTCGAAGCGTTCTGTTCGTGATCGGCATGGAGGATCAGAATGCGATCCAATGCTTTTACCAGCACCGGATTGGGTTCGTAGTCATCGCACGGTGTCGCTTGCATCATGCGCATAAAGTTTTGCACATAACTCAGCTTGTTTTGCGGATACATGAACGGCGAGCCGGTGCTGTACTTATGGCACATGGCGACGATAGTCGGAACTTTGGCGATCAAACGGATGGCGACGCTCTTGCGGCCTTCGGGCGAATGGATGTCCATGGCGTCGTGATAGAACGCCGACAGCGCACCGACCACGCCGACCATAATCGCCATCGGATGCGCGTCGCGGCGGAAGCCCCGGAAAAACAGGTTAACCTGGTCGTGCACCATGGTATGCATGGTCACTTCGTGTTCGAAATCGGTTAATTCGTTCTGGCTCGGCAGTTCGCCGTGCAGCAACAAGTAGCACACTTCAAGATAGGTGCAGCGTTCGGCCAGTTGTTCAATCGGATAGCCGCGATACAACAGGACGCCCGCCTCGCCGTCGATATAAGTGATTGCCGAACGGCAACTGGCGGTTGAAGTAAAACCGGGATCATAGGCAAACATACCGGTTTGTTTATACAGGCTTTGCACATCTAAAACATCAGGGCCGGTCGTACCTGATAGCACAGGTAACTCGCACATCGGCTGATTGTTATCAGTCAATGTCAGGCTGCGGGGAGCGGTCATGGAATCTCTCTCAGTCTTAAAGGTTTGTTTTAGGTTACCATAATGACGGTAAATTGCTAAACTTGAATGGCGTCAGTGACGGCTTTATGCGCTAGATCAGTGATTTTTAACCAGTTTTTTTCATTAACAATATTTTGTGGAGCCAGCCAGGAGCCGCCGACACAGGCGACATTCGGTAACTGCAGGTATTCATTATAGTTTCCAGACGAAATTCCGCCAGTCGGGCAGAAAGTGACTTGCGGAAACGGTCCGTAAATTGCTTTCAGCATGGGGATGCCGCCTGCAGCTTCCGCCGGAAAAAATTTTAGATGGTCCAGTCCGTAATCCATAGCCTGCATTAATTCCGACAACGTGGCAATGCCGGGAATTAATGCGATACTGCTGGTACTTGCCGCAGTCAACAGGGCAGGGGTAATACCGGGGCTGATGGCGAAGACGGCACCTGCTTCTTCGGCGGCGCGCAGTTGCGCCGGATTGGCAATGGTGCCTGCGCCGACGATAGCGTCTTTTACGTTTTGGCTGATCAACTTGATGGCTTGCAGCGCAATCGGCGTACGCAGCGTAATTTCCAACACATTAATGCCGCCCGCTACCAGCGCTTGCGCTAAAGGAATGGCGTCGTCCAGGTTTTGAATCACCATGACAGGCATTACCGGGCTGGCCGACAGTATCTCTTTAGGTTGAATTTTCCAATTTTTGTTGTTCATAAATGGTTGATAATTAATTAAAAGGCTCAAGGCTCAAGGCTCAAGGCTCAAGGCTCAAGGCTCAAGGCTCAAGGCTGAAAGTATATGTTGTGTTGTTTTTGCCTTTGGCCTTGTGCCTTTCGCTTACCGCATTATTAATCGACGGCAAATAAATTGGAAGCACCGGTTTCCGCCGATGATGCGCCCAGGCGGAAGCCGCCGAACATTTCCCGCCCCATGCCGTAATGGTGATTTTTGGCTGAATTAGGCCACGGTACACGGGCGTTGAACTCCGCCTCAGAGACCAGCACATTAATGTCGCCGCTTTGTAAATTCAAAGAGATAACATCGCCATTGCGCACTTTAGCTAAAGGGCCGCCAACCTCGCATTCCGGGCAAATGTGAATAACCGACGGCACCTTGCCGGATGCGCCGGACATCCGGCCATCGGTTACCAGGGCAACTTTAAAGCCCTTGTCCTGCAATACGCCCAGCGGCGGCGTCAGCTTGTGCAACTCCGGCATACCGTTGGTGCGCGGCCCTTGAAAACGGATAACGGCGACGAAATCTTTTTCCAATTCACCGCGCTTGAAGGCTGCCAAAAAGTCTTCCTGGTCGTCAAAGACGACCGCAGGCGCTTCCACAATTTGGTGATCTTCAGAAACAGCGGACAGCTTGGCAATCCCGCGCCCCAAGTTACCTTTCATGACATGCAGACCGCCACCGGTGGCGAACGGTTCTTTTACGGTGCTGAGTACTTCCTTGTCGAGAGATTCTTTCGGTATCGGCTCCCAGGTCAATTTATTATCGATTAACTTCGGCTCTTTGGTGTAATTAAGCATCCCACAGGTATCGGCAACGGTCAGGATGTCTTCATGCAACAAACCGTTTTTCAGCAACTCGGCTATTAATACGCCCATGCCGCCCGCCGCTTGAAAGTGGTTCACGTCGGCAGGGCCGTTGGGATAAATTTTGGCGATTAATGGCACGGCTTTGGAGATGCGGTCGAAATCATCCCAGTTCAACACGATGCCGGAGGCGCGGGCAATAGCGATGAGATGCATAGTATGGTTGGTGGAACCGCCGGTTGCCAGAAGGCCGATCACCGCATTAATAATCGCCTTTTCCGAAACCATGTGCGCTATCGGGCGATAATCGTTGCCGAAAGCGGTAAATTTCAACACTTGTTGCGCTGCTGCTTTGGTTAATTCGTCGCGCAACGGTGTATATGGATTAATGAAAGAGCTTCCGGGTAAGTGCAAGCCCATGATTTCCATCATCATTTGATTGCTGTTGGCGGTGCCGTAAAAGGTGCAGGTACCGGCGCTGTGGTACGAAGCGGATTCCGCCGCTAAAAGTTCTTCCCGGCTGATTTTGCCGACTGCATAGGCTTGCCGCGCCCGCGCTTTCTCCTTGTTGGTAATGCCACTCGGCATGGGGCCAGCCGGTACGAACACGGCAGGCAAGTGGCCGAAACTCAGTGCGCCGATTAATAACCCTGGCACGATCTTATCGCACACGCCCAGATACAACGCACCGTCAAACATATTGTGGCTCATGCCGATAGCCGTCGCCATGGCGATCAAATCGCGGCTGAACAGCGACATTTCCATACCCGGCTGGCCTTGTGTAATGCCGTCGCACATGGCCGGAACGCCGCCTGCTACCTGCGCCATGCCGCCCGCTTCCTTAATGGCGGCTTTAATTAAATCGGGCGCGTTTTTATAAGGCTCGTGCGCCGACAGCATATCGTTGTAAGACGTAATAATGGCGATGTTGGCCTTCTGGTTACCGCGCATGTCGGTTTTTTCGCTCGTCTCGCAAGCGGCAAAGCCGTGCGCCAGATTGCCGCACGGCAAACGTAGGCGTATAGGGCCTTGCTTGTTCAGGCCGTCAATATATTTCAGATAAGCGGAGCGGGTTTTATCGCTGCGTTCGATCACTTCCTGCGTGACTTTTTCGATAACTGGATGCATAAATTTCTGGCTTTTTTAGCTTATTAATGACTTAGGGATAGATTATAAGCAATTTTAATCAGCTTCTCATTTTTTAAGATCGTTACCGTTCTCCTTCTTGGTTGTGATTTGCAGATAGGCTATAGTTGGTTACACTGGCGCCTATGGTGGGGCAAGACAAGCGATTGTTGTGATTTGCAGATAGGCTATAGTTGGTTACACTCGCCCTTTTGCAAGACGATGTTTTTCAAGGCGCAATTGTCGATTTTTTGTTTCAAAAAAGAGACAATTGCGCCGGCGCGGCTTCAATGGGCTTGCGTTTTTTGCCATAAAAAACTTCAATTCTGCCGAATTGTTTGTCGGTTATTTTTACGATTCTCACCTCGCCGTCCGGCGGTAACCACGCCTTAACCCGTTTGGCATGGACAAGGGCGTTTTCGTCGCTGGCGCTGTGCCGCATATTCACGGAATATTGCATCATCACAAAGCCGTCGTCCAGCAGTTTTTTTCTGAACACCGTGTAATTTTTGCGGTCTTCGGCGGTTTCCGTCGGTAAGTCGAACAGGACGATAACCCACATGGAATTCAGCCCGCCAAAGGTCATGCCTTGCCCGCCCGCCGCGTGTTGCCGTGCAAGGATGGGGCATTAGCCGTGGTTTTAACATACATCCGCCGGGGATATTGCAAGGCATAGCCGCTGTCGTCAAAAGCCCGTTTCAAGTCCGCCAATAAATAATGGCAGGCCACCATTAATGGTAGGCATTGCTCTTGCCACAGCACGGTTTCGCTTAAGATATTCAATAAGGCCAGTTTGGCGCTTAAGTCCACTTTCGGTTCCGCTTGGTTTTCCGCCAGTTGATGCACCGTCCAATCCACCCAGGGGCGGAAGGGTTCCATCAGGTCATCCGCCAAACACAGGCCGTTGTACTGGTTGCTGTGGAACAGCCCCAAAGCCGGGTGTAAACCGCTGCCGACAATGGCGCGGGCAATTAACGCCCGGATAATGGCGTAACCGTAGTTAAGCAGGCTGTTAATGTCGTCCATGTCGGTATTGCGCCTAAACTCCTTGCCAAACAACAACGGCCAATATTTTTGCGCCGCCTGTGCTTCTAGATTGTCCGGGTCGCCGGATTTTACCTTAGCCGCCAGCCGCTCAACAGGCGCATGGGTAAGACCTAAGTTCTTTAAGGTTTCCGCTTGATTGCTGATCTTGTGCCGAACAATCTGGCTCCACAGGCGCTTTTTGCTGGGTACGGACAGGCTAATCTGCTGCTGCAAAATTTTGGTGTGCAAGGTATTGGCATCGCTTATCGGCAACAGTACGGAATACGGCAAGTGGCGCTCGTCGCAAAACACCAGGGCGACATTGTTTTGCTGGCAGGCAATGACCACCTGCTGGGTTAGCACGATTGCTGGATTTTCCAGGATGACCACGCCGATATCCTCAATCGGGATTTGCCCAACGGTTTCGCCTTTTTTGTCGATCAGCAGTTGCTTATTCTTCAAGTGTAGATACGCTGCCTCGCTGATGTCGATGGTGCGCTTAATCATGAGCTTAACTTGCCGATGGCATTAATTTTGTGTTTTTGAAATGACTACTTCTCGAAGGATTCTTTGTTGATGCTAAAGTAAATTTCCTCACTTTTATTATCCAAAGTTGTTGTAGTGTGTAGTCGTAAAACAATTCTATTATCGCCTGATTCCAACTTCTGCACCCGATAAAACACCCGCCTACCTTCTTTTTCCACACTCACTAAGTCGTTACGGTGCAAGGCCATCGCAAATTCCGCCTCCGCGCCGTGATCAGTTTTTATGATGGCTTCTCGATTAACGCCCCGTTTAGCGGCGGATTTGCTGCCCGTCATGGCGCGGCGGTGCGCTTCCATCATGGTGACGAAGTGGCCGGAATACGCGCCCGTGCTGGTGTTCTTGACGATTTCAACATGGTGCAGATTGCCATAAGCCAGCCACTTGAACACTTTGCCTTGCTTGTCCTTGGCACCGTACTTGCTTTTTTCCAACTTTGCCAATGTTGTCTCAGATTGCAACAACCGCACTCTTTTAATTGGGGTAATGCCGTCTTTGTGCAGCACTTTTACGCCTTCGGCAAAGGCTTGTTTGGGATTATTGCTGTAGTTGGCTAAATGCTCCGTGACGATGTCCTTAACCACCGGATCAATAATCTTATCTACTTGGGTAAACGTGCCATCCAGGTTTTTGCGGTTGACATTGCCGACACATTCAATAAACCCCGCGCCGGTAACTTCGTGCAATTCGCCATTCAACTTTAACTGCGGCGCATGGGCGACGATAATCTCCGCCAATTTAGTTTCCAAATCACTTCGCAAAGACTGCCAGGGCGGGTCGATGACGACATCCCGCATATCCAACCCGGTTTGCGTTTTTTCCAGATATTGCGCGGTTTTCACCAAATCTTGGTACAAACGCCTATCTACACAGGCGATTACAACCGCATCAATGGCGTGGTGGCGGTGGTCGGTGCGTTCCTTTTTGTCGGTTTCGCCGATCAGATCGTTTAAGCCCCAGATGTGGCGCAGCCAAGCCGTGGTCGTGCCTTTGCTTACGCTAATATCGCAGCCCAATTGTTTTAGGTACTTTTGCGCTTCCCGGCTGATGTAGCGGGTGTCGTTAAGCTGGCTGCTGATGAAGTCGCGCTGTTGCAATTCAGCATTGTGGGTGAAAAAGCGGTCGCGCTTGGACTTTAACGACTTATCCCAACGGCTGATGGCTTGGGTTATCTGGTTCCATTGCTCACTATTGCCGCCAAAGGCATCAATCGGTGTGCGCTGGCCTTTGTTGCGGTTTTCCTTGACATAACAAACCACCTTATTCATGTAGGAATCATCCAACGACAAGCTGTAAGGCCAGATGTGGTCAACCTCGACGTTGGCACTGAATAATTCCGATAAGCTGATGGTCTTGCCGCTGTACGCACAGCAATTTTTCTGGTCTTGCCACAACCGGTATTTCAGTTTATCGGTCTTGCTGGGGTATTTGGATAACTTCAAGTGCGGGTTTAGTGCCGCTTGTTCCTTAAATTTTTGTTCGGCTTCGTCATTGGCCTTGGTGTTGGCTTTTTGTTGTTTTAGATGATTTTGATATTTGGTTGTGTTCATCTCCAAATCCCGCGCCATTTCAATGCGTATCGCATCGGGTTTGCCATATTCCGCGATAATGGCGTTAACCAACCGCCGTAATTCATGCAAGCCTTTGCTGACGATAGGATTGGGCAAAAACGGCGGCGCACCGAGCTTGTCTTTCACTTGGATTTCTTGCACTTCATAACCATAACCCGCGCTAATCCTGGCATCGGAATAGATTTGGCCTTTTTCCAGAAACGGCAGAAGCTTTTTGATGGCTTTTAAGCTGAGACTGCCATGCCCCGGCTCAAATTCCAGCATACACAGTTGCACGGCGGTGTTGGCATCCAATTGCCAATGCCGCGTCAGGCGGTTTTTCAGCACCGATTTTTTGGTGATGGTGAGCAAGTCCTCGACCAAGGCTTTCTGTTTTTCATCCGGCAAGTTATCCCAGGCCGGAAATTTACTGCGGATTTCGCAGGCGGTGATGTTGCCTTTGAGCTTTTTGTTGCCGATTTCCAGGTTGAATTCGTTGTTTTTGCTTAAGCCCAATTCTTTTCGTAAAGCAGCGAACGTAATGGATTCTTTTTTTTCAAACAGCTGAACCAGCGCGCCACTATTTTTCGCGAAAGCTGAAATGGGGTCCAATCCGATTTCAGCAGCGAAAAATGACGTGGCGAGTTTGCCTTCGGCGGCCTGCGTTCGTCCCGCTACAGCCCAAAACACAAAACATCGGCTTCCGCCTTGCTTCGTATTTTGACCTTGCGCGAATGACTTGACGCCGTGTCGTATGGCCTTGCATTTTGACTACGCACTACGCTTGCGCTCCAACTCCGTCAAAACGCCCGGCCTCTACGGCTACGCAGGGGTCGTCATACATCGCTCGGCTTCGCTCGCTTCCATGTACTCCTTCTCAGTTTCTGCTTATCAATGTCAGTAATCGGTACGTACTTATCCTGATACGGATCGAAATATTGCAAGTTGTTGATGTCTTGCAGATAACGGAAACGCTGGCACTCCAGCCAGGCGACCTTAGCGCGGTATTTGTCCGGCTCCAGCGAACATTTACCGATGCGGTCTTCCTTCAATTTCAACGGGCGTTGGTAAAAAATGGTTTGTTCGATTTCTTCTTTTACCTTGTCGTTGAGAACCGGATGATGCTGTCTTTGTTGTTGCCAGATCAAGTCCAACTCATCACCGTACATCTGCCTGTCGGTACGCAAATGCCCGCCTTCGGTGGCGCGGTTGCGTTTGCAGTCGTGGTGGTCGAGCGAGGCCAAATATTCGCCCAAGGTGCGGTAGCCTGCTTCGGCAATCGTGGCTTTAAGTTGGTTAATGTCTGCCTTAAATGCGGACTCTTCCTTGCCGCGCTCGGTGCTGGTTTCGACCTTTTCTTCTTCCTCAGCCAATACATCCAGCACATCCGGATCGTCTACCATATCGCCCAGTAAGGTTTTCCGGTTGCTTAAAAAACCGCGCCGCTGGACTAAATGCAGAAAAATTCGGCCTAATTCAAATGTTGTTAATGGTTTATCTAAAGCTTTTGCCCGCAATTGGTAAGGGTTGCCTAAGGTATTGAGGGTAATTTCCGGTGCGAGGTTGTCTTTGAGTTCTTGTGGCAATAAGCCGAGTTGGATCAGATAATTGAGCATCCGTGCCTTACGCCGGGCGCGGCGTTGAAGAACGCGCCGTGTGAGCCTAGCATTGCGCCGTTTGACGTTTTTAGGTGTCGGTGTTTTTTCTTCCGCCGCCTTGATAAAAATTCGGCTGCCCACGTCTATGAGCTTAGTGGGCTTGCAGTCCTGCTCTTCCAACAAAGCCCAACCAATAGAATTGCTGCCCAAATCCAATCCAAGAATTCGCTTGCTCATTTTTCACCTTCGTCTATAATCAGTTGCGTAGTGTAACCAACTATAGCCTATTGCTTTGCTTTTCATACCAATGGAAGGTTATTCCGTAGGCAACGCTTTCAAGCGACTCAGGCCCTCACGAGGTGTAAACCGACGGGGGCTTTTTATTTTGCGCGGTATGAATAGCCCGCAAGAAAATTCAATTCGCACAGACGCGATTTCTTCTTGATGTACTAAAAATTTCCAGTCGGACGGGGCATGCTGCCCCGTTCGTAACATTTCGACGTGGTTCAACAGCCACCGTCGGCAAAACGTAAGTGAGGAGGTAATATACCCCGTCACGCGTTAAGAAATTCTTACAATTAATCCGATTAAGCAATCGTCGAAAAAATCCGATTGCATCAGCAAGTTGTAATGATATCGGCGAAGTTTATTCGCGGGATAAGCGGGTAAATTGTGCGGGAGTATTAATAGCGTGATGGTGCCTTGGGCCGGAGTCGAACCGGCACGGCCGTTAAGCCGAGGGATTTTAAGTCCCTTGTGTCTACCAATTTCACCACCAAGGCATGATAGTGCGGATGAGGACGGCATTATATCTCATCGTCAAAAATAAACTAGGGTCATCTTGCTTTTATTTGCTTATTAATGGCGCTTGGCCTATGCTGACAGGTGTAATTGACATGCGTTTTTTCTTGATTTCGTTTCCATTTTGTTGCCGGTTGGAGGAAACCTTTAATGCCTGAAAATGGTCTTCGCTTCATCGTATTAATCCTTTTTTTCTTGCTGATGTCTCTCGCTGCCGTTGCCCAAGAAGATTTGTCTCAGGCCGTACTGCCGGTCGGCAGTTTTTCTGCGGGGTCGTTGGCTGGCTGGAAAAATAAGTCGTTTCAAGGTGAAACTTCTTGCCGATTAATCACCGATGGTCAGATTAATGTATTGAAAGCCGAGAGCCATGCGGCGGCGTCCGGTTTGTTTTTCGAGCAACGTATCGATTTGAATAAAACGCCGGTCATGAATTGGCGCTGGCGAGTGGAACAGCCGTTAACGGGGCTTAACGAGCAGACGAAATTGGGCGACGATTTTGCGGCGCGGGTGTATGTGGTAGTCAGCGGCGGTCTGATATTTTGGAACACCAAAGCGATTAATTATGTGTGGGCGAATACCACACCCAAAGGCAAAATCTGGCCGAATCCATTTGCTGGCGATCATGCCATGATGGTTGCCGTGCGCTCTGCTAGCGATAAAACCGGCCAATGGTTTTCGGAAAAGCGTAATGTACGTGAAAATTTTAAACGGCTTACGGGCGAGGATATTCACTATATCGATGCGGGCGCATTAATGACCGATACTGATAATTCGTCCGGCCAAGCCGTTGCTTATTACGGCGATATTTTTTTTACCGCGGAGTAATCATGCACGATACGCTTCCCTATTTGGAACCTACCGACTTTCCCGTCATTAATAGAGCCAGGGTTGAGGTATTGCAGGTTAACCTGGGGTATTTGTGCAATCTAAGTTGTACTCATTGCCATGTTAACGCCGGGCCAAAGCGTACAGAATTAATGGATAAGCAAACGGTTGATTTGGTTCTGGATTTTATCCGCCGGGAAGCCATTACTACACTTGATTTAACCGGCGGCGCACCGGAAATGAACCCGCATTTCAGCTATCTGGTCAGCCAGGCCAGAGCAATGCCGATTAAGGTGATCGACCGCTGCAATCTGGTGATCCTGCAAGAGCCGGGTTATGCTTGGCTGGCCCCGTTTCTGGCGGAACATCAGGTGGAAATCGTGGCTTCCTTGCCTTGTTATCTGGAGGATAATGTAGACAAGCAACGCGGCAAAGGCACTTTTACAGCCAGCATTCATGCCTTGCAGCAATTGAATAGCCTGGGTTACGGGCAGGCAGATCAAAAGCTGCCATTACATCTGGTTTACAATCCGCAAGATCATCATTTACCGCCCGAACAAACCTATCTGGAACAGGCTTATAAAGAGTATTTGCTTAACCATTTCGGTATTGTATTCAATCAGTTGTACGCCATGAGCAATCTACCCATCCAGCGTTTCGGCAGCCAGTTAATTAGTAAAGGCTTATTTAAAGATTATATGCAGGTGTTGAAAGAAAATTTCCGGCAGGAAAATTTGGATAGCGTCATGTGCCGAACGACCTTAAGTGTTGACTGGCAAGGTTATGTCTATGATTGCGATTTTAACCAGATGTTGAACTTGCCGCTGGGCGCGGGTTGCAACGGCAAGGTACATTTAAGCGATATTGAGTGCAGGACATTAATCGGAGCGCCCATTGCCGTAAGGGAGCATTGCTACGGCTGCACGGCAGGCCAGGGCAGCAGTTGCGGCGGGGCATTGGTTAATTAATGATTAATTGAACAGGAAAGGTCATGACAGTAGAAACAGGCGTGTTAGAACGGTATTCCCAAGGAGCGGAAAGCAAACAGGCGGATTTGTGTTGTCCGGTCGATTACGACAAGTCTTTACTGGCTCTTTTGCCGCCGGAAATCGTCGAAAAAGATTACGGCTGCGGCGACCCTTCCCGTTATGTCAAACCGGGCGATACGGTGCTGGATTTGGGTTCGGGTTCCGGCAAAATTTGTTACATGGCGGCGCAACTGGCGGGTGAAAACGGCAAAGTCATCGGCGTGGATATGAACGACGACATGTTGGCGTTAGCCCGTAAGTACCAGCAAGAAATGGCGCAGAAGCTGGGTTCTAATCGCGTGGAATTTCTGAAAGGCCAAATTCAGGATTTGGCGCTGGATGTGACGGTAATGGACAACTATCTGGCGCAGCATCCGGTGCAAAAATCCGGAGATGTGATGCGTTTACGCGCATGGCAAGACCAGCAGCGGAAAGAATCGCCATTAATAAAAGACAATTCGGTCGATCTGGTAGTTTCTAACTGTGTACTGAATCTGGTGCGCGACAGCGACAAGGAACAGATGATCTCAGAGATATTTCGCGTGGTAAAATCGGGCGGGCGGGTTGCGATTTCCGATATCGTCAGCGATGAACCGGTTCCGTCGCATCTCAAACAGGATCAACACTTGTGGAGCGGTTGTATTTCCGGTGCCATGCAAGAATATGCCTTTTTACAGGCCTTTATTAATGCCGGTTTTATTGCGGTAAGTTACGACAAATGGGAAAGCCAGCCTTGGCAGGTGGTTGAAGGCATCGAATTTCGCGCGGTAACCATCACTGCCGTAAAACCGCACCGTGAGCCGTGTATTGATAAAGACTACGCCGTGATTTACCGTGGCCCGTTCTCAAAAGTTTACGACGACGATGGTCATGTGTATTATCGTGGCCAACGCATGGCAGTGTGCGAACGGACGTGCCGAACGCTGACAGGCGATGAATACGGCAGTCATTTCATCAGCATTGCGCCAGCCGTCGACCAGCCCGGCAAACCGTGGGATTGCGCTACCGGCACGGTCAGAAAAGTTGCCGACACCAAAGGCGGCCGACATGCAAATCACTGCGAAACCGGTGAAGGCTGTTGTTAATGATTAACTCCATCATCTAATCGGAAAAAATATCATGACTTTACATGCTTTCGATGACAATCGTATCCGTTGGCAAAAATTAGGCGACTTTGAGCATTTACTGTACTTTATTCTCGATATTAATGAAGAACTTAAAATAATCGATGTCTTGTTCAAATTTTCCGCCAATCAACAAATTGTGTTGCACCGGCATAAAGTTCACAACAATACATTTGTAGTGCAGGGCGAACATCGGCTTTATGAAGCTGATGGTCGGCTAAAAGAAGTTCGACCTGTCGGCAGTTATACCGTCAGCCCACCTAGTGATGAACCGCACCGGGAAGGCGGCGGCGATCAGGATGTCATCGTGTTGTTTAGTATTCGCGGCAGCGATGGCGTGTTATATGAAATTCTAAATGATGATTTGTCTATAGCTGCAACCTTGAGTATGCAAGATTTGATTAATCTTTTTCAATTGCAGCGCTCTGCATAATGGCTTTACCCTGCAATTAACTGATCTTAAAAAGAATCTGCTGTTACATTAACGGCGGCGTCCGGGGGGGCGTGAGGGTACGTATCTAGGCGCCGGATAATAAGACCGGTAACCGCCCCAGTAGTAGGGAGAATAGCCATAGCCGAAACCGCCGTAAGGATAAAAGCCGCTACCATAGCCGAAACCGTAACCCCAGCCGCCGTAACCGCCGTAATAGGGCGAGTAGGGGTAATAATAGTCTTCTTCCCACAATTGAATGTGATTAGCAGAGATTAAAGGTATTAATAAATTCTTATTGCCGACTTTGCGTTCCGTCAAGCCTTGCAGGTTACCGGCAATGGTAATCGGTTTGTTTTTCGTATAAACGGCGGGATCTAAAAACCCTGAGCTTTTCACTACAAAGCGCCCTTGGCTTTTATCGTCCAGTCCTGGTCTGCCGCTGCTGTTTAGCGGATAGGACAGCACCTGTAAGGCGCTGAAATTGGTTTCGTTTTCTACTTCAACAATTAAACCGCCCCACCGCACGGGGGAGTTGTTGAATTTTTTCGTGCTTGCCAGCGCTTCATAATAACCGAGATCATAAGCGGGCGGATTTTCTATCGCTGGCGGTAGATGAGAACAGGCAGTTAATAAAAAAACAGCTAGAGGCAAGATTTTTTTCATCGATTAATTCCTGTATGTCAATAAATTTGCCGTAGTTGTTATTTGCTACGGCTTACTCAAAAATCACTACGTTAGGCAAGTATATGTCAATATGTAAGAAATCTCAGGGTTGTTTACAGAGTGGTTGATTAAAATATTGGTAGAGTATTTCATAAGGAGTTGAATTATTCAAAGCCTTGTGTGGTTTGACGGTGTTATAGAAGTTGATGAAACGGTTC
>Ga0194120_10007742_pt1 | contig 14524 bp, 7 predicted proteins | sample TA2MahCa65mmetaG_FD_148642 | JGI IMG/M metagenome (GOLD analysis project Ga0194120, IMG submission 148642) | Freshwater microbial communities from Lake Tanganyika, Tanzania - TA2015019 Mahale Deep Cast 65m | ecosystem: Environmental > Aquatic > Freshwater > Lake | place: Tanzania: Lake... | reverse complement strand
TCTCACATCAGGACGGAGCCGCGAGTCGGACCTTTGGTCCGCGAGCTGGCGACCCACGGAGCAAGCAAACGGGCCCGAGAAATGATTGAGTAAATCATTTCCTGGCCCTAAAACGCCCCCCACAACAGCACCTTGCTCCGACCGACCCACGCCCCTGGGCCGCCGCCGATGCCGCCGGCCAGCAACACGTGGCCGGTGGGCAGTGCCACGGCTGCGCCCAGCACCCGGCCGCCGTCGAGCAATCCGTTGCCGGCGGCCACGGTTTTGGGCACCAGCGTCGCGGCGTGGATGGCGTCTGGCTGCACGAGGAACGTCGCGGCGTCGCTGAGCGCAGCACCGCCGACCGCAACGCCGCCGACGGCGAGCAGCTGTTCGCCGTAGCGCCCCCCGGCGACAGCTGCAGCCGTGGGCGCGCCGCGGGCCGCGCCCACCGACAGTGCCTCGGGCCGGAACGCGCCCGCCTGGTAGTCGAAGACGTGCAGGTCGGCCAACGGCTGGCTGTGCCCCACGTCGGCAAAGCCCGCGAAAACCCCGACGAAGAGCTTGATGCCGCCCTTGGAGTCCTGGCTGCGCACCAGCCCCGCGCCGGGCCAGGTGCGCGCGTTCGGCATGGCTACGTGTTGCGGGGCCCAGAAGAAGTTGGCGTTGGTTGCGCAGTCGTCGCCCTTGGCGTCATCGCACACGGCACCGGCGCGCGAGACGTGGACCACACCTTTGGGCGTGGCAGTCCACTGCACGACTTCGACGGATCCGAGGACGGTCTGGCCGTTCTCGCCGCCGACGAGCATCACGTAGCCGCCGCCGGGCCCGGGCAGTTGCACCGTCGCGTGGCGCCAGCGCGCCGCGAGCAGACTGCCGGTGGTGACCACGCCGTGCTGGGGGTGCCAGATTTCCCAGGTGTTGCCTGCGCACGGCCCTTCGCAGCCTGTGGCGCCATGCCCGCCCAGGACGAGGAAGAAGTCCTGGCCGCCGAACATCGCCACGATGGACGCGCCAGCGCGCGCGTACTTGAGAGGGTGGGGCGACGTCACGAGCGCCCCGGTGGCATCGAGGTATTCGACGCTCGCGGTGGGCTTGGCTGCGGTGCCGTCCTGGACGTAGCCACCCGCGATGGCGACCACTGTGGCGCCTGACGCGACGGCGGCAAAGGCCCGGGGCTGCGCCAGCGTTTGGGCCGACTGCTCGACCTTGCGCTGCAGCGCATCGTACTTGGCAATGGCACCGGAAAACGCAATCAAGGCATCCGGCTGCAGTGGATCCAGCGCCTCGGTGCGCACCAGCGCTCCGCCGACCAGCACCGCTTCTCGGCCGCCGGCGTTGGTCGAGAGCGCCGCGCCGATGCCGACGCGACCGGCGAGCGTGGCCTGGGTGCCGTCGGTGGCGACGGCCGGAGAGAAGGCGCCCACCGGCACGAGATACGCCTGGGCGCGGTTGGCGCTGGCCGGGTCGCCGGCCACGAACGACAAGGTGCGGCCGCGCGCGACGGGCTCGCCGGGCGTACCCGCTTCGGTAGCGGACCACAGTTCGACGCGCGCCTGGATCGTGGCGCCGGCCGGGATCTTGAGGCAATACGGCCCCGGACAGCCCAGTGCCGCTGGCTTGACGTCGGGCTCCAGGCGCACGGCGCGCACGGCGCCGTCTTCGAGGCCGGGGATTTCCATGGTCAGTGCGACGAACTGCCCCTTGGCGTCGCGCAATGGGTCGGCGGCGGCGCCCTGCGGCGAGCGCAGCACGATGTTCGGCATGTCCACGACCTGGTCGGCGAGGAAGCGCTCGGCCGGCGGCAAGGCGGGCGTGCACGCGCAGGCCGCCGCCGTCGCGCAACGCCCCGCCCAGGTCCGCAGGCGGCGCTGCCGATCAGGGCGCATGGCCATTGGCGTAGGTGCGCGCCCGCAGGCGCCAGGCCGCCGGTTCGCGCCTGCGCCCCGCCGTGTCGATGGGGGTCAGCCGCACCAGCAGTCCCTGTCCGGTGGCGTTGTTGAGCACGATTTCGCGGACCTGTGCGTCGGTGACCGGCATCGCCCGCAGGTCGAGCTTGCTGCCGAGGTCGCGCACCAGCACGTTGACCGCGCCGCGGGTCGCCGCCACTTCCAACCTGGCGCTGCGGTTGCCCGGGTCGCCCCCGCCGATGCGCAGCCAGTCGGCCTGGGCGCTGTCGCCGAAATCGCCGGTGTGCCACGCGCCGAGCACCATGGGTTGCGCGGACTCGTCGCTGTCGTTGGGCTCGCGCTCGGCCTGATCCGCCACCGGCTGCACGGCAAAGGTCAAGGTGTACGGCAACTCGTCGGCCGCGCCCGGCCGCGAGACCACGAGGTGATCGGGCAACTGCTGGGTTGCGCCGACGAACGCCAACTCGATGCTGCGCTGGTCCGAACGCGCGGCGTGCGCGACCATCAGGTGGCCTGCCCCGTCGTGCAGTTCGAGTCGGACGCCGGTCGATTCGCTGCCTGCCCCAACCTGCAGGGTCGCCCGCACCAAGCGGCCATCGGTCGGACCCGGAACCTGGAACACGTCGCGATCGCCGGGGCCGTGCAGCACGCCCACCAGGGGCACGTCCAGCTTCGCCTCGTTGCCCGGGGTCTCGTCGTTGGGTTCGCGCTCGGCGAACGCGGGCAGCGGCCGGGCCACGGCGGACAGTGTGTACTGGTCGCTCAGGCTCTCGCTTGGCGTCTGCCCGGCCTGCGGCGCCTCCTGCACGCACACGATTGTCGGCCGCTTGAGCGGGTCCCAGTGGCGCACAAGCTCGCCCTGCCCTTTGGCGCGGTGGTTGACCGCGACGGGCTTGCCGCCGCCCTCGGGATAGAGCACCAAGTGCAGGTCCATGTTCGGCACGCCGCGCACGCCGATTTCCAGATCCTGGCCGTCGGGCGCCCCGGGCAACTTGAAGCAGTCGCGGTCGCCTACCCGGTCGCTCTTGCGCTTGCCGATGACGCCTCGCGACTGGCCGCCGGGACCGAGCACGTTGGCCGTCGCCGGTTCGTCGTTGGGCTCGATTTCGGTTTCCGAAGCGCCCGGCGTCGTCCACCACCACACGGCCACTATGGCGAGTACCGCGGCCGCGACTGCCCCCACAAACCAGCGCATGCGCCTGCGTTCGACGGCCTTGCTCGCCAGCAGCAACTCGTCCGGGTCGAAGATGTCGCTCAGTTTGGCAATATTGGACAGATTGGACTGGCGCGCGGCCTTGTTGCGCCGGGTGCGGTCGCCGCGGTCGGTCTTGCCGCCGGTCTTGGTGGGCGCATCGACCTTGTCCAGTTCCAGGCTGCCGGCGGCCAGCACGAGGCCACTCTCGCGAAACCCAGAGCGCAAGGTCTGCGCCAGCGCCAGCGCCATCTCGTCCATGGTCGCAAAGCGGCCCGACGGGTCCTTCTGCAAGGCCTTGACCACGATGCGTTCGAGCGCCGGCGGCACCTGGACGCCGTGGGTCGCCATCGTCGGCACCGGGTCCATCAAGTGGGCCTTGAGGATGTCGAAGGTGTTCTTGTGCGAAAACACATGCTTGCCCGTGAGCATGCGGTAGATCAGCGCGCCCACGGCATACACGTCGGCCCGACCGTCGACCGCTCCCGCGCGAATCTGCTCCGGGCTCATGAAGAAGGGGGTGCCGAAAATGTCGCGCTGGCTGTGGACCTGGTCCTCGTCGTTGATGCCCTGCACCTTGGCCAGGCCGAAATCGAGGATCTTGACGAAATCGGGGTGCGCCTGATTGCGCACCAACATCACGTTTTCGGGCTTGAGGTCGCGGTGGATGATGCCGTTCTTGTGGGCCTCGGACAGCGAGTCGCACATTTGCAGCACGATGCGCGCCACGCGTTCGGGCGGCAGGGGCCCTTGCGCCTCCAGCACCGCGTCCAGCGGATCGCCCTCCAGCAACTCCATGACCAGGAAGAACAATTCTCCCCACCGGCCAAAATCGTACACCATCACGGTGTGGGCGCTCGACAACCTCGAAATGGCCCTGGCCTCGCGCTGGAACCGGGCGATGAGCGCCTTCTTCTGCACCAGATTCTCGTGCAAGAGCTTGACGGCCATACGCTTCTTGAGGTGGACCTGCTCGCACTCGAACACCGCGCCCATCCCGCCGTGGCCGATGAGGCGCCCGATGAGGTAGCGGCCGTCGATCGTCTTGCCCTTGTACGCGGCCTGGATTTCGGCGTCTTCGGGTGATAGCGCAGTGATTTGCGTGGTCGGTTGAGCAGTTTCCAGACTGGAGACTGCAATCACATTGCGACCGCTAGGCGAAGTGCGCGATGGAACAAACAAATCCGGCGCTGCATTCTTGCGCGTGGTCTTGGCCGGAAGCGGTGGCGGCTGGGTCTTGCCTTGCAGCGCGGCCAGTTTGGCCGAAACTTGCGGCACGGCCGTGATCGGTGGCGTGACGTCGGAGTCGGCCCGTCCCCCGAACGGCGGCGTCTGGTCCGGGTCCACGGGCAGCGGACCGACCACGGTGTCCGTCTCGTCGGGCGACAGGCGACCGGTGTGCGGGGTCGAGGCGACAGCGGGCGAGGCCGGCACCGTGGCGACCGGACTGGCCACCACCGCGGCCTCTTGCGCGGCGCTGGCCGTCACCTCGGCCGCGGGCGCATCCGCCGCCACCAACGGCGCGCCGTCGAGGCGGCAGAACTTCTCGCTGCCGTGGTAGGTGGTGCCGCAACTGGCGCAACGCTTCATGCGGTGCAGGCCCTCGCAAAGGGGGCGGATTGTAGGCCAAGGCGCCGGTTGCGTCCATGGCGATCGCCTTGCACCGCGCGCATTCCACTTGCCGGGCGCCGCGGCCGTGTGTTCCAATGCGCGACCTTCGCGGGCGGCAGGGCCCGCTCGACCGTCCACGCCAGGGGCACCGCAGGAAACGCACATCAATTTCGCGCGCGGTCACGTTGCCGCGTGCATGGGCGCTGCTTTCCGCCCTTGTCGCCGCGTGCGCCAGTGAGTCGCCGCCGGCTGCCCCACGGCCCAACTGGCACGCCGGCAAGTCGCGCTGGCAGACAAGGTCGATCGCGAGCGCGGTTCCTGCCATGGTTCAAACTGCAGTGGTTCAACGACCCCAAGGCGATGAAGATCGCGGCCGGCGATGCCGAGCCGCAGCACACCTTCGAGGAGGGGCCGGCCAAGGCCGATGTCGCCACCGTGGTACTGAACGGCATCGACCTGACGCCCGGCTTTCAGGTCCACGCGGTGCTGCCGCACATGCACACCCGCGGTCGCAAGGTGGACCTGACCGTGGTGCCGCCGGGCGGCAAGACCGAAACGCTGCTCTGCATCGTCCACTGGGATTTCAACTGGCGGCGGCTGTATTCTCTGGCCGAGCCGGGCAAGGTCGCCGTGGGCGACAAGTTGCGGGTGCAATGCCAGTGGGACAACAGCGACGCCGGCCAACCGATCGTCGACGGCAAGAAGGCGCCCGCCGAGGATCTGATGTGGGGCGAGGGCACCTACGATGAAATGTGCCTTGCATTCATGTACATCACGCTCCAGTAGCGCGCTTCTCTGCGCGCTCGCGGCATGCGTCGTGGGCATCGCCGATGCAGGGGCGTGGAGCGCCCGCAAGCCGCCTGCCGCGCCCGGCGCACCCCCCAAGCGACCGCCGCGCCCTGCCGGCTCCGCAGCACAGCAGACCAGAAGCGAGGGGCCGCACGTCAGCCTCGACGCCCGCATCGAACTGGCGCTGGCAGCCCGCCCCATCGCCGCCCGCGCCTTGATTCCGTTGTTGCGCCAGGCCGCCGCGGCCCGCGAGATGGCGCTGGTCGGGCGACTGGCGGCGGCCCTTGAATGGGAAGCCAACCCCTCGGCCGGGCAACTGATCGAAGCGGCGCAGGCGTTGGGCAGCGACCATCCGGCGGCGCGGCGCCTGTGGCAGCGGGCGTGGCAGCAGGGCGGGCGCAAGGGGCCGCTCTCGGGGGTCATCGCCGAGGGCCTGGCCGATGCGCTGCTTGCCGCCAGCCAGATCCAAGAGGCGCACGCAGTCGTGCTGGACGCGTTGGGCCGAGCCCGCGTGGGGCAACGGCGGGGCCTGTACGACCGACTGGCGGCGATCGCGCGGTTGCGCCACGAAGTGGCCGAGACGGCGGTGGAACTCGCCACCCGCAAGGACCCGGACGCGCTGGTGGTCGCGGCCGCCCTGCACAGCGAGTCCGGCGGCGACGAGGCGGCGCTGGAGACCCTCGAACGCGGCTGGCGGACCTGGCCCGGCAACCGCGCCGTCCAGGGTGCGCTGGTGCAGTTGCTGGTCCGGCTGGGTCGCCGCGAGGCGTTGCGCACGGTGATCGATCAGGTGGTGCGGTTGGCACCCGCCGACCCGATGCCCTACATCGCGCTGCTCGACGCCCACATCGCCGCCCGCGACACCTACGCAGCCCGCAAGCTCATCGACGAGCTGGCCGGCCGCTTTGCGCGCCACGACGTGCTGCTCGAGGCGCTGGTGGACCGCGAGCAGCGGTTGGGCGACGAGGGCGCGCGCATCCGCAACCTGTACGAGCGGTTGCTGGCCGCCGCTCCGCGACAGGTGCAGTACGCCGAGGCGTTTGCCGAGTGGCTGTTGGCGCGCGGCCGGTCGCAAGAGGCGATGGACCTGCTAGCGCGGTCGGGCAAGCGCGGCGACGGCGTGTCAGGCGAGATTCGCCAGGCGCAGATGCTCATCGGGCACCGCATGGCCAAGGCAGCCCGCAGCGTCGTGGACAAGTTGGCGGCCCGGCTCGGCGACGACCCGCAGGTCGTGCGACTGCAGGCGCAACTGGCCGAGCTGGAAGGACGCACCCGCATCGCCGAGGAGCACTGGCTGCAACTGACGCGGCTGGGCCCCGATCCGAACCCCGCCGACCGCAAGCGCGCCGCCGATGCGCGCCAAGCGTACGTGGCGCTGTTGCGGCGCGACCACGCACTGCAGGCCCGCAGGAGCCAACTGCAGCGCGAGGCGGCGACCGCCGAGGCCGATCTGGCGGCAGTGCTGCTCTACCTCGACGTGGCCGCGCACGACGATGACGAGTCGGCCGCCGACGGGGCCACGTGGCTCACCGTGGCGGACGCTGCTGCGCGCAGGTGGTCCACCGACAGCGAACTGCTGCTGCTGGTCGCCACCGGCATGTTGCATCGCGATCGCACCGAGGCCGCCGCCGAGACCACTCTGCGGCTGCAAGCGCGCGACGCCGACGCGGCCGAGCCGATCCTGCAACAACTGCTGGACCACGCCTTGGCGCGCGGGCAAGCGGACCTCGCCGCGACCATCGAGGCGGCGATGCTCGGCCGCGGCGCTCCCTCGGTGGGTAGCCTGCTCAAACTCGGCGACCTGCATTTGCGGTACGGCGACGCGACGGGTGCGGCCGAACTGTATCGGCGCGCGGCGGCCCAACGCGGTGACACGCGGGCCACGGCCAGGCTCGCGGCGCTGTACCGGCAGACCGGCCAGCCCGCGCTCGAAGAGGCGGCATTGCGCGATATCGTGCAGCGTTCGGTGGACCCCGACGAATTGGACGGCGCCGGCCAGCGACTGGTCACGGTGGCGCTGGTGCGCGGCCAGACCGCCGAACTGGTGCGCTGGCTCGACGCGATCGCCCCACAGCACGCGCGCCGCGACGCCATTGCCCGGCTGCGCTCGGCGGCCTATGACACCTGGCTGCGGGCGCAGGCTGCACTCGACCACGCCGCGGGCCGCATTGCACCTTCGCCCGGCGCGATCGGCGAGGCGCTGGGGTCCGGCGATCTGGGTCAGCAGATCCGCGCACTTCGCCACCACGCGGCCGCGCGCAGGCTGATGCCGGTTGCCCAGGCCCGCCAGTTGGCCCAGAGCTCCAACCCGGCCATTCGCCGCGACGTCGCCCTGGCGCTGGGCGCTGTCGGATCGGCCGCCGCCGCAGAAGTCCTGCGCGACATCCTGTTCGATGGCATGGACCCGGACGAAGAGGTACGCGTGGCGCAGTTGTTGGCCCTGGCCAACCTGCCCGTGGTGCCCGGCCTCGACCCCGTGCTCGACCGCGTGCACAGCCGCGCCGACCGCTCGCTCGAAGTGCTGCTCATCGGTGTGCACGGTACGCCCGCGCTGCACCAGGCCCTGCTGATGGCCCACGGCCGCGACACCCGCGATACGTCGCTGGCCGCGATCCTTGCGATGGGCGCCATGGCCGGCCGCCACCCGACGGCGCCGGAGACCGCGGCGCTTTTGCGGGTCCTCACGCAGGAGGTGGCCCTCTTGGACGAGGGGGCGCCCGACGTGCCTCGCGCACTGTGCGCAATCTGGGCACTGCGCGCTGCCGGCCATGCCCAGACGGTCGAACGGCTCGCCCGGATCGCGGTGCTCACGCCCAACCATGCTCTGCGCGCGGCGGCCCTGCGCCTGCTCGACGCACCGCACGCTCCGGCGCTGGCGCTGCCCTTGCCGAACATCGGCCAACACGACGACATCCGCGAGTTGAAATCTGCGGCGATGCAGCGCACGCTGGCCCAGTGGGTGCGCGTCGACCCCGCCACGGCGGCGCAGGTCGTGCGCAGCCACGCCAGGGCTTTTGCCTCCGAGGTTCTGCGCATGCGCGCCGGTCGGGCCAGCGAACGCCAAGCTGCCGCGAATTTCTGCGCAGATCTCAGTCGTTGGGGCCAAGCGCTCGACGCATGCGCCCAGCCGTGAGCAACCGCCCGCCATGAGCCCCCAGCACCGTCCGCCGCCCGCCAAGCCGCCCAAGACCGACGCGCCGCGGCCGATCGCCACCAACAAGAAGGCCTTTCACGATCTCGCCGTCGACTACACGCTCGAAGCGGGCCTCGTGCTCGTCGGCAGCGAAGTCAAGAGCCTGCGCGCGGGACACTGCCTCGTGCAGGGCGCCCACGCGCGGGTCGTCAATGGCGAGGCGATGCTGTTCGGCTTGACGATTCGCGAATACGCGTGGTCGCACCAGTTCAACCACGAAGCCGCGCGGCCGCGCAAGCTGCTGCTCCACCGCCGGGAAATCGATCGACTCGGCCGCGAGTTGCAGGCCAAGGGCACGACCGCGGTGCTGGCCCGTCTGGTGTGGGTAGGCAGCCGCGTCAAGGCCGAAATCGCCGTCGGCAGCGGCAAAAAGGCCCACGACAAGCGCGACGCCATCAAAGAACGCGAGTCCAAGCGCGACATCGCACGGGCGATCCGCTGATCGCGCGACGCGACGGATTCTGGCATCGTAGGGGCATGACCCCGAATCACCCGTCCCGCGGCCCCTGGATTGCACATGCCGCGGCCGTGGCGTGCGCGTTCGCGCTGGTCGGCTGCCTCGGGCCAAGCATCCAGCGCCGCGGCTTCGAGTTGGAAGACGACGACGAACCGCCGAGCAACGCGCTCTACGGCGAGTTGTTCGGCAACGGCATCCTGATGACCCTGAACTACGAGAAGATCATCGACGGCAAGGTCTTTGCGCGCTTCGGGGCGTTCTGCGTGCCCGACAAGACCATTGCGTGCCCGTTCTCGGCGCCGGTGATGATCGGCTACCTGCTCGGCCCGGGCGCCAACAAGCTCGAACTCGGTTTCGGCCAGCTGTGGATTTGGAACCAGCCGTTGCGCGGGTGGACGGTGGCGCAGACCGCGACCATCGCCTGGCGCTATCAGCCGTCGCGGCCGGGCATGATGTGGAAGGTCGGGTGGACGCCGATCCTGGGCGCCGGGCCGGGGCAGAACGAGTCGGCGCCGATTTGGCTTGGGGTGGCGAGCGGGTTTGTGTGGTAGGGGGCGGCGTGGCGATGCCGGCTCGCTTGTTTCCGCATGCGGCGCCTGGGCCCCTGCCATGGCGGGCAGGGCCCCGGTGCCGATCGCCGTGGACGGTCAAACGTAAGTGCCGTTTCTGATTTAGGAACATTGATTCCGGTTCTGGTGGGCAGAGGCATGTGCGGACGCTTGCCTTTTGCCCCAGCCCAGGCTAGGAGCCTGTCGGTGAAACGCCAGAATCGCGAGATTCTGGCCGACAGGCTCCTAGGCAGGCCGCGGCTGCGGCCTGCCAGCGACCGAAACTGCCTGAATTTACTTCAGGCAGTTCTTGGTCGCTGCCTCGATCGCAACCACCACGGAGCCTGTCGGACGATAGTCCGACAGGCTCCTAGATCGCACAGTCGAACGGGAAACTCCCCGGAGGGTGGCCGATGGCCTTGGCGTCCGTGGCCAGCAACTCGAGTCTCCCCCGCGTCGGCCTGCTCGCCCGCGTGCGCAATCGCCGCGGCCTCATCGCCGCCGTTGAGCCGTTCGACACCGGCACGGCGGGCGACGGGCGCCTGCACGCCGTCCGCGTCGAGTACACCGACCACGACGGCCCCGGCGCGGAAACCCTGATCTGGGAACGGGAACCGGCCGCCAGGGTGGTCGAGCCCTCGCGCCTGCCCGACATCGACTGCGCCCAGCCGATGGTGCCGCGCGACTTCGACGCCATCGTCCGCGCCGCGCGCTGGCAGGCTATGCAGTCGCTGCTGACGCCCGATGGCGGATCCGCTGCGCCCCGGCACGCTATCGCCGCGCCCATGTTCGGCGCCGTGCAAGCCGAGGACTTCCAACTGGATCCGCTGCTGCGGGCGCTGCAAATGCCGCGGGTGTCGTTGCTCATCGCCGACGACGTGGGCCTGGGCAAGACCATCGAGGCCGGCCTCATCCTGACCGAGCTGCTGCTGCGCCGGCGCGTGCGGCGGGTGCTCATCCTGTGCCCGGCGTCGCTCAAGTGGCAGTGGCAGCAGGAGATGGACGACAAGTTCGCGCTGCAGTTCGATATTGTCGATGGCCCCGAAACGCACGCGCTGCAGCGCAACCTCGGCCTCGATGCCAATCCCTGGCGCACGTTCGAGCGCATCATCGCCTCGTACCACTACCTGCGGCAGCCGCTGGTGCGCGAGCAGTTCGAGGCGACCTGCCGGACCGGCGACGGTCAGCCGCAAGCGGCGCACCTGCCGTGGGATCTGCTGATCGTCGACGAGGCGCACAACCTGATGCCCTCGAGCTTCGGCCGCGACAGCGAGCTGACCGAAACCTTGCGCGCGATTTCGCCGTGGTTCGAGCACAAGCTGTTCTTGACGGCCACGCCGCACAACGGCCACACGCGCTGCTACACGGGCCTGCTGGAGCTGCTCGACCCGGTGCTGTTCACGCAAGCGCCGGAACTGACGCCCGCCATGCGCGACCGCGCGCACAACGTCGTCATCCGAAGGCTGAAGCGCGAGATCAACGAACTGGACCGACGCCACGGGCGACCGCCGCGGTTCGCCGAGCGCAAGCTGGAACCGGTCAGGGTGGCGCTGGCACCACCTGAGCGGGCGCTGGCGGCAGCCTTCGACCAGTTCCGGCGCGCGGTCAAGCGCCTCACCTTGACGCAAGGCCGCGGCGAGCAACTGGCGGGATCCTTCGCGGTCGAGGTGTTGAACAAGCGGCTATTATCGTGCCCCGCAACCTTTGCCGACTCTTGGTGGCGGTTCCAGGGCGCGCTGGCCAGCCAGGACGATGGCCCGGTGACGGTCGCGGATGTGCGCGCGGCCCAGCGGGCGAGCGAAGAGGATCTGGACGACGACCGCGAGCGCGAGGGGCGGTCGCGCCATGCCGCCGTCACCGTGGGCGCCTGGCTGCGGCCGCTGGCGGATCGCGTGCAACCACAAATCGCTGCCGTGAGCGCGGCGCTTCTGGCACTCGGACTGCCCGCAGGCGACAGTCGGCAGCCGAAGGTGGACAGCCGGTTTGATGCGCTGATCGCCTTGCTCGATGGCAAGCTCCGCGCGAATCGACAATGGCGCGCGGACGAGCGCCTGATTGTGTTCACCGAGTACAAGACCACGCTCGACTACCTGGACCGGCGCCTGCGCGCGCAATTCGGCGACGGCCCCTGGTTGGCGACCCTGTACGGCGGCGTGGATCCGGGGCAGCGCCGCGACATCAAGGACGCTTTCAACGACCCGGCCGCGCCCGTTCGCGTGCTGTTGGCGACCGACACGGCGTCCGAGGGCCTGAACCTGCAGGAGACCGCGCGGCACTTGCTGCACTACGACATCCCATGGAATCCCAGCCGGTTGGAACAGCGCAACGGCCGCTTGGACCGCCACGGCCAGGCCCGCGACGTCACGGTGTTCCACTTTGCCAGCGACCAGGACGCGGATCTGCAGTTCCTGGCCTACGTGGTCCACAAGGTCCAGGAAATCCGTGAGGATCTCGGCGCCGTGGGCGAGGTGTTCGACGCCGCATTCGAGCGCCGGTTCCTGCAGCAAGACGATGCCGACGCCGTGCGCCGAGAGACCGATGCCGAAATCGCCCGCCGGCAGAAGACGCTGGAGCTACCTGGTGCGGATGAAAAGGGCTTCGAGAGCGGCTCGGCGGCAGCAAGTGCGGCGCGGCGCGAGGCGGATCTGCAGCCGATCGCGATGGCAGCGACGCTCGATACGGCGCTGCGCCAGCGCGGTGGCAGTGAAGTGCTGAACGGACCCGATGCCTGCGGCTTCTATGGTCTTGCCGCCGTGCCGCCGGGCTGGGCGCCCGTCGTGGACGAGTCGCTGCGGCTCTACGACGGGCACCACGCGGGCGCGTTGCCGCGGCTGGCCTTCGATCCCGAGGCGTGTGTCGAATCCGTCAACGGTCGCCGCGTGTTCCGGCCGCGAAAGGACGTGCGCCTCCTGCACCTGGGCCACCCGGTGATGCACCAGGCCGTGCTCCAGCTCTGCCGGGCGCGCTTCCGGGCGGGCGACGATGTCGCACGTTGGACCCGCTGGACCGTGCGCGTGGGCGGCGTGCCCGAGGGCGCGAGCGCGCTGGTGCTGCTGACGCTGGAGGAACTGGCCGTCAACGAATTGCGCGAGCCGATGCACCACTGGGTGCGCACGTTGCGGCTGCCGGTCAAGTCGGCAAGGGCGGGCGCACCGCTGCCGCATCGGCCGCCGGGGGAGGATCTGCACGACCTGGGCGCACCCACGGAGGCCGACATCGAGCGGGCGCGCGATGTGTGGCTCGAAGTCGAGCTGCAAGTGAAGGACGCGCTCGACCGGCACAAGGTGTCGCTCGACGGCACGGTCCGCGGCGCGCTCAAGGCTCGCGGCAAGGAGGCGGAGCAGGCCGAGGCCGCCACGTTCAAGTCGCGCATCCAGGAAGTGGATCGGGCGCTGCAGGAGAACCAATTGGATCGGCTCAAGCGCGAAATCCAGGCGGTCATCGACCAGCAGGTGCGCTTGCGGCCGCAGCAGGAACTGTTCCAAGAGGACGAAAGCGGCCGCCAGGTCAAGCTCGCGGAACTCGGCAATCGGCAACAGCTCCTGGAGGAAGAACTGGCGCGGCGCACGCGGCGCTACGGCGAACTGCGGCTGCTGCTGTTGCGCGAACAGACGCGGGTGCTGGAACTCGTCGTGCCCAAGCGGCATCGGTTGGCGGGCGACGTGCAGGTCTATCCGGTGGCCGTCGAAGTCCGCGTGCCTGCGGAGGCACAACCGTGAGCCGCCTGCACGACGCGTGGCCGACGCTGAAGCACGGCGGCATGCTGGTGTCGCAGGCGCGCTTGGGCGACCTCGACACCGGACCGTTGCCGCCGCTCGGGGACTGGCTGGTCGAGCGGCTCCGCCAGGGCGTCGTGCGTGCTCTGGATGCCGGTGCTGAATCAGAACGCCGCGAACGCACGGCGGATCTGCTCGACACGGTGTTCGTGCGGGTGCTGGGCTTGAGCGAAGGCTCGTGGCGCAAGGGTCCGCAGGTCGGCGCCGAGTGGTCGCGCAAGGGTGCCGCGGGCGAGACGTTGCGGCCCTCGCGGGTGTGGCTGGGCGCGACTGGCGCCGAACTGCCGGTGTTCCTGACCGATGGCGGTGGTCGTCTGGGGATCGGCAACAGCCGGCGCGACATCGCCCGGACCCTGGAATGGCTGCGCCGCAGCAGCAAACCGCTGGCGGTCGTGACCAACGGCCGGCAGTGGCGACTCGTGTACGCGGGCGCCGACTACGACGCGTTCTGCGAATGGGACGTGGAACTGTGGTTCCAGGAAGGCCGGCCGGGGCCACAGGTCGATGCCTTGCGCTACCTGCTGTCCGAAGTCGCGCTGACGCCACCGCAGGGCCACGAGCCGTGCAGGCTGTTGCGCGCCATCCAAGATTCGCGCAAGGGCCAGAGCGAGTTGTCGGCCGACCTGGGCGAGCGCGTGCGCCAGGCGGTGGAGCGGTTGATCACCGCGTATGCCGAGCCGCTGTCGGCGCTGGATGCCGCGGGCAGCGCCAGGCGCGAGGACATCTACCGCGCCGCGGTGCGGATGGTCATGCGCTGCGTGGTCGTGTTGTTCGCCGAGGCGCGCAATCTTCTGCCGCGCGACAACGCGATGTATCACGGCGCCTATGGTCTGCAGGGCTTGCGCGAACAACTGCTCAAGTCCGCGGGTGGTCGCAGCAAGGAACGCCTGCGTCACAGCCACCAGGCGTGGGCGCGGATCGTCGCGCTCATGCGCCTCGTCTACGACGGCTCGGGCCACCAGGCCATGCTGGTGCCGCGCTACGGCGGTAATCTGTTCGCGCCCGGTCGGGCGGACGCCGACGATGCGATCCTGCGCGCGGTCGCGGTGTTCGAGGACCTTGAGCTGGG
>Ga0194120_10007738_pt1 | contig 14532 bp, 13 predicted proteins | sample TA2MahCa65mmetaG_FD_148642 | JGI IMG/M metagenome (GOLD analysis project Ga0194120, IMG submission 148642) | Freshwater microbial communities from Lake Tanganyika, Tanzania - TA2015019 Mahale Deep Cast 65m | ecosystem: Environmental > Aquatic > Freshwater > Lake | place: Tanzania: Lake... | reverse complement strand
GTTCCACGCCCTTCATCCCTCCGCCCTCTGCCAAAACCGCAAAGAGCTATCTGCTGCCGGATTTTTACTCCGGCGCAACCGGACAATCCGGCCGCTTCAGTGAGGGATTTTTGCTCCGGCGCTTACAGACCTCGACGAGCTCGATATCGTCCTCGAAAGGCGAGGCGTTCTGGAAGCCGAAGATGACTGCGGTGCGGCCCGCCCTGGAGATCCGCTCGATGTCAGCCACCGACTCGGCGAGCTCGATCAGGTCGGAGTTCTGCTCGAACAGGCGGTTCCACTTGCCGATCACCTTCAACGTATCGCGCGCATCCTCCCAGATCGACAGCGTGACGTGCACGCAACCGAGCCCGCCCCTGCGCCATTCCTCGAAACGTGCGCGTTCGGGCTTGCTGTGTTGCATGGCATCGACCAGCGAACCACCGCTGGATCTTCCCTTACCCTTCATCTGACTCTCCTTGGCATCATCATCGGTTTGAGAAAAAACTCGAATGTCATGCGGCGGCGGACGCCGTCACGGACAGCGCCGCGCGGACGTCGTCCCGGTCCCAGAAATGGCAGGCGACCTGCTGCGCGTCGTCGACCGGGCGCAGCGCCGGCTCATCGGTGCGGCATCTCTCCGCAGCGAAGCGACACGAGCGCTGGAAGCGGCAACCGGTCGGCGGATTGGCGGGATCGGGCGGCTCTGACCTGATCTCGACACGCCGCCGCCGCCGTTCGATGTGCGGATCCGGCACCGACACGGCCGAGAGCAAGGTGTGGGTATAGGGGTGGTGCGGCGCGGCAAACAGGCGGTCGCGCGACCCCATTTCCATGATCTTGCCGCCGTACATGACCGCGATCTCGTGCGAGATGTGCCGCACCACGCTCAGATCATGCGAGATGAACAGATAGGACAGGCGGTGCGCCCGCTGCAGCTCCTGCAACAGATTGATGATCTGTCCCTGGATGCTCACGTCGAGCGCCGAAACGACCTCGTCGCACACGATGAACTTGGGCTCGATGGCGAGCGCCCGCGCGATGGCGATGCGTTGCCTCTGCCCGCCGGACAGCTCGTGGGGATGCAGCCGCGCCAGATCCGGTCGCAGCCCGACGCTGTCGAGCAGCTCGGCAACCCTGGGCTCGCATTCACTCCGTGCCACGACGTCGTGAACGGCCAGAACCTCGGCCAATGCCGCGCCGACCGTCATGCGCGGATTGAGGCTGGCGTAGGGATCCTGGAATACCATTTGGCCGAGCCGCGGCAGGTGCCGGGGCTGGCCCCGCCTGCCGGTGAAGGGAAGCCCGAAATGACTGATGGTGCCGTTGGCGAGCGGCACGAGGCCCAGGAGTGCGCGGCCGAATGTGCTTTTGCCGCTGCCGCTCTCACCGACGAGGCCAACGGTCCTGCCCGTGCGCATGGTCAGCGACACGCCGTCGACCGCGCGCACCCGGCCGACGACGCGTCTGAAGATTCCATGCCTCACAGGGAAATGGATCGACACGTCGGTGGCGATCACGGCGTCGGGCGCGGCCTCATGCGCTGGCTGAGTCGCCGACGGCTCGACGCTGCGCGCGACGGCGGTGACTGCGGGCGCCACCCAGCAGCTCACGAGGTGATGGGCGCCACGATCGGCCAGTTGCGGCACTTCGATCCTGCAGCGTGGCTCGGCGTGGCCGCACCGGGGATGGAAAGCGCAGCCCGGCGGCAGCCGCATCGGATCGGGCGGGCGCCCGGCAATCGGCCTGAGCTTGTCCTCGACGGGCGCGTCGAGCCGGGGCAGCGCATCGAGCAGGGCGCGCGTATAGGGGTGCTGCGGCTGCGCGAACACGGCGGCGGTCGTTGCCGTCTCGACCACGCGCCCGGCATACATGATCGCCACGCTGTCGGTGACGCCTGCCACCACGCCTAGATCGTGGCTGATCAGAACGAGCGCCATGCCGAGCTCGCGCCGCAACCGGTCGATGAGTGCCAGGATCTGCGCCTGCAGCGTCACGTCGAGCGCCGTGGTCGGCTCGTCGGCGATCAGCACCTTGGGCCGACCGCTGATCGCCATGGCGATCAGGACGCGCTGGCGCATGCCGCCGGACAGCTGGTGCGGATAGCTTTCGAGGCGCTGCACCGCTCCGGGAATGCCAACCTGGCCAAGCAGCTCGACGCAGCGCTGGCGCGCATCGGCTTCGCTCATGCCCTCCTCGACGATGAGCGGCTCGGCCATTTGGCGGCCGATGGTCATCACCGGATTGAGCGCAGACAGCGCGTCCTGCGAGATATATGCAATGCCGCGACCGCGCACGCGGCGCATCTCGTCGTCCGTCAGGCCGACGAGATCGCGGCCGTCGAACAGCACTCGACCGGATGCGATCCGGCCGCCATGGGGCAAGAGGCGAAGCACGGCGAGCATGGTCTGGCTCTTGCCGCAGCCGGACTCGCCGACCACGCCGAGGGCCTGTCCGGCGCCAACCGAGAAGGACACGCGGTCGACGACGCGGACCGGCCGTCCGACGCCGCCATAGGCGACCGACAGGTCGCGAACCGACAGCAAGGGCACGGCCCCATCCTGGTTCAGTTCCAGCGGCTCGGGCAGGCCCGCCATGTCAGGCCAGCTTGATCTTCGGGTTGACATAGGCATAGAGCGCGTCGACCACGAAGTTGATCAGCACGAAAACGATGGCCAGCAGCAGCACGCCGCCCTGGATGAACGGGATGTCGCGCGCCGAGATCGCCTGATACATGGCGAGGCCGATGCCGGGCCAGGAGAACACCGTCTCCGTCAGCACCGCGCCGCTCAACAGGAAGCCCGCCTGAAGTCCGATCACGGTGATGACCTGCGGCATGGCATTGGGCAGGGCGTGATTGGCGATGATGCGCGGCTCGGCCAGCCCCCGGCTGCGGGCGGTTCGGATGTAGTCGCTGTTGATGACGTCGAGCAACGCCGACCTCGTCATGCGCGCGATGATCGCGAGCGACCACGCCGCCAAGGTCAGTGTCGGCATCACCATATGGGCGAGCAGATCGCCGAGGCCGCCGCCATCGACCACCGCGTACATGCCGCTGACCGGAAGCAGGCCCAGGCTGAGTCCGAAGAAAAGGATGAGCAGCAGGCCGAACCAGAAGGGCGGCATGCTGTTGAGGAAGAGCACCGCGACGGTAAAGCCGCGGTCGCGCAGCGACCCCGGCTTGAGCGCCACCCAGGTGCCGATCGCGATTCCCAGCGCCGTGGCGACGACGGTCGCCGACACCGCCAGGATCGCCGTGTTGACCAGCCGGTCGCCGAGCACGCTCGCGACCGGCAGGCTGAACAGATGGGAGCGCCCGAGGTCGCCGCTCAAGAGATGCGACATGTAGCTGAAGTATTGGACGATGACCGGTTGATCGAGCCCGAGCGCGTGTCGGAGCTCCTGGCGCGCGTCTTCCGAGGCCGTCGAACCAAGCATGACGTCGACCAGGTCGCCCGGGATGATCTGGGTCAGAGCGAATGTGACCACCGTCACCCCGAAGATCACGGGGATCATCTGCAGCGCGCGATTGACGATGAAGCTCAGCATGACCAGCCCGTCTCCTGCATGATCGTCATGGCTGTTCGCGCTTCATGCGCGGGTCGAGCAGGTCGCGCGCGCCATCGCCCAGAAGATTGAAGCCGATCGCAAGAAGGACGATGGCGAGACCCGGAATTGTCGAGACGTGGGCGGCGATCGCGAGCGAGGTGCGGCCCGCACTCAGCATCTGGCCCCAATCGGGCGTCGGCGGCTGCGGGGCGAGGCCGAGAAAGCTCAAGCTGGCAGCCAGGATGACGTTGCGGCCGGTCTGCAGGGTCGCATAGACGATCGCCGCGCCCAGCACATTGGGCGCCACGTGCCGGAGCGCGATGCGGAACGCGCCATAGCCGAGCGCACGCGCCGCCTCGATATAGGGCTCCTCCTTGACCGCCAGCACGCCGCCGCGCACGACACGGCCGAAGGTCGGAATGGTGACGACAACCATGGCGATGATCATCGAACCGAGACCGGGCCCGAGCGCCGCGCTGATGCCGAGCGCCAGCAGAATGCCGGGAAACGCGAACATGACGTCGAACACGCGCATCACCACGTGATCCCAAGTGCCGCCGGCATAGCCCGCGATCAGTCCGATGCATCCCCCGATCACCAGCGCGATCAAGGTCGGCACCACGGCGACCAGGAGGGCGAGCCGCGCGCCATAGATCAGCCGGCTCAGGATGTCGCGGCCGAGCTCATCGGTTCCGAGCAGGTAGCCAGCCGAGAGCGGCAGCTTGTGGCGTACCAGGGGATTGGCGAAAAGCGGGTCGTAGGGTGCTATCACCTCGGCCAGAGCCGCAGCCAGCACGATCGCGGCGATGATGATCGCGCCGATCGCAATCGCGCTGTTGCCGAGCAGGCGTCGCAGGATCGACGGCGTGTCGTCTGCCGTCGGCGCCAGATCCGCGATCGACTGGTTGGTCATGTCCGTCCGCGCGATGGCGCCTGATCCCGGCTAGGCCGTCGTCCAAAGCCGTCCGAGATTGGGCACCACGTCCTTGAGGCCGAGCCGGCGGAGCGCCAACCACAACGAGGCTTGGTTGCTGGTGACGACCGGAACGCCCGTGTCGTTCTCCAGATGCTGAAGCATCTGGAAGGTGCGAAAGGTGCCGCACGACACCGCGATGGCGTCGACCTTGCCGACGCCGCCGGCCGCGTTGAACACTTCGCGGCCCATCTTGTAGGCCACGTCGTCGCCGAAGCGGCTGGAATCGTAGGGATCGGTGAGCTGGAGGCCCTTGGATGACTTGCACGCGATCTGATGTGCCTCGAGAAAGCGTTCAAGTGACGCATTCACCGTGTCGGTATAGGTCGAGCACATCGCGATGCGCTTGGCGCCGACGGCGCGTAGCCCTTCGACCATTGCCTCCGCCATCGTGATCGCCGGAATGCCGCCGCTCGCAGCCGTGATCTCTGCGACCACCTCCGCGTTGTAGCCGGGACCGCGGAGAAAGATGCCTGGCGCGCCGCACTGGACGATGATGTCGACCTTGGCAGTCGCCAGTTGCCGCGAGGCCTCTGCCACCTGCCCCATCATCACCCGCAAGCCGTCGGCGTCGACCTTCGGCACGATGGTGCGCGCATCCGCGAAGGCAACGCCGGGTGGGCACACCGTGCGCCACTCTTCCGCACCCTCGATGCCCGTCGCCGGCCGGATATGGCCGATCCGCCCGCGCCACCCCATCATCATGACGGCAGTGTCCTAGGCCACGTGCCAGAGCCGACCGAGATTGGGGACGACATCCTTGAGGCCGCACTTGCGCAGCGCACGCCACAGCGAGGCCTGGTTGCTCGAAATGACCGGCACGCCCATGTCGCTCTCCAGATAGGGCAGCATCTGGAAGGTGCGGAACGTTCCGCACGAAATCAGGATCGTGTCGACCTTGCCTGCACCGCCGGCGGCCTGGAACACCTCCTTACCCATGCGGTAGGACACGTCGTCCCCATGCATGCTCGAATCCCAGGGATCGGTCAGGTTGAGACCCTTCATCGCCTTGACGCTGATCTGATGCGCCTCGAGATACCTGCCGAGGGCCTCGTTGACGTCGTCGGTATAGGTCGAGGCAAGCGCAATCCGCTTGGCACCGACCGCGCGCAGCCCGTCGAGCATCGCTTCCATCATGGTGATGGCGGGAACGCCGGTCGCCTTGGTGATCTCGCCGACCACCTCGGCATTCTTGTTGCCGCCCTCCGGGAAGATGCCGGGAGCGCCGCACTGGACGATCAGATCGACATGTGCGGTGGCGAGTTGCTTCGACGCCTCGATCACCTGGCCCATCATCACCTTGAGGCCGCCTTTGTCGACCTTGGGTACGATCGTGCGCGCGTCGGCGAACGCGACGCCGACGGGGCACACCGAGCGCCATTCTTCGGCACCTTCGATTGCCGTTGCCGGCCGGATTTGACCAATGCGTGCACGCCAACCCTGCATCATGACGTCAACAACTCCTCTGACTGCGGGACCGCGGTCCCGATCGGTGAACGGTTCCGGCGATGCGCGGCGTCAGCGCACCCCGAGCGATGGAAAGTCGAAATAGACGGACGCCGCCGCGACCAGGCCGGTCACCCGGTCGCGATAGACGCGCGGCAGCCGGTCCTGGTGCAAGAACATCCACGGCGCGTCAGCGGCAATCAGTTCCGCCGATTTGACGTAGAGATTGTTGCGCTTGCCGAGGTCGGGCTCGCCGCGCGCCTCGTCGAACAGCTTGTCCACCTGGTCGTTCTTGTACCAGCCGCGATTGACGCCACGCGGCGGATGCTGGGCGCTGCTGAACATGCGCTCGAGCCAATAGGGCGTCTCAACGCCGGTCGCCCAGCCATTGAGCGAGCCGTGGCTGTCGTCCTTGTAGCCGGCGGACTCGGACGCAATCATGGCGGCGAATTCGAGGAATTGCGGCTGAAGATTCACGCCGATCGCCTTCCAGTCCTGCTGAATGAGAGCGGCAATCTGCGGCATCATGGACAAGCCGGGGCCGGTCGTCGGTATGACCAGCTTCAACGTTACCGGTGTCTGGACGCCCGACGCGGCCAGGTGCCGCTTGGCCTTCTCGACGTCATAGGTATAGAGCGACGTATTGCCCTTTCCGGTGATCTCGTTGCCGCCGGGGATCGGGCCGCCCATCGGCAGGATCTGGCCGTTGGCCAAGGTCGCGATCGCCTGGCGGTTGACCGCGTAGTTGAGCGCGCGGCGGAACTCCACATTGTCGGTCGGCGCCACCCGGGAGTTGAACCGCACGTAGTAGGCATTGGCGGGTTCGGGATAGAGAATGCTGACCCCCCGGACCTTGCTCAACTGCTCCACCTGCTGGGCGCCTGCGCTCGGCATGAAATCGATGTCGCCGGTCTGGAGCGCCGTCGCCATGGTCGTCGGATCGGGAATCTGGCGGAAGATGATGCGGTCGAGCTTCGGCTGTCCGCCCCAGTATTTGTCGAAGCGCTTGAGATCGAGCTGCTGCCCCTGCACCAGCCTGTCGAACATGTAGGGGCCGGTGCCGGCGGGGTGAGCAGCCAGCGCGTCGCCCTTGTGCTCGTTCAGCGCCTTGGGACTGACGATCGACATACGCCGCTCGGTCAGGAGGCGCGGCAAATCCGCGAAGGGTTCCTTGAGCTTGATCACGAACGTGGCTGCGTCAGGCGCACTCGTCGACTCGATCCAGCGCGTCAGGAACGACATGGCGCCGGACGCACGCTGATCGAAGAATGGCGCGTCCTTGCTCATGATCCGATCGAAGTTGGCCTGCACCGCGGCGCCATCAAGTGCAACGCCGTCATGAAAGGTGACTCCCCGACGCAGCTTGAAGGTGAAGACCTTGCTGTCAGGGCTCGACGTCCACGACTCCGCAAGACCGGGTGCCAGCGCCGGCGCCTCCTTCGACGCCGTGCGCAAATCGTCGCGCACCCGGGGATCATAGATCGCATCGATGATGCGCAATCCGACCGTGCCGGTCAGACGATGGGGATCAAGCGGAGGAATTGTCCCTTCCGCACCGATAACCAGCGTCGCGCGGCCCGCGGTCTGGCCCTCCGCTGACCCGATGCCAATTGCGGCCACGGCCGCCGCAACGACGGGCAGAATTCAACCAGTCATGCGATTTCCGCGCATTTTGCCTCCATTCCCGACCGGGAGGCCTTTGACACACCAAAGGACCGCCGGGTCTCCCCAAACTCGACGTCGGAAGTATAGGTTGCGAGCCAGCCGTTAAATTTGCAATGACGAAAAAACCGCCCATTGATAAGATTACATTATGAACTGTAATGCCGCCCGTCCGCACCGTCCGCCCTCTCGTCAGCCCCTGGCCATAAACGGAGCCCGTCACCCATGAGCGTCACGCTGCGTCATTTGCGCGCATTCGAAAGCGTCGCGCGCCTGAGCAGCTTCACGCGCGCCGCCGAGGAGCTGCAGATGTCGCAGCCGGCCCTCACCATGGCGATCCGCCAGCTCGAAGACATGGTCGGCGCCAGCCTGTTCGACCGCACGACACGGCGTGTGGCGCTGACGCCCGAGGGCAGCGACTTCGTGCCGACCGCGCAACGGCTGTTGCACGATTTCGATCTGGCGATCCAGGATATCCGCACCGTGGCGAAGCGCCGGCGTGGCCGCGTCGGCATCGCCTCGGTGCTGTCGCTCGCAACCAAGATCATGCCGCGGGCAATCCGCGAATTCTCCGATGCCCATCCGACCACCAGCATCTACCTGCGCGACGGCAACTCGACCGATGTGCGGCGCCGCGTCCGGCGCAACGAGGTCGATGTCGGCTTCGCCAGCATGGATCGCGACGATCCTGATCTCGATTTCGCGCCCCTGTTCCGCGATCAGATCGGGTTGCTCGCCCGGTCGGACCATCCCTTGATGCAGCTCCGCCGGCACCTGACCTGGGTCGACCTCGACGGACATGACTTTCTCGGCCTTGCTGTCGACACGGGCACGCGCCCAATCCTCGAGAGCGTCGCCAACCTGCCGGCCTCGGTCGCTTCGCCGCGCTACGAGGTTTCGACGCAGGCAGCCCTCGAGGCGATGCTCGGCGCCGGCATCGGCATCACGATCGCGCCAGCCTTGACCGGCTCGCGGCCGCCCTCGGCGCCGCTCCAGTTTCGGACATTGTCCGATCCGGTCATGTGGCGGACCATCTATGTCATCACGCGCAAAGGCCGGACACTGTCACCGGCCGCCTACACACTTGCCGGAATGGTCAAGGCGAGCATCGAGAAGGTCAGCGCCGAGAATCATTTGATCGAGGTGCTCGACAGCGATGCCAGCAAGCGCGATGGACCGGCCGTGCTGCTGCCGGCTGCGGTTGCTGCGCGAAAGCGGAGCAGCCGCGCCCAGCAGAAGACAGTCGACACGACACGAACGTGACCGTCATCCTGATATGACCACGCAAGACCCCTCCTCGCCTGACGAAGGCGCAGCCGCAGTTTCGGTCTTCACGCCCATGCTGGCGCAGGGGCTCGCCTATTGGCAGCGTCTGCGCGGAGACCGCACCATGCCGGCGCGACGCGACATCGACCCCGTCGACATTCCCGGGCTGCTTCCCTACGTCCTGCTGGTCGACGTCGACGACGAGCCGGTCGCATTCCGCTATCGCCTGGTGGGCAGCATCATCGTCTCTCGTTCCGTGCGCGACTATACCGGCATGAACATGACCGATCTGCCGGCCCAGCGGCCGCCCAGTCGGCTATGGGATCTTTACCTCCGCAGCGTGACCGAGCGGCAGCCAGTGGCCATGTTGATCCCGCGCCTTGGGCACGAGGAGGATCCGGCCTATAGCGTCAGCATTCTCGCCGCGCCGCTGTCGTCCGACGGCACCGTCGTCGACATGCTATTCGGCATTGTCGATTTCTCGCGGCTGCGCGACGAGGTCCTGTCCAAACCTGTGATGTGACCGTCACCCGCTGAAGATCGGCCCACCCGGGCACATCCGCACGCCGCGGCGCAGCTTCTTCCAGGGCAGCTTGGCCGGATCGACGATCATCGGGCCGGGCGCCTCCACCACGAGCACGTCGGCCGCGATCGGCTGGAAGTCGGCGCGGAAATGCACCGAGCTCTTGACCCCCAGGATCTTCTGACGCGTCGGCTCGATGCCGTAGTGACGGAACAGTGCAAGATCGAGCATCTGCACCTTGGTACTCGACACGGCGATGCGAACGCCGCCGATTTTCAGGCAGGCCGATGGGCCGAGCCGCACCTTGGCATTCTTCATCATCGGCCCGGTGCCGATGAGATTGCCATCGGTGACCTTCTCGACGACGAAATCCGCCTCGAGCGGCGCGTCGCCGGGAATGCGCGATTTGCCGCCGAGCGCAAGCTTGACCGTCTTGCCCTCGCCCGCGAGCTGCGCCTTGCGCGCGGTTTCCGGATCGACGATCAGGCCGATCGCGGTCGCTTCCGCACCGGCCGCGACCATGGCGCGCAGCAGGCCCATCGTGTCGGATGCGCCGCCCGCCCCGGGATTGTCCTGGGTGTCGGCAAGCACCACCGGCTTGTCGGCGCGCGCGGCTATGGCGCGCGCCTCGCGCACCGCATCCTCCGGGCTGTAGAGGCGGCCCGCGAAGCGCATCTCGGCGTTCGCCACCTGCTCGGCCAAGTGGTCGGCCGCGCGATCGACGGCCGCCTGGTTGCTGCCATAGGCGAACACGGCCGGTCCGCACATGCCGAAATCGGCGGCGGGGAACCCGGGCGAGAACGACACCATCGAGACGCCCGGCCCTTCGAGCTTGTCGAGCCCGGCATAGATCGATTTGGACGGCTCGACCAGCGAGCACTGCCAGGTCAGCGGGATCAGGAACGGCAGATGGCGGATGGCGCGCTTGTCGGCCCGCGATCCCTTGAGCAATCCATCCAGATGCTCGGCCGCGCGCGCGCCCGTCGCCGCCATGTCGACATGCGGATAGGTCTTGTAGGCGACCATGCCTTCGGCCCGGTCGAGCATTTCCGGCGTCGTGTTGGAATGCAGATCGAGGCTGGTCGTGAGCGGAATGCCGCCAACCATCTTGCGCACGCGCGCCAGGAACTCGCCCTCGCCGTCATCGTGATGCTCCGCGACCATGGCGCCATGGATGTCGAGGTAGACGCCATCGAAGGGGCCATGCGCCTTGAGCTCGGCGATCGTCCAGTCGGAGATGCGCTCATAGGCCTCGGCCGTCACCACATTCGACGGCGAGGCGTTGCCATAGGCGAGCGGCACGACCTGATGGCCGAGCGCCTTCAGCCGTGCGATGGCGCCTGACAGCGGTATGTTCAGGTCGACGAAATCGTCGAGAATGCCCGCCCCCTTCTGGGCGGTCGGCCAGCCGCCGCCATCGACGAAGGCCTGCCAGCCAGCCTTGGCCGGGGCGAAGGTGTTGGTCTCGTGCTGAAATCCACCGACGGCGATCTTGGCCATGAAGTCTCTCTGTTGCTGATCAAGTTCCGACCCTCAGCTCGCTCACCAGGCCACGCAGGCAGGCAATCGTGCTGAGCGCGGTGATCTTGCCCGTGCGCGGGTTCTCGGTCGAGGGCACATTGGCGATCTCCAAGATGAAGCGCGCGCTGTCGGCTTCGACCTCGATGCGGTGCATGTTGCGGTCGACGGTCGGATCGGCCCAGATCTCGAGCCGCGTGCGGTCGGGGCCGATGCCGGCAAGGCTCAAGGCAGCGGCGACATTGACGTTGGCGGGAAAGCCGCGCGCGCCCTCGCGCGCGGAGCCCTCGAAGACGCGTTTGGCTGTGTTCAGTCCCTTGAGACTGATGTTGTTGGCGACGAGATAGGGCGCGCCCTCCAGGCCCTGCGGCGGCTTGCGCGTGATCATGCGCACGGAGTGGATCGTGCCCTCGGCCGCGGCGCGCACGGCGTCGAGGCCGAGGAGCGCGCCTGTCGGCACGATGATGCGCGCGCCGGTCTGACGGGCCAGCGCCACCAAGTCGTCATGCTCGAGAAGCTGACCGACGCTGAGCGGCATGAAGATGCGGCCGGACCGCACCGCCGGTTCGGCAACGCTGCGGAATTGCGCGGGCGGCAGTCCCTCGACCACGACATCGCACTGGTCGGCGAGTTCGGCCGGCGTGACGAGCGCGATGCCCTGACCGATACGCGGCAGGGCGCGCGAGGCCTTGCTGGCGTCTCGAACCGAGACGGCAACCAGGCTCAATCCGGATATACCCGCTTCCAGCTTGCGGGCGACCGGGAGACCGACCGCGCCAAGACCTGCAAGCCCGACGCGCAATATTGGCTTGTCCACCATTCAGGGCTCAACTCCCCCCATTCCAATCAGACCGACAATCCCGCGCGTCAGATAGACGACGGAAATGCCCATGATCAGCCACCGGCTGTAGCGGATGAATGATTCGTTGTTCATGCGCTCGAGCACGCCGCGCGCCAGCGTGGTGCCGAGCATGGCCATCAGGATGGCGGCGCCATAGAGCCAGAGCGGCAGATCCTGGTCGTCGGGGCCGGTCAGCTGCCAGATCGTGCCGTAATAGACCGCCTTGGTCAGATGCGACCAGGTGACGGCGGCCGCCTTGGTCGCGACGACCTCGCGCCGGTCGAGGCCGGCGCTCAGATACATGGCATCGACGATCGGGCCGGCCGCACCTGCGGTGAGCTGCAGCCCGCTCTGCAGCGCGCCGCCGCCGAAGGCGGCCACCGGGTTCTTCATGCTGGGCACGCGATGATTGGGCATCAGCATGGCGATCGCCGGCAGCAGCCCCATCAGCACGTAGCAGATCGACTTGTCCGGCACGAAACGCACGAGCGCCAGCACGCCCGCGATTGACAGCGTGCCTGCTATGTAGGGCGGCAGCATGCGAAACTTGATGTAGCGCCACCAGACGATCGCGCGCCAGCCGTTCGACACGGTCTGGATCATGCCGTGCAGCACCATCGCCTGCGGCACCGGCAGGACCAGCAGCAGCACACCCATCAGGACGAGTCCGCCCGCCATGCCGAACACGCCGGAGAGGAAGGCGATCGCGACCGCGGTCGGCAGAATGACCGCGGCGAGCGCGAGGGAGCTCATGTCAGCGTCTCACCGGCGGCACATGCCGTAGGGGCACGGCATGCCGTGCCCCTACCGTGCCGTGTCATTGCCGGGATGGTCAGATATCCGCGTAGACGTGCGTCTCGGCCTGGCCGCCCGGATGGGTGACGGCGCCCTTGTAGGCGGGGCCGACCGTCTGGGCGTACTTCCACAGCGTGCCGGACTGGAAGTCGTGCTGGTGCGGCTTCCAGGCCTTGCGGCGCTTGTCGAGCTCGGCCTTGGACAGCTTGACGTCGATCGTGCCCTTCTCGGCGTCGATGGTGATGACATCGCCATCCTTGAGCAGCGCGATCGGCCCGCCGACCGCTGCTTCCGGTCCGACATGGCCGATGCAGAAGCCGCGCGTCGCACCCGAGAACCGGCCGTCGGTGATCAGCGCCACCTTCTCGCCGAGGCCGGCGCCATAGATGGCACCGGTGGTCGACAGCATCTCGCGCATGCCGGGTCCGCCGCGCGGACCCTCGTAGCGGATGATCACGACGTCGCCTTCCTTGACCTTGCGAGTCAGCACGGCGGTGAGCGCATCCTCCTCGCGCTCGAACACCTTGGCCTTGCCGGTGAACTGCAGGCGCTTGAGACCGGCGATCTTCACGATCGCACCTTCGGGCGCCAGGTTGCCGCGCAATCCGACCACGCCGCCCGTCTTGGACAGCGCGTTCTTGGTCGTGCGCACGACATCCTGGTTCTTCGGGAACTTCACGCTGCGCATGTTTTCCGCAATCGTCTTGCCGGTGACGGTGATGCAGTCGCCGTGCAGATAGCCGCCGTCGAGCAGCGCCTTCATGACGATGGGCACGCCGCCGACGTCGTAGAGATCCTTGGCGACGTAGCGACCGCCCGGCTTGAGGTCGGCGATATAGGGGGTGCGCCGGAAGATCTCGCAGACATCCTCCAGATGGAAATCGATGCCGGCCTCGTGCGCGATCGCCGGCAGGTGCAGTCCCGCATTGGTCGACCCGCCTGTGGCGGCGACGATGACTGCGGCGTTCTCGAGCGCCTTGCGCGTGACGATGTCGCGCGGCCGGAGCCCCGACTTGATCAGCTTCATGACCTGCTCGCCCGCCTCCTCGCAGAAGCGGTCGCGGCTGTCATAGGGCGCCGGCGTGCCGGCCGAACCGGGCAGCGCCAGGCCGATCGCCTCGGACACGCAGGCCATGGTGTTGGCCGTGAACTGACCGCCGCACGAGCCCGCGCTCGGGCAGGCCGCCATTTCGAGCTCTTTGAGCTCGGCGTCGTTCATGGTCTTGGCAGCATGCGCGCCAACGCCTTCGAACACGTCGATGACCGTGACGTCCTTGCCCTTGAAGCGGCCGGGCAGGATCGAGCCGCCATAAAGAAAGATCGAGGGCACGTTGAGCCGCACCATGGCCATCATCAGGCCCGGCAGCGACTTGTCGCAGCCGGCGAGACCGACCAGCGCGTCATAGCAATGGCCGCGCACGGTGAGCTCGGTCGAGTCCGCGATCACCTCGCGGCTGACCAGCGAGGACTTCATGCCGGCATGGCCCATGGCGATGCCGTCGGTCACCGTGATCGTGGTGAATTCGCGCGGCGTGCCGCCGCCGGCCTTGACGCCCTTCTTGACCGCCTGGGCCTGGCGCGCCAGCGAGATGTTGCACGGTGCGGCCTCGTTCCAGGTCGTGACCACGCCGACCAGCGGCTGAGCGATCTCCTGCTCCGACAGGCCCATGGCATAGAGAAAGGCGCGATGCGGCGCGCTGGTCGGCCCGACCGTGGTGTAGCGGCTGGGCAGCTTGGATTTGTCGAAACCGGCAGGTTTGCTCGCCATTCTTGAATCTCCCTTATGCCGATCGGCCGGGCCGACGGCGGGCGGATGATAGTCAGCCGGTATGCCCCGAGCCTAGCGCGTTTTATCCCGCATTTCCCAGATGGCCGCACCAATTCGTGACGAAAGCGGCCAATTATGATATAAGATTCAATACGTTGCAGGTGATCGGAGTGACCGGGCATGGAGCTGGTGACGGGTGAACTGGAAACGGG
>Ga0194120_10007737_pt1 | contig 14534 bp, 9 predicted proteins | sample TA2MahCa65mmetaG_FD_148642 | JGI IMG/M metagenome (GOLD analysis project Ga0194120, IMG submission 148642) | Freshwater microbial communities from Lake Tanganyika, Tanzania - TA2015019 Mahale Deep Cast 65m | ecosystem: Environmental > Aquatic > Freshwater > Lake | place: Tanzania: Lake... | reverse complement strand
CGGTCGCCAAGATCTCGGCCTTCTTGGGGAGTTCGAAGCCCTCCCGGTGCCAGTGATAGACGCTTTCGAGACCGTCAAACATGCGTCCGGCGGCCTTGGTGGGCTTGAGGCCGAAATAGCCGATCTCCGCTTTGCCCTCGGGATGCAAAAAGACGCGCCCGCCGATCGTCCGGGCAAGGAGCTGCGCGCCGAGGCAAATACCCAGAAACGGCTTGCCTGATTCGACCGCGGCCGGGATCCAGTCGAGTTCGGCTTTGATGAAATCAAGCGAGCAGTCGTCATTCGCGCTCATCGGCCCGCCGAAGATGGCGACGCCCGCATGTTCGTCCATGGATTTGGGCAGGGTGTCGCCGACGCAGCAGCGCCGAATGTCCAGTTCGTAGCCGAGACTTTGGAGGATGCTGCCGTAGCGACCCGACTTGGAATGAGCCTGGTGCAGAACGATCAGGACGCGTTTGGGTTTGGCCATTGCTGCCGTTTTAGCCAAGGTTTCGGCCCCGCCGCAACCCGCGAGAGGCAACAGCCTTGCATGACTGGATTGCTTGGACGACCGGCCAGCCCTAGGCTTTGGCCCATGCTAGGCCTCTTGAGACTCTTGCTCCCGGCTTGCCTGCTCCTGACGACAAATGCCCTAGGCGCCGGGCCCGAGCCGGGCGATCGGTTTCGTCTGGACGCCAAGGACATGCCGCGACCCTATGCAACGCCATCGGTCGCCAATCCGGCCAGCCGGATTTCGCGGCCGGACGGCGCGAAGCTCCGCGTGCCAGCGGGGTTCAGCTCCGGTCTGTTTGTTTCAAATCTTAGTCATCCGCGTTGGCTGGCGATCGCGCCCAATGGCGATGTCTTCGTGGCCGAATCCAATCCCGGTCGCATCACGGTCGTGCGCGATGCGGATGGCGACGGCCGGGCCGAAACCGTCGCGGAATATGCGAGCGGGTTTTCGCGCCCTTTCGGCATGGCTTTCCTGGGAAATGCTTTTTTCGTCGCGGACACTCGTCGGGTCTGGCGCTTCGCCTATGAAGCAGGCGATCTCAAGGCGCGGAGCCAAGCTCAAGCGGTAACCGCAGACGGCGCGCTTGGAGAAGGCAGCGGCCATTGGACCCGCAATATCACGATCGCCCCCGACGGCCGGAGTTTCGTGGTCGCGATCGGCAGTCGCGGCAATATCGGCGAGGAGCCATTGCCCCGCGCGAGCATTCAACGCTTCTTGCTGGATGGTTCCGGCCAACAGACGGTGGCGACTGGCCTGCGCAATCCCGTCGGCACGGCTTTTCATCCCGGCACCGGCGCGCTCTATACGGTGGTCAATGAAAGAGACGGCATGGGGGACGGGCTGGTGCCGGATTTCCTGACCCGGGTCGACGAAGGCAGTTTTTACGGCTGGCCCTATGCCTATGTCGGACGGCATGCCGATCCGCGCTATGGCGATCGGCGCCCGGATCTTGTTCAGGCGACCAAGACGCCCGATGTGCTTTTCCTGTCGCATTCGGCGCCTATCGGTCTCGCCTTCTACGACGGAGCAATGTTCCCGGCATCTTATCGGGGTGATGCCTTCGTCGCGCTTCAGGGCTCGTGGAATTCCGCCAAGCCTGTCGGCTATTTCGTCGCCCGCGTGCCTTTCGAGCAAGGTCGGCCTGCAGGGCATTACGAGGCCTTCGCCACCGGATTTTGGGCCGAAGGCGTCGAGACGGCTCAGATCATCGGTCAGCCGGCGGGCCTGGCCATCGCCAAAGATGGCGCATTGCTGATCGCCGACGATGCCGGGCGAGCGGTGTGGCGCGTTGTCTACGGACGCTGATCCGAGATCGGCTTACGCCGAGGCGCTCGGCCTGCTGGCGAGAGGTGCCACGGCGGAAGCGCGCCAGTGTCTCGAGGCGGCGCTCGCGGCCGAAGGAGGAGAGGGCAGGCTACTCCTGGCTCTTGCCGCGGTCGAACGAACGGAAGGCCATCTCGACCGAGCCGTTACTCGATTGGCAGACGCGGTGGCAGCCATGCCCGGCGAGCCGAGCCTTCTCAACAATCTCGGCTTGGCGCTCATGGAAGTCGGGCGATCCCGCGATGCCATGGCGCGTTTTCGCCAAGCGTTGACGCTTAGACCGGATGATGCGGAGATCCACAGCAATCTAATCTTTGCTCTCGACGCTGATCCGAAAGCTGATGTCGTCGTCCAACAACGCGAAAGACGGCGTTGGTTCGAGCGTCATGCGGCAGGATTTTCGAAAGAGACTCGCGCATTTTCCAACAGCCGGGAGCCAGATCGGCGCCTTCACATCGGCTACGTCTCGGCGGATTTTTGTCGTCACTCGGCCGCGGCGATCTTCGGCCCTATTTTTCTCGGTCACGATACAGGCCAGTTCCAAGTCGCCTGCTATTCCTCGACCGCACAAGAGGATGAGGCAACCGAGAGATTCCGCCAGAGAGTATCGATCTGGCGCGACATACGTGGCCAGTCCGACGACGATGTCGCGAGGACGATCTTGGCCGATGGCGTCGATATCTTGGTCGACTTGTCGGGTCATTCCGGCGGCGGGCGACTTGGCGTTTTTGCGCGCAAGCCGGCACCGATCCAGATCTCGGCTTGGGGCCACGCGACCGGCACCGGCTTGCCCATGATCGACGCCCTGTTTGCCGATGCGATCGTCGTGCCAGCCGAAGAAAGACGTCTCTATGCCGAAGCGGTCGTCGACTTGCCTTGCCTCCTGACCTTCGATGCGCCGCGTGAACCAGCAATCCCGCCGGAGCCGCCTTTGGCGCATTCGGACGCTGCCGTCTTCGGCAGCTTTAACCGCGTCGCCAAATTGTCGAATGACGTCCTTGGCTGCTGGGCCAAGCTTGTCTTGGGCTATCCCGGCGCCAGGCTCTTGTTGAAGGATGCGGGTCTCGACGACCCCGATTTGCGCGCGCGCGTGCTTGGCATCTTGGCGCAGGCCGGCTTACCAGCCGCGCGCGTATCGCTTCGAGGACGAAGCGATCGTGCGCTTCACCTAGCCGCCTATGGCGAAGTCGATGTGGCGCTCGATCCTTTCCCGATGAATGGCGGTCTTTCGACGCTTGAGGCGCTTTGGATGGGCGTGCCCGTGGTCGCGCTGAGAGGGCGCAGTATCTCCGCAAGAGGCTGCGCGTCGATCTTGACCGCCATCGGCGAGCCGGACTGGGTCGCTGCCGATGAGGCCGGCTATGGCGCCATCGCGCATCGACTGGCAAGCGAAGTCGCCATGCGCCGGGCATTTCGGGCGACTATTCGCGAAAGAATGTCGGCGCATCCGATCGGCAATCCCGCGCTTTATTGCCGCGCGGTCGAGGATATCTATCGTCGGCTTTGGCGAGGTTGGTGCGCGTCAGGGTGAAAAGTCGTGTCGGCTTGTCGCCGCCTTGACGATGTCGTCGCGCGCGAAAGGCACGGTCTTGAACCTGTCTTGTCCGAAGAGTTCGCGTGCCTGATCGGCAAAATGGGGTGAAGTCGGATCATCGCTCGATCCAAAAACCAAGGCCGTTCGGGCCCGCGGGCCGGTCGGCAGCATTTCGACGATCATCCCTGCCGCCGAGCCGAATATCGCCTCTTCGCGCCCCCGGTGGGCCGGATTAAGCCGGATGTCGCGACCAATCAGCGAGCCGAGAAAGGGCGGCGCCGCGCCGTCGAAGGCGTGGAGATGGCCGAGGGCCTGAAGGCCGCCCCCAACGCCAATGTCGACCGTAGTGCCTTGGCGCAGGGCCGAAGGTTCTCGCCTCAATCGGTTGATCTCGTGCCAGGGCGGGTCGACCCGGCCGAAATGCCGTTCCAGATAGTCGACGGCGAGGCCGAGCGCCGCCAGCCTAGCGGCATCATCCGCTTGGTCGTCGATACCGAGCGCCCTGGCATAGGCGTGATAGAGCGCGCTGGTCGAAGAAAGGCGTTCGGATTTTCGGTTCCAGCGTTGCAGGGCGGCCAAGGCCGGTTCGAGCCTGCGCCTTTCGCCGGGCGCGAGGCTTGCCGCGGTTCTTCGCCAAGCCTCGAACAGCAGCGGCAAAAGCCGATCGGCCGAGCTGGCATAGCCGTCGAATAGCGATGCCTGTAGGTCATCGAGCGTCGCCCCAGCCATGGCTTCGCCGATGGAAGAGAGGCGCCGGCCGCGATCGTTTTGGCGATAGTTCGGCATGTCGCGGCAAGGCGCGATGCTTTCCCCCAAACATTCAGCCAATCGCGACGACTTCGAATGCGTATGCGCCGGCGTGTTGGCGGATTGAATCCAGCCCGCGGGCGGGTCGCGTTCGACCGGCAAAGCGTCATAGCCGATGATGCCCACCCTCGCGCCGTCTTTCGCCCAACCCGGAACGCCTGGCAGCGTGTCGGCAAGGCAAGGTGCCACCGGTTTGGCCTGATCAAGCACGGCATCGATGGCCAGCGTCGCGCATGGTGCGGGTCCGCCCGGCGACATAAAGGTCGCGGCCCGAACCGGCGCCTGACCGATATGGGCATAGAGCAAGCGGCCATGTCGATCGGCGGCGGTGAAGGCGTAGTTCGGCGTGCCCAAGATCGCGAGCGCTCCTTCGAACTGGCCGAGATCGCGCGCTTTCGCCATGGCGTGGAGCTGCTCGATCAGTCGGCCTTGGCGACGGCCTGCCCAGTCGAGCGCGATGGCACGGCCCGGCGCCAAATCGAGGACGAACGGCCCGCGATCGCCCGTCCGAACCGTCAGATGGACGTCGGGGCCGCCCATCACCTTGATGACTTCTTGGCGTTGCTCGACCGCTTGCCAACCGTCATGGCGAAGCACGCTCGGCCCAGGGCCGTTGCGCCAAGCCTCGTAGATGCGATCATAGGCGTCGACATAATCGATCGTGACGCCCCATACGATGCCTGGCGTAAAGCCGAAAATCGGCAGGGGCAGGCCCAGGAAAGTAAAGCCGTGAACGTCGATCTCGCTTCCCTTGATGCCCGCTTCGACCAAGAGAAAGGGGTGACGCAGCGACAAATGCGGGATCGCGCCCAGGATCGGCGAGCCGGATCGGCTGCGGCGCCCACCGAGCGCAAAGGCGTTCGATCCCATCGACGGGCTACGCGCAACGCCGCCATCGGTGCGCCACGGCGCCTCGGCGACGAAGCTGCCATAGCCATGCAGGTCGTTCGCCAGCGCCAGAACGAATCCATAGAAGAGCGCGAGCGCGGTCATGCGTCGGGTATCAAGAGGTCCAGCCCGCCCGACCCAGTCAGGCAATGCGGATTGGGCCGCGAGACCGGCATTGAAGCCATCCGCGAACGGCTTGAGGATGCCTTCGCGTAGATCAGGGGAAAGCGACGCCGCGACCGCCTCGGCGTCGCGAGCAAAACCCAATTGCCGCAGGCGCCGGTCGCTTTTCAGGCAGTCGGGTCCGAAGACCTCCGCCAGGCGGCCTTCGACTTGGAGAACCAGAAAAGGCAGCTCAAGCGCGTGGTCCTCGGCCTGGGCGTAGCCAAACGCAAATAAGGCCGCTTGGTCGCTCTCGCCGATCGCGTAGGGCGTGCCGAAGCGATCGCGATAGATGCTCGCCCGGCCGGGCGACTTCAAATCGCGGGGCGCGGCTCGTGGCCGAAACTCGAGGGCACGGGCGCAGCGCCCGCCATCGGGTTCGGGATCCAGGATCGAACGACCCGAACCCCCGCAACCCGTGAGCAGAAAAAATCCGAGACCCAGGATGCAAAGCCAGGCATGGCGCGTTGTCGTTTTGGGCAGGTATAATCCGAAATTCAGGGGGCACCGTGACCTTAAGAACAAGTCCCGCCAAAGCCTACAGGATTTCCTTCGCGAGCGTGCTGGCCGTGATGTTCCTTGGCGCCTGCGCGGGCGAGGCACCGCCGCCGGCCGGGATCGCCCAAGCGCAGGACCGCGATCATGTCGTCATGATCACGAGGCCGAGCGGGGTCGAGGTCTATTCAGCGAATGACATTGCCCGGGCGCCGGTCCGCCGGATTGCCATCTTGCCCTTTGCCCTGGCGGGAGCCGAGTCCGACCCCGTCGCGCGTCGCAAGGTCGAATATCAGGTGACACAGACTTTTCGCAATCGTTTCGGCGGTCTGAAATTGCCGCTTGCCGATCCGTCTGAAGTGCAGTCGGCATTGCAAGCGTCGGGATTGAGCGCGGCGCGGCCGGTCCCGCCGGAAAAGCAGAAGGACGTCGCAAACGCCATCGGCGCGGACGCCATCGTCACCGGATCGATCACGCATTTCGACATGGTCTATGCCGCGGTCTATGGGCAAATCGCTGTCGGTCTCGACGTCGCCATGACCAAGCCGTCCGACGGCAAGACTTTGTGGCGGGCGAAGTACGTCTTGCGCCAGCATAAGGGCGCCATCCCGACCACGACCCACGAACTGATCATGACCGCGCTCGGCCTCGGGCTCGACCTCGACGACAAGGCGCGAGCGGCCGTGCTCGAAACCGTGGTGGATCAGATCGTCACCGAGGTGCCGAATGTCGCGATCGGCGTCGGCGGTACGCCAGGCGCCTCGCCCGATTTCGCCAAAGCCGCAGCCAAGGATCTTCGGATCGTCGCGGCAAGCCACAATGGCTCCGAACGCGTGCTCAAGATCGGCGATGAATTGAAGCTGGCCCTCGCAGCGACGGAACAGGCCGAGGTTTCGGCCAGGCTCGGCGATGTCGACATTCCTTTGCGCGAGACGCAACAGAAGGGCGCCAAAGGCGAAGTGATCTACGAAGGCGGCCATCGCATCCGCCGGGGCGACCGAGCGGTCGAGCTCGCGGTTACCTTCGCCGCGACGGCCAAGGACGGCACGCGCGCGAGTTTCGTTGATCCGAGAGCCTTCGTGAGTGTTGATGCCGAACCGCCGCCGTCACCGACCAATCTGGCCGCGCGTCCAGCCGATCGCCGGATGCGCGTCACTTGGACCGGCGTCGCCGCGCCCGATCTTGCCGGCTACGAAGTGCATCGGAGTCTCACGCCGCTAACCGGCTTCGTCCGCATCGCTGCCACCGAGTTCACTGAATTCGTCGATCCGGACCCGCCTCAGCCGATCGCTTTCTACTTGGTCTTCGCCAGGGACAAGGCGGGCAATCTGTCCGATCCGCTTCCGCCGGTCGAGGCGCGCCTCATCGCGCCCGGTCCGACGCCGGTCGCCGGAACGATCGCCGAAGACACGACCTGGTTTGCCGCCGCCTCGCCCTACGTAATTCAGGGGCAGGTCATTGTGCCGCTCGGCGTTACGCTCAAAATCGAACCGGGCACGGTCATTCAGCCGCGGCCGGGCGCGCAATTGTTCGTTCAAGGGCAACTCGTCGCCGAAGGCACGCCTGCTCTGCCGATCGCGTGGGACGGCGAGCCGGAGGCTCGTTGGCAAGGTCTGCGCTTTCGCGGCGGCCAACCGGGTCGAACGTCGAGCCTGACCCAGAACCGCTTCACCGGCGCGGAAACCGCAGTTGAGATCGATGGCGCCGCGCCCCGTGTCGCGCAGACGCTTTTCACCCGCAATCTTCGGGGTCTTCGTGTCATCGGCGCGGTTTCGGCGCCTCGGCTTGAGGGCAATGCATTTCGAAACAACGTGACAGGCGCGGCGTTCGAGGAGGCAGATGTCGAGATTGCCAACGGCCTGTTTCGCGGCAACGAAGTCGCGATCGAAGCGAATGCCGCGGCGCCGATCGTCATCCGCAACGATATTTCGGGCAATGGCGTCGCCATTCAGGCGCGCGATCAGAGCCGTTCGGCTATTCTCTCCGCCCAGCTCAACTGGTGGGGCGGGCTCGACGAGGTGGCAATTCGCAACGCCCTCAAGGGTGCGATCGCCTATCGACCCTTCCTCGATGCCGCGCCGCCCGCCGGCAAGGCCGTGCCACTTCGCCGTTTGGCCGATCCGCCGGCGCGCGCAACCGATCCGCCGCCAGCCGATGCCTTCCAAGCGCTGATGGCGGCGTCGAAGGCCATGGATGACGGTCGGACGGAGGAGGCCATTCGTGGTTTCGAGGCGATCGCGCCGATCGCGCCCCGCAATGCCGATCTCCAATATCGTCTAGCGCTTCTGCACTTTCAGGCCGGCGCTTCCGGTAAGGCCCAGGAGGCGATCGAGAAAGCCATTGCCATCAATGCCTACGCGCCGCATTTTCACATGACCCACGCGACGATTTTGCGCGATCGGGGCGACGTCGCCGGCGTTCGCCGCGCGCTCGGCAAGGTCATGGAACTGAAACCCGCCGACAGCGCTGCGGCCGCCATGTTGGCAATCTTGGGAAGCTCGGGATCGTGAACGACAAGTCATTGCTTCGAAAGCAGGTCATAGGCTTCATCGGCCTGGTTGCGTTCTCAGCCGCTGGTGGCGCTTATTGGATCTGGGGTCGAGCCGATCCGCCGCCGCCCTATCGTTTCGCTGGGGTCGAGAGCGGACCAATCGTCTCGGCCGTGAATGCGACGGGTACAGTCCAGGCCGTCGTCACCGTGCAGGTCGGGTCGCAGACTTCGGGTCAGATCGCCGAGCTGCTGGTCGATTTCAACGCGCAAGTGAAGTCGGGCGAGATCATCGCCAAGATCGATTCCGAGCAGATCGAGGCGCGGCTGCGCCAGATGGAAGCCGACCTCGAATCCAGCCGCGCCAATGTCGCCATACAACGTGCGACGGTCGAGCGGCAGAGATCGGACCTAGAGAATGCGCGCGCCGCGCATGCCGCGGCCAAGCACCAGACCATGCGGGCCGACGTCCAATTCAAGGACGCCGAGCGCGACTTCTTGCGCAAGCAGGACTTGGTGAAAAGGGGTGTGGCGACGGTCGCCGAGACGGATCGCGCCCAGGCGACATTCGACAGCGCGCGGCTGCAGGTCAGCGCCAACAAGGCACAGGAAGACCAGGCTCAGGCGGCGATCGCCGCGGCGCAGGCGGCGCTTCGCATGGGCGAGGCGCAAATCCGCGGCGCCGAGGCGAACGTGCTGCAGCGTCAGGCCGCGGTCGAACAAGTCCGAGTCGAATTCGAAAGAGCCACTATCCGCTCGCCCATCGACGGCGTCGTGGTGCTGCGCAATGTCGATCTTGGACAGACCGTCGCGGCCTCGCTTCAAGCGCCGACGCTCTTCACTATTGCCCAGGACCTCAAGGAGATGCAGGTGCATGCCAGCATCGACGAGGCCGACATCGGCAAGGTCCAAGTCGGTCAGGCCGCGACGTTCACGGTCTCGGCGCATCCGACGCTGACATTTCGCGGTCTGGTCGAGCAAATTCGGCTTTCGCCCCAGGTCATCCAGAATGTCGTCACTTACGTCGTGGTCATCGCCGCCGAAAACCGGGATCTCAAACTCCTGCCAGGCATGACGGCGACCTTACGCATCGTCTCGGATCAGCGCGAAACCGCGACCAAAGTGCCGAATACCGCCTTGCGCTATCGTCCGCCTGGCGTTGCCGCGTCGATGGGCGGTCCGGTTGCGGCAGCGACGACCGGCCAAAGCGGCGGCGGCCGCGCTTTGCAGTCGCCCGAGCAGATCCTGGCGAGCCTGACCGAGCGTTTGAAGCTCAACGAGGAACAACAAAAGCGGGTCAAGGACGTTCTTGAGGAGTCCCGTCGGCAACTCATGGCGATGCCGCAGGATCTGTCGCAAGAACAGCGCCGTGCTCGGTTTCAGGCGCTGCGGGCTCAGGCCGGCGAGCGCATCGCCGCGACGCTTACGTCCGAGCAACGGCCGATTTATGACGAGATCCGGCGCGCCCAGGCGGGCGGCGGCGCGAGCGCCCAGGTCACCTCCGGGCGGGTCTGGATCGTCGGCTCGGACGGCAAGCCCAAGGACGTGGCCTTGCGTCTCGGCATCGGCGATGGGCAATTCACCGAAGTGATCTCGGGGGATCTCAAACCCGGAACGAATGTGATCATCGGCGGCGGCGAACGCCCCGGTGCTGGCGGCACCAGCGGCGGGCCGAGGCTCGGCTTTTGACATGACCGCGCTGATCGAGGTTCGCGATCTCACCAAGACCTACATGCTGGGCGGTCACGCGGTTCATGCCCTGCGCGGCGTGAGCGCGACCATCGCCCAAGGCGAGTTCGTCGCCGTCATGGGGCCGTCGGGTTCGGGAAAGTCGACGTTCATGAACTTGGTCGGCTGTCTCGACACGCCGAGCTCGGGCGTGCTCCGCATCGACGGCATCGAGGCCGGTTCGCTGGTCGGCGACGAGCTTGCTCATCTGCGCAATCGCAAAATCGGCTTCGTCTTTCAGTCCTTCAATCTGTTGCAGCGCACGTCCGCGCTCGGCAACGTCATTTTGCCGATGGTCTATGCCGGCATCGACGGCAAGACCCGGCAAGAGAAAGCCGCAGCGGCTCTGGCCAAGGTCGGGCTCGCCGACCGCTCGCATCACCGACCGAATCAGCTTTCCGGCGGTCAACAGCAGCGCGTGGCGATCGCCCGTGCTCTGGTCAATGATCCAGTGCTGATCTTAGCCGATGAGCCGACGGGCGCGCTCGATTCGCGGACCTCGCTCGAGATCATGGCGCTTTTCCAATCGCTCAACCGCTCGGGCATGACCGTCGTCATCGTCACGCATGAGCCCGACGTCGCCAAATTCGCTCGACGCGTGCTGTCGTTCCGCGACGGCAAGATCGTCGCCGACAAGATCAACGAGCATCCCGAGGATGCCGAAGCCATGCGCGCCGCATTGCCGGCGACGGAGGCGGCATGAACGCGCTCGAGGCGATGCGCTCGGCGCTCGAGGCGCTTCGCGCCAATCCGCTCCGCTCGGCGCTCACCATGCTCGGCATCGTCATCGGCGTCGCCGCGGTGATCGCCATGGTCGCGGTCGGCGCCGGTGCGCGGGCCCTGGTGATGAAGCAGATCCAGAGCCTCGGTTCGAACCTCATGATCATCGTCTCCGGGTCGGTAACCTCGGGTGGCGTGCGCATGGGCATCGGCGCGCGCATGACGCTTACCGAGGACGACGCTCTGGCGCTCGAGCGGGAGATTCCGACCGTCATGGTGGCCGCGCCGATCATGCGGGGTTCGGCCCAGATCGTTGCCGACAATCTCAACTGGTCGACCGTCGTCCATGGCGTAACGCCGGGATTCTTCGTCGCGCGCGAGTGGGAAGTTCAGAGCGGTCGCGACTTCAATCCCGAGGAGGTCGAGAGCGCCGGGAAAGTCGTCTTGCTCGGCGAGACCGTCGTCCGCAACTTGTTCGACGATCAAGACCCAGTCGGTCAGCAGGTCCGCATCCGCAACGTGCCGTTCACGGTCATCGGGGTGATGGCGCATAAAGGGCAGAGTACCCAAGGGACGGATCAGGACGATACCGTATTGATGCCGATCACGACCGCCAAGCGTCGCGTGCTTGGCACGAGCCGGGCCAATGCGCGCTCCGTCGGCTCCATATTGGTCAAGGTCCGCGACGGCGAGGACATGCAAGAGGCCGAGAGCTTGATCCGCGATACGCTGCGCCAGCGTCATCGGCTGCTCTCCAATCAAGAGGACGATTTCTGGATTCGCAATCTGACCGAAATCGCCGAGACGAAAGACGCGAGTTCGAAGACCCTGGCGCTCCTGCTCGCGGCGGTCGCGGCCGTGTCGCTGGTGGTCGGCGGTATCGGCATCATGAACATCATGCTCGTCTCGGTCACCGAGCGTACGCGCGAGATCGGGCTTCGCATGGCCGTGGGCGCGCGTGCCAGGGACATCCTGGCCCAATTCCTGATCGAGGCGACGACCTTGTCCTCGATCGGGGGCGCGGTCGGTGTCGCGCTCGGCGTCGGGGCGGCGATCGGTATCGCCCGGCTTGCGGGCTGGCCGACCTTGATTCAGCCGGGCGTGGTCGTCCTGGCGGTGGGGTTCAGTGCCCTGGTCGGAGTCTTTTTCGGCTACTACCCGGCGCGGCGCGCGTCGCAACTTGATCCGATCGAAGCCTTGCGCCACGAGTAACGCGGGACGCTGGACGCCTATTTGGTCCCGACTATACTCGACCTGTCATTGCAGGAGTGGATATGAAAGTCGTTATTACCGGCGGCGCCGGCTTTCTCGGCAGCTGTCTCGCCCGGAAATTGGCCGCGCGCGGCCGTCTGGTGGGAACTTCGGGCAAGGAAGAACGCCTCGACGAAATCGTGCTTTTCGATACGGTTGCGGGTCCTAGGATCGACGGCGGCATCAAGGTGACGTCGGTGGTCGGAGATCTTGCCGACGCGGCACAGGTCGGTCGGCTGATCGACCGGGACGTCGGAGCGATCTTTCATCTCGCAGCGGTAGTGAGTGGGGGCGCCGAGGCGGATTTCGATCTCGGCTATCGGGTCAATCTCGACGGCACGCGCTATATCCTTGAAGCGGCCAAAGCAATCGGAACCAAGCCGCGGCTGCTCTTTACGTCTTCGGTCGCTGTTTTCGGCGGCAAGATCCCGATCATGGTCTCGGACGACGTTCCGCTGACGCCGCAGACGTCTTATGGCATTCAGAAAGTGATCGGCGAGCTCCTGGTCAACGATTACAGCCGCAAGGGCTACGTCGATGGTCGAAGCGTCCGCTTGCCGACCATCGTCGTGCGTCCGGGCAAGCCGAACCGGGCGGCGTCGAGCTTCGCCTCCGGCATCATTCGCGAGCCGCTCATGGGTGTCGATGCGATCTGTCCTGTGCCGGGTACGACGCGCATGCCGCTGATGAGTCCCCGGCGCGTGGTCGACGCGTTCTTGGCCGTACTCGAGGCACCGACCTCCGTCTTCGGCGCAACGCGCGCCATGACCCTACCGAGCCTATCGGCGACGGTCGACGAGATGCTGGCCGCGCTCGGGCGTGTCGCTGGCGCCGGCACCGTCAAGCGCGTTCGGTTTCAGATCGATCCTCTGATCGACCGCATGGTGGGCAGCTGGCCGCAAGCGACCGACTCCGCGCTTGCTCGCCGGGTCGGCGTCCAGACCGACGCTTCGCTTGATGACATCATCAAGTCCTTCATCGAAGACGATCTCGGCGGCAAGCCGGTCCTTTGACATCGTCGCGGCAAGACAAAGGAGCATCAGCATGGCCCGGCTTTCGGGAAAGACCGCGTTCGTCACCGCCGCCGCGCAAGGCATTGGTCGCGAGACAGCTCTAGCTTATGCGCGCGAGGGCGCCCGCGTCATCGCGACTGACGTGAACGAAGCAAGGCTCGCCGACATCGCCAAGACACCGGGCATCACGACCGCGCGCCTTGACGTGCTCGACGATAGAGCCGTCGAGCTTGCGGCGAAGGCGGCGGGATCTGTCGATGTCTTGTTCAATTGCGCCGGTTGGGTCGCGAACGGTTCGGTCCTGGAGTCGAGCGCGAACGACTGGGACAAGTCCTTCGCCCTCAACGTTCGCGCCATGTTCGTGTCGATCAGGGCGTTTTTGCCGGCGATGCTCGCCAAGGGCGGTGGATCGATCATCAACGTCGCCTCGATCGCTTCCTCCGTGAAGGGCATCGCCAACCGCTGCGCCTATGGCGCGTCAAAAGCGGCGGTGATCGGTTTGACCAAATCGGTCGCGGCCGATTTCGTAGGCAAAGGCATAAGGTGCAACGCCATTGCCCCTGGCACGGTCCAGACGCCGTCGCTCGACGACCGGATCAACGCCTTCGACGACCCGGTCGCGGCACGCAAGGCCTTTGTCGCCCGCCAGCCGATGGGTCGGCTCGGCACGCCCGAGGAAATCGCGCTTGCCGCCGTCTATCTCGCTTCGGATGAGTCGGTTTTCATGACCGGCCAAGTCTTTTCGATTGACGGCGGCATGACGATCTGAAATCCGTTGATTTGCATCGATCCGGCCCGGGTGTAGGCTCGGGCGCCTACCTCATCTTTTTCGGACAGAATTCCGATGATTGTACTTGCCCGATGGCTAGCCGCGTTTGTCCTGCTGATGGTCGCCTCGGGCGCGCCAGTTCATGCGCAGACGCCCAGCCCCGCCGTCGTGAGCGAGATCGAAGCGCTGATCAAGACGCTCGAAAATGAAGCCGAAAGGGGCAAACTTCTGGCTCAGCTCAAGCAGCTGATCGCGGCGCAAGAGGCCGTCAAAGCAAGCCAAGAGCCGGATATCGTCGAGGATGTGCTGCTCAAAGTCGTGTCGGAACGCGTCACCGAGGCAGGACGTACGCTGACGCTGTTCTTTTCGCAATTCCGCGACCTGACGCGGGTCGGCGATTGGGCCGGTGCGCAAATGTCGACCCCGGAAGGCCAGACCTTTTGGACCTGGGTGCTGCTCGACATTCTGATCGTCATCGGCTCAGGCATCGTCGTGGCAAAAGCAGCCGAATGGGCGCTCGGTCGCGCGCGCGGCGGGCTCGTCGCGTCGAAGCCTACGGGCTGGATCGGTAGGCTCTGGCCGCTATCGATTGCGTTCATTCTCGATCTCCTGCCGGTGATCGCTTTCGCCGGCAGCGCCTATGTCGCTTTCATGCTGGTCGACCCGCCGGAGCGCGTCGCCTTGCTGTTATTCGCGCTGATCAATGCCGGCTGGATCGCCGGCGCCGTCAGCGCTATCGGTCGCCTCGTCCTTTCGCCGCTTGCGCCATCGCTTCGGCTCGTGCCGGTGCGCGATGAGACCGCCGCTTATCTCTATGTCTGGCTGCGCCGTTTGGCGGGCCTCGCCATCTATGGAGGCTTCTT
>Ga0194120_10007736_pt1 | contig 14536 bp, 14 predicted proteins | sample TA2MahCa65mmetaG_FD_148642 | JGI IMG/M metagenome (GOLD analysis project Ga0194120, IMG submission 148642) | Freshwater microbial communities from Lake Tanganyika, Tanzania - TA2015019 Mahale Deep Cast 65m | ecosystem: Environmental > Aquatic > Freshwater > Lake | place: Tanzania: Lake... | reverse complement strand
CAGGGCCGCCCCGCCGGCAGTGCCCGGAGAGCCGCCAGCCGCGCCTCCGGCGGCCCCGGGAAACACAGCGCCAACGCCAGCGAGACGCCAAGCAGCTTCTCCGTCGCGTCGCCCCACTGCCGCGCCTCCATCGCCGCGAGGCCCCCACGCTGGCCGTCCGGCCCCCTGCCCAGCGCCAGCCGGAGCGCCGTCCCGAAGCCGCTGGCGATCGACAGGACATCCTCGCCCTCGTCGAGCGCGTCGAGCACCCACAACACGCGGCGACCCTCGCGTGACGCCGCCCGCGTCGCGGCCTCGGCGCCGATGTCGGTCCACGCGGGCAGCTCGGGCGCCCCGGGGGCCCAGGCGATCACCCGCGCCACGAGCCGGGAGACGGTGTCGTCACCGTCGTGGCGGCGCAACCGCGCGGCGAAGTCCATCGCCCCTCCTACTTCGCCGCGCCCACGCGCACGATCACCCAGCGACCCTCGGGGCGCTCGTAGCCCTCGTCGGCGTCGGCCTCCGGCTTCCACTCGCCCACGCGGTGCTCCGGCTCGGCGTACACCACCGTGCCCACGCTCTTGGCCTTGGACAGTGCGCTCTCGGTGTACACCGCGATCCACTTCACCCCCTCGCGGCGCACCGTCCCCTCCACCTCGGTGAACGGGCGGTCGAAGAGCGAGGTGTTCGATGCCTTCTCCTCGGCGGTCATCGGGCGGTCGAGAGGCACCAGCGTGACGAGCCGGTCGAAGCGCGCGTCGTCCATGTCGCCGAGCAGGACCTGGAGCACGCGCGTCTCGTAGCCGATGGCCTCGATCAGCACGGTGCCACCTGTGCGGGCGCGAAGTGATCGCAATCGTGTCGCGACACGAGCAAGGTCGTCCTCGTAGGCCACCGGCGGCCACTCGAGCAGCATCAGCTCGCCCTGGAGCACCAGGGCGAGGCCGAGGTAGGCCACGGGACGCCCCAGCGTGGCGAGGCGGTCCACCAGCGCGCCCACCCCGATCGCCACCGGGATCGCCAGCGGCAGGTAGTGCCTCCACACGTTGTGCAGGCCCGCGAAGCCCAGGGTGTGCGCGGTCACCTGGAGGGCCGTGGCCGCGAGCGCCGCCACGATCACCACGCCGAGCCCGCGCAGCGGTCCTGCCACGAGCAGGCCGCCGAGCCCGCCGAGGCCCACGGGGAGCACCACCTCCCACAGGGCGGCGAGGCCATCCTCGGCGCGACCGAGCGCGGTGAGATCGGGGTTGTCCTGGACGAGGAACTCGTGCGCGAAGATCCCGAAGTTGAACGGGTTCCCCGTCCATGCGAGCTGGGCGACGCACCAGAGCGCCGGGAAAGCGAGCGCCAGGGCGAGGGGACGCCAGGCGGCGCTGACGTCGCGACCACGATCCCGCGCGGCGAGACAGGTGACAGCCAGGAGCCCGATCCAGCCCCAGGCCTCGTAGCGGGTCATCGCGCCGAGGCCGAGCGCGATGAAGGCCGGTCGCAAGGCGGCACTATCGTCCTCCACCCACCAGCGGCGCACGCGGCGCAGGGCATAGGTACCGGCAAGCAGGGTCCAGGGCTCCACGAGCGCCGAGGGTGCCAGCCACACCACGTAGGGGAGCGTCCCAAATGACAGCATTGTCGCGACACGACCAAGACGACCGAGCCCCATCTCGCCCGCCATGCGGCCCACCTGCACCAGCGTGGCCGCCGTGACGAGGAGGCCCACCAGTCGAGGCACTACTGCGGCGTCGGCCCAGATCCGCAAGGCAACGCCGAGCACCCAGAACTGCAGGGGGGGCCACACCTCGGAGGGCGCCAGCGCCCCGTGGCTCGACTCGTGCGCGTGGATGAGGCGCCACACGTCGTCGAAGGACAGCAGGTAGCCCGCCGGGGCCTTGCTTCCCGACCACCACAGCACCACCACCCACCAGCAGGCGGCGAAGCGCAGGTCGAAATCGCGGAGCGCCGCGCGGAGGCCGGTCACCCCCGCATCATATGCCCTCAGCGATCGGGGCTGGAAATCCGATCCCCCGGCCATGCAGGTGCTTCTCGTCGGGGAGGCCCCGGAGATCGCGGCCTCGGTACACGCCCTCCCGGTGCCGATGGGGGTGGAACTCGTGCGTGCCCCCACGCCCGAGGAGGGGATCGCCCGCCTCGCGCGCGACCCCTTCGACCTGGTGATCGATGCCGCCACCCCCGGGGCGTGGCTGCTTGACCAGGTGCGCGCAAACTGGCCGGGCGCCGCGCGCGTGGCGGTGCTCCCGCCGCTGTCGGCGCCCTCGGTGTCGTCGCTCCGCTCGGCCCACCAGCTGCTCGCGTCGCGACCCAGCCCACGGGAGGTGCACGAACTGGTGATCGGCCTCCAGCGAGCCCGCGCGCTGCTAGACGGGCCCGAGCTAGCCCGGCTGGTGGGCGCGATCGACTCGCTCCCGGCGATGCCGCAAACCTCGGCACAGCTGGCAGGGCTGCTCCGCGACGACGACGTGCCCCTGGAAACGGTGGCTCGGGTGATCGAGCGCGACCCAGGCACCGCCGCCAAGGTGCTCCAGGTGGTGAACAGCGCCTACTACCGGGGCCAGGCCGAGATTCGCTCCATCCACCTCGCGGCCTGCCGGCTCGGGCTCCGCGCGCTCTCGCGGGTAGTGCTCGCGGCCGAGATCGGGGAGTGGTCGGGACACGCCGCCCCGGTGGCCGGCCTCGACGCCGCCGAGGTGTCGCGCCGATCCGCCCGCGCGGCCCGCATCGCGGCACAGCTCGCCGCCGACCTCGACCTGCCTGGCGACGCCGTCACCCCCGCGCTCCTCGCCGATCTCGGCCCGATCTTGCTCGGGCTGGTGGCGCCGCGTCGCCTGGCCACGATGCTCAGCCAGGTGCCGCCCAGCCGCGAAGACGAGCGTCTTGCCGATCACCTCGCGGGCTACCTGCTCGGCACCTGGGGCGTGCCCAGCGACCTCGTCGACGCCGTGGCCCACCTCGGCGAACCCACGGCGGTGGAGCGATCGGTGGGCATCGTTAGCGTAGCCTATGTCGCGACTCGCCTTGTTCGCGGCGCCACGCCCACCCCCGACGCCGTCCCCGCCCCGGGACGCGACCGGCTCTGGCTGCGCGCCGGGTTGCGCGCGGGGTAGGCACGGCCCGCGACTTCGATTAGACGCCGGCCCTTCCCGCGGGCCCCCATGCGCGTGCTCCTCGCCTTCTCCGGCGGTCTCGATACTTCCTACCTTCTCCGCCGGCTGGTCAAGGAAGGCCACGACGTGGTGGCGGTCACCGTGGATACCGGCGGCCTCGACGACATCGAGCGTGAGCGCCTCGAGACCCGAGCGAGCGAGCTCGGGTCGCAGCACTTCCGCCTCGTCGATGCCCGCGAGCGCGTGTACCGGCAGCACATCGCGTGGCTGGTGAAGGCCAACGTGCGGCGCGGCGGGGTGTACCCGCTGTGCGTGGGGGCCGAGCGCGTGGTGCAGGCGCAGGTGGTGGCCGAGCTGGCGCGCGAGGTGGGCGCCGAGGCGGTGTGCCACGGCAGCACCGGCGCCGGCAACGACCAGATCCGTTTCGACGTGGCGATCCGCACGCTCCTCCCCGGCGCGCGCATCCTCACCCCCATCCGCGACGAGCGCATCAGCCGGGAAACGAGCGCCGCCTACCTCGCGAGCGAGGGCTTCCCCATCAGCGCCGAGCGGCGCGACTACTCGATCAACCAGGGCCTCTGGGGCGTGACCATCGGCGGCCGCGAAACGCACGATCCCTGGCAATACCTGCCCGACCACGCCTGGCCCACCACCTGCAAGCCAAGCCTCGCGCCGCCGGGCGGGGAAGACATCATCCTGACCTTCGACCGCGGCGAGATCGACGGTGGCCTCGCCACCGTGGAGATGCTCAACACGCTGGGCGCTGCGCACGGGGTGGGCCGCGGCTTCCACCTGGGCGACACCATCATCGGCATCAAGGGACGGATCGCCTTCGAGGCCCCCGCCGCTGCCATCCTCATCGACGCGCATCGCGAGCTGGAGAAGCTCGTGCTCACCCGCCTGCAACTGGTACACAAGGAACAACTGGGCACGATGTACGGGGCCTACCTGCACGAGGGGCTGTACTTCGACCCGGTGATGCGCGACATGGAAGCCTTCATCGACAGCACCCAGGGCGTCGTCACCGGCGAGGTGCGCGTACACCTCGAGCAGGGCCGCGTGGAGGTCCACGGCGTGCGATCGCCCTACTCGCTGGTCGACGCGAAGGTGGGTCGCTACGGCGAGGAAAACACGCTCTGGTCCAACGCCGACGCGCGCGGCTTCTGCGCGGTGTATGGGCTCCAGGGCGTGCTGGCGGCGCGGGCCCGCGCGTGAAGGTCCTCCTCAACAAGATCGCCAGCGCCACGCGCAACTGCAGGCTCGCCCGCGAGGTGACGCTCTCGTCGCAAGTCGTGGCGCAGGAGGGCTCGGTGCTCGCGGTGCGCGCCCTCGACCGCAAGGCGGTCTACAACGAGATCGAGGACATCCACGGCCGCATGGCCACGGTCAACGAGGGCGACATCATCGCCGGCGTGCTCGGCGAGCGTCGCGCGCTCCACGGCTACACCGGGATCGTCCCCGAGAAGGTGGCGGTGGGCGACATCATCCACCTGCTCAACCTCGGCGGCGTGCTCGGCGAGTGTACCAGCTTCAACCCCGACGTGGGCCCCGCCTGCCGCGTGGAAGTGCTGGGACAGGTCCTCACCTTCCCGCACCTCGGCGAGCGCCGCGGCGTGCCGGCGAGCATCCGCACCAACGCCCTGCCCACCGCCGACCGAGTCGACGAGTCGGTCCCCATCGTGGCGGTGTCGGGTACCTGCATGAACGCGGGCAAGACCTACGCCGCCTGCGAGATCATCCGCGGCCTCACCCGGCGGGGCTTCAAGGTGGGCGCCGCCAAGCTCACCGGCGTATCGCTGCGTCGCGACACTCTCAAGATGGAAGACGTGGGGGCGCTGCGCGCCTTGTCGTTCAACGACGCCGGCATCGTGTCTACCAAGCCGGAGACCTCGCTCCCGGTGGCCCGCGGCCTCATCAAGGCGCTCAACGAGCCGGTGCTCGGCACGCGCATCGACGTGATCGTGGTGGAGCTCGGCGACGGCATCATGGGCGAGTACGGCGTGCAGCAGATCCTCCGGGCCGCCGACCTCATGGCGCTCACGACGGTCCACGTGATGTGCGCGAACGACCCGGTGGGCGCCTGGGGCGCCGCCTGGCACTTCACCGAGGACCTCGGCCTGAAGATCGCCGTCATCTCCGGGCCGGCCACCGACAACGCCGTGGGACGAGCCTTCGTGGAAGGCCAGCTCAAGCACCGTGCCATCAACGCCCGCACCCAGGGCGATGGACTGGCCGAGCACGTGGCGAGCCTCCTCCGCCCGGGGCAGCCCGGTGCGTGAGCAGCTGCGGGCCGTCGTCGTCGGCGCCACCGGCTACACCGGCGCGGAAACCCTGCGCTGGCTGGTGACGCACCCCGGCGTGCGCGTGGTGGGCGCCACCTCGCAGAAACACGCGGGCAAGGTGCTCCCCGAGGTGTGGCCCCAGTTCGCTGGCCACCGGGTGCCGATCACCACCGAGCCCCCCGAGGCCGACGCGTACTTCCTCTGCCTGCCGCACGGCGAGGCCGCCAGGCTCGCGCCCTCGCTCCCCGCCGAGGCGGTGGTGGTCGATCTCTCCGGCGACCACCGCCTGCCCGAGCCGCTGCACACCCAGCACTACGGCTTCGCCCGGCCGCACGGCCCCTGGCCCTACGGGCTCCCCGAGCTGGGCATGGAGCGGATGATCCGGCAGAAGCGGGTGGCCAACCCCGGCTGCTTCGCCACGGCACTCGAGCTGGCGCTCTTGCCCCTCCGGGGACAGATCAGCGGCCGGGTGTCGGCGGTGGGCGTCACCGGCAGCACCGGCAGCGGCGCCACCCCGAGCGACACCACCCACCATCCGCTGCGGGCGGAGAACCTGCGCTCCTACAAGGTCTTGTCGCACCAGCACGTACACGAGGTCGAGCTGGCGCTCGGCAACGTGAAGCTCGACTTCGTCCCCACCTCGGGGCCGTTCCGGCGGGGCATCCTCGTCACCTACGTGCTCCCCGCCGTGCCCGCCTCGGCCTGGGAGGCCTTCTACGCGGGCAACCCGCTGGTCCGCGTGCTGCGTCGCCCGCCGGAGATCCTCCACGTGGCCGGCACGCCGCGCGCCGACATCGGCGTGATCGAGGGCGACGGGGTCACCGTGGTGCAGTGCGCCATCGACAACCTCGGCCGCGGCGCGGGCTCGCAGGCAGTGGCCAACCTCAACCTTTGCATGGGCTGGGCCTACGACGAGGGCCTGCGCCACGTGGGAGCTGTCCCGTGATCGACCAGGACCTGCCCTCGCTCGACGACCTCGTCCCCGGCGGCATCGCCGAGGGCGACTACCAGCTCGCGACCTACGACAAGCTACCGCTCACCCTGGTGCGCGGCGAGGGCTCGCGCGCCTGGGACGCGGACGGCACACCGTACTGGGACTTCTACGGCGGCCACGCCGTGTGTCTCGTGGGGCACAGCCATCCGCTGTGGCGCAAGATCGTCGCCGAGCAGGCCGAGCGGCTGGTGTTCTACAGCAACGTGGTCTACAGCCCCGTCCGGTCGGCGGCGTGCAAGGCGCTGGTCGACTTCGCCCCGGCCAACCTCACGCGCGTGTTCCTGTCCAACTCGGGCGCCGAGGCCAACGAGGCGGCGCTGAAGCTCGCGCGCCACCACACCGGACGCCCCGAGGTGGTGGCCTTCGAGGGGAGTTTCCACGGGCGGACGCTCGGCGCGCTGGCGGTCACCCACAGCGAGAAGTACCGCCGCTACGCGCTGCCGGAGTACGGTCACACGCGCTTTGTGCCCTGGGGCGAGGTGCCTGTGCTCGATGATGGCGTGGCTGCCGTGATCCTCGAGCCCATCCAGTCCCTCGCTGGCATGCGCACCGCCACGCGCGAGTTCCTTCACGGCCTGCGCGCCGAGTGCGATCGCGCGGGCGCGCTGTTGATCCTCGACGAGGTACAGACGGCCTGGGGACGCCTCGGCGCCCACACCGCCGCCGACTACTACGGCGTCCGCGCCGACCTGCTCACCTCGGCCAAGAGCGCCGCCGGCGGCTTTCCCGTGGGCGTGACACTCGTCGACGACGCGCTCGCCCGCCACGTGAAACCGGGCGACCAGGGCACCACCTTCGGCGCCGGTCCCCTCGCCTGCGCCGCCATCCTCGCCACCCAACACATCGTGCGCGCCGAGGCGCTGGTCACCCGGGCGCGCGACCTGGAGGCCCGCGTGCGCGAGGGTTTCCACGGCGAGGTGCGCGGGCACGGCGGCCTGCTCGGCCTGGTTTACGACACCCCCGTCAAGCCCCGGGTGGCGGAGCTGCGCCAGCGCGGCTTCATCGTCGGCGGCAGCGACGATCCCCGCGTGATGCGGCTCATGCCTCCCCTCAACGTGCCTTTCGAGGCCGTCGATGCCCTCCTCGCCACCCTCCGGAGCCTCGGATGACCCCTACCCTCGAGACCCGCCTCCACGACGCCGTCAGCAAGGTGCGCCAGTACTGGCGCGGCACCCGCTTCCTCGACGGGCTCGAGCCCGGCATCGAGGGCACGCAGGCCCTGCTCGACCTCGCCCGCATCTACCGGGCCTACCGGCTGGAGATCGGCCGCATGCGCCTGCTCCAGGGCCGCGCCGTGGCGGGCCTGTTCTTCGACCCCTCGCTGCGCACCCACACCTCGATGGAGGTGGCCGCCGGGCGCCTCGGCGCGCACTTCGTCCACCTCGTGGGCGGGCAAGACACGTGGAAGATGGAGTTTGCCGAGGGCACGGTGATGGACGGCATGGCCGCCGAGCACGTCAAGGAGGCGGCGCCGGTGTTGTCGTCGTACGCCGACGTGCTCGCGGTGCGCGCCTTCCCCAAGCACGGCGGGCGCGACGAGACGGTCATCCGGGCCTTCGCTCGCTACGCCGGCGCGCCGCTCATCAACCTGGAGTCGGCGCTGGCGCACCCCTGCCAGGGCCTCGCCGACATGCTCACCCTCGCCGACCTCGGCGGCGGCAACTACCGCGGCAAGAAGGTGTGCCTGAGCTGGGCGCCGCACCCGAAGCCGCTGCCCCAGGCGGTGCCGCTCTCGGTGGTGCGCGCGGCGATCCTCGGCGGCGCCGACCTGCACGTGGCCTGCCCCGAGGGCTTCGACCTCGACGACGAGGAGATGGAGCGCGCGCAGAGTTTCTGCCACGACACCGGCGCCAAGATGACCGTCACTCGCGACCAGATGTCGGCCACCGCCGGCGCGCTCGCGGTTTACGGCAAGGGCTGGGGGGCCCGCGACTTCGACCGGCACGCCGAGCTGGCCGCCGGCCACCGGGGCTGGACCATCGGCGACGCGCAGATGGAGAGCGCCAACGCCTTCCTCCACTGCCTGCCCGTCCGTCGCAACGTGATCGTCAGCGACAGCGTGATCGACGGGCCGAAGTCCCGCGTGATCCCCCAGGCCGCCAACCGCGAGCCGGTGCAGGCGGCGGTGTTGTTGAGCTGGATGTTGTAGCACGCACGCTCGTGCATATTGTCCCTTGACGCCGCCCGGCGGCGCGACGACAATGCAGCTCAGATGAACGCTCGTGCATCTACCATCGCCCAGGCCGTGAAGGCGAGGCGCCAACGACTGGGTCTCCGGCAGGAACAGGCCGCCGCGCTCGCGGGCGTTTCCACGCGCTTCGTGCACGCGGTGGAGGCAGGCAAGGAGAGCCTCCGGCTCGACAAGTTGCTCGATCTCTTCGAGGCGCTCGGGCTGGCGCTGGTGCTCAGGAGCGGCGCCACCGGGGTGAGCTACGAGGCGCCGAGCGGCGATTCGACGTGAACGTCGACCCCGAGGCGATCAAGCACATCGACGAGGCGGAGGTCCTCAAGGCGGGCAAGCGCGCCGGTCGGCTCGCGCGCACGCGCGGGGGCACGGAGTTTGCCTACGACGCGGGCTACGCCGGGCCAGCGGCGGGCAGGCGGAGACTAGTGCCGGGCCTGCTGGCAGTCCGGGGTTCACCGGGGAGGGATCGCGTCCTCGATCAAGAGGCCGAGCACCGCGCGTCGCGTCCCTTGCCAAGCCAGTCGTGGCCCTCGAGCTTCACCACCGCCGCGCGCAGCCGGTTCACCCGGGTAACGAAGTCGTCCGCCCAGGCCGGCGACAAGAGCAGGCACAATCCAAGCGTCATTGGCCCAGGCTAACGGTCTCTACGCGCTCACCTCGTCGCCCGAGTCCTCGTCGTCCTCGTCCTCGCGGCCCGGGGGCACCGACGCGGTGCCGTCGAGGCGCTGGAGCTTCCGTTGCAGGGTACGCCGGTGGAGGCCGAGGCGGCGCGCCGCGTGGGAGATGTTGCCCTCGGTGCCTTCCAGCGTGCGCATGATGTGCTGGCGCTCCACCTCGTCGAGCTCGGTGGGCGGGGCCGGCTGCGCCAGCGCCTTGCGCAGCGCCGAGATGATGTCTTCCGGCGTGGTGGGCTTGGCGCGCACGTCGACGGCACCGTTCTTCACCGCGTCGACGGCCACCGGGATGCTGCCGTAGCCGGTGAGCACGATGCTGCGGCACCGGGGCGCGCGCAGGTTGAGCATCTTCACCACCATGATGCCGTCGCCGTCCTGGAGGCGAAGGTCGATGATCGCCGCGTCGGGGGCGCGCGACTTGACGGCACCCTCCGCCTGGCTCACGCCCGAGGCGGTGATCACCGCGAAGCCGGCGCGCCTCAGCGTGCGGGCCAGCGCGTCGCGGTGAACCTCGTCGTCCTCGACAACCAACACCGTGTTCATGGCGTGCTCGGGTTGCCGTCGAGCTTACCAAAACGCACTTCGAGGCGTCCGCCTCCGCCCTCGCGACGGTGCAAGATCACGTCGCCACCGCAGCGCCGGGCGAAGGTGCGCGCGGCGAAGAGACCAAGACCTCTTCCGCCTCCACCCGGCCATGCGGTGAAGAACGCCTCGCCCGCCCGCGCCTGCATCTCCTGCGATGGGCCCGGGCCGCTGTCGTCGAGCTCCACCACGACCGCTGCGCCATTTCGCCGCGCTCGCACCACCAGGGGGGCGCCGGCTTTCAGGGCGTTGTCGAGTCCCGTCCAGATCACGCTGCGCCAGTCGTCGGCCGAGCCGCGACAGAACGCCGCATCGACCTCGGTCGGGATCTCCACCTGGATCTGCGCGCGACCCGGGCCGGCCGCCGCCCACTCGTCGATCCACTCCCGCAACGCGAGGCCTAGTCCCTCGGTTTCCGGCGAGATGGTCCGCGCGCTCTGGTCGCGCACCCGGTTGAGGATGCCGCGGCAGCGTTGTATCTGGGCACGCAGGGTGGCGAGGGCCTCGGCGGCGTCGTCGGGGTAACTCTGGGCCTCGGCGGCGAGCATGTCGATCGAGGAGAGCGGCGTGCCGAGCTCGTGGGCGATGCCAGCGGCCTGGATGCCCAGCGCCGCCAGTCGCGCGCTGGAATTGTGCTCGTCGAGCGCGCTCTGCAGCCGGCCCTCCCGGTCGCGAAGCGTGACCTGAACCTCGGTGACGAACCAGGCCACCGCGCCCGAGGCAACGATGAACGTGGTGATCTGACCCGCCATCCGGCCGAGCTGCTCCCCGGGGAGCGGGGAGGGCAGGGGCACGAGCCGGGGCGCAAAAGCGACGAGGAAGGCGTACAGGGCGATGACCGCCGTCGTCACCGCGTAGGCCACCGGGCGACGCAGCACGATGTTCATCGCGCCGACCTGGAGGATGAGCAGCAACAACGACGGGTGGTCGCCCGCGCGGAAGGCCCAGGCCAGGCGACCCAGCACCGCGAGGTTCAGCGCCACGTGGGCCACGGCCATCCACTCCCGCGGCCGCACGCGGCGCAACAGCATGGTCTCGGCCATGTCGACGGCGCCGAGACCCACGAGCCACGCGGCGCCCTCCGCCACCGGAAACTGGCCGGGCGCGGCCACGGTCTGCGCCCCCAGCCCCAGGGCGATGATCAGGATCGTCATCCGGCGCCAGGTGGACAGCCAACGCATCGCGGCGACAGCGTTGTCACTCGGCGGCAACATCGGGCCAGCATGATAGCCGCGGCCCCGCCATGGAACGCCTCCTCTCGCTACGCGATGCCCACCCGTACCTCCGGCTTTTCCGGGGGAAGACCTTCGTCATCAAGGTGTCCGGCGCCATTTTGGCCGACCCGGTCGCCCGCGACGCCCTCGCCGCCGACGTGGCGCTGCTCCACCACGTCGGCATCCGAGTGGCGCTGGTCCACGGCGGAGGCCCACAGCTCGACGCCCTCTGCGCCCGGATGGACGTGCCCCGGGAGGTGGTGGCCGGGCGCCGCGTCACCGACGCGCGCACGCTGGAGATGGCGCGGATGCTCTTCCGCGGGGCGCTCAACTCCGACCTCGTGAGCGCGCTCTCCGCCCACGGTGTCCGCGCCGTCGGTCTCTCCGGCGGCGACGGTCGCAGCCTGCTCGCCACCCGCCGCCCGCCGCGCACGGTGCGCGACCCGTCCACCGGCACCGAGACCCTCGTCGACTACGGCCACGTGGGCGACATCGACACCGTCGATCCCTCGCTCCCCAGCCTGCTCATCGACAACGACATGGTTCCCGTGTACTGCTCGCTCACGATGGACGAGGGCGGCGGCCTGCTCAACACCAACGCCGACACCATCGCCGCGCGACTGGCGATGGCGATGAAGGCCGAGAAGCTCATCCTGTGTACCACCGTCCCCGGCCTGCTCGAAGACGCCACCGACCCACGCCGGCTGGTGTCTTACGGCGACCTGGGCACCGTCGACGAGCTGGTGCGCGGTGGCGCCGTCTCCGGCGGCATGTTGCCCAAGATCTCGGCGGTCACCGACGCGCTGCGCGGTGGCGTGCCGCGGGTACACCTCGTCGACGGCACGCGACCGCAGGCCTTGTTGCTCGAGATCTTCACCAACGAGGGCTGCGGCACGATGCTGGTGGCGCGGCGCGAGGACGGGTAGTTGGTCACGGCGCTCCTCGAGCGGCTGGTGCGCGCGCGCTCGCCCTCGCGGGAGGAAGGCCCGGCGGTGGCGGTGTTCGAGGCGTGGAACGCGGGACGATTCCCGGTGGTGGCGCAGGGTAACAATCGTGCCATCTGTCGCGACAGTGGCATCGACGGTCCGCGGCTGCTGCTGTTGAGCCACTACGACACCGTTCCCGCCACGCCGGAGTGGACGCGCGAACCGTGGTTGCCGGTCGTGGAGGACGGCCGGATGTTCGGCCTCGGCGCCAACGACGCCAAGGGCTGCCTGGCGGCGATGATGGGCGCCTTCGAGACGGCCACCGTCCACCGCGGATCGCTGTGGCTCGTCGCCGCCGCCGAGGAAGAGGTGGGTCGCGAGGGCTTCGAGAAGCTGGCCCCTCTCCTGCCGCGCTTCGATGCTGCCATCGTCGGCGAACCGACCGGCATGGACATCGCCACCGCGCAGAACGGCCTCCTGGTGCTCGACTGCGTGGCGCGCGGGCGAGCCGGTCACGCGGCGCGTCCCCAGCTTGCCGACAACGCGATCTACGCGATGTGTCGCGACATCATGGCCCTCGACGCCCTCGATCTCGACCGGATCCACCCCCTCGCCGGGCGCAGCACCCTCGCGGTCACGATGGCAAGCGCCGGGGAGCGCCACAACGTCATCCCCGGTGAAGCCAAGTTTACCGTGGATATTCGTCCCACGGCGGCGTACACCCCGGCGGAGCTGGTGGCCCTGGTGCGCGAGCGGGTGTCGGCGGAGGTACACGTGCGATCCGACCGTTTCCGGCCGGTGGAGACGCCCCCCGGCGCTGCCATCCTCGCCGCCGCGCAGGCCGCGTGGCCTGCGGCTGCGACCTTCGCCTCGCCCACGCTCTCCGACTGGGCCCACCTGCGCGACCTGCCCGCGATCAAGTGGGGACCAGGCCGATCGGAGGTGTCGCACTCCGCCGACGAGTGGGTGGAACTGGCGATGGTCGAGGCCGCCGTGGGGGCCTACCGCCAGGCCGCCGACACCTTCCTCCGGGGCAAGCCATGAGACTCTGGGACAAGGGACAGGCCCTCGACGCGCAGATCGCCGCCTTCACCGTGGGCGACGACCCCGAGCTCGACCTCGCGTGGGCGCGGCACGACATCGAGGGCAGCCGCGCGCACCTGCGCGTGCTGCAGGCGGCGTCGCTCCTGGCGGCCGAGGAAGCCGACACCCTCGACGCGGGCCTGGCGACGCTCGCCAGCGAGGTTGAACGCGGCACGTTCACCATCCCCCGGGAAGAGGAAGACGTACACACCGCCGTGGAGGCCCGGCTCACCGAGCGCCTCGGCGCCGTGGCCGGGAAACTCCACACCGGGCGCAGCCGCAACGACCAGGTGCTCACCGCCTTGCGACTCTGGCAGCGCGAGCAGGCCGACGCCATCGCCGAGGAGTGGCGCGAGCTCGCCGCGGCGCTGCTCGACTTCGCCGAGGCACACCGCGAGCTGCCGCTCACCGGCTACACCCACCTGCAGCGGGCGATGCCCTCGTCCTACGGCCTCTGGGCCTCGGGCTTTGCCGCCGCCCTGCTCGACGCCCGGCCGCTGCTCCACGCCGCGCGCGCCGTCGTCGATCGCTGCCCCCTCGGCAGCGCCGCCGGCTACGGCACGCCCCTCCCTCTCGACCGCCAGCTCGCCGCTTCCCTGCTCGGCTTCGCGCGCGTGGAGGAGCCCGTGACCGCGAGCCAGCTCACGCGGGGCCTCGCCGAGGTGGCGCTCCTCTCGGCGCTGGCCGCCGCCACCGGGCTCGTGTCGCGACTGGCCTGGGACATCTCCCTGTTCACCACGAGCGAGTTCGCGCTCCTGCGACTGCCCGACGCCTTCACCACCGGCAGCTCGATCATGCCGCAGAAGCGCAACCCCGACGTGGCCGAGCTGCTCCGCGCCAGCTCGGCGGCCGTGCGCGCCGCGCGCGACGAGATCGAGCAGATCGTGCTCTTGCCCTCGGGCTACCACCGCGACGTGCAGCTCACCAAGGCGCCGCTCTTGCGCGGGGTCGGCGCCGGGCGCAACGCGCTGCGCATCGCCGCTCATCTCGTGCGCGGGCTCGTGCCCACGCCGCAGCCGCTGGAGGCGCCACTCTTCGCCGCCGCCGAGGCCTATCGACGCGACAAGCCCTTCCGCGAGGCCTACCGCGACGTGGCGGCGGAGATCCGCGAGGGGCGCTTCGCCGCCGAGCCGGCACCGGCGCCGCCGGTCGACCTCGCCGCGCTGCGCTCGCGCTTGTGACCGCCCGCGAGCGCCTCGCCGTCGCGCTCGCGACCCTGCCGGTGGCACTGGCGACGCTGCCCCTCTGGACCACCACCTCGGCCGCCCGCGACGCCGCCTTCTCGGCGGCGCAGATGGCCTGGGTGCAAGAGGCCCTGCTCGGCCGGGTGCCGCTCTGGGAGGCCCCCCTCGGCGCCCCGCTCGGCGATGGCACCACGCGCGCCGACTGGGTCCTGGTGCAGGCGCTGGCCACGATGCCGTCCCGCGGGCTCGGCGCCGGCGTGGAGCTCGCCTGGGCCCACGCCACCGTGCTCGGCGCGATCGCCAGCGCGGGCGCG
>Ga0194120_10007735_pt1 | contig 14538 bp, 10 predicted proteins | sample TA2MahCa65mmetaG_FD_148642 | JGI IMG/M metagenome (GOLD analysis project Ga0194120, IMG submission 148642) | Freshwater microbial communities from Lake Tanganyika, Tanzania - TA2015019 Mahale Deep Cast 65m | ecosystem: Environmental > Aquatic > Freshwater > Lake | place: Tanzania: Lake... | reverse complement strand
TTCGTGAAACCCACGGTTATACCTACGGCGCCTATTCCTCCCTTAGCCGAAATCCTTTGATTGGACAATTCCGCGCCTTTGCTCAAGTACGCAATGCGGTCACCGACAGCTCCTTGCGTGAATTCTTCTTCGAACTCAACCGTATCCGAGATACCTTGGTTCCTAACGAAGAATTACAGGGTGTGCTCAACTATCTCAACGGAACCTTTTCGATTTCACTGCAGAATCCCCAAACCATTGCAGGATTTTATATTGATCAGGAGCGTTACAAAATGTCGACTTCGTACTACCGGAATTATTTGCAGGAATTAGCAGGCGTAGATGCGGCCAAAGTCCAAGATATGGCTCGCAAAATGATACAACCCCAAAACTGCCTCGTGATCTGCGTGGGCAAAGGTTCAGAAATAGGCCCTAAGCTCAAGGCTTTGGACAGTGACGGCAAAATCGAATGGGTGGATTGGAATGGTGACGCCACCGAAGACCCCACCGCCGTCAAATTACCGGCCAACGTGACTTTGGAATCCGTGTTGAATCAGTACATCCAAGCTACTGGCGGCGCCAAGGCTTGGTCTAAAGTCAAAAGAATGCGTACCGTATTGTCTGCCACCCTGCAAGGCATGAATCTGGATTTAATCGAGATCAAACGAAGGAAACCCTTGGCCTCCTTGACTACGGTCAAATTGAACGGCTCCATGGTGATGTCATCCGATTTGTACAAAGACGGAAAGCTTTCACGCAAGAGTATGCAAGGAGAGCGGCCTGCCGACGCCGAAGAAACCGCTCAGCAAGCCCTCGATGCCCTACCTTGTCCTGAGATTGAGTGGTTGGCTCAATCCAACGGTAAATTGAAATTGGGAGGAGCAGCCATTCTCAACAAAGAGCTCTGCGCAAGACTGGATTGGACGTACCTGAATGGGAATACCGAAAGTCATTTCTACAACCTTGGTACCGGGCTGAAAGTGCAAACGGTGCGCAGGTCCAAAGGCCCTGATGGTAAAGAGGCTTCCAACACAAGTTCTTTTGCAGACTACCGGGATATTGGCAAAGGGCTTTTGATTCCCCATAAAGTCAATATCAGTATGGGCGCTAAGCAAATTGAATTTCAAGTCAAAGAGGGTAGCATCAATCCCAAACTTAAGGACAGCGATTTCGCGGATTGATCTCTGTATCGACCCATTAGAGGGCTTAATACAAGCCCTCCAAGGTTGAGGGTTTCGACCGGGTTCTATTCGAAAATTGAGCGTAGCTCGTTGGCTTCGCTGGGTTTCATTCGACCGCCCAGGACTAGCCTGAGCTGCCGCCTGCGCAAGGCACCTGCAAAGTGAATTTGGTCTTCCTCTGATTCAGGGACCAATTCAGGAACCGAAGTTGGCATACCGCCGTCATCCACCGCCACAAAAGTGAAGTAGGCCTTGTTGCACAAATGTCGGATACCCTTAGGAATGTTCTCGCACCATACTTCCAGGTGAACCTCCATGGAGGTTTGAAAGGCTCGGGTAACCCTGGCGGTTAAACTCACCAAATTCCCAAGCCGAATTGCACGGTTGAAGCTCACATTGTCCACGGATGCGGTAACCACAATACGGTTGGCATGCTTCTGCGCGGCAATTGCCGCACAAATATCCATCCAATGCAAGAGTCGGCCTCCCATCAAATTGTTCAACGTGTTGGTATCGTTGGGCAGAACCAATTCGTTCATCACCGTTAGGGAATGCGATGGATTTTTGGGCATGGTATTCGAAGACATAGCGAAAAGGTTTATTATTGAAGCAGAATTTTGCAACGGTGAAGGGCGCCGTTGATATCCTTAAGTAACAACAGATAAATACCCGGAGTTAAGGCCATGGACGGAATGACGAAGGCATAAGACCTTTCCGATTCTTGTGCAGCTTCGTAAGAAACCTGACCCATCAAGACCCCTGCCGAATTCCATAGCTGGGCAAATCTCAATTGACCAGTACCTCTAAGACTAAATACGGGATTGGAGGCCTGCACAGGGTTTGGGACCACCGACCATTGGGTAGGCAGAGCATTTTCATCAGAGCGGATGGTGGCCGGATAACGAAAAGGCCCCCCCATGACCGGTCGTATCATCCAAGAACCTGCAATGGAGGATTCCTCCCAAATCCCCTGGGTATTATACCAACGATTATATCGGACAAGGGTATCGTTACGATCCAGTCCGATGTTGATAAGTCCAGGTGTTTCTTGCTGCCAACCAATATAGAAAGAATCCTGCACCAACAAAGGGGGATTAATTGCAAAATATTGAAATTGACCAATACTATCCCCGTACCGTGGACGGTAAGGGATAGGCGATCGAAAAATCTCGGTGGCGGCTCTGCCCCCTTCTTGGATTTGCGACCAAACCTTGAGTACAAATAACTCATTGGAGGCGTTGGCCGCAGCTTGGGTAAAATACATCCAAACACCCCTCAGGGTGTCGGGTTTGGATAACCAAAATTTATTTGCACAAGAACCAGCGACTACGTTAATTCCGTAGCCGGTTTCGGCTGTTCCATCATCGTAAGCAAACTCATTCCAAAGTTTGACGCCCTCGTTCAAGGTATCGTTTCGAGGGAGGTTGTCACTAGGGGTCTGCACCACGTATTCAATTCGAAGGGTCAGACTATCCGCGCTGCTTGTCGGAACGGCAAATCGCTGAAAAATCAATCCCGAACTGCTCAAGGTCCCTAGGGCTAAAGAAGGCAAAGGACTGCTGTTGATCAACGGAACGGAAGCGTTTTGGGCAAAGACCCTGTAAGAACGATCATACGTCACAGAATTCCCGTTGTTCACCACCGATACACCGTGGGTTGGGTTCAAGAATCTGGAAGTATCCTCCATAAATTGATTGAGCGGCATGCTCCGATAGGGTCGCAAATATGTTGCATTGGTTTGCACCAAGGCAATATCATCAAAGAGGGTATCCGAGCTTGTTCTACCGGCATCGAGAAACACATAATCCAAATGCCAACAATCCACCAAACCTGTAAGTGACCCGTAATTGACCCATCGCATTCGCATGCCATCGTAGAGGTACTGCGGATCGCTTAGACCAATAACCGCAAATCGAAATGGCTGAACCGATGAACCGTTCGCATGCCAGACCTTATTCCATGACCCGCTGCTAGACTGAAATTCTAAAATCAATGAGTCTGTGGGCTCAGGGCTTTCGGACCAACCAGCCGGTTGATACGCAAAAGTCAAAAACAACGAATCCACAGCGGAATACCCTCCAAGGCGGAGAGGCCTCGAAGTCAAAAAATCTGCTCGACCCGAGGCGGACAAGGAGCTGTTATCGTAAGGCCTACCCGTAGAATCCAACCCATCAAAGGTCACAAAACCTTGTCCAGGAGGACGAATTGCCATATCGTTGTTACGAAAAACATGACGATCAGCCCAAAGGTGAGGGTCAGGAAAATATCCTGAATGGGAGAAGTCATCCACAAAGGGCAAAGCCAAGGTATCTGTGGAACGCTGAGTCCTTGCATGAAGGCTTGCTGCACTTGGAGCATGATGGTCCCGGAGAATGGGGTTAAGCCGAATCGGGTAAATACCCTCTTGGGCCATGACTTTGCCCCAACTTGCCAAAGACAAGAGCCCAACAAGTCCAATGCAGCGAATCAATCGGCCAACCATAAGTCCACAAATTCCAACGCCTTGACCATCCCCTTATTGCCCCCGGGCATAGGACGTTGGCGAACAATGAGCGCCTTGGAGCTGTCGGATACCTCTCCCAAAAAGTTAACAGAACCCAAAGACAAGGCCGATTCAGCAAGGAATATTCGAGCTTCGTCCAAGGTAAGACCGATCAGGGAAGGAACCTCCACCAAAGAATCCATATTACCCAAGCCAATAACCAAATCAATGGCAGTTCCACGAGCAAGCGGGGTGCCGGCAGCCACACTAAGACCATTACGCCTACCCTCAAGCACAACATTATGCGCTATATCTGGCTGGTATAGCAGTTGCCCAACTTTGAAGCCTTTGTTTTGCAAATCAAGCGTGGCTTTACGTAAGGACAAATCAGCCAGTTGGGGAAGCGCCACCATGGGCAAGTCTGCCAAATTGAGGGTCAAATACACCCTGCGGCCTTTCTTGACCAAAAGTCCGGACGAGGGGTCAGTCGCCACCACGGCTGAAGGATCGAAACCTTCGGTAAATTGGGAATCCGTTACCACAGCTTCCAAATCCAATGCCACCAAAAGGGATTCGGCTTCTTCAAATGACTTGCCTAACAAAGAGGGAACCTCAACCGCCTCGCCATGGGAAGTGTACATGTTCAATGCCGCTAGAGTGCCAAGCACCAGCAATAAATTAAGTACTAGGAATTGTATCCAAAATTTGCGAACGGGCGACATCATGAGTTCAAATTTCTTTCAAATCCTAGCGCGATAATGCGCTCAATAAATTGATGTGGGGTGTAACCTGCGAGTGCAGCCTGATGGTAGATGCAAGTGGCCGGCGTCATGCCCGGCAAGGAGTTGATCTCGATGATCACCACACGAATTTCTCCTGCGTTGGAAATTCCCACAAAGGCATCAATCCTGCAGTAGCCTTCCACACCGGCCACCTCGGCCGCTTTACGAAGCGTTTCCTGCACCTTATCCATGATCCGAACTTGCTCGGAAGGCTCCAGCGAGAATCGAGCTGGGGTGATGTTGGTGCCTTGTCCTGCCAGAAACTTTTCTTCGAGGCTAAGGATCCCCTCACCGGCAATGCTTTCGGAAGGTTCGAATACTTCGTAATCCCGATGACCTCCGGGTTTGGATTCAACCAACATGGCGCCGGTGATTTCCAGAAAATACTCGTTTTCCCGTTCTGATATGAACTCCTCGAGCAAGAATGCCTTCGAACGGTTAAACCATTCCGATCCGGGAACCTTCAGCAAGGAAGCAGCTTCCAATGGCCACTGATCGTCTTCACGGAAAGTCAATTGCGCATAGGCTTCCAATTCTTCCCGGCATGTCAAACGATAAACCGCAGTAGAGCATCCATCATCAAGCGGTTTGGCGATCATGGGCCAACGTCCTTCTACTTTGAGGAACGGTTCATCGAATCCCTTACGCCAATCTTCCGTGGTAATTCGGCGCTGTTCGGCCACTTGAAGGCCTGACGCACGAAGCATTTGACCGGTTAAAAACTTGTCGATGGTGAGGGAACTGCTTTTGACCCCCGATCCGTTATAGGGTATACCAAGGGTGTCCAATCGTTCTTGCAAGGCCCCGTCTTCGCCGGGTCGACCATGCAGAGCAATAAACACAAAATCAACTTGATTCGCCAAATCCTCCCACGCTAAAGGCTTCGCAAATTCCAAGGCATTGGGGGCGAAGGTCTCCAGAATTTCCTTGAAATCATTGCGAATTTCCCCAATCACCTTTGGTCTTGAAACCTCATGAATTCCAGCCATAATATCATCAGCATTATCCTTCAAATGAAGATGCATGGGCAATTCATGGAGATCCCATTGCTGGGCATTACCGCTCAGAAACATAGATATGGGATTGTAACCTTCGGTAGAAGAAATTTTTTCGAAAATATTTCGTCCTGACTCCACCGAAATATGTTTTTCAGAGGAGTACCCCCCCATGAGCACCCCGATTCGCTTGCGATTTCCTTGGCCATGCATGGTATGTTGAAGGGATAGGCGAAGCTGCTCGGCGAGTTTACCGCAGCGTATGGAGGATGGGTTGGCTTTGGTCCTTGCGTGGAGGGAAGCGCTAATGATATAAGCGAGAAAAGCGGAAGGTCTTAGTCCAATTTCTGCAGCCTGCTGAAAAAAGAATGATGAAGGCATCATCCCCGATGTGGTGTTAGGATCATTCAAATAGATCCGCCCGGCGGTGGTCACAAAACCGTCAATGCGCGCATAGACCGAGAAATCAAAGTCTTTGAACAATCGCTCACAAGCCCTACGGATTAGGTGAATTTGTTCATCCGGCAAATCAATCGGAGTTTTTTTGCGTGCAAGACCGGGAAGATATTTGGAACGATAATCGTAAAATTCTTGGGAAGAAGTAATTTCTGTAGGCGGCAAGGCAGAAACCGTTGCATCTGATTTTTCCAAAACAATGCAAGAGAATTCTTTACCAACAATGATTTCTTCAACTAAAACATCGGTTTCTGAATCCAAGGATTCCATCTCGCAAACATCGCCTGTGAATTCATGGAGAAACCAATGTTCCCAAGCTGCGGGTGAGAACCACACTACCCCGGAGGTTCTATCTCTCAATGGAAATCCGATACCTGTACGAAAATCGGCCAAACGATCCAAGGCCGTTTCCCCAGCCTTCTGATATTCCGCCTTGCGGATCTTGGCCGTGAAAAAGGCTTTGTCGATAGCTTCTTCGAGGGCAAGCGCATCCACGTTTCGCAACAAGGTCAGACCAATACTGCTCCCTTGGTTGGCAGCCTTGATCACGCAACCGTTTGGAAATTGAGTCATGATCTTTCCAACCCACTGTTCCCTCGCAAAAGCATTCTCCCCCACCCAACCTGTCCTTGGTATGGCCAAGAATTTTGGAACATCCCAACCTGAAACCTGCATATCGTGACGCTGTGCGACTTTGTTCATTGCCCATGCAGCTGCTCGAGGGCCGCAGCCCGTATAGGGTATCTCCCAAAAGTCCAAAATCGATTGCACCCGACCGTCTTCTCCATTCCTTCCATGCAATGCCATAAAAACCAAATCAATTCGCCAGGATAAATCCTCCCACGCTATAGGTTTCCCAATGGCCTTTCTCCATTCCTCTGCATGAAGGTGAGCGTCTTCGTGCTGTTCGGCATAGGGCATCCAGGCCCTGGAAGACACCTCCTTGGATGATTCAGCAAGCGAAACCTTGTCTTCGTGGTGGAATGGAAGGCTGGAAGGATAAAAGTCTCGAATACTTCCTTTGTACAAAAAGGGCCAATCCAATTCCACCAAATTTCCAAAAGAATCCACAAAAAGCGGTACGGCTTCAAAAATGCTTTTGTTTAACAAATCATAAACCGTACGCCCTCCTGCAAAAGAAACTTCCCTTTCGCGGGAATTTCCACCGAATAGAATCCCAACTTTAATTTTCGGAGGCCGTGACGAATCTTGATTCAAGGGGATGCGATGATTTCAGAGTAGGGACTTATGAAAATCAGTGTTATGATCCGTGGAGGTATTCCTTTCGTTCAAGCAAAGTGGCCTTGGATTCCACGTGATCGGGATCAGGTACACAGCAATCGACAGGGCATACCGCTGCACATTGGGGCTCTTCATGAAAGCCCTTGCATTCGGTGCATTTGTCGGGTACGATAAAATAGACATCATCGCTCACCGGGATCATGGGATCTTGGGCATGCACCAAGGACCCGTCTGCTCGCTGGACCAGGTCACGAAGTTGGGTGCCCTCGGCATATTTCCACGAGATACCGCCCTCGTATATGGCGTTGTTGGGACATTCCGGTTCGCAAGCACCGCAATTGATGCATTGGTCGGTAATCATGATGGCCATTCAATCCTATTTTACGGGGTAAATTTACAACAAAGACCCTCCTATGTCGTCAAACCCCAGCGCCGCGAGCCTCGTCCAGCTGTTGCATCGTTGGGGTCAATGGATGGGTTCAACCCTTGATGGCGATGATTGGTCGGAATGGTCCTCGTCTGTGGCCGTCCAAAACCCCTGGTTCGAGCCCGAAATGCTGAAGCAAGCCTTGAAGGCATGGTCCATGGCTTTGGAGCCCCGTTCCTTGGAACGGTGGCTTGCCCATGACGAGGATACCCCTTTTCTCCAAAGGCCGCCTCGCAGTGTAGGTCTCATCCTTCCAGGCAATATCCCTTTGGCGGGTTTGCATGATGTCCTCTGCACGTTGATCGCGGGACATACGGCCCTTGTCAAACCATCCTCGGATGATGCAGGACTTGTATCCTGGGCCATACACGGTTTGCTGGCCTTACAACCTGAATGGAGCAATCGCTTCGCTATCGTGGATAAACTCAATCGCGTGGATGCCATAATCGCCACGGGTTCAGCTTCTACCCTACCTTATTTTGAGCAGTATTTTGGGCAAATTCCACACCTGTTCAGGTCCCATCGAAATTCCATTGCCATCCTTGATGGCAAGGAAAAAACAGAAGATTGGATCGGTCTGAGCCAGGATATTTTTCTCTATTACGGCAAAGGTTGCCGAAACGTATCCAAACTATTGGTCCCGGAGGACATGTCACCGCAACATATTTTGGATGGGCTGCAACATTACCCTTGGGAGGGCAACAACCATCGTTATCGAAATAATTTAGACTATCAGCTAGCCTTGCATATGCTGAATCGAAAGCCATTCACCCACAATAGCTCGGTGATCTTAGTGGAAAGCCCAACCATCTCGTCTCCCCTTGCCGTGTTGCACTTTGAATATTATCAGTCGGAACAAGATTTGGCCCGCCAAGTCTTGGGGGCGATACCCGTAACGCAATGCTGGTCAGGCAATCAACTCGTTGCTCGATGGGGACAACGACCCTCCTTCACGAATCAATTTGAGGAGGAGCAATGGAATACCTGGTGTACCCATGCAGTCGAATTTGGTCAATGCCAATTCCCTGAAATAGACCGGTATGCTGATGCTGTGGATACGCTGTCTTTTCTACGAAGCATTCAGTAGAATTTTACACAAAACGTGGAGGGTACGATCGATTTCTTCTTCGGTGTTTTGGGAACCCAACGAAAATCGCACCGCCGTACGATCGTTAGGCATTCCAATTCCATTAAGCACATGGGATCTCGATTCCGCCCCTGAGCTGCATGCGCTTCCACCTGATGCACAAATTCCTTCGATATCTAAATGAAAGAGCAACATTTCTCCTTTGGGATGGGGCGGAAACGACACGTTTAACACCTGGTACATGGATGGTCCGTTGATATTACCGTTGAAGGTTACCCCTGGGATGGCCTCCAGGATTCCCTCCTTGAGCCTATTCTTCAATCGAGCAATGCGTTCACGGCGCTGTTCCATGCTCGATACCGACAATTCTAAGGCCAAACTCATCCCCGCTATTCCCGGTAAATTTTCGGTACCACCACGCATATTTCTTTCTTGGGATCCGCCTGTCAGCATAGCACCTAACGATAAGCCACCGCGGATATAAATAAATCCTACCCCTTTGGGGCCGTAAAATTTATGAGCAGATCCGCTGGCCATATCTAAACCCATATCCGTAAAATTTAACGGGTAATGACCAACCGTTTGGACCATATCGGAATGAAAAAGTACGTTATGGGCTTTGCACAAGGTAGCGACCTTTTCGATCTCTAACATATTACCAATTTCATTGTTACCGTGCATCAGGGTGACGAGGGTTGGAATATTCAAATCCCTTGATTCCTGCAGCCATAGCTGGAGTTGGTTCAAATCCAAGATGCCCTGGGCATCGTTGGGCAACCAACAGATTTCGGTGCCATGGACTTTACGAAGCTGTTCAAGGACATGGGTAATGGCATGATGCTCCAGCGAAGAAGAAATGATGCGACGAATGCCTAAATTTTCGACAGCACAACGGCAAGCCATGTTATCCGATTCGGTTCCGCCGGAGGTAAAGAAAATCTCCGATGGTGAGCAGCCAAGCGCCTGGGCCATGCTTTTGCGGGCCTTTTCGATGATGATGCGTGATTCTCGACCCAGAAAATGTATGGAGGAAGCATTTCCGTAACATCGAATCAGGAGCTCGGACATGGCCGAAGCTACTTCCGGATGTATCGGGGTGGTCGCCGAATTATCCAAATAGATGCGGGGAAGATCGTTGGTCATGAACCTAGGATTTGACGAGCTTTGGAGGCAAGTTCAGTGGCAGCATGTGCGTAACTAGACTCGGAGTAAATGCGCAAAATGGGTTCTGTATTGGATTTACGCACATGCACCCAGCCCTCTTCCAAATCAAGTTTGAGTCCGTCGGACCAGTTCTTTACCGCATTCGGAAAGGCATCGGCCAAACGTTGCAAGAGCAATTCAGGGTTTGCTTGAGGATCGAAGGTTACCTTTTCTTTGGCCATGGCATAGGTCGGGTAAGTGGATCTCAATTGGCTCATGGTCTGACCTTGTTCCACATAATGCGAGAGAAACAAGGCGATCCCCACCAAAGCGTCCCTCCCGTAATGCAGATCCGGTAGAATAATGCCTCCATTCCCTTCCCCGCCAATCACGGCTCCTGATGCGCGCATCGCCTTAACCACATGCACTTCGCCAACAGGTGAGGCATGGTAAGGCTGTTCGTACCGAGCACATACGTCTCGAAGGGCCCTGGATGAACTTAAATTCGAAACAGCAGGCCCAGGTTTTTGTCCCATGACATAGTCCGCCACCGCAACAAGGGTATATTCTTCCCCAAACAATTCGCCGTTCTCCATAACGAAGGCGAGCCGATCCACGTCGGGATCCACCACAATGCCCATATGAGCTTGACGAGACAGCACCTCCGTGCAAATTTCATCCAAATGCTCACGCAGTGGCTCAGGGTTATGTGCAAAACGACCGTTGGGCTCGTCATTCAATACTTCAATTCGATGTACCCCTAATTGGGTCAAAAGGGCGGGAACCGCCACAGCCCCCGACGAATTGATCCCATCCACCACCACATGCAATCCGGCGGCGGCAATGGCTTGTCGATTCACCAAGGGTAATGCCAAAATGTCTTGAATGTGAGCCTCCAAAGCGGAATCATCTTGATGGTATTGCCCCAAATCGTGCACGGTGGCGAAGGGTAAGGGTTCACCTTTATAGACCATTTGGAGAAGAGCAGCACCCTGTTCGGAATCAATGAAGCAACCTTGATGATCCAATAATTTCAAGGCATTCCATTCCCCTGGGTTATGGGAGGCTGTCAAAACGATGCCTCCCGCAGCACCCACTCGAGGCACCTGCATCTCGAGGGTTGGTGTAGTGGTCAATCCTAAATCAATCACATCCAAACCGCAAGCCATCAAGGTACCGCATACCAAGCGACTCACCATATCACCCGAAATGCGGGCGTCTCGACCGACTACCACGGTGCGACCATGATTTTGTTCCAGCAACAAGGCTGCATAGGCATTGACGAAGGATACGATATCGTGAGGGGTCAAATTGCTGCCGGGTTGACCGCCTATGGTGCCGCGAATTCCAGAAACAGATGCTATTAAAGTCATATTTTGTGCTTAATCAAATGTCTTGGGTGTCGGTCTCCTGGATTAGGATTATTGAATAAATTTCAATCACCAAAGGTAGGTTTTGCCTGTGTAACCAATCCAAAGGCCTTTGAAGGAACAATATGCAGGGCCTATGAGTTGAATTTGCTGCATAGAACCGGTCGTATCAACATGGGCACTTACGGTCATCTGGCCTCCACGGAATTGTAAATTTATTTCTGCAAAGGAGCCCTTGAACTCTGTAGTATTTTGTTGCACATGCAATATTGCGCAGGCTACTGCACCCGTTCCACAACTCAGTGTTTCTGCTTCAACCCCACGCTCGAAAGTCCTAATTTTCAGATGATTGAGGTCAATCACTTCCATGAAATTGACATTAGTGCCCCCGGGTAAGAAAAGGGAATGCTCCCGAAGGGCTCTACCCTCACGTTCCACAGGATAATTCACCAAATCCCGAACCGGCAACACCAAATGCGGTGAACCCGTGTTGATAAAGGTCCCTAATTCCAAGACCTTCATATCCTGCGGTGCTTGCATGCCCAAGACAATCAAACCTTCCTCAGTCTGATTCACCTTATGCAGACCATCGCTGGCGGTAAAGGCTCCGCTATTGCCCTCAAAATACCCTTTGCGAAAGGCATGAGCAGCGGCACACCGTGAACCGTTGCCACATAAAGAGCCCTCTTTGCCATCTGCATTCAAGTAATGAAGGTGAAAGGTCGCCTTGGAATCCAAGCCTGGATTAGCGGTGACAGACGATTGTGGGGGCAATAAAACCAAGATTCCATCCGCCCCTATTCCAAATCTTCGGTCGCAGCATAAGCGCATGGCCGTTTCGTTATGCCAAAACTTTGAATCAACGGCCTGACTCGCCCAAGTCGAAGATGGTGAGAGCAAATCCACCAACACAAAATCATTGCCGCAAGCTTGGTATTTATAGAATTCAAATTGCATATCGTTTCAGCCGTGATGTTTCCACTGTGGCAAACATACTAACGGAGCCAAGGGAACGTTCAATTAGCGAATTCCAGTTTTTGGCACGATTTTTGAACATTAATTGGGGATTTCGGTTAACCCATAAACACATACTATGTCAAAATTTCGCCAACATGGAGCTACGGTGCTCATCGCATTTTTGGGAAGCTTGCTAGGGGCTTGGATCGTATACGGCCTCCAAAAAAGACCTGCCTTGCATCCTGCCAATTGGGGCTCTGCGCCTGTCACTTTGACGGCCTTCCCTGAGCATATTGTGGAACATCCCAATTTCGTAACCACCGCAGCCATGGTGACTCCCTGTGTCGTGCATATCAAAACCAAAGGCAGTGCTCAAGGATCTTTCAAAGGCGAAATTCCCCCGGGTATGGACATGTTTCGGGACTTTTTCAACGGTCCGGACATGATGCCGAGAGGTCCTCAAATGGGCTCCGGTTCCGGAGTAATTCTCTCCGCGGATGGGTACATTGTAACCAACAATCATGTCATTAAAGAAGCAGATGAAATCGAAGTCATCCTTAATGATAAACGGAGTTTCAACGGCAAGGTGGTAGGTCAGGACCCAAGTTCTGACCTTGCTGTCGTCAAAATCGAAGCCAACGATTTGCCCTTTGTCAAAATCGGGAATTCCGATAAACTCCAGATCGGGGAATGGGTTTTGGCTGTTGGCAACCCGTTTAATTTGAATTCCACCGTCACCGCAGGGATCGTTTCGGCCAAAGCCCGTAACATTAACATTTTGGGTGGAGGCACCAGCCTGGAAGCATTCATCCAAACGGATGCAGCGGTCAATCCCGGGAACAGCGGTGGTGCTTTGGTCAATGTCCAAGGGGAATTGGTCGGGATCAATACGGCCATCGCATCGAGCACCGGAGCTTACCAAGGGTATGCCTTTGCGATTCCTGCCAATTTGGTGACCAAAGTGGTGGAAGACCTCAAGGTTCACGGAACGGTGCAGCGTGGTTTCTTGGGTATCCAAATCAGGGATGTGGATGCGGCCTTGGTCGAAAGCGAGGATCTCGAGGTCATTAGTGGGGCGTATGTAGCCGATTTCATGCCGAATTCGGCTGCCGAAGAAGCGGGTATCCAAAAAGGCGACGTGATCACCAAAGTGGAAGGGCAAAGCATCAAATCCACTCCTGAACTCATGGAAATCGTAGGCCGCAAAAGGCCCGGTGAAAAAGTGTCTTTGGAAATCAACCGCAAAGGGAAATCACAAACCTTTGAAGTCAAATTACGCAATGCAGACGGTAAAGCGGAATTGGTCAAAGCCGCTCCCAAAGAGGAAGATAGCGACTGGCTAGGGGCCAAACTGGAGCGTGCATCTCGCAAAGAACTCGAGAGCCTCAAACTGGAATCAGGAATCAAAATCAGCAAACTTGGTAGCGGTAAATTGAAAGAAAGCGGTATCCGAGAGGGTTTCATTATCACCAAGGTGGACAAAACCGAGGTCAACAGCCCCAAAGCCTTGCGAGAACTGGTACGCGGCAAAAAAGGCGGTCTGCTCATCGAGGGCCTGTACCCCAACGGCACCAAAGGCTTTTACGGGATAGAAATTCCTTGATAAGAATTACAGCGTCCGCAGGAAGGCCAGCAAAGCCTGTTTTTCCTCTGGATTAAGGTGGATTTGCCCTGCCTCACCCGCTCCCTCGGTATAGTGTTGCAACACAGTTTCTAAGGTTGCTGCAGATCCGTTGTGAAAATAAGGAGCGGTCTTGGAAAGAAGCACCAGCGGCGGTGTTCGAAATCGCCCTCGGTCCTCTTCCAACAAACTAATGGCAGCCCTACCAGGATCCGACGAGTCCACACCCAAATTATAGAAACGTCCATCGGTCAACGATGGACCGTGATGACAACGAATGCAACCCGCTTTGCCTTTGAACAAAGCCAAACCTTGTTCGGTATTCCGATGAGGGGACGTGTGCGCTCTTGTTGACGAATGTTCAGTGGTTGGATCCCCTTTTTTCATAGGGTGTCCAATCTCTTTCACATATTCCCGTATCGCCAAAAGGTAGCCTGCCGCCAATGATTGACCCGAATACAATCGATTTAAAATAACTTTGTAACGGGTAAAGTGCTGCAATTTCCTATCCAAGTCAACAGGGTTCATATCCTGGTCACGATGCGCGGTCAAGGCGGCCAAAACTCCTTGACTACCGTAACGTAACGGGGTCACTCCCCCATCCCACATCAACGGTATATCCTGGGGGAGTCCGATCAACGTAGGCGTATTTCGTACAGTCTGCCTGCCCCAAACCCCTTTGGAAAAGGGTACGTTGTCTGCAAAGGCATGTTCGGCCTTGTGGCATGATGCGCATGAAACACGACCATCGCTGGAAAATCGGGGGTCCTCAAAGAGGGCTTGTCCAATTGCTGCAGCCGAAGTTGTTAAGCCTGT
>Ga0194120_10007732_pt1 | contig 14543 bp, 13 predicted proteins | sample TA2MahCa65mmetaG_FD_148642 | JGI IMG/M metagenome (GOLD analysis project Ga0194120, IMG submission 148642) | Freshwater microbial communities from Lake Tanganyika, Tanzania - TA2015019 Mahale Deep Cast 65m | ecosystem: Environmental > Aquatic > Freshwater > Lake | place: Tanzania: Lake... | reverse complement strand
CCCGACATGCCGGTGAGGCGTTTCACGAGGTATCGGAGGGCAAAGGGCAATAAAATCCGACCGAGAATGCCGAGCAGCCACAGCACTAAAATGAATATCAGCAGAAATTTCGGTAAAAATGTCACGGCTCAAAAATAACCAAATATCAGGTGGTGACGGATGCAGGGAGGATCAGGTGGAAAGTGCTGCCATGACCGGGCGCGGATTCCAATTCAATTCGTCCACCATGAAGCGTGGCGATGCGTGCCGATAGCGGTAGTCCTAGTCCGTGTCCGGGTATTTTTTCCTGATCTCCATTTTTTGTGTCTTTCATTCTTGATTGTTCGCCACGCTGGAAGGGCTCAAAGATTATTTGGTGTTCTTCTTTGGGGATTCCGGGCCCGTTGTCCTTTATCGTTATGTGGAAATCGTGTGCTGAGCGGGTCAGTATCACCTCTACCGGACGCGATTGACCATATTTGAGGGCGTTTTCGATGAGGTTGCGCAGGGCAATTACCAGCAGAGGCTCGTCGCCCATTGTGCTCAGCGCCTCTTCGTTTTCCAGTTTTTCGTCGATCTGCCAGCTCAAATTTTGGATTTCGGGATGGTTTTGGAGTGGTTCAAGTGCTTTGAAGAGGGTGTCTGTCAGGTTGATTGGCTCCCGGGGTCGGCGGCCTTCTCGCATACGCGTTTCCATATCGGCCAACATGAGCAGGTGATTGGTTGTGGTGGTTAGTTCCTGCACCTGCGATTTGAATCGAACGATTTCGCGGCGAAGCGTTTCAGCATCGGTTTCTTTCATCATCAGGACGTCCAAACCCATGTGCATGGCGGCCAGAGGGTTTCTTAATTCGTGGGACGCGTTGGATATGAGGTTTTTTTGTGCCCGGAACGCTGCCTCTATGCGCGTCAGCAGTTCGTTGAATGAGGTAACCAGTTCCTCGAGTTCATCGCGGCTACCGGTGGGGGTCAAACGAGCTGTGGGTTCTGCGCTGCTGATTCCCCGGGCTGATCGGATGATGTTGCGGATGGGTTTCAGGGCTCTGCCGGAATACCAATAGGCCAGACCCCATAATAGGGGAAGACTAAACAGTAAAACCCAAAGCAGCGTATGGCGTAGGGCCTGAAGTCGGGCCAGACCCTCTACGTCGCGCGCAACACTAAAGGCCACCAGTCCGTTGTATTCGTCGACCAGATGTATACCAGCCATCTCGCGACCATCGGGCAGGATGAAGTGAGTTTTTGCATGGCTACGTACCGCTTCCAGATCTTCTTTTGTAGGTCTCCATAGGGCGGTATCGCCCGGGTAAATGAGTTCATTTTCAAAAGTGAACAGATAGAGTTCCGCGTTGGGGAGCACGTCGGCGCGGTACTCCTGAAATGGATTTGTTCCAGTGTTCGCTCCCTCAAATTCGAAATGAATGATTGTGCGGTTTCGGGCGTTGTTGACCAGCAGTTGGCCGAATTGCTTTCGGCGTCCGGTTGCTTCAAATAAGTATACCGTGGTGAATGACAAGGCGAGCAGACCGGCTGTGAGTGTCACCATTCGTAAGGTTAGCCTGCTTCGGATACGCATTTTGGGGATTAGTGGTCGAATCGGTAGCCCATCCCGATTTGGGTATGTATGAGGCGTGGACTAAAATCCCTGTCGATCTTCTTTCTTAAGAAGTTCACATATACATCCACGACATTGGTTTTGGTATCGAAGTGGATGTCCCACACCGCGGCGGCTATTTGTTGCCTGCTGATGACCTTCCCCCGATTGCGCATCAGGTATTCCAGTAGGTTGAATTCTTTGGCCGTCAAGGCAATTTCGGTCTTGTCGCGGTAGGCCACCTTTCGGTTTAGGTCGAGTGTCAGATTGGCTAGTTTCAGTTCTTCGGAGGGTAATTCGATGGGTTCGGTACGACGAATCAGTGCGCGGAGGCGGGCGGCAAGTTCGCGTAAATCCGGGGGTTTAACCATGTAATCGTCGGCCCCTGCTGCAAACCCTTCAATTTTCTGATCCACGCTCCCCAGGGCGGTCAACATTAGGATGGGCATGGCCGGTTTCGATTTTCTCAGCACCCGACAAACTTCCATGCCGCTCATTTCAGGTAGGTTAAGGTCGAGCACAAGGAGCGGGTATTGTCCGGTTTCGGCCATACTCAGAGCCCGAGTACCAGTTTTCGCCAGTGAAACCCGATAGCCCATCAGTTCCAGACCTTCCTTCAAGCTGGATGCCAGGTTGGCGTCATCTTCCGCCACCAACACTTTTGTTTTGGGAGTTTGCATAAGACTCTGCTAATATACACCTATTTACAAGTTAACCGCAGGTTCTTTCGGCATGTGTTTGACGCTAGCCGGACAGGAGGATGACGCAGGCCGGACAGGAAAATGACGCAGGTCGGACAGAGGCGGATCAATGTTGGATTGTGTGGTGACGCAAGCCGGACAGGAAAATGACGCAGGCAGGACAGAGGCGGATCAATGTTGGATCGTGTGATGATGCTATTAGCCCTATAGGGGGGACGGACAGCTACTGGTCCTCTAGCGACTCAGGTACATGGATTTGCGCTTGTAGAGATCGCGGAAATAGGGATCTCGCAGGTCTTTGATGAAGCGGATCGCTTCGCCGGTGGATTTCATCTCTGGCCCGAGTTCTTTGTTCACACCAGGGAATTTATTGAAGCTGAAAACAGGCTCTTTGATGGCCCAGCCCGATAATTTTAGTTCGAAGGGGTGGTCGGCGAGCGTGGAAGATCCTAGCATGATGTGGGTGGCAATGTTCACAAAGGGCACGTCGTAGGCCTTGGCTAGAAAGGGAAGGGTGCGTGAGGCGCGGGGATTGGCCTCAATCACATAAACCACATCATTTTTGACAGCGAACTGGACGTTCAGCAAGCCCCTTATGTTCAGTGCAAAGGCAATTTTCCGGGTATATTCTTCGATTTGGGTGACCACCAGCGGTGAAAGTCCGAATGGAGGCAGGACAGCGTTAGAATCGCCTGAGTGGATGCCGGCCGGTTCGATGTGTTCCATAATTCCGCAGAGGGCGATGTCTGTACCGTCACAAATACAATCTGCTTCGGCCTCCATGGCACGGTCGAGGAAATGGTCGATCAGAATGCGGTTGCCCGGAATTTTCCGGAGCAGGTCCACCACCGCCGTTTCGAGTTCCTCTTCGTTGATGACAATGCTCATGCCCTGACCGCCCAATACATAACTGGGGCGAACGAGGACGGGATAGCCGACGTTACGGGCGATTTCGAGCGCTTCCTCGGCGGTTTCGGCCACACCATAGCGGGGATATGGGATTTCGAGCTCGTGAAGCAGGTCGCTGAATCGACCTCTGTCCTCGGCCAGGTCCATATTTGGAAAGCCGGTACCGATAATTCGAATACCATGTTCATGCAGGCGCTCCGCCAACTTCAGTGCTGTTTGTCCACCCAGCTGCACAATAACCCCTACTGGTTGTTCATGTTCAATGATGTCGAGCAGGTGCTCCCAGAAAACAGGTTCGAAGTAGAGCTTGTCGGCCATATTGAAATCGGTGCTCACCGTTTCCGGATTGCAGTTCACCATTATCGCCTCATAACCGGCCTCGCGTGCCCCGAGTAGACCGTGCACACATGAGTAATCGAATTCTATGCCCTGGCCGATGCGGTTTGGACCCGAACCAAGCACGATGACTTTCGGGTGATCCGTTCGAATCGATTCATTTTCCTGTTCGTATGTGCTGTAGAAATAGGGTGTACGGGCTTCAAATTCGGCGGCGCAGGTGTCAACCATTTTCCAAACCCGACGCAGTCCTAATGCCAGACGTTTGGTGCGCACCTGATCTTCCGTAACCGGATCTCCCAATTGCCTGGCAATTTGCAGGTCGGAAAACCCATTGCGCTTGAGTTCTTCCCATAATTCATAGGGAATGGTATCCAAAGTATATGACCTGATGGCCTTGGCCAGGTCCACTAAATGCTGAATCTCTCGGAGGAACCAGGGGTCGATAGCTGTGGCTTTTTCGACTGATTTGAGGGGTACGCCAAGTGCCAGGGCGTCGTAGATGTGAAACACACGGTTCCAGCTTGGATTTTCCAGACTGTGCATGATTGGGTCGGGCTTGCGTTCTTCCCTTCCGTCGGCACCTACCCCGGCGCGACCAATTTCAAGGCTCTGACAGGCTTTTTGGAGGGCCTCATTGAAGCTTCGCCCGATGCCCATGACCTCTCCCACCGATTTCATTTGAAATCCTAGTCGCATATCAGAACCAGGAAATTTATCGAAGTTCCACTTGGGGATTTTCACGATGACATAATCGAGCGTGGGTTCAAAAAACGCGGAGCTGCTCATGGTGATCTGATTGGGCAGCTCGTCGAGGCGGTAGCCGATGGCCAGTTTGGCCGCTATTTTGGCAATGGGGTATCCGGTAGCTTTAGAGGCGAGGGCCGAAGAACGCGAAACACGGGGGTTAATTTCTATGGCGATGAGTTCCTCGGTTTCGGGGTTCATAGCGAACTGCACATTGCAACCACCCGAGAAATTACCAATGGCCCGCATCATCCGGATGGACTGGTTGCGCATGTCCTGGAAGGCGGTATCGCTGAGGGTCATGGCCGGTGCCACGGTTATGCTGTCGCCCGTATGAATGCCCATTGGGTCGAAATTCTCGATCGTGCAGATGATGCAGACGTTGTCGGCCGCATCGCGCAGCAGTTCGAGTTCGAATTCTTTCCATCCCAGAACAGCTTTATCGATCAGCACCTCGTGGGTGGGCGATGCATCAAGGCCGCGGATCAGGGCTGCCTCGAAGTCATCTTTTTTCCTAATGACGGCCCCGCCGGTGCCTCCAAGGGTATAGGAGGGGCGGATTACAAGCGGGAAGCCGAGTTCCTCTGCGGCTTCCTTTCCTTCCAGAAAGGAATTGGCGATGCGGGAGGGGGCAACGGCAACTCCGATTTCGAGCATTTTTTTGCGAAACTCCTCTCGGTTTTCGGTGGTTTCGATGGCGGTGATGTCGACACCAATCATTCGCACACCGTATTGGTCCCAAATACCCAATTCATCCGCCTCCTTACACAAATTTAGTGCTGTTTGTCCACCCATGGTGGGCAGCACGGCGTCGATTGGACGAATGTTGAGGATGTGTTCGATCGACTCAATGGTGAGCGGCAACAGGTAGATGTGGTCGGCCGTAACCCCGTCGGTCATGATTGTGGCCGGGTTTGAGTTGATGAGCGACACTTCAATCCCCTCTTCCCGGAGTGAACGGGCAGCCTGTGAACCTGAATAGTCGAATTCGCACGCCTGTCCGATGATGATGGGTCCGCTGCCGATGATTAGTACGGAGCGGATGCTGGTATCTTTAGGCATAGCTTGTGTCGGCACAAGGCGTTTAAAGAGCCTTTGGTGCCGCGAATTTACAAAACGAAGCGGTTAAATCGTTATGTCCCGGACCCTAAAACGAGGTCAAGGGGTCGCGTGGTGCTTGTAGAACAACCCAGCCTGTTTCCCCTTTAATCCTGCTCAGGAGCCAGACCCCACTTTTCGGGGGATCGCCAGAGGGAGGAGAGGATTAACTCGCGCATAAAAATATACTCCTTTGGGAGCTTATCATACATTTTGCTGAAGAGTTCATCGTGGTTCACGACCTCGTTCTTCCAGGTTTCCCGGTCCACATGCATGATGGCTTCAAATTGTTCGCGGCTAAAATCAAGGCCGTCCCAGTTGATATCGTCATAGGTGGGCATCCAGCCGACGGGACTTTCCACAGCGCCGGTAAGGCCCCGAACTCGTCCGATGATCCACTCCAGAACCCGCATGTTGTCGCCATAACCGGGCCATAAAAATTGCCCGGAAGGATCCTTGCGAAACCAATTGGTGATGAAAATGCGGGGTGGATTGCGGAGCTTGCGGCCAAACTGCAGCCAATGGTTGAAATAATCAGCCATATGATAACCACAGAAGGGCAGCATGGCAAATGGATCGCGACGCACTTTGCCTACCTCACCGAATGCGGCGGCAGTCATCTCGGAGCCGATGGTCGACGCGGCATAAACGCCGAAATTCCAATTGGCGGATTGATAAACAAGGGGCACGGTGGTGGAGCGGCGGCCCCCGAAAATAAATGCGCTGATGGGCACACCCTGTGGATCTTCCCAGGCTGGGTCGAGGCTGGGGCACTGCGCGGCCGGAGCCGTGAATCGGGCGTTGGGGTGTGCTACGGGTTGACCGGCAGAAGGGTCGTGAACCTGTCCCTTCCAGTTAATGGTGCCGGGCGGACAATCATGATCCATGCCTTCCCACCACACATCGCCGTTGGGTGTGACCCCTACGTTGGTGAAGATGCTGTTGGCGCGAATGGTGGCCATGGCATTGGGGTTCGTTTTATAATTGGTGCCTGGAGCCACACCGAAATAACCCGCTTCCGGGTTGATGGCGTAGAGGCGACCATCTTTGCCTACCTTAATCCATGCGATGTCGTCGCCCACGGTGGTGATCTCCCATCCTTTCATTGCGGCAGGCGGGATGAGCATAGCAAAGTTGGTTTTGCCGCACGCACTTGGAAATGCTGCTGCCACATAGGTTTTGTCGCCCGTCGGACTTTTAGCGCCCAGTATGAGCATGTGTTCGGCCAACCAATCTTCGTCGCGCGCCATAACCCCTGCTATTCGCAGGGCAAAGCACTTTTTACCGAGCAGCGCATTACCGCCATAACCCGAGCCATAGCTCACGATGCTTCGCTCCTCCGGGTAGTGAACAATATATTTAACAGCCGGGTTGCAGGGCCAGGACACGTCTGCCTGTCCATCCGCCAGCGGAGCGCCCACCGTATGGAATGCCTTCACGAAAGGCTTATTGTTGCCGAGCTGGTCGAGGGCGGCACGGCCCATACGTGTCATAATCCGCATGTTGGTGACAACATACTCGGAGTCAGATATTTCCACCCCGATTTGTGAGATGTCGGAACCCATTGGCCCCATACAAAACGGAATCACAAACAAAGTGCGGCCCTTCATACAGCCCTGGAGGAGCGGGCGAAGGGTTTCCTTCATGGCGGTGGGGTCCATCCAATTGTTGGTTGGCCCGGCGTCTTCTTTGCGTTTGGAGCAGATGTAGGTGCGGTCTTCGACGCGCGCCACATCGCTTGGGTCAGAAAAGCAGGCGTAGCTGTTGGGCCGCTTCTCAGCATGGAGGGGAATGAACGTGCCGGCAGCCACCAAACGGCGGCACATGAGGTTGTATTCCTCCTCAGAACCATCACACCAATAAACCTCATTGGGTTGAGCCAGTGCCACCATTTCAGATACCCATTTTTTTAGAGCAGAGTGTTGAACCTGTGCGGAGTAATCGGCCGGAAGCGTCCGCTGGGGATTGGAGGGGCTGGTGGAGTTCGACATAAATAATAAGAACATCTAAGTGGCGGAAACGATTTTTTCGAGGCGAAAAAATACGGGAGGCGCAAAAATACGGTATGTAGGGGAAAGTTGGCCCCTAAAAAAAGATAACGTTGTCCAAAATACACTTGGCTGTGGTCGACTAATTTTATAGCGGCAGCCACATACGGATGTGTGGGATACCAACTTCCATAAATTCCTGCGGGTCTTCGCGGTATCCTAATTTTTGGTAGAACGGAACGGCTGTGCGACGGGCGTGGAGCGTCAAGGTGTCGAAAAAATGTTCACGGGACACTTCCTCCGAGTAGCGAACCAGAGCGGTTCCCACGCCGAGAAGTTGACGATCAGCACGAACCGCGACTTGTCGCATCCGAATCGTATGCAGGTCTACCGGGGCCAGCACCAGACAGCCGATCAACTCATGTCCCACCCACGCCCCCAGGTGAATTTGATCTTGCTCGGCCTGGAGTTCGGGCAGCGAAAAATGTAGCCCGAGCTGAGCGCGCAGTATGGTGTGGCGCAAGGCAATGCTGAGGGCATAGGCGGTGCCGGCGAAGGGGATGCGCTGAAGCCGGAGGTCGTTCATGGGGGAGAGTCATGAATTATTATTTGTGAATAATCTGCGTCGGAGAATCCGCGGCAGATCAAGAAAAAGCACAGACTGTAGCCAGAGCCAAAAAAGGGCGGGGAGCACTAAAATGAAAAGTTTATTATAGGACCAGGCGGTTGAGAAGTCAAAGTGAATCAGGTGCATCAGGGCGCGGGTCATTCCACATCCGTAACATTCCGTATTAAAAAACAGAACAGAAAGGCAGACTGATTGACCCGTATCGAAAAAATCGACCGGTAAGCAGAAACAAAACGCGGGTAATGCCACCACAATAATGTGCATCACCCGCGTACAAAATGCACGAATTCTGGCCGGCAATCTTACAACTCTTTTGAGTATTTCCCTCCATTTGGCTGAAGGTCGCCCATAGCGATTCTAATCAAGTCAATCAGTGCCCAAATGCCACAGCCTCCACCAGTGAGCAGTTGAATCACACCAATTCCTGTGTAACCCAAATAAAACCGGTGTATGCCAACGGCACCCACTAAAATGGCGAGCAAAAGGGCAACCAGCTGGCTTTTACCACTCGGTTCGGTAGCAGGAGCCAGTGCAGAGGGAGCATTTTCTTTCACATCTGCAGCCACTGGCGATGCCTGTTCTATTTGTTCGGTTGGAGCAGTAGCAGGCGCTACCTCCATAGGCTCGCTTTTCTGCACTGGGAAGGAAGCGCGACTCATTGTGAAAGCGCCGGTAAAACAAATAAGTAAGATAAGGATTTTAATTTTCATAAAAAAGGGTTTAGTAATTTTGCTCAAAAATAAAGTATCCGACGAATGATTCATCACATTAAGAAGTTTTTATTTATCATTATCAACATTATTACACTATTTGGATTTGCTGTTTCGGTTAGCGCCCAGAACTATGCTTTTGAAGGTGCATTGTTTCTGAATGGTCAGAAATCGAAGCCCATGAGTTACCGCATCGATTTTACCCTTCTGAATGGTGTGATCAGAGGCCATTCCATCACGGATCTTTTTGGAGCGCATGAGACCAAAAACGAAATCAGAGGCACATATACCCCATCAGATGGTGTAATTACCTTTCTGGAAGAGGCTATTGTGTATACAAAATCGCCTCTGCAGCGGGATATTTTTTGTTTTGTGCGTTTCTCGGGTAAAGTTTTAAACGATTCAGGGATCGCGCGGTTGAAGGGTGAATTTACGGGGCGTTACAAAAACCAACAGCTTTGCGCGCGTGGAAATCTGGTGATGTTGGGCTCGGCTGATGTGCAAAAACTTTTGGCTGACCTAGCCAATAAAATTAATCAAACAGATATAGGGAAAATTCGTGGGCAAGGGGATTTGAATCCCGTTCAATTATATGACAGTCTGCAGTCACGGCGTCTTAATGCAGGTGAAAATTTGAATATATTTATGGATGCAGATGCCGTCACCCTAAGCATTCGTGATCAAATTCTGGAGGATGGTGACATCATTAGCTTGTTTCAGAATGGAAGACCACTCTTGAAATGTTATAAGGTTACCGCCGTTCCCCATCTAATAAATATAACACTTAACACCGGGGAGAATGTGTTTACGCTTGAGGCCGTTGATGAAGGAACACGACCGCCCAACACAGCAATGGTGACAATTCAAGGCCCGCAGCGGGTAGAGTTTCAGTCGAACCTCAAGAAAGGTCAAAAAGCAACTGTTCAAATTGTGCGATCACAGCCATGAGCAATCCAATCCACGCAATGCCCGACCCGTTTGCATCACCCTACCCCAACAGCTTAGCGGTAGTGCCGGCCCGAATGGCCTCCACCCGACTTCCCGGCAAAATGCTGGCCGACCTGGGGGGCAAACCCCTTGTGGTGCGCACCTGGGAGGCCTGCTGTGCGACGCGTTTGTTTGAACGGGTGCTGGTGGCGACCGATCACCCCGATATACTTCGCGTGGTGGAAGATGCGGGCGGTGAAGGAATGATGACCGATCCCCGGCACAACAGCGGCAGCGACCGATTGGCTGAGGTGGCCATGCGGGTTGAGGCCGATTTGTATGTGAATGTGCAGGGCGACGAGCCATTCGTGACGCGGGCGAGCCTTCAACCGCTTATGGCTTTATTTGCAGATGCCAATGTACGGGTGGGAAGTTTGATGAGTCGATTGCATTCAGTCGAAGAATATATGAACCCGTCGGTGGTGAAGGTATTGTGCAACCACCTGGGCGATGCCCTTTATTTTTCGCGGGCACCAATTCCGCTTGCGCGTGGAGGTGGACTCCCCGCAGAAGTGCACCGCCATATTGGGGTCTATGCTTTTCGTCGCGATGTCCTACTGGCATTTAACCGACTGGCCCCTTCCCCAGCTGAACAGACGGAAATGCTTGAGCAATTGCGGCTGCTTCATTGGGGATATTCCGTGCGAATAGCCTGTGTTGATCCACCAGAAGCGGGTATCGACACCCCCGAAGACTTGATCCGCGCCCGCCTGCGCTTTGAGTGAGGCGCCGTTCGCCGTATCTTTGCATTTTGGTTTCCCGCCGATTTTCAGGCCCCGTAAAAGCACAATTTATGTTGAACCTCGTTTTATTTGGTCCACCCGGCGCCGGTAAGGGAACACAATCGCAGCGGCTCGTGGAACGCTACGGCCTGATTCATTTGTCGACCGGCGACCTGCTGCGCGCTGAAATCGCGGATGGGTCGGTGTTGGGACTAGAAGCGAAGAAGCTGATGGATCAGGGCGTTTTGGTGCCAGATTCCGTGGTTATTGGTATGATCGAATCGCGATTGTTGAAACATCAAGATGCCAAGGGATTTATTTTCGATGGTTTTCCGCGTACTGTGGCCCAAGCCGAAGCACTTGACACCCTACTCAATACCCATGGTGCGCCCGTTCGCTGTATGTTGTCGCTCGTTGTATCGCAATCCGAGTTGGTGGCACGCCTACTGAAAAGGGGTGCAGATTCGGGGCGGGCCGATGACAGCGATGAGTCGGTGATCCGCACCCGTGTACAGGAATACGAAAACAAAACGGCCTCGGTTGCTGGGCACTACCATAAGCAGAACAAGTTGAGGGAGGTTAACGGAGTGGGCGCAATAGAGGATATTTTTCAGGCATTATGCAGGGAGGTTGACGGTTGCGCCGTCTGATGCCCCATGCCCGAGCAAAATTTTGTTGACCACATCAAGATCTGCTGCCGCAGCGGTGCCGGTGGCGCAGGAAGTGTTCATTTCCACCGCGATAAACACACCGCTAAAGGGGGGCCTGATGGGGGCGATGGAGGCCGAGGCGGGCATATTTTGATGCGGGGAAATAGCCAACTGTGGACGTTGCTTCACCTCAAATACCGAAAACATTTGATGGCACAGGGGGGCGAGGCCGGGGGAAGTGCCCTGCGCAGCGGTGCTTGTGGTCGCGATGAAATTCTCGAAGTGCCCCTGGGTACGGTGGCCCTGGATGCCGAAAGTGGGCAGGTGTGCGCAGAGATTACCGAGCACGGACAAGAAGTCGTGCTCTTGCCCGGGGGCCGGGGCGGACAAGGCAACCACCACTACAAAAGCAGCACGAATCAGACCCCACGCTACGCCCAGTCAGGCGAACCCTCCCTCGAGAAGTGGTTCATTTTGGAGTTAAAATTATTGGCTGATGTAGGTCTTGTGGGTTTCCCCAATGCGGGAAAGAGCACTCTGCTGGCCAGTATTTCCGCCGCTCGTCCACAGATTGCCGACTACCCCTTCACCACCCTCGTGCCCAATCTGGGTATAGTGCCGTATCGCGATTACCGCTCATTCGTTATGGCCGACATTCCCGGGATTATTGAAGGTGCATCAGAAGGAAGGGGACTCGGACTGCGGTTTCTGCGGCACATCGAACGCAATAGCCTCCTCCTGTTTATGATTCCCGCCGATAGCGACGATCTGGCCGGCGAATACGCCATACTCGACCGCGAGTTGGAACGCTTTAACCCACAGCTGAAGCATAAAAAACGGCTGCTGGCCATCACCAAATGCGATATGATCGATGAGCAAATGGCCACTGAAATGCGACCTAGCCTACCCCAGGACGTGCCGGCGGTGTTCATCTCCAGTGTGAGCGGCTACAATCTGATGACCCTGAAGGATCTCATTTGGGATGCGTTGAAGTAAGAGCGTCAGGAAATTGTCTTTGCTGGGGTTTCTTTATGCACATCAACCGTAACATACTCTACCAAAAACTGGAAAGTTTTATCAGGAGTTCGTACCACCGATCGGATATTGGCTTGGTTTTGTATGTGACCCATAAGATTGTTTATCACCAGCCGGCTTCAAACTGTGATATCAGAGGCAGTCGCAGCGACTGGAAAGGTCTGCCCCGCGACAAAAGTTTGTTTTATGCCCCCAAAGATTGTGGATTGCCTATTGGAAACCTCAGCAGTCAGGTATTTGCTAATTTTTATTTGCATGCCTTCGATAAATTTGTAACAGAGGAGTTGGGGGTCTCTCACTTCGGTCGCTATGTGGACGACTTTGTGTTGGTGCACCCAAACGCTGATTACCTGAATTCACTGGTTCCTAAAATTGAGCAGTTTCTGCGCAAGGAGCTTGCTTTGACTTTGCATCCCAAAAAACGGTATATGCAACATGTAAGCAAGGGCGTTACATTCCTTGGGGCTAAAATCAAACCGGGTAGAATTGAGGCGGCCGTTCGCATTAAAACGCAGTTTTATGGCGCTATCCACCGCATCAACGCATTATTGAATCAGAAGAAACCGCTTTCCAAAATTCAAAGATTGTATGTGGTGTGTTGCATCAATTCCTATTTGGGCCTACTTCGGTGGTATTCGACTCACCGCCTTCGCAAGAAATTGCTGATGCAAGTGCTGGATCCGGAGTGGCGCGAACAATTATCGGTTCGCAACCGATTCCGAAAGGTCTGTTATCGAAAAAAATGCCATCACTTGCGCCAATGATTGGGGTGTGGTCTCTTCATTCCCATTCAATGCCAACCCTTACGGGCTTGTGCGATACGGAATTTTTAGGCGAACACTTTTGTAGCGGTAGGCGGCAAAGACCCCCTCACCGCCTTCAACATTGCGGTGCATCACGGTGGGTTCAGCAAATGGATTGTCGCCAAAATAATTGAGCCTCAGCAAATGGTAGCGGTAGTAGTCGCGCCCCGTTGTGGCGAGGCCCACATCAAGTTTTAGAGAGTCGCCACCATTCCCATTAAAAAGATATACCGGAATGCGGGCAGAAAATTGTCCGTTGCGGGCATCGCGGGTGTCTACAACCTGGTTGCTTTGTACGTAGCGGCTTGTATCGCCATTAACATCCACCGAAAGCTCCCGCGCAATGAGGTGGTAGTAGTCGTCGCCGCCCGGCAGATCATCCCAGAAGACCTGCACAAAATCCTCAGTGAAGTCAAATTCCCGGATTTGCCCCAACTCATAACGCGCCACTGAAGCCGATTGTGTGGGGATGAGGGTTTGTGCACTCACCCGTTCACCCCGGGGCGTGGTCACCACCAGGCTGCAAACCGCACCCTGAGGCAACAAAAAGGCACTCGACGGCAACGAATACCAACTGCCGCTTTTGTAGGGGATGCGAATGGAACGGCCTTCACAATAGAGCATAACCTCCGCATCGGCTACTGTATCGCTGCCCGCAATGGGCCTGCTGTAGATGGGAAGCGAGCGGCCAACACGGATGTTGATTTCTGGTTCATCGGGCGAAATAAAGCCATAAACGACCAAAACAGGGTCAACTTTGGGTAGTTGAACGTTGGTTACCATCGATTCGCAGGCGCTCAGCAGCCCGATGACGGCGAGCCCAAAAAGGCTTGTATAGCGGGAAGCTTTCATCAGAAGGAGATATTATAGGAGATAGAGGGAATGCGGGGAAACAGCGCGACTTGGCGCAATACCCTTCGGTCACCACCGCCAAAAAAGCCCCCATCGGCTGACCCGATGTAGTAGAAATAGGGGTTAAGGCGGTTATAGACGTTGTAGATACTCAGCTCGAGGGTGCGCACATAGCCCTTTTTCTGTTTTATGAACTGAAGCCCGAAGTCGAGGCGGTGGTAAGGAGCCATGCGGAATTGGTTGCGGCCCGGGTATTGGTTCACATACGAATAGGTAAACCAGTCCCACGAATCATCGCGCGGACCGCCGCCGGGTTCGTTGATGGGCGCAGAAAATTCGCCAACAGGAAGCGTTATGGCATTACCCGTTCCGTACACCCAGGTAGCCGACACCTTCACCCCGTCCTTGCCCGGGCGCATCTCGCGCGCGGTGTAGTTACTCACGATCGAAAAGTCGTGGCGCCTGTCGTAGCGCGCCCAAAAGGGTTGCCCACTGTTCAGCTCATCGAACTGCAGGCGGGTCCACGAGAGGGTGTAGCCCATCCACCCAGTCCACCGTCCCGTTTTCTTTTGAATCATGGCTTCCATGCCCTTCGAGTTGCCCCGGCCACTGGTTACGGCATCTTCCCAACGGAATTTATCTGCATCGGAGGCCCCCGGCTCCAGATTGAGGAATGAGGCACCTTCCCGATACGAGATGATGTTGTTCATGTTTTTGTGGTAGAGTTCGAACGTGAGCGACACGGGTTTCTTGGGGAAATCGTAGGCCAATCCGGCGGCAAACTGTTCTGAGCGCTGCGGCTTG
>Ga0194120_10007728_pt1 | contig 14549 bp, 17 predicted proteins | sample TA2MahCa65mmetaG_FD_148642 | JGI IMG/M metagenome (GOLD analysis project Ga0194120, IMG submission 148642) | Freshwater microbial communities from Lake Tanganyika, Tanzania - TA2015019 Mahale Deep Cast 65m | ecosystem: Environmental > Aquatic > Freshwater > Lake | place: Tanzania: Lake... | reverse complement strand
CAACACCGAGAGCCTGCTGGCCTCGACCCGCCACACCATCGAGGAGAAGCTCCAGGTCCTGGGCGAGGCGATGGACGCCGGCAAGAAGGCCGCCGCGTACAAGCGCGAGGAGCTTATCGAGGGCGAAGGGACGGCCTCGTAGTGTCCCAGGCCGTCAGATCTCTCAAATTCGTGGCCTCCGCCCTGGTGGGGACCGCGGTAGGGACGGTCGTCGGCCTGCTGGTCGCCCCGCAGGCCGGCGCGGCCAACCGCGAGACCATCAAGCGCGCGGCCGGGGAACTGTCGGCGCAGTGGCCCTTCCGGCTGGAGGACCTCAAGCGCAGGGTGGCCCGCGGCGCCAAGAAGGCCGACTCGACCTTCGTGCAGCTCTTCCGCGACAGCGGGGGCTAGTCCGGTTCGAGGTAGACCTGATACTTCGGGCGGGGCCGGCGTCTCTGCCGGCCGGCACGGAGGCCGGCACTACTCGCCTAAAATCAGGCCGACAACGGGCTAATCCGGCACGGTCTCGAAGCCGGCCTTGAGGAAATCGTCGTCGAACGCGAAGGCGCGGCGAATGTCGCGCTGCCGCATGAGCGCGAAGCTCACCTGATCGACCAGGCTGATGGACCTGCTTCCCGCGGCCAAGAAGGCGGTGACGCCGGCTTCCTGCAAGTCGGGGTCGACGAAGTGGACCTCGACGCCGGACAGGAAGTCGTCGAGCAGGAAGCGAGCCGCGGAAAACCCATGGCGGCGCTGGATGAGCGACGTGGCCTCCGAGACCACGTAGCTGTGGGTCAAGGCGTCGAGATCCTGATCAACGACCTGTGACCAGAAGTCGACCGCCCGCCGGTGGTTCGGATCGGTCGCATCGATGATCGACACGATTGCGGACGTGTCAACGAGGATCACGGCGGCCCTTCATTTCCCAGACCGCTTCCACGTAGTAGTCGTCGTGGTTGACCGAGACGTCTGTCTTGCCCTCGATGTCCCGAAACTTGCCGAATGACTGCATGGCGCGCTGCCGCAGCTCCCTGCGGCTCGTCTGCTCGATTCTGGGCAGCCAGAAATCGAGCGCCAGGCGAATGGCCTCGGCCTGGGAGATGCCCTGGCGCGCGGCGACCGCCTTCAAGCGCTCGGCTTGCTCCTCGGTGAGCTGGATCTGCGTTCTGACCATGCCAGCATGTTAGCACATGGTGCCATCATGCTTACAGATCTAGATCAGCAGGTTGATCAGGTTGCGCGCGGTATCCGAGCGCGCGACCTCGGCGGACAGCTTCTGGAGGTTGTCCTCGGTCTTCTGCTTGGTGCGCTGCTTGCCTTCCGCGGCGATCTGCTTCGCCCGGTCGGCGAAGGCCCCGACGGCGCCGTTGCCGGCGCCGGTGGTCGCGCGCGCCCAGGCCGCGCCGTCGCTGGCGTGGCGCGTCATGTCGGCCGGCGAGATCACTGTGTGGATTGTTCCCGGGAGCTAGGGGGCCGCGTCGTCGATCCCTTGCATGGGTTCGGGATTTTCCTCCTCGCGCTTTAATCGCGGCGGCGGTTCCTCGGTGGGCTGGCTCTTCGGCGGCGACGTGGCCGGCCGGCGGCGCGGCTTGGGCGTGGTCTCGGCCGCCGGCGCGTCCCCGGGCAGGCTCTCGCTGCCGGCCGCGGTCGCGGGTGGAGCGCGCCGCTTGGGCTTCTCGACGACGATCGGCTCGGGAATGCGCTCGGGCTTCACGAAGGCCGAGGGCGTGGCATCCTCGAGCGCGATCCTCATGAAGCGGGCCCACAGGGGCGCGCAGACCTCGCCGCCGGTGGTGCCGCCGCTCATCTTGCTGTTGTCGTCGTTGCCCAGCCAGACCACCGCCGCCAGATCCGGCGTGTAGCCGGCGAACCAGGCGTCGCGGTGGTCGGAGGTCGTACCGGTCTTGCCCGCGGCCGGCCGGCCGATCTTGGCGGCGTAGCCGGTGCCGCGCGTGATGACTCCCTGGAGGACGTCGTTGAGGATGCGCACGGGTTCCTCGGCGTAGACCTGCCGGAGCCGCGGCTTGCGCTCCTCGAGTACCGTCCCCGCCCGATCCTCGACCCGGAAGTAGGTGATGGGCTCGGTGCGCTTGCCGTCCATCGCGAAGACGCCGTAGGCCGACGCCAGCTCCATGGGCGTCACCTCCGAGGTCCCCAGGGCGATCGACAGGTTGGGCTGCAGATCGCTCTGGATGCCGATGCGGTGGGCGGTCGTGAGGACCTTGTCCGGCCCGATGCGGCTGATCAGCTTGACCGCGATGACGTTGTTGGAGGTCTCGAGGGCGCGCCGGAGCGGCATGCTGCCGTGGTACTCGTCGCCGTAGTTCTGCGGCGTCCACCAGTTGCCCGCGCCGTCGAGATAGCCCTGGGGCGCGTCGTTGAACACCGTCGCCGGCGAGATGTCCTCGCTGAACGCGGCCAGGAACACGAAGGGCTTGAAGGCGCTGCCGGGTTGGCGCATCGCCTGGATGGCGCGGTTGAACATCGACGCTCGCCAGTCGTAGCCGCCGACCATGGCGCGGATGGCGCCCGTGCGGGGATCGACCGCCACGATGGCGCCCTGCCTGAACTTGTAGCGCGCGCCGTACTTGTCGATGGTCTCGCGAAGCAGGCGTTCGGCGTGCTCCTGCAATTCCAGGTCGAGGGTCGAGTAGACCCGCAGGCCGCCCTTGAACACCACGTCGGTGGTGTAGCGGTTGACCAGTTGCTCGAGCAGGTAGTTGGTGAAGTAAGGCGCGCGGTAGGTCTCGCGCTTGCGCGGCGGTTCCTTGGGGAAGGCGATCTGGAAGTTCAGGGCGGCCTTGGACTGCGACGCCGTGATGAAGCCGCCCTCCGTCATCTTGCGCAGCACGCCCTTCTGGTTCTGCTTGGCAAGCTTGGGGTTGCGATACGGGCTGAAGCGCTCGGGCGCGCCCAGCAGGCCGGCCAGATAGGCGCCTTCCGCCAGGTTCAGGTGCCGCACGCTCTTGTTGAAGTAGACGTGCGAGGCGGCCTCGACGCCGTAGGCGTTGTGGCCCCAGTACGCCTGGTTGAGGTACAGCTCCAGGATCTGGTCCTTGCTGTAGCGGCGCTCGATCTGGATGGCGAGCCAGGCGTCGGCAAGCTTGCGGGCGATGGTCTTCGAGGGCGTCAGGAAGAGATTCTTGGCAAGCTGCTGCGTGAGCGTGCTGGCCCCTTCCTCGGCCCGGCCCCCGGCGATGTCCTTGAGCAGGGCGCGCATGATGCCGCGCAGATCCACGCCGGGATGGAAGTAGAAGCGCACGTCCTCGGCCGCCACGACGGCGTTGCGCACCGGCAGGGGGATCTCCCCGAGTGGCACGACGATGCGGTTCTCCTCGCCGTGGACCTTGGCGGCGACGCGGTTGCGGGCGTCGTACAGCATCGTCGTCTCGAACGGCACGTAACTCTGCAGCGTGCTCACGTCCGGCAGGCGGGCGAAGGCGTAGCTGACGCCCAGAGCGGCGCCCACGCCCGCGAAGAAGAGGGTCCCGGCGAGGAAGACGAAGGTGTAGGTGAAGGGCCCCCAGGGCTTGCGCTCGGGCTTGCGGCGCCGCGACAGGCTTCCCGTGGGCGGCCGTTTCGCCGGCGTCCTGGTCTGCGCCATCGCGGCTGCCCTAGGTCTCCAGGCAGACCGCTCGCAGGAGCCGGTCGAGGCGGCTGGAGGCCTTGCCGGCCACGTCGACGACCTCGGCGTGGCTGGTCTCGGCCAGGCCCTTGTTGGTCACGGCGATGTTGGTGATGCACGAAATCCCCAGGACCCGCATGCCGGCGTCGATGGCGGCCGACGCTTCCAGCACCGTGGACATCCCCACCGCGTCGGCGCCGGCACGCAACATGAACCGGATCTCGGCGGCGGTCTCGTAGCTCGGGCCCAGCAGGCCGACGTAGCAGCCGCGGCGCATCGCGACCCCGGCGCTGGCGGCCGCCGCTAGGACCTCCGCCTGCCACTCCATGTCGTAGACGTGCCGGTCCGCGGGCACCAGGTGCGGGGCGAGCATGAACCCCCCGGTGAGGTTGAGGTGGTCGGACATCAGCATCAGATCGCCGGGCGTCCAGTCCCCGTGCAGGCCGCCGGCGGCGTTCGTGAGGATGACCGAGTGCGCGCCCAGGGCGCGGAACATGCGCACCAGGTACGTGGAGGCGGCCAGTTCGTGGCCTTCGTACAGGTGGAAGCGGCCGCGCGCGATGGCCACCCGCGCCCCGCCGGGCACGCGGCCCAGCGAGAGGATGCCCTTGTGGCCCTCGACCGTGGGTTGCGGGAAGCCCGGGATCTCCCGGTAGGCGACGTCGTGGCGTTCCTCGAGATCGTCGAGCACCGCCAGGCCGCTGCCCAGGACGATGCCGTACCCGACGCCGGGCCCGCCGCCGAGGCACGCTCGCGCGGCCACCTCGAAATCGGGCTGCCCGTTGGGCGAACTGGTCCCCAAACCTAGAAGCCTCCTGCAGAAGTGCCGTAGCGGCGGCGCCCCAGCACCGCCGACTCGGCGCGGCGCATGAGCCGGCGCAGCAGGCGCCGCTCGGGGGACAAGGGATCCACGAGGATGGTGTAGGCTCCCAGGCGCTTGCCGCCCAGGACGTCGGTGAAGAGCTGATCTCCCACGACCGCCACCTCGTGCGGGCGCACGCCCAGCATGCGCACGGCCCGGCGGAAGCCAACCAGCAGGGGTTTGAGCGCCAGGTGGACGTACGGCACGCCGAAGGTCTCGGCGCATGGGGCCACGCGGGACCGCCGGCGGTTGTTGGAGAGGATCACGAGCCCCAGTCGCTCGCGGGCCCGCGCGATCCAGTCGCAGATGCCGGCGTCCGGCGCTTTCTCGAACTGCTCGACCAGGGTGTCGTCGAGATCCAGGATCAGGCCCTTGATGCCACGGGCGGAAAGCGCGGCGGGATCGATGTCGAGGACCGAACCGATTCTTTCGTCGGGGACCAGATGCCTGAACACGTACCGAGAATACCCCGGCGAAATGGGCCTTACAAGCGACTCGGTCACGTGTCACCGCCAGGTGGGTCCTTCCACACGCTAAACTGTGGCCATGGCTCGTTCGCTTCCCGCACTCGCGTGCACGATCGCCCTGGCGGCCAGTTCCGGCTGCTACCGGCTTTCTTACGCCATCGCCGACGACGACAACCCGGAGACCGTCTTCATGGCCCCCACGGAGTCGGGCGGCGTGGCGACCAACTTCGAGGAGACCGTGGTCGTGTATTCGAGCCTCCGGGGCCTCATCACCTGGAATGGCGCCGATCCCAAGGATGTGCTGGCCAAGTACTACAACACCGGCAAGGTCCAGAACCTCCAGATCGTCCAGGAGCAGAACTTCATGGAGGGCTTCCTCACGCTGGTGCCCGGCATCGCGGGATTCCTCTTCGACATGCGGCACGTGACCTTCCGCGGCGAAGTCGTGCGCCGCTACGGGAGCTAAGGGATGCTACGCAAGAGCCTGCTCGTCGCGGTCGCGGCCGCCCTGCCGGGGTGCTACTCGCTGTCCCTGGCCGTACCGGGCGCCGATCCGGATTCCGTGCAACTGACCGCGCCGAAGAACGCCCGCACGGTCAAGCGCTTCTCCGAGGGCCGGCTGGTCTGGCACTTGCTGTTCGGCCTGATCCCCCTGGGCAACGGGGACCTCTCGGACCTGCTCGCGCCGCGCCTCAAGGACAATCATCGCGTGGCCAACTTGAAGGTCAGCACTTCCACCTGGTTCGACATCGGCCTGGTGTCGCTCACCAGCATCTCGGTCGAAGGCGACGAGATAGTCAAGCGCTGACGGGGTCGCGCGCCCCGAGGATCTCTTCGAGGGCTTCGAGGAACTGATCGTTTTCCTCCGCGGTGCCCACGCTGACCCGGACGCAATGCGGCAGGCCGAAGGCGCGCAAGGGGCGCACGATGATGCCGCGCCGCAGGAGGGCGTCGCAGATCCCCAGCGAGCGCTCCTCGGTCTGCAGGTCGACCATCACGAAGTTCCCCCAGCTCCGCACGTGCGGGATGCCGAGCCGCGCGAAGGCCGAGTAGAAGCGGGCCAGGCCGGCCGAGTTGTTGGCCAGGGTCTTGTCCAGGAAGGCCGTGTCGTCGAGGGCCGCCAGGGCGGCGGCCATGGCCACGCCGTTGGGCTCGAAGGGCAGCTTGACCTTGTGCAGTTGCTCGATCAGCGGCGCCGCCGCCAGGCCGTAGCCGACGCGCAGGCCGGCCAGGCCGTAGGCCTTCGAGAAAGTGCGCAGTGTAATCACATTGTCATAGCGATATAACTGTGAGTCGGGGTAGGTCGCATCGGCGCCGACGAACTCGTGGTATGCCTCGTCCTGGATGATGAGCACGTGCGGCGGGACCTTGGCGTAGAACCGCTCGAAGGCGCTGCGCGTGAAGAGCGTGCCGGTCGGGTTGTTGGGATTGGCCAGATAGACGATCTTCGTCCGGGGGTTGATCTCGGCGGCCATCGCGTCGAGGTCGAAGGCGTAGTCGCGCAGCGGAACCAGGCGGATGGGCACGCCCTGGCTGCGGGCCAGCACCATGAAGCCGATGAAGGTGCCCTCGCTGGTCAGGACCTCCTCGTCGCCGTGCAGGAACGTCCGCACGATGTTGGCCATGATCCCCTCGGAGCCCGCGCCGACGATCGTGTTCTCGAACTCGACCTTGTACGCGTGGGTTAGGGCCTGCCGCAGGTCGTGACCGGACGCGTCCGGGTAGTTGTGCGCCTCGGCCATGGCCCGGAAGGCGGCCTCCCGCGCCAGGGGCGACACGCCGAAGGGGTTCTCGTTGCTCGCGAGCTTTACCACGCGGTCCAGCCCGAGTTCGCGCTGGACCTCGCCGATCGGCTTCCCCGGCTGGTAGGGGACCAGCCGCTCGATGTACTCGGGTACCAGGCGCGACGATCTTGACGGCATTGGGCACTAGTAGCACGGTTTGGCCGAAATGTCCTTCCGCGCCGGCCGCCGCGCCAATAGGCTCCAAGGCGTGGAAGAGGCGATCCCCGAGACCGTGCCCATCCTGCCGGTGCGCGACATGGTCGTGTTCCCCGGCGTGGTCGTGGCCATCACCGTGGGGCGCGAGGGGAGCATGCGCGCCGTGCGCGAGGCAAGCGGCGGCAGCCAGTTCCTCGGCGTGGTGACGCAGCGCAACCTCGAGCAGGAGGCGGTCGGCCCCGAAGACCTCTACGACATCGGGACGGTCTGCAAGGTGCACCACGTCCTGCAACTGCCCAACGAATCGGTCAAGGTCATGGTGCAGGGCCTCGAACGCATGGTGCCGGGCCCCTACCTCCGGACCGACCCGTACATGCAGGCGATCGTCACGGTCCTGCCGGACCTCGCCGATCGCGACTCCGAGATCGAGGCGATGATGCACGGCATCACGCGCCAGCTCAGGCGCTACTCCGAGGTGGTGCAGGGCTTCCCGGAGGAACTGCTCACGGTCGCGCTCAACGTGGAGGATCCCAACAAGCTCGCGTACCTGCTCGCCTTCAACCTGCATTTCAAGCTCCACGAGCGGCAGGCGGTGCTAGACGCCTCGACCGCCCGCGACCGCCTGAAGCGGCTCTCGAACATCCTGGAGCGGGAAATCGACATCCACGAGCTGTCGCAGAAGATCCACGCCGAGGTCGCCGGCACGGTGGGCAAGACCCAGCGCGAGTACTACCTGCGCGAGCAGTTGCGGGCGATCCAGAAGGAACTGGGCGAACTCGACGAGCATGCCGCCGACCTGGCCGACCTCCGCAAGGCGGTCGCGGACGCCCACATGAGCGCCGAGGCCCTCAAGGAAGCCGAACGGGAGCTGGCCCGGCTGGAGAAGCTGCCGGCCGGATCGCCGGAGCATCCGGTGGTGCGCACGTACCTCGAGACCCTCGCCGCGCTGCCCTGGGACAAGGCCACCCAGGACGAACTCGACATCGGCAGGGCCCGCCACGTGCTCGACCAGGACCACTACGACATCGAGCCCATCAAGAAGCGCATCCTCGAGTACCTCGCCGTCTACCAGCTCAGGCGCGAGCGGCAGGCCGAGGCGGCGTTGCGCGGGCCACTGCTGTGCTTCGTGGGCCCGCCGGGAGTCGGCAAGACCAGCCTCGGCCAGTCGATCGCCCGCGCCCTCGGCCGGCGCTTCATCCGGATGTCGCTGGGCGGCATGCGCGACGAGGCCGAGATCCGCGGTCATCGGCGGACGTACGTCGGGGCCATGCCCGGGCGTATCATCCGGATGCTCCAGCGGGCCGAGGTCCGCAATCCGGTCTTCATGCTCGACGAGATAGACAAGGTCGGCGCGGATTTCCGCGGCGACCCGGCCGCCGCCCTCCTCGAGGTGCTGGATCCGGAGCAGAACCGCGAGTTCCGCGACCACTACCTGGACGTAGCCTTCGACCTGTCGCGGGTGCTCTTCATCGCCACGGCGAACCTCCTCGATCCGGTCATCCCGGCGCTGCGCGACCGCATGGAAGTCATCCAGCTCTCCGGCTACACCACCGAGGAGAAGATCCAGATCGCCAGGGGCTTCCTGATTCCCCGGCAGACGCGCGATTGCGGGCTGGAACCCGCCGAAGTCGCCTTCTCCGACGACGCGCTCTCGACGATCATCGCCGGCTACACCCGCGAGGCGGGCGTGCGCAATCTCGAACGCGAGATCAACGCCGTCTGCCGCAAGCGGGCCGCCGAGGTCCTGACCGGCGAAGCCGCGGGCGGGGGAGGCGCTGAAATCGACGCCCCCAAGATCCGCGGGCTGCTCGGCCCCCCGAGGTTCTTCCCCGAGTCGGCCGAGCGCATCGAGGTGCCCGGCATCGCCGTCGGCCTGGCCTGGACCGAGCACGGCGGCGACATCCTGTTCATCGAGGCGACCAGTTCGGCGGGGACCGGCCAGTTGCGCCTCACGGGCCACCTGGGCGAGGTGATGAAGGAATCGGCGCAGGCGGCGCTGTCGTACGTGGCCAGCAAGGCCGAGGACCTGGGCGTCGCTCCGACGGTCTTCAAGGAGAGGGACTTCCACGTCCACGTGCCCGCGGGGGCCATCCCTAAGGACGGCCCGTCGGCCGGCATCGCCATCGCCACCGCCCTGGCGAGCCTGGTCACCGGGAGGAAGCTGCGGGAGAGACTGGCCATGACCGGCGAGATCACGCTGCGCGGCCACATCCTGCGCGTGGGCGGCATAAAGGAGAAAGTCCTGGCCGCCCGGCGCGCGGGCATCTCGACCGTCATCCTGCCGCGGCACAACGAGGGCGACCTCGAGGAAGTGCCGGCCGAGTTGCTCCGCGACATGAAGGTGGCGCTGGCCGAGACCATGGACCAGGCGCTCTCCCAGGCGCTCGAAGCGGGCTATACTGGCGCACGCAAAAGGAGGGGATCGTCATCGTGAACACCATGCAGGCCATCGCGCTGGGGCTGGCTGTCGTCGTCGCGGGGGGCGGCGCGGTCGCGTTCGCCAAGTCGAAGGAGGCCAAGAAGGATCCGGCCAAGGTGGTGACCACCAAGTCCGGGCTCAAGTACGAGGACCTCAAGGTCGGGACGGGCCCCAGCCCGAAGACCGGGCAGACCGTCACGGTGCATTACACCGGCTGGCTGACCAACGGCAGCAAGTTCGACTCGTCGCGCGACCGCGGGCAACCCTTCGAGTTCCAGATCGGCGTGGGCCAGGTGATCAAGGGCTGGGACGAAGGCGTGGCGACGATGAAGGTCGGCGGCCGGCGCAAGCTGACGATTCCCTCGCAGCTCGGCTACGGCGAGCGGGGCGCCGGCGGCGCCATCCCGCCGAATGCGACCCTGGTCTTCGACGTGGAGCTCCTCGGCGTCAAGTAGGGGCCGAAACAGGGAGCGGCGGTTCGCGGTATACTGGCGAACCCATAACCGCGTACTTGCTGGACTTCCTTGATCGACAGGCATCTCCTGGTGCCCGCCCTCCTGGCGGGATTGCTGCTCGTCGCGCCCGCGGTGGCGAGCGCGGTGGGCGCGCCGTCGCCGTCCGCCAGTCCGGTGATGCTGCCGGGCGGACTGGCCTACCAGGACCTGGTGGTGGGTACGGGCCGCCAGGCCAGGGCCGGCGACAAGGTCAAGGTGCACTACACGGGCTGGCTTGCGGTCCTGCACCAGCCCGGCTGCGCGCCCGCCGGAGGCAGGAAGTTCGATTCGTCGCGCGACCGCGGCAAGCCCTTCGAGTTCAAGCTCGGGGCCGGCCAGGTCATCAAGGGATGGGACGAGGGCGTCGTGGGGATGAAGGCCGGCGGGCGCCGGCTGCTCACGATTCCACCGGGCCTGGCTTACAAGGACAAAGGGGTACCCGAGGTCATCCCCCCTCACGCCACGCTCAGCTTCGACGTCGAGTTGCTGGACGTGGAGTAGTCGCACGGAACCCCGGGCTTGACCCGGGAGTGACCCCACAGAACGGAACCCCGGGCTTGACCCGGGAGTGACCCCACAGAACGGAACCCCGGGCTTGACCCGGGAGTGACCCCCACAGGAAAGAGAGGGAAGCCGTGGAAAGGACGCTGGAAAAATCCAAGGCCAAGGAGCAGGTCGACAAGCTGGAGGCCGAGGCGGGCACCGACAAGCCGCTGCGCATCCTGTGCGTCGCCTGCGTCATCTACGGCCGGCCGTTCATGATCGAGGCGAAGAAGCGCGGCCACAAGATCATGGTCCTCACCAGCAAGAAGCAACTCGACAAGGCCTGGCCGCACGAGAGCATCGAGGAAGTGTTCGCGGTCGACGACTTCTGGGACGAGAAGCAGGTCCGCAACACCGTGGCCTACCTGGCCCGCCACCGCAAGATCGACCGCATCGTCGCCCTGGGCGACTACGACGTCGAGGTGGCGTGCATGCTGCGCGAGCACATGCGCATCCCGGGCATGGGCGAGACCACGATGCGCTACTTCCGCGACAAGCTCGCGATGCGCATGAAGGCCCAGGAGGACGGGCTACCGGTACCCGAGTTCGTCCACATCCTCAACCACGACGAAGTCTTCCAGTACATGAACCGCGTGGCGCCGCCCTGGATCATCAAGCCGCGCCAGGAGGCGGCTTCCACCGGCGTCAAGGTCATGCACGACGACCAGGAGGTCTGGAAGAAGATCATGGAGCTGGGCGACAAGCAGTCCGGCTACCTGCTCGAGAAGTACGATCCGGGCGACGTGTTCCACGTGGACGCCGTCGTGCACGATCGCAAGACGGTCTTCCGCGGGATCTCCAAGTACGGCAAGTCGATGCTCGACCTCAACACCGAGGGCGGCGTCTACTCCACGCGCTTCCTGGATCGCAAGGATCCCGACTGGAAGGCCCTGAAGGATCTCAACGACAAGGTCATCAAGAGCCTCGGCCTGGTGCACGGCGTCACCCACATCGAGTACATCAAGAGCAAGGCCACCGGGAAGTTCTTCTTCCTCGAGGCCGGCGCCCGCGTCGGCGCGGCCAAGATCCCCGACGTCATCTACTACGCCACCGACATCTGCCTGTGGTGGGAGTGGGCCAAGCTCGAGACCCAGGCGCAGTACGAATTGCCGAAGTTCCGCGAGGGCTACGCGGGCGCCGTCGTCTGCCTGGCACGCCAGCAGTGGCCCGACATGAGCGCCTACGACGATCCCGAGGTCAAGTGGGTGCAGAAGAAGGAGCACCACGCCGGCATCATCGTGGCCGCCGACGATCCCAGACGCGTCGAGGAACTGGTGGAATCCTACCGCGAGCGCTTCGCCAGGGACTTCCTCGCGCACGTGCCCCGAAAAGACTAGAGGGACTCGCGTTGGTCGAGAGCCAACGAGCGCCTGGGACCGCCGGCATCTTGCCGGCCCCACGGGCGATCGCAGGTCGCAGCCGGCGGGACGCCGGCGGTCCCGGGCGCCGGTCGAAAACGATCGACGGTCAATGTGAGTTTGTGTAGCGTAGCGGCAAGTGTCCGGCAGCGGGCTCCTCGGTCGACGGGAGCCCGCTCTTTGTTGCCTCCCGGCTACTGCGCCTGGAAGGTCAGGCCCTTGAGCTTCTCGACTCGCTGCTCGATGGGCGGATGGGTCGAGAAGAGGCGGTTCAGCAGGCCCAGCGCGCCCAGCGGATTGACGATGTAGAGGTGCGCGGTGGCCGGGTGAGCCGCCGCGGCGTGCACCGGCCGGATCTCGTTGGCTTGCTGCAGGCGGAGCAAGGCGTTGGCGAGCGATAGCGGCCGGCCGGTGAGCCGGGCCGCCGCGGCGTCCGCCTCGTACTCCCGCGCCCGCGACACGGCCATCTGGATGAGCAAGGCCGCGAGGGGCGCGACCAGCAGCATCACCATGTCGGCCAGGGGATTGCGGTCCTCGTCGCGGCCGCTGCCGAAGATGAGCGCCCAGCGGGCCATGTCGGCCAGCATCGTGATGGCGGCGGCCATGGTGGCGGCGATCGCCATGAACAGCGTGTCACGGTTGCGGACGTGCGCGAGTTCGTGCGCCAGGACGCCCTCCAGTTCGTCGGGCGACAGGATGTTGATCAGGCCTGCCGTGACCGCGACGACGGCCTTGTCGGGCGAGCGCCCGGTGGCGAACGCGTTGGGCGTGGCGTCGGGGATCAGGAAGATCCGCGGCATCGGCATCCCGGCGCGCTGCACCAGGTTGGATACCGAGCGGTAGACCTCCGGGACCTCGGCCGGACCGATCTCCTGCGCGCCCGAAGCCATCAGGGCCAGCTTGTCGGAGAACCACCAGGAGCCCAGGTTCATCGCGGCCGCCAGGCCCAGTGCCAGCACCATGCCCGACTGGCCGCCGATCGCGCGGCCGCCCAGGACGAGCAGGGCGGACAGCACCGCCAGCAGGAGGAAGGTTCGAAACGTGTTGCCCATCTCTTTTCACCTTTGCGAGTCTTCAGAAGGTAGACCCGAAAGAGACAGGTTGGGTTTCAACCCTCAGGCTGTCAACTGGCCGGGGATGGTCGGAGCGGTCGAAACCTCCCCGGCCATGATGGCGCGGCGCTCGGCGAGGGCCTCCAGCAGGGCGTCCAGGGCGACGCCGTAGCGCGCGTGCAGCACGTGCTCGATCAGGAGGCCCGAGCGATCGCGATCCTGGGCCGCGCTGGCCGCCTGGACCGTGTCGATCAGGCCCCGGTCGATGAGAATCTGCATCAGCACGGCGTCCACCGCCAGTTGCCGGGCACGCTCGGGCGGATTGGTGCCGAGGGCCGAGCGCAGCGCGGTCCAGGCCTTCGCGGCGGCCTCGGAGAAGGGGCGGCGCGGCGCCGGGGTGCCGGTGCGTTGCTTGAGGATCGTCGTCATCAGGATCCGTACCTCCTGGATCTGGTTCTCGGCGCCGATCGGCGTTTATGTAGCGGATATCACCGCCTTCATGCGCCAAGGCTCCCTGAAGAGAAACGGAAGAAGGGTGAAGGATCAGGCCGGGAAGTAGGCCTTGATGGCCGCCCGGACCATGCGCCGCGCCGCCGCGGGGTTGGGCGCCGTGCGGTACCATTCCGCCTGCCGCGCCAGGGCCGCGGCGATCTGCCCTGCGGCGGAGATCCCCTGGCCTGCGAGTTGCGCCGTGCGCCGCGCCACGATGTGGATGAAGGCCGGATCCACCGCGGCCAGGGCCGCTTCGAGGTCCGCGACGGCGGGCGGCGGCGCGCCGGGGTCGAGACCGGCATCGCGGAACTCGGCCGCCAGTTGCGCGAGGCCGGCGCCGAAACCCCCGCCAGGCAGGGCGGCCCTGAGCGCGGGATCGGCCTCGGCGGCCGCCCTGGCCTCGGCGAGAATCTCGAGCCAATCCCGCACGCGCCGCGCCATGTGCGGGACGTCCGGCCGGATGGCGAGCAGGGCGGTCGCATCCTCCCGCGCGCCGTGCAGGGCCAGGCAGACGCGCCGGTCGGGGAGGTAGATCCGGTTGCCGGGAGCACGGGCGGGCACCCGGTCGATCTCGTACTCGGCGTCCGCGGCCGCCTCGACCGTGCCGCCGTTGTGCGTCGTCGCCTCGCCGGAGGCGGCCAGGCCGATGAGCACCATCAGGTTGCGGGATAGATCGGCCGTGAAGAGCGCCGCGTGGGTGCCGTACGACCGGCTCAGGACGTGCAGGCGCGCCACGTCGCCACGTTCGTCGTGGCCGTATTCGACCCATGCGTGGGCGCCGATCCCCGCGGCGGCGATCGCGTGCGAGATGGCCTCCAGGACGTCGCCGTCCGGATCGTCCTCGCCCACCCCGAGTTCGATCGTGGTCGCCCGTTCGCCGGCGCCGACCGCGAAGACGTAGCGCCCGGCCGCGATGACGCCCCGCGAGGCCGGCACGGCGTCCGACACGATGTGATGCTGGCGCGCGAGGCGGAGCACCCGCACCCGGAAGGCCCCGACACGCGCGGCCGGCAGGGCGGTGGCGGTGGCGATCGCGGGCAGGTCGCTCGCCACGATGCGGCGCGCCAGGGGTCCCTCTGGAGTGTCGGCCGCGAGGGCGCGCGCGGCGGCGCCTACCGCCTCGAGGCGTGCCACCAGCGCCTCGAGCGATGCCAGGCGAGCCTGCAGGGCGCGGAGTTCCCGGCCCCCCGCGAGGCCGTCCGAGCCCTTGATCGAGAAGGTTGCCATGTCACTCGTCTTCTCCCGAGCGGATCTTCGGAAGGCCCCGCCGCGTTCAACAGAGCGCGAAAACCGAAGGCACGCCGAAAGCTGGCCGCAG
>Ga0194120_10007727_pt1 | contig 14549 bp, 16 predicted proteins | sample TA2MahCa65mmetaG_FD_148642 | JGI IMG/M metagenome (GOLD analysis project Ga0194120, IMG submission 148642) | Freshwater microbial communities from Lake Tanganyika, Tanzania - TA2015019 Mahale Deep Cast 65m | ecosystem: Environmental > Aquatic > Freshwater > Lake | place: Tanzania: Lake... | reverse complement strand
ATCCTGGAGGAAGTTCCTCCGTCATCAGCTCGACCAGCAGCGTCGCTTCCATCTACGCCGCCTTCAGCATCGGAAACCCCAGCCGCTGGCGCGACTCGTAGTAGGCCTGCGCCACCGCGCGCGCCAGCGCGCGCACCCGCCCGATGTAGGCGGCGCGCTCGGTGACCGAGATCGCGCCGCGCGCATCGAGCAGGTTGAAGGTGTGCGAGGCCTGCAACACCATTTCATAGGCGGGCAGCACGCAGCGCGCCTCGATCAGGCGCCTGGCCTCGCCCTCGTACTCGCCGAAGTGGCGGAACAGCATCTGCGCGTTCGACAGTTCGAAGTTGTAGCGCGACTGCTCGACTTCGTTCTGGTGGTAGACGTCGCCGTAGCTGACCCCGGGTGTCCAGACCAGGTCAAAGATGGATTCCTTGCCCTGCAGGTACATCGCCAGCCGCTCCAGGCCGTAGCTGATCTCGCCCAGCACCGGCTTGCAGGGGAGCGACCCCACCTCCTGGAAGTAGGTGAACTGGGTCACCTCCATGCCATCCAGCCACACCTCCCAGCCCAGGCCCCAGGCGCCCAGGGTGGGCGACTCCCAGTCGTCCTCGACGAAGCGGATGTCGTGCTCCATGGGGTTGACGCCCAGGTGCCTGAGCGAGTCCAGGTACACCTCCTGGATGTCCGGTGGCGAGGGCTTGAGCACCACCTGGTACTGGTAATAGTGCTGCAGGCGGTTCGGGTTCTCCCCGTAGCGCCCGTCCTTGGGCCGGCGCGAGGGCTGCACATAGGCCGCGTTCCACGGCTCCGGCCCGATGGCGCGCAGGAAGGTGGCGGTGTGGAAGGTACCGGCGCCGAGCTCCATGTCGTAGGGCTGCAGCAGCGCGCAGCCGCGGCGGTCCCAGAACTCGCCCAGGCGGAGGATCAGCTGCTGGAAAGTGAGCATCGGGCGGTGGATTTTACTGGCTGCGGCTGCGCAGCGCGACCAAAGCGAGCGCCGCCAGCGCCGCGAGCAGCGCCGGCCAGTCGCCCAGCCTGACGTAGGGCGTGGCGCCGGCGTGCCCGCGCACTTGCGCCTCCACCCGGCCCTGAAGGTACTGCGGCATGCGCGCCCGCACCGAGCCATCGGGCGCGATGGCGGCGGTGATGCCGGTATTGGCGGCGGTCAGGTGCCAGCGCCCGGTCTCCAGCGCGCGCATGCGCGCGATCTGCAGGTGCTGCGCCGGGGCCAGCGAATCGCCGAACCAGGCGACGTTGGAGACGTTCACCAGCAGGCTGGCCTCGGGCAGCTGGCGCGCGATCTGGCGGCCGTAGGCGTCCTCGTAGCAGATGTTGAGCGCCACGCGCTGGCCGGCGACGGCGAGGGGGCGCTGGCTCTGGGCGCCGCGCGAGAAGTCCGACAGCGGGATCGACAGCACGCGCACCACCCAGCCCCAGCCCGGCGGCACGAACTCACCGAACGGCACCAGGTGCTGCTTGTGGTAGCTCTGCGGCGGCGAGACCCCGAGGCTGACGACGCCGTTGTAGTAGGACTCGCCCTCTCGCAGCGGGACCCCGAGCAGGAGATCGCCCTCATTGCGGCGCGCGGCGGCGCGCAGCCGCTCCAGGTACGCCGGGTCCACCCGGTCCAGGAACCGAGGTATGGCGGTCTCGGGCAGCACGATGAGGCGGGCCTGGCTGGCTTCAGCCAGCGTGGCGTAGGCCTCCAGGGTGCGCGCGTAGCGCGCCGGGTCGAACTTCATTTCCTGGGGCACGTTGCCCTGCAGGAGCGACACGGTCAGGGGCTCGCCCGCCGGCGTGGTCCACTGGGCGCTGCGCAGACCGGCCCCCGCCGCGAGCAGCAACGCCAGCGCCGCCGCCGCCGGCCAGCGCGCATGGCCGGTGACGAGGCACCACAGCAGCCCGGCGGCGCCGGCCAGGGCAAGGGAGACGGCGTAGACCCCGCCGAGCGGCGCGAACCCGCCAAGGGCATCGTCAATGGCGGCATAGCCCGCCGACAGCCACGGGAAGCCGGTCAGGATCCACCCGCGCAGCCACTCCAGCAGGACCCAGGCGGCGGGTACGGCGAGCGCGGCGCGCAGCGCGGGCGCTGCCCGCGCCGTGAGCCGCGCCTGCAGCCAGGCGGCGGTGGCCGGAAACAGCGCGAGCAAGGCGCAGAAGGCGAAGGTGGCGATCGCCGCCAGCGGCGCCGGCATGGCGCCGAACCGATGCAGGCTGACGTAGATCCACGACACCCCGACGGCGAACAGGCCCAGCCCGAAGAGGTAGCCGACGCCGAACGCGGCGCGCGGCGTCCTCGCCGCGATCAGCAGCTGGGTCAGGACCGCGAACGCGGCGAGCGCGGCGAGGAACTGGTCGAAAGGGGAAAATCCCAGCACCGCCGCCGCGCCGGCCAGGAACGCGACGGGCCAGGCCGGCAGGGTCACGGCCTGGGCTTCTCGACGATCAGCGTGTAGAGGCGCCGGCTGTCGGCGCGCAGCACCTGGATCTTCAGGCCGGCGATGGCGAGGGTCTCGCCGCGCTTGGGCAGGCGGCCCAGGTGAGCGATCACCAGGCCGCCGACGGTGTCGTGCTCCTGGTCCGGGAACCCGGTGCCGAAGGCGGCGTTGAAGTCCGCGATCTGGGTCAGCGCCTTGACGCGGAAGCGCCCGCCGGGCTCGGGCAGGATGTTGTCGCTCGCCTCGTCGAAATCGTATTCGTCCTCGATGTCGCCGACGATCTGCTCCAGCACGTCCTCGATGGTCACCAGGCCGGCGACGCCGCCGTACTCATCGACCACGATCGCCATGTGGTTGCGGCTGGCGCGGAACTCGCGCAGCAGCACGTTGAGGCGCTTGGACTCGGGCACGAACACCGCCGGGCGCAGCATCTCGCGCACGTTGAACTCCTCCTCGCCGGCGTAGTGGCGTAGCAGGTCCTTGGCGAGCAGGATGCCGATGACGTCGTCCCGGCTCTGGTCGATCACCGGGAAGCGCGAGTGCGCGTTAGCCATCACCTGCGGGATGAAGGCCTCGACCTCCTGGTGGATGTCGATCAGGTCCATCTGCGCGCGCGGAATCATGATGTCGCGCACCTGGATCTCGGACACGGTGAGCGCGCCCTCGATGATGGAGAACGCCTCGGCATCCAGGATGTTGCGCTGGTAGGCCGAGCGCAGCAGCCGCACCAGGCTTTCGCGGTCCGCCGGCTCGCGCAACAGCAGCGCGCACAGGCGCTCCAGAAAGCCGGGTGGTTGTGAATCAGGCATGCAAGGGGGGCGCGAGGCCGGGCCGGGGTGGGGGCGGTGGGGTGCCGACGCCGCTATTTTAGCGCCGCTTTCAACGGGTACGGATTCGGGAACCCGAGCGAACGCAGCAGGCGGATCTCGCGCCGCTGCATGCGCGCGGCCTCGGCGCGGCGCGCATGGTCCAGCCCGCGCAGGTGCAGCAGGCCATGCACCACCATGTGGGCGTAGTGCGCGGGCAGCGGCTTGCCTTGATCGCGCGCTTCGCGCGCGATCACCGGATGGCACAGCACCAGATCGCCGCGGCCGCCGCCGTAGCCGAAGCTGAGCACGTTGGTGGCGTAGTTGCGGCCTCGGAAGGCGCGGTTCAGGCGCCGGCCCTCGGCGGCCCCGACCACGCGCAAGGTCGCCCGCAGCCCGGCGCCGGCGGCGGCGCGCGCCCAGCGCAGCAGCGTGCGCGCCGCCGGTGCGGCGCGCACCGCGCGCTGCACCGCCAGCCGGCTAGGGGCCGGCGTTTTTTTCTTCTGCCGCGGCGTCGCGGTCATAAGCGTCGATGATGCGCGCCACCAGCGGATGGCGCACGACGTCGGCGGCGGTGAAGGCGCTGAAGGCGATGCCGCGCACCCCGGCGAGGATGCGGCGCGCCTCGACCAGGCCGCACCTGGCGCCGCGCGCGAGGTCGATCTGCGTCACATCGCCGGTCACCACCGCCTTGGCGCCGAACCCGATCCGGGTCAGGAACATCTTCATCTGCTCCGGGGTGGTGTTCTGCGCCTCGTCGAGGATGACGAAGGCCTGGTTGAGCGTCCGCCCGCGCATGTAGGCCAGGGGAGCGAGCTCGATGGTGCCGCGCTCGAGCAGCTTCGCGGTCTCCTCGAAGCCGGCGAGGTCGTAGAGCGCGTCGTACAGCGGCCGCAGGTAGGGGTCCACCTTCTGCGCCAGGTCCCCGGGCAGGAAGCCCAGCCGCTCGCCGGCCTCCACGGCCGGGCGCACCAGCACGATGCGCTTGACCTTGTCGCGCTTGAGCGCGTCCACGGCGCAGGCCACCGCGAGGTAGGTCTTGCCGGTGCCCGCCGGGCCGATGCCCAGGGTGATGTCGTGGGCGAGGATGTTCTCGATGTAGCGCGCCTGGCGTGGCGTGCGGCCGTGGAGTTCGGGCCGGCGCGTCATCAGTTTCGGGCCGCCGTCCTCGCCCTCGCGCGGGGGCAGGCCGGCAGCCCTGCCCATCATGCTGATTTCGGCCAGGCCCAGCTGCAGGTCCTCCAGCGACAGCTCCGAGCGCGCGCACCGGTAGAAGTGCTCCAGCGCCCGCGCCGCGCGCTCGGCCTGCGCGGGTTCGCCGCGCACCGTGAAGCGCGCACCGCGCCGCGCAATGGCGACATCGAGCGCCGATTCGATCTGGCGCAGGTTGGCGTCCATCGCGCCGCATAGCCGCGCCAGGCGCGGGTTGTCCTCCGGCTCCAGCCGCACCTCAAGGGGCCGCGGCGCGGCCCTAGTCTGCACGTTCGATCTCGCCGCGCAGGGTGTGCGAGCGCACCCCGGTGATGCGCAACTCGACGAAGCGGTTGGCCAGCGCGGCATGGCCGCGGAAATTCACCACGCGGTTGTTGGCAGTGCGACCGGCGAGCTCGTCGCGGCGCCGCGCCGAGGGGCCCTCCACCAGCACGCGCTGCACGCTGCCCACCATGGCCTGGCTCGCGGCGAGTGCCTGCGCCTCCAGCAGCCTGTTGAGGCGCTGCAAGCGCTCGAGCTTTTCGGCCGCCGTGGTGTTGTCGGGAAGTTCCGCCGCGGGGGTTCCCGGGCGCGGGCTGTAGATGAAGGCATAGGAGCCGTCGAAGCCCAGCTCGGCCGCCAAGGCCAGCGTGGCCTCGAAATCGGCGGCGTTCTCGCCGGGAAAGCCGACAATGAAGTCCGAGTGCAGGCTGAGCTCCGGGCGCGCGCGGCGCAGGCGGCGGATGATGGAGCGGTACTCCAGCGCGCTGTAGCCGCGCTTCATCGCCGCCAGCACCCGGTCCGAGCCCGACTGCACCGGCAGGTGCACCTGGGAGCAGAGCGCCGGCAGATCGGCGTGGGCGTCGATCAGGCGCTGGGTGAATTCGCGCGGGTGCGAGGTGGTGTAGCGGATGCGCTCGATGCCCTCCACCTCGGCGACATAGCGCAGCAGCTCGGCGTAGTCGGCGGGCTCGCGGTCGATCTCGCCGCGCCAGGCGTTCACGTTCTGGCCCAGCAGCGTCACCTCCTTCACGCCCTGGCCCGCGAGCGCGGCGATCTCGGCGATGACCTCGTCGAACGGCCGCGACACCTCCCGGCCGCGGGTATAGGGTACGACGCAGAAGCTGCAGTACTTGCTGCAGCCCTCCATGATGGAGACCAACGCGCTGGCGCCCGAGGCCTTGGGCTCGGGCAGCCGGTCGAACTTCTCGATCTCCGGGAAGCTCACGTCCACCTGCGGCCGGCCGCCGGCGCGGCGCCGCTCGAGCAGCTCGGGCAGGCGGTGCAGGGTCTGGGGGCCGAACACCACGTCGACGTGCGGCGCGCGCGTCACGATGGCGCCGCCCTCCTGGCTGGCGAGGCAGCCGCCGACGGCGATCATCAGCTCCGGGCGCTGCTGCTTCAGGCGCTTGAGCAGGCCCAGGTCCGAGAACACCTTGTGCTGCGCCTTCTCGCGCACCGAGCAGGTGTTGAGGACGACGAGGTCGGCGTCTTGCGGCGTGTCGGCGCCGGTCATGCCGCTGCGCTCGGCGAGCAGCCCGGCGATCTTCGCCGAGTCGTACTCGTTCATCTGGCAGCCGAAGGTGCGGATGAAGAATTTGCCGGCCATGGCGTGGCGCCGAGGCCTACTTCCCGGGGTCGGGCCGGGCGATTTCCTGCCGGGACAGGATCCAGATGCGCTGCAGGTTGCCGGTGGCCTGGGGCAGGGATTTCACCCGGGTGTCCGGCGGCGGCAGCGTCGGCAGCGCGGTGCGGTTGTTCGCCTCGCGGATCTGCGCCCCGGCCGTTGCCGCCAGCGCCGCCGGAGGTGCGAAGCGACCAATCATCGGCTGAGTGTACAGGGGCAGGGAAAAAGGGGCGGTGGCGAATCAGGGACTCGAACCCCGGACAAACGGATTATGATTCCGCTGCTCTAACCAGCTGAGCTAATTCGCCGTGTTGGACAGGGGGCGCATTCTCGCTCAATAGCGGCGTGAAGTCAAAGTCTTCAGAGGGCAGGCGATGGGCGCAGCGGGGCCGGATTTCGAGGTCGCGATCGTGGGCGCAGGCGTTGTCGGCGCCGCGCTCGCACGCGCGCTGCAGGGCCTGCGCGTCGCCCTGATCGCGCAGGCGGCACCACCCCGGAGCGCCCCCGGCGCCCTGGAGGCCCGCGTCTACGCCATCAGCCCGGGTAATGCCGCATTCCTCGAGCGCATCGGCGCCTGGCAGGCCATTGCGCGGCATCGACTGGCCCCGGTCCATGGCATGCGGGTGTTCGGCGACGACGGCCAGTCGCGCATCGACTTCGATGCCTGGCAGAGCGGGGCGGCGGAGCTGGCGTGGATCGTCGAGGACGCCGAGTTGCAGTGTGCGCTGCGCTCGGGCCTCGGGGTGTTCTCCGCCGCCGAATGCGAGCGCATCGAGGTGGACGCGCAACGGGCGACGCTGTCGCTCGGCGACGGCGCGACGCTGCGGGCGAACCTGGTGATCGGCGCCGATGGCGCGCGCTCCGTCGTGCGCGCCCAGGCCGGCATCGCGGTGCGCGAGCAGGGCTATGGCCAGAGCGCGGTGGTGGCGAACTTCAGCTGCGAGCGGCCGCACCGCAACCTCGCCTGGCAATGGTTCCAGGGCGGGCCGGTGCTGGCGCTGCTGCCGCTGCCCGGTGAGCGCGTGTCCATGGTGTGGTCGGTGGCGCAGGCGCAAGCGGCGCGCCTGATGGCGCTGGCGCCCGAGGAACTGTGCGCCGCGGTCGCCGCGGCCTCGCACCATGCGCTGGGCGCGCTCGCACTGGTGAGCTCACCGCGCGCCTTCCCGCTGCGCCGGCTGCGCGCGCAGCGCATGATCGCGCCGCGCACCGCGCTGCTGGGCGATGCCGCGCACGTGATCCATCCGCTCGCCGGCCAGGGCGCCAACCTCGGCCTGCAGGACGCGCGTGCGCTCGCCGGCGTGCTGCTCGGGCGCGAGCCCTTCCGCGACGCGGGAGAAGCGCGCCTGCTGCGGCGCTACGAGCGCAGCCGCGCCGGAGCGGTGACCGCGATGGATGCGGTGGTGCACGGCCTGCACGGCCTGTTCGGCAGCGGCGGGGGCGGGGCGCTTGCCAGCCTGCGCAATGCCGGGTTGAACCTGGCCGACCGCCTGCCGGTCCTGAAGAACCTGCTCGTCCGGCAGGCGATGGCCTAGAACGAAAGTCCAACGCGATGCGAACCCTGCTGCCCCTGGTCCTCTGCCTGCTGGCGCCGGCCGCCTCGGCCGACGAAGCCGCCATCCGCAAGGCGCTGGCACCGGCGCTGGGCGGCACGAAGATCGAGGCGGTGCGGCCAGCGGCGGTCCCGGGCCTGTTCGAGGTGCACGTTTCGGGGCCGGAGGGCCCGCAGCTGCTGTACTCGGACCCGCAGGGCAACTTCGTTCTCGAGGGCATGTTGTTCGACACCAGGTCGGGACGCAACCTGACCGAGGAGCGCCTGCGCAAGCTCAGCGCGATCAACTTCGCCTCGCTGCCGCTGGCGCTCGCGGTCAAGCTCCAGCGCGGCAACGGCAGGCGCGTGCTGGCCATTTTCTCCGACCCCTACTGCCCGGCCTGCAGGCAGTTGGAGAAATCCCTGGCGCAGATCGACGACATCACGATCTATTACTACATGTACCCGGTGATCCGGCCGGAGCTGGCCGAGCATTCGAAGGCGGTCTGGTGCGCGCCCGACCGCGCCAGGGCGTGGATCGAGCTCGCGCTGCATGGCAAGCCGATCACGACCAAGGCCAAATGCGACGTGCCCATGGAGAAGATGCTGGAACTGGGCAGGTCCTTGGGCGTCAATTCCACCCCCACCATCATCCTCGCCACCGGCGAGCGTCTGCGCGGCGGGCTGCCTGCCGAGCAGTTGCGCAGCGTGCTCGACGAGGCGATGAAGCAAGCCCCCGCCGGCGCCAAGGCGAAGTAGGCAAGCTTGCGCCGGCCGCGGGCTACTGCAGGCGCGGCAGCGGTTCGCCGCGCGGCCAGAGCAGCCAGAAGCGGCCCCGCTGCCGCATGCGGCCGGCCTGCTGGCCGGCTTCGGCGCCGCCGCCCCAGTAGAAATCGCCGCGCACCGCGCCGCGGATGGCCCCGCCGGTGTCCTGCGCCACCATCAGGCGCTGCAGCGGCCGCTCCGACAGCGGGAACGTGGTGGCAAGGAACACCGGCGCGCCCAGGGGAATGTGCCGCGGATCCACCGCCAGACTGGCACCGGCCGAGAGCGGCGCGCCCAGCGCGCCGATCGGTCCGCCGTGCGCCGGCAGCTCGCGCAAGAACACATAGCTCGCGTTGAAGCTGAGCGCCTCCTGAAGCTCGGCGGGATTGGCCGCAGCCCAGGCCTTGATGCCCTGCATGGAGGCGTTCTCCAGCGTCAGTTTGCCCTGCTCGATCAGGTGGCGCCCGAGCGACCGGTAGGGGTGCCCGTTCTGGTCGGCGTAGCCCAGGCGGATCGGCTCGCCGCGCCGGCCGTCGTGCTCGAGCTCGATCAGGCCCGAGCCCTGGATCTGCAGGAAGAACAGCTCGACCGGATCCTCCACCCAGGCCAGCACGGGCGCGCGCATGGCCCCGGCCTCGATCTCGCCGCGGCTCCAATAGGGAACCAGCCGGCGCCCTTCGAGCCGCCCGCGCAAGCGCAGGTGCCGCGTTTCGGGCGCAACCGCCGCGAGATCCACGCTCACCAGGTCCTCCGGGGTGCCGTACACCGGGTGGCGGAAGCGCTCGCCGCGCCTCCTGCTGCCCGACAGCACCGGCTCGTAGTAGCCCGTGATCAGGCCTTCGGCGCCGCCCTCCGGCCCGATCACGGCGTAGGCCGAGAATGCGCCTTCGAACCATCTGCGCGCCGCGGCGTCCTCGCCCTGTGGCGCGCGCTTTGCCTCCTCGCAGGCCCGCTTGAGCGGGCTGGACTGGGGCAGGGGCTCGCAGCCGGTGAGGAATGCGCGCAGCGCGGCCGCCTGGGCGCCAGCGGCCCAGCCCGGCAGCGCGCTGAACTCGCGCGGCTCGTAACGCGCCGCGGCGGGCGGTTTCAGGGGCGGGCAGGCCGGACAGTCGGCAAGCACAGGGCAGGCAGGCGGCGCCGGGCAGGCCGCGGCGCGCTCGGGCGAGGGCGCCTGGGCGCAGCCGGCGACGAGGACTACAGTCGCCGCCATTGCGGCCAGGAGGCGGCGCGCAATGTGGGTGGCGTGCCTGGAGATGGCGGAGGCCCTCGCGCTGCTGATCTGCCGCCTCAGTGCAGCACCCTCGGCACCGACAGCGTGAACTCGGCAATCGGCGCCTCGAAGCGCGTGCCGTCCTCGGCCACCATCTGGTAGCTGCCGCGCATGGTCCCGACCGGCGTCGCGATCGCGGTGCCGCTGGTGTACTGGTGCGATTCGCCCGGCCGCAGCAGCGGCTGCGCGCCCACCACGCCCGCGCCCCTCACCTCCTGCACCGCGCCGGCCGCGTCGGTGATGATCCAGTGGCGGCTGATCAGCTGGGCGGCCACGCTGCCGGCGTTGCGGATGGTGATGGTGTAGGCGAACACGTAGCGCCCGCCGTCCTCGTCGGACTGCTCGGGCAGGTATTTCACCGCCGCGCTCACGGCGAGCTGGTAGCGCTTGTCCTGGACCATGGGCGCATTGTAGTGCGGCGCGCTAGAATCGCATCGCCATGGCCAGGGCTGATCCCGCGTTCCGCATCGCGCCCTCGCTCCTGGCGGCGGATTTCGCGCGCCTGGGCGAGGAAGTGCGCGCGGTGGCGGCGGCCGGCGCCGACCTGGTGCACTTCGACGTCATGGACAACCACTACGTGCCCAACCTGACGGTGGGGCCGCTGGTCTGCGCCGGGATCCGGCCGCACACCACGCTGCCCATCGACGTGCACCTGATGGTGCGGCCGGTGGACCGCATCGTGCCGGATTTCGCCAGGGCCGGCGCCAACCTGATCAGCTTCCACCCGGAGGCGAGCGAGCAGGTGGAGCGCACCATCGCGCTCATCCGGGACCACGGCTGCAAGGCGGGGCTGGCGCTCAATCCGGCCACGCCGCTGTCGGTCCTGGAGCATACGCTGCACAAGCTGGACCTGGTGCTGCTGATGTCGGTCAACCCGGGCTTCGGCGGCCAGGCCTTCATCGAGTCGGTGCTGCCCAGGATCGGCGAGGTGCGCAGGCGCATCCAGGCCACCGGCCGCGACATCTGGCTCGAGGTGGACGGCGGCATCAAGGCCGAGAACATCGCCCGCGTCGCCGCCGCCGGCGCCGACACCTTCGTGGCGGGATCGGCGATCTTCGGCTCGAAGGACTACGCGGCCACCATCGGCGACCTGCGCGCGCGCCTGGCGGCGTGATATATTCGCCGCCGTCGTGAATAACTTGCGCACCAACACCCCCTGTCTCGGCTGGCGCAGCTGGCGCCCCTGGCGCCGCTAGAACTCCTTGCCTCCCCGCGCGGCCCGGCGGGCGGGTGAATCCCGGGCCGCACGCAGTTGCGTTCCAACATCGGCAGCAGCAGCGGGAGTTTCCTCACGATGGACCCTGATTCCGGGCAACTTGCCGCGCGCGGCCTGGCGGTCCAAGGGGTGCAGTTCCACCCCGAGGCGATGCGGACCGAGCACGGGCAGGCCATGCTGAGGAATTTCATCGAAGGCAAATAAGGGGACGGACATGAAAATCGGCATCGCAGAGGCGATCCAGCGCACCGTGGAGCACCGCGAGATCTTCCACGACGAGATGCTGCACGTGATGCGCCAGATCATGCGCGGCGAACTCACCCCGGCGCAGATCGGCGGCTTCATCGTCGGCCTGCGGGTGAAGAAGGAGACCATCGGCGAGATCGCCGCCGCGGCGCAGGTGATGCGCGAGTTCGCCACCATGGTCGAGGTGAAGGACCACCACCGCCTGGTGGACACCTGCGGCACCGGCGGTGACGGCGCGCACACCTTCAACGTCTCCACGGCCTGCGCCTTCGTCGCCGCGGCCGCCGGCGCGCGCGTGGCCAAGCACATGGGGCGCGCGGTGTCCTCCTCGGTTGGCAGCGCCGAGGTGCTGCAGGCCCTTGGCGGGGCCAGCGCGATGACCCCGGCGCAGGTGGCCCAGGCCATCGACAGGACCGGCATCGGCTTCATGTTCGCCCCGGCCCACCACAGCGCGATGAAGTACGCCGCGCCGGTGAGGCAGGAATTGGGCGTGCGCACCCTGTTCAACATCCTGGGCCCGCTCACCAACCCGGCCGGGGCGAAGAACCAGGTGATGGGGGTGTTCCACCCGGACCTGGTCGGCATCCAGGTGCGGGTGCTGCAGCGCCTGGGCTCCCGCCACGTCATGGTGGTCCACGGCCGCGAGGGGCTGGACGAGATCTCGGTGTCCGGACCGACGCTGGTGGGCGAGCTGAAGGAGGGCGAGGTCGACGAATATGAGCTCGATCCGTCCGCGCTCGGGCTGGAGTTCTATGACCGCCGCGCCATCCAGGTGAACACCGTGGAGGAGTCAAAGCAGATGATCCTCGCGGTGCTGGAGAACCAGTCCGGTCCCGCGCTCAACATCGTGCTGCTCAACGCCGGCGCCGCGATTTACGTCGCCGGCGTGGCCAGGTCCTACGAGGACGGGGTCGAGCGCGCGCGCAAGGCGATCGCCAGCGGCGCGGCGAAGGCCAAGCTGGAGGCGTTCGTCTCATTTAGCCAGGGCCTGAAGTAGAAGTATTCGCTTACATCAGGCGGTCCTGATGTCCGACATCCTGCAGCGGATCCTGGCGGTCAAGGCCAGCGAGGTCGCCGCCGCCAGCTGCGCGGTGGCGCAGGCGGAGATGGAGCGCCGTGCCGCGGCGGCCCCGCCTCCGCGCGATTTTGCCGGCGCCATCCGCGCCCGGCTCGCGGCCGGGCGTCCGGCAGTGATCGCCGAGAGCAAGCGTGCGAGCCCCTCGAAGGGCGAGATCCGCGCCGATTACGACCCGGCGGCGATCGCGCGCAGCTACGAGAGGGGCGGCGCCGCCTGCCTGTCGGTGCTCACCGACCGGGAATTTTTCCGCGGCGACGCGGCGCACCTGCGGGCGGCGCGCGCGGCCTGCGGCCTGCCGGTGCTGCGCAAGGACTTCGTGGTGGAGCCCTACCAGGTGTTCGAGTCGCGGGCGATGGGTGCCGACTGCATCCTGCTGATCGCGGCGGCGCTGGCGACGGCGAAGATGTGCGAGCTGGAATCGATTGCCTCGGGGTTGGGGATGTCGGTGCTGGTGGAGGTGCACGAGGCAGCCGAGCTGGGGGCGGCGCTCCAGCTGAGCACGCCCCTGGTGGGCATCAACAACCGCGACCTGCGCACCTTCCAGACCCGGCTGGAGAGGACCCTGGAGCTGCGCGCCTCGGTGCCCGCCGACCGGGTCCTGGTCACCGAGAGCGGCATCCTCACGCGCGAGGATGTGGCGCGGATGCGCAGCGGCGGGGTGAACGCGTTCCTGGTGGGAGAGGCCTTCATGCGGGCGGGTGATCCGGGCAGCGAGCTGGCCCGGCTGTTCGCCTGAGGGCCAAGCCAGCCCGACCCAGAGGGCAAGGGGGCGATTGAGGCGCAGCCGCGCCCCCTTTTTCGATGCGGCCGGCTGCAAGGCGGGGCTGGGTGGGTGGATCCGCAGAGGAGTTTGTGCGGAATCCGAGCATGAAAACGCAACGCATTGATTTAACTACATTTTAATTATGTTGTTCCGACGCAACAGAGGGGGGGGTGAATCCTCGGAAAACTGCGCCCAAGCGTTGCGCCGGTAGGGGCTGGGGGCGGAGAATGGCACCAACTTCTCACTGAGTTCACGAGGGGTTGAGGCGGTTGGGCCGGGGGGAAACAGGAACTCGGCTGCCTGCCACCCGATTGCGTTTATCAACAGGAGGTTCATGGAATGAAACAGAAACTTTTGGCAGTTGCGGTCTCCGGTGCTCTGGCTGCCCTGGCCGCCCCGGCTTCTTTCGCTCAGTCCACCGCCACCATCTCTGGTTCCATCAATGTCGGTATTATGGCCACCGGCGCTGAAGGTGCTTCTGGCGATGCCAATGTCGCCTCCCAGGGTGGCGGCGCCAACGCGATCAACATCAACACCACTGAAGACCTGGGCGGGGGCATGAAGGGTGGTTTCCAGAGCCAGATGCGTTTTAACGCTGCCACTGGCGACCGTAACTCTGCTGGCACTGGTTACGCTTTGTTACACGTGGCCAACGCCTACCTCCAAGGTGGGTTCGGTACCGTCCGCCTAGGGAAGATTGGTGAAATGCACAACTGCGGCTTCGATCCCTGGGGTTGCACGGGCGGCGCTGGTATGGTTGCAGGCCATTCAGGCAGTGTTTCTGCCCTGATTGCTGGAGGCACCACGGCCAACGCTGTTCACTACACCACCCCCAACTTCAACGGTGTCAGCCTTTCTTTGCAGACCTCTAGGTCCACCCGTACGAACGAGCGTAGACTCGTGAGCATTGACTACGCGCAAGGTCCGATTACCGCGCAGGTGCTGCAAGCAAATAACACCGCCAACACTTGGGGTGATTCTGGCAGCAACCCCGGTGATGCAAAAGCTAAAGGCACGTCCCTAGGGGCTAGCTACGATCTTAAATTTGCCAAGCTGAATGTGATCAACGCGGTGACCAAGAACGCCGATGGTCAAAAGACCGTTGGTGTCTCCTCTTTGAGCGGCAGTGTCCCCATGGGCGCCTACACCTGGCTTGCTGGCTATAACAAGTCTAGGACTGGTGGGAACTACACGGCTACCTCAGCAAATGACACCAAGTTTGCCGTTGGTGTGAACTATGCCTTGAGCAAGCGCACCACCTTGGGTGCTGACGTCTTCAATTCTGAAGTCGCTAACGGCAGCACTGGTTACAATCTCCGTATTCGCCACACCTTCTGATCCCATGCTGTCGTAAGACAGCCTAGGATTTAGAAACCAAAACCCACCGTGGCAACACGGTGGGTTTTTTTTGCCTGCTCCGCGGCGCGGGCGCACTCAGTCGTGAACGCCAACCTCCGGCAACGGGAGGTTGGTGGCCGCGAAGCGGGCGCCCGCGGCGGCGCGTGGCGACCGGGTAAAATCCTCGCATGCTGCCGATCGATGTCGACCGCGCCATCGGGCTGTTCGATGCCGCCCTGCGCACCGTGGCCGGGGTGCACCGGCCGGGGCGTGCCTCGCCGGCCGAGCCGCACCCGGAAGC
>Ga0194120_10007724_pt1 | contig 14554 bp, 14 predicted proteins | sample TA2MahCa65mmetaG_FD_148642 | JGI IMG/M metagenome (GOLD analysis project Ga0194120, IMG submission 148642) | Freshwater microbial communities from Lake Tanganyika, Tanzania - TA2015019 Mahale Deep Cast 65m | ecosystem: Environmental > Aquatic > Freshwater > Lake | place: Tanzania: Lake... | reverse complement strand
GCGCGCCCGCTCGATGATCGCCATGCCGAGCGACTTCAGTCGACGCGGGTCCAGGCTCGACGCCTCGTAATATTCATCGATCAACGATTCGAGCGCGGCCATCTCGCCATGGCCGCCGGCCTTCGCGAGCGGCGGCATCAGATGATCGATGATCACGGCAGCGGCGCGGCGCTTGGCCTGCGCGCCTTCGCCCGGGTCGTTGACGATGAAGGGATAGATCAGTGGCGTCGGGCCGAGCGCGACCTCGGGAAAGCACGAGGCCGAAAGCGCGAGGCCCTTGCCCGGCAGCCATTCGAGATTGCCGTGCTTGCCGAGTTGCACGATGGCGTGGGCGCCAAATGAGTGCCGGAGCCAGGCGTAGAACGCCAGATAGCCGTGCGGCGGCGGCAAAGCGGGGTCGTGATAGCTCGAGGCCGGGTCGATGTTGTAGCCGCGCGCCGGCTGCAGCGCGATGACGAGCTTGCCGCAACGAAAGGCCGGCACGGCAAAGGCTTCGAGCTTCGGCCGGAAGAAGGGGTCGGTCGAGGGCTCACCCCAGCGCGCCTCGATCGCGGTGCGTACCGAGGCCGGCAGGGCAGCGAAGAATGCGTAATAGTCGGCGCGCGGCAGCGTCTCGTGCGGAGCACGGGTCTGATTGCGGGCATGATCATTGGTGATGCCACAGCCAAGGCGTGCCATGAGCGCCGTGGCATCGGCCGGCCGACCGGCCAAATCATAGCCCGCCCGTTCCATCGCCTCGATCAGCGTGATCGCGCTCATTGGCACGTCGAGTCCGACGCCGTTGCCGAGCCGGCCGTCGCGATTGGGGTAGTTCGCGAGCACAAGCGCGATCCGGCGTTCACGGCAGGGGGTGCGGCGCAAGTTCAGCCAATTGGTGGCGAGGTCCGCCACAAAGCCGATGCGATCCGCCTCCGGCACATGACGCACAATCGTCGTGTCGCTGCGCTCGTCGCGCGCGGCCGGCGCCTTGAACGAGATCGCACGGCCATGGAGCCGCCCGTCCACCTCGGGCAACGCCACGTGCATCGCGATGTCCTTGGGCCCGAGTCCGCGCGGGCTCGCGGCCCAGGTCGCGCGCGTCTGGCCCGCGAGCGTCACCTGGACGACGGGCGCGTCGCCGAAGATCGGCGCGGCGTTGCTGGGTTCTAGGTCTCCTGCCATCGCGAAGGCTGTGGCGTTCAGCACGATGTCCGGCCGGTGGTGGCGCACAAGATCGGCGACGAATGTGGCAGCACTGCGGTCGCGCAGGCTCGCCACGAAAACCGGCAGCACGGCAATGCGTCGTGCCGCGAGCGCGTCGGCCAGCGCCTCGATCGGCGCGATATCGGAGGCCTGCACCAGCGCGCGATAGAAGAGGAGGAGGGCGGTGCCGAGGGGTGAGGCCAGCTCGCGGCGGGGGAGCGTGCCGAAGCGCGGCAGGATGATCGGATCGGGTGCAATCTCGGCCCGGCCGATCAGTGCATCACACTGCGCAAGAAACCCGACAGCGTTCTCGGGGCCGCCCTCGGCCAGATAGCGCTGCAGTCGGTCGAGCGCGCCGCGGTCGAGGGTGGAAAGCGCGGCGAGCTCCTCATCGAAGCGCTCATCGCCGCCGAGGAGAACCAGCGGAATTCCAGCCGTGCGGCTCAGCGCGACCAGCCGATCGACGCCGTAGGGCCAATAGCTGCGGCCGCCCAGAAGGCGCACGACAATCAGCTTCGCATGGCGACAGACCGAATCGACGTGATGGTCGATTGCGAGATTATGGTCGAGCTCAATCAGGCTCGCGAGGCGCAGGGTCGGCGCATCGGCCGGCCGCGCGCGCTGCACCTCGGCGAGGCAGGCAAGCTCGCTCGCGGCCGCCGAAAGCACCACCACATCACCCGGGCTTTGGGCGAGCAGCACCGGCCCGTTGCCATCGGCGATCTCGAGCGGTGTGGCGGCGAGCAGGTGCATCAGCCGCCCTAGGCCAAAGCGGCGCGAATGGCGACGTGGTCGAGCGGGCGCAGGCCGATCAGCACGACGCGGCTCTCGCGCGGCTCGTCCGCCTGCCACGGCCTGTCATAGTGCCCGTCGATGCGTGGGCCGACACCCTGCACGACCCGTCGCCTCGGTCGACCGGGCACGTCGAGGAAGCCCTTGGCGCGCAGGACGCCGTGGCTCGCGGCGAGACTCGCCAGGTGACGCTCGAAGACCTCCGGTTCGGAAATCGGGCCCGGCGCGATCACGATGCTCTCGAAGTCGTCATGGTCATGGCCGCCTTCGAGATCGTGCAAGGTCGGGCGCGCGGCGAGGTCCGCCTCCGCCGCGGCACCGAGGCCGATGAGCGCGGTCGCGGGCAGGGCGGAACCGTGGCTCTGCACCACGCGCACGCCGGGGCGCACCAGGGCCGAAAGTTGCGTGAGGGCGGCTTCGCGCTCGGCTTCGCTCAGCAGGTCGCACTTGCTCAGAACCACGAGATCGGCGCAGGCGAGCTGATCGTGGAATACCTCCTCGACCGGCTCATCATGCGCGAGCGCCGGGTCCGCGGCGGCCTGGGCAGCCAGCTCTGCCGCGTTGCCGACCACGCGGCCGGCACGCAGCGCATCGCCATCGACCACGGCGACGACGCCATCGACCGTCAGGCGGGTGCGAATCTCGGGCCAATTGAAGGCATCGACGAGCGGCTTGGGCAAAGCGAGGCCCGAGGTCTCGATCACGATGTGCTCGGGCTGCGGCACCCGCGCGAGCAGCTTCTCCATCGCGGGGGCGAAGTCATCGGCCACGGTGCAACAGAGGCAGCCATTGGTCAGCTCGACGATGTCGCTCTCGCTGCAGGCCTCATCGCCGCAGCCGCGTAACAGCGCTTCGTCGACGCCGATGTCGCCGAACTCGTTGATCACGAGCGCGAGGCGGCGGCCGTTCGCGTTGTTGATGAGGTGGCGGATCAGGCTGGTCTTGCCGGCGCCGAGAAAGCCTGTGATCACGGTCGCCGGCACGCGCCGGCCGGGGTTCGGGGCGTTCATGACGGCTCTCCCTTGAGCACGAGCGGCAGGCCGGCCGCGATGAAGACGACACGTCCACACGCGGCGGCGATGCGCTGGTTCAGCCGCCCGGCGGCATCGCGAAACTGGCGCGCCAGCGCATTGTCAGGAACGATGCCGAGGCCGACCTCGTTGGACACCAGCACGAGCGGCCCGCCGAGGTGTTGCACCAGGGACGCAAGACCTTGGCTCCGCGCTTCGACGTCCACGCCCGCCGCCATCAGATTGGCGAGCCAGAGGGTCAGACAGTCGACGAGCACGATTTGTTCGGGCCGTGCCTCGGCCTCGAGCGCCCGCTCGAGATCGAGCGGCACCTCGACCGTGCGCCAATCGGCGCCGCGTCGCGCGCGGTGGGCGGCGATGCGCGCGGCCATTTCTTCATCGCGCGCCTCGCAAGTCGCGAGATAGACCGGCGCGAGACCCGAATCGAGACACAGGCGTTCCGCGTAGCCGCTCTTGCCCGAGCGCGCGCCGCCGAGCACGAGAGTCGCCGTCACCGATTGATGGGCGCCCGGCGTGGCCAGGGCCACGCCATCGGATGCAGCCGCTCCCATCCTCCCTCCGAGGAAAAGCGTGTTCGCGACGGCGGGGAGGTCTCCTGGCTCGGGGTCATCGGCCGGATCCACCCTTCCCAGCGGATTGCGCCAGTGGGGCGCGAGGGTCACTCGCGCAGCGGATCGGCCTCGCCGCTCACAGTTGCGGGGGCAGCGCCGGCCTCACGCCTCGGGCCTCTCGGCCCTCGGCGCGTCACCGGCTTCCCTGTCTCGCCGTCGGGTTGGAGCCTAGCCTAGTCGCCGCTCGATGGCTATCGCCGATCGCGCAAGCCGAGGGGTTTCGGCGGGGCGTTGACCGCCACGACGCGCCACTGGCCGCCCTCGCCGGGCCCGTCGATATGGTCGATGCGCGTAAGCGAGAGGTTGTCGATCGTGAAGGCGAGGCAGCGATCGGGCGGGGCACCAAGTGCGATCTGCAGTGCCGCCCGGATCGTGCCGCCATGGGCGACCGCGACGATGTCACGTCCCCCGTGGTCACGGGTGAAGCGCTCGATCGCGCGGCCGGTGCGCGCGATCACGTCGAGAAAGGACTCGCCCTCGGGCGGCGCGTGGTGCGCCGGCGCGATCCAAAATTTGTGCTGGGCCCCGTTCATCGCCTGCTCGATCTCGGCGAAGGTGAGCCCCTGCCAGGCGCCGAAATGCTGCTCGACAAAGTCGCGCTCGATGAGCGCCTCCGGCACCTCATGGCCCGCGGCGGCAATCGCGGCGGCGGTTTGGTGGGTGCGCTGGAGATGGGTCGTCACCCAGAGCGCGCCGGCCGGCAGGCCGGAGGCCAAGCCAGCGAACGAGGTTGCGTCCGACACATCGGCCGGCAGATCGTCCTGGCCGTAGAGGCGGTTTTCGTGGCGGCGCACCGGCGCATGGCGAATCCACCACCAGCGGGTCACGACGGTATGGCGACGGGCATTCATCGGATGGCGGCAACGGTAAGGAGGAACAGAAGCTCAGCGACTTGTTGGGTGGCGCCGAGTACGTCGCCGGTCTGGCCGCCGATCTGCCGGCGCGCGAGAAAGGCCATGCCGCAGGCGCCGATGGTGGCGATGATGAGCGCAATGAGGCCGGTCCAATTCAGCAGGATTAACGAGAGCAAAAGCGCGAGGCCGAGCCCCATGAAGACGGCGCTGGCCGGGGGCCGACCGGCGGCGACGCTCAAGCCATCGACTCGTGCGGGCTCGACCCAGCGCATCATGGCAGGGAGCAGGGCGCGGCTCGTGGCGCCCGCGGCCATCAGGCTCGCCAGCACGAGCCCAATATGATCGAGGTCGACCAGCGCGCCGAGCTTGGCGCCGAGCACGAGCACGAGCGCGATCACGCCATAGGCGCCGATGCGGCTGTCGCGCATGATGCTGAGCTTGTCGTCGCGGCTCTGCCCGCCGCCGAAGCCGTCTGCGGTGTCGGCCAGGCCGTCCTCGTGCAGCGCACCCGTGACCAGCGCGCCGACCGCGAGCGCAATGATCGCGGCGATCACGTTGGGCAGCCCGATCGCGGCGAAGAGCGCGTAGGCCAGGCCCGCGACCAGGCCGATCGCCAGCCCGACAAAGGGAAATGCCCGCGCCGCCCGCCCGATCAGGCCGTCCGCAGGGATCTCGTCATCGAACCGGCTGCGGCGTATGAAGGGGATGCGCGTCAGCAGACCGGCGGCGGCAAAGAAATCCTTGAACCAGCCGCGCAGCTCGCGCTCCACCATTCGCGCCACGCGGGCCGCGCCGTCATTTCCGGGATCGTCGTTGTGCGCCACGCGGGCCTACCGTGCCGTCGCTTGGAGGCGGGGGTCGAACGGGTTATAGGATAGCTTCGCTCCCCCGCCAAGGCTGCCCAGGGATGAGACATGGTGCCGGCGCGCCGTCGATCGAGTCGCTCGATGATTTGAGGCGCCTGATGCTCGCGCTTCCTTCGCCGCGGGAGGAGGCGCGCAGTGCCGCGGCCGCGCGCCAGGATAGTTTGACCAAGCCGCGCGGCGCGCTTGGGCGACTCGAAGAGCTGGCGCTCTGGCTGGCCGCCTGGCAGGGCCGTGCGATCCCGCAAGCCGAGCGGATTCGTGTGGTGGTTTTCGCGGGCAATCACGGCATCGCGCGCCGCGGGGTTTCGGCTTACCCGGCGACGGTCACCGCCCAGATGGTCGGCAATTTCCAAGCGGGCGGTGCCGCGATCAATCAGCTGGCGCGGCAGGCGGGGGCGGAGCTCAAGGTCGTGGCGCTGTCACTCGATCGCCCGACAGGTGATTTCACCGAGGCAACTGCGCTCGCCGAGGCCGAATTGGTGGCAGCGCTCAATGCCGGCCTGAAGGTTGTCGAGCCTGGCCTCGATCTCCTGTGCCTTGGCGAGATGGGCATCGGCAACACGACGAGCGCGGCGGCGCTGGCCGCGGCGCTCTTTGGTGGCGACGCGGCGCGCTGGGCGGGCGTCGGCACGGGCGTCGATGATGCGGGGATCGCACGCAAGCGCGCGGTGATCGATACCGGCCTCGCGCTGCATCGTACGGCGCTGGGCGATCCGCTCGAGGCGCTCCGTCGGCTCGGCGGGCGCGAGCTTGCCGCCATCGCCGGAGCGGTGCTGGCGGCGCGTCTTGCCCGCGTGCCGGTGCTCCTGGATGGCTTCGCGACAACCGCAGCCGCCGCGGTTCTCGCGCGCATGGCCGGGAAGGCGCTCGATCACTGCATGATCGCGCATGTTTCCGCCGAAGCGGGACATCGACGCCTCGCCGACGCCCTGCAGATGCGCCCGCTGCTCGATCTCGACATGCGGCTCGGCGAAGCTTCGGGCGCGGCGTTGGCGGCGCTCCTCGTGCGCGCCGCCGTCGGCTGTCACGCCGGCATGGCCACCTTCGGCGAAGCCGGCGTGAGCAATCGAAGCCCTTAGACCACGAGTCCGGTCACGCCGCGACCAAGGCGCGGGTACGCACGATTTGGCCCGTGATCCGGGTCGGGTTGCGCAGATTGTCCATCAGCGGCGCATGGGCCTCCGCGCTCAAGCGGATCGCTTCGAGCAGTTCCGCCGGCGCGTCGCTCTCGACATGAACCGAATAGTCGATCCGGCCAACCCCGGCGCGGATGAGCGGGCTCAGGCCGGTACGACCGCGCAGATCGATGAGCGCGACCACGCGCACATTGACGCGGGCAAGCGCGACGCCGCGCAATTCCGCCTCGACCAACCAGGCGCCGGTCAGGCTGGCGCCGAGCGCGGCCAGCATCAGCTCGATCGGGTCGGGCGAGGTCGCGTGGCCACCGAGCGCGATCGGCTCGTCGGTCTCGACCTCGAACTCGCGCATGCAGCTCTGTGTCCGCGATCCGCTCTGCCACTGGGTGATCGATTCATAGACACCGCGGCCGATGGTCGGATCGGCCTGCATGGCGGCGCGTGTCGCCTGGTAGCCCGAAAGGTCGAAGGCGTTGTGCTTGTTGCGCATGACGCGTGCCCCTCAAGTGTTCGGGAGAAACGCTAGCAGCGCCGCCTTGCCGCCACGATACACAGCGGTTGACGTTGCGGTGAGCGGGCGCATGGCGGGCGTTCACGCCGCCGTGAGCCTACTCGCCCACCTGATGCAGCAGCCCGCGCTGGCGCGCTACCCGAACTGAGAAGAGGAAGGCTGCCGCCCCTCCCGCCAAATAGGCGATGTCGAGCAGCATCGCATTGCGCCAAAGATCGAAGCGGAACTCGTGGTCGATCAGCACCGCCCGCATGCCCTCGAAGATGTGCGAGGAGGGGAAGGCGAAGGCGATCGGCTCGACCCAATCGGGCAAGACGCTCACGGGGTAGTAGACGCAGCTCACAGGCGCCAGGGCGAAGACCAGGAACCAGGCGAGGCTCTCGGCGCCAAGCCCGAAGCGCAGGATGAGCGCGCTCACGAACATGCCGAACGACCAGCTCATCACCAGGAGCGCGGCAAAGAACGCAACCAGCGCAAGCCCCATGTCGAAGACAGAGTAGTGATAAAGAATGATCGCGATGACGGCCGCGCCGCCGGTGCCGATCAGCGTGCGCACCAGGCTCATCAACATGAAGGCCACGACCATCTCAACGGGTCGGAGCGGGCTCACGAACAAATGGCCGAGATTGCGCGACCACATCTCCTCGAGAAACGTGATCGTAAAGCCGAGCGAGCCGCGGAACAGCACATCCCACAGGAGGACGCCCGCAATGAGGGCGCCGCCCGCCTGCTGGACCCAGGTGCTCTCCGTGACCAGAAACTGCGTGATCATGCCCCAGAGGATCATTTGGACCGTCGGCCAATAGACGAGCTCGAGCAGCCGTGGCCACGAGCCGCGCAGCAAATAGAGATGGCGCAGCGCGAGCGCGTAGATGCGCCCGAGCGGCCCGGTCGGTGCGAGCTCGACGACGGCGGGCTCGGTCATAACGGCGTTGCCCGAGCGCGTGCGATGTCGAGAAACACCTCTTCCATGTTGCGCCGGCCATAGCGCTCGATCAGGCGCGCGGGCGAGTCATGGTCCACCATGCGCCCGGCCTTCAGCATGATCACGTCGTCGCACAGGCGTTCGACCTCGGCCATGTTGTGCGAGGCGAGCAGGATGGTCGCGCCGGTGGCCGCGCGATAGCGCTCCAAATAGGTGCGCACCCAATCGGCCGTGTCAGGGTCGAGCGAAGCGGTCGGCTCATCCAGCATGAGCAGGGTGGGCCGGTTGATCAGCGATTTGGCGAGCGCGATGCGCGTGCGCTGACCGGCGGAAAGCTTCCCGACCGGGCGTTTCATGAACTCGCCAATCTCAAGGTCGGCGGCGAGCGTCGCGATGCGCTCTTCGAGCCTGCGCACGCCGTAGAGCCGGCCATAGACCTTCAAATTCTCGACCACGGTCAGCCGGTGCGGCAGGTCAACATAGGGCGAGGAGAAGTTCATGCGCGGCAGGATCTGATAGCGATGCCGTTCGAGCTCGAGCCCGAAAATACACACTTCACCACCGGTCGGGCGGAGCAGGCCGAGCAGGATCGCCATGGTCGTGGTCTTGCCCGCGCCATTGCCGCCGAGCAGGCCGACGATCCGCCCCGGCCCGATCGAGAAGCTCGATGGCTGGAGCGCCACGACCTCACCAAAGCGCTTGGCAATCTGCTCCGCGACGAGAATCGGTTCGGCCATGACGCATCATGACCGGATCGCCCCCCGGCCCGCCAGAGAGTGGCGCGAACTCGCCTTGAATTGTGGCATATAGCGCTATGGCCTTTGTCTGGCGATCGACCCCTCAAGGAGTGGGCCAAGGGCGCGGGCCGGTTCGCCTGCGCACGCTCATTCTCATCCGCTGGTTCGCGATCGCTGGCCAGCTCGTCAGCCTTTTGGCGGTTCACTTCACGCTCGGATTCGAGTTGCCGCTAGCGCCCGCGCTCGGCGTGGTCGGGCTCTCCGCCCTGGTCAACATCCTGAGCACCGCTCTCTGGCCGCCCCAGACGCGGCTCGGCAACCGCGAGGCAGCGCTCTATCTCGCCTATGACATCGTGCAGCTCTCCGTGCTGCTTGCACTGACGGGAGGGCTCGAAAACCCGTTTGCCCTGCTCTCGCTCGTCCCGGCCACGGTAGCGGCCACGATCCTGAGTCTGCGTGCGACCGTCGCGCTGCTCGCGCTCGCGCTCGCCTGCATCTCGGTCATATCGGTCTACCATTGGCCGTTGCCCTGGGGCGGTGATCCGCTTTTGCTACCGCCGCTCTATCTCGCCGGTCTGTGGGCGGCGCTCGTGCTCGGCACGGTCTTTGTCGCCGCCTATGTTTGGCGTGTCGCGGCCGAGGCACGACGCATGGACGACGCGCTGAATGCGCTTGAGGATGCGCTGGCCAAGGAGCAGCAGCTCTCGGCGCTTGGTGCCCTTGCTGCGGCGACCGCGCATGAGCTTGGCACGCCGCTTTCCACCATCGCGGTCGTGGCGGGTGAGCTTGCTCGCGATTTGCCGCCCGGGAGCGCTCAGCATGAGGACGCACGGCTACTGCTCGCTCAAACCGCCCGTTGTCGGGAAATTCTGGGGCAGCTCTCGGGCCTGCGTCATGGCGAGATCGATTCGCCCTATGGCCGCCTGCCGATCACAGGACTGGTCGAGGCGGTCGCCGGGCCGCACCGGCGTCAGGATCGGTCGGTCAATGTGATCCCGGCTGCGCTGGAGGGCGCGCGCGCCGACGAACCCGAGGTCAGTCGCCGGGCCGAGATCGTGCACGGCCTCGGCGCAGTCATTGAGAACGCGGTCGAGTTTGCAATGACCGGCGTTGAGGTTCTGGTCCGCTGGGACGACCGCCGGGTGTCGATCGAGGTGAGTGATGATGGCCCGGGCTTCCCCCTGGGGATCCTGCCCGAGCTTGGCGAACCCTATGTCTCGACACGTCGGGAGGCCGGCCGGCTCGGCCTCGGCCTGTTCATTGCCAAAACGCTGCTTGAACGGACCGGTGCACGCGTTACGTTTCGCAATCGTCCCGCGCGAGGCGCGCTGGTGGAGATCATTTGGCCGCGCGCCCGGGTCGAGGCGAAGCCGGACACACCCGGGCCGGGGCCGACGATGGCTGCGGGGGAGCGAGGAGTCGATGGTCGAGCGGACGATGAAGAGCGGGGCGGACGGATCGAAACCCCGCGGTGAAGCGCGCACCCTGCTCGTGGTCGACGACGACGATGTGCTGCGCCAACGCCTCGTTCTCGCCATGGAGCGTAGGGGCTATCGGGTGGTCAGCGCGGGCGACGTAGAACATGCCATCGCTGCTGCGCGGTTGGAGCCGCCGGGATACGCGGTGGTCGACCTGAAAATCCCCGGGGGTGGCGGGCTTGAGCTCGTGCGCGCACTGAAAGACATGCGGCAAGAGATGCGCATCGTCATGCTGACCGGCTATGGCAACATCGCGACTGCGGTCGCAGCGGTCAAGGTCGGTGCGATCGACTATCTGGCCAAGCCGGCGGATGCGGATGAGATCGATCGGGCGCTCAACGCCACCGGCACCCATCTGCCGCCGCCGCCCGAGAACCCGATGTCAGCCGATCGTATTCGCTGGGAGCATATTCAGCGGGTGTTCGAGCAGTGCGATCGCAATGTCTCGGAAACGGCGCGACGCCTCAACATGCACCGCCGCACGCTCCAGCGGATTCTCGGCAAGCACTCGCCGCACGAATAGCGTCGGCGCTCCGGTTTTTCTTGGAACGTGGTTTAGCGCCGCGCGGCGCGCAGCGGCTCCGACGGCACGATAAAGCCTTCGGCCTGCTGGTCGAGGAACTTGCCCTGGAATAGCGCGAGGCCGAGGGCTCGGCCGGTGCTGAAGGCCGCGGGCGTATCGCAGCCCTTGAGGATCACGCGCAGCGGGTCGGCGCGCTCGATGCCGCGCATCAGCGGTTCCGCGGCCGGTGTACCGCTCTGCTCGAGCATCGGATTCCACTGCACACGCAGGAACTCCACGGCCAGGCGGGCACGGTTGATCAGCGGCAGGGTGTGGTGGCACAGGCCGTCGAGACACAGGCCGAAGCCGATCGCCTTCAGCCGCGCCGTGGCCGCCAGATACGAGCCAAGGTCTGCGAAGGCCACAAGATGGGGCACGTTGATGATCACCCTCTTGCCGGCGAAGCCCTGATTGATCGCTTCAAGCGTTCGGAAGTTCTCGCTATCGAGGCCGAGGATGTCGAGGCTGCCGCCGAAGTTCGCCGGCAATGTGCTCGGATCGGCCGCCCGGAGGTGGGCCAGCGTGCGTTGGTCGATCGTGCGTGCCAGCGAGCGATAGAGCCAGCGCTCGCTTTGCAGGTCGATGGCTGGCGCGAGCGCCCGCTGCAGGTCGGGCAGCGACACCATCAGGTCGGTGAACATGCGCTGCACCGCGCCGTTGCGCGAGATCGCGAACACCGGCTGCTTGCGAATGAACGGCCCGATCTCGATGTTTTCGAGGCCCTCGCAGATCGAGGCAAGTGATTGCGCGGTCAACCGACTGGAATCGTCCGTGCGCCCGGAAGTTTTTTTCGCCGGCGATGGGATGGTCTGATGCCGTGCCAGCGCGTCGGCCAAAATCGTTTCGCACAGGCCTAGGAAGTCGGACGGGCTGCGCCGGATGTCGAACATCGTCGCAAAGCCGATGCCGTCCTGGCCCGTGCTGTAGACCATGGGGTCGTCGGCGAACATGCCGCGCAGCTTGGCGGTCAGGTTGTCGAGCTCGAGGACCGGCACATCCTTCGTGATCAGCATGAGGTCGCCATTGCTGAGCCCGAACAGCTGAGCCTCGAATCGCCGCAGGATCGGATCGAACACCGCGGCCGCGAGGCGCAAATGGTGCTCGCGCCGGAGCCCGGCCTGGAGTGCCGAGAGCCGCACAAAAAGGCCGAAGCGCTGATGCCCATCCTGAACGCGGGCCAAACGAAGCGCGCAGTCGTGAAGATCGGTCTCGGCGCGAACGGCGGGGTTGAAGGCGGCTCGCTTGATGGCCATCTGTCAGGTCTGTCCTTGCGGTCCTGGTGCCCGCGGGTCGCGCAAGACCCGGGGCGCCCGGGGGTTAGGCACGCTCCGAGTTGGCCAGCCCATGCTTAGAATTGGCCTAATCTTCAGGACTCCGGCCTTACCGGGCTTGCAAAGAGTGGCGAGCGGTCCCTAGTGGATAGAGTTTAACATTTGGTGCCGCCGTTTGAGCCGCTATCCCGTTGATTTGATTCGCGAGCCGCGGGATTCGAATGTCGGATTGCAACCACTAGCATAAGGATTGCGTGAATATTCTGGGAACAAGCCGGCCGTGGCAAACCTCGATCGGCAGCAATTGGCGCTCGATCTGAGCCGGAATCTCCGGCCGGAGGAGGTCGCGGAGGGGCTGGCGCGCGGCGTTTGCCGCCTGCTCGACGCCATGGGCTACACGCCCCTCTGCGAGGCCCCTCTCGGCACCGGGCGGCGTGCCGATGTGCTGGCGCTTCGAGCCAATGGGCGCTTTGCCATTGTCGAGATCAAGTCCGGTCTGGCCGATTTTCGGGCCGATCAAAAATGGCCGGACTATCTGGCCCATTGCGACCGGTTCTATTTCGCCGTGGCGAGCAGCTTTCCGCTTGAGGTGTTGCCGGCGGAGACGGGGCTGATCATCGCCGATCGCTTTGGCGCCGACCTGCTGCGCGAGGCACCCCTCGCGCCGATGAGCGCGGGCTTGCGCCGTCGCCAGGCGGTGCGCTTCGGGCGGATTGCCGCCAACCGCCTTCGTTTTCTTTACGGCGAACTCGCGTGACGGAGGTCAGCCAGCGGCGAAGCGGGTTGCCAGCTCGTCGAGTGGCCGCAGGATCGTGACCTCATAGGCTGCGGTTGCGAGCGCCAGCGCGGCCTGGGCGTCGCGCGTGCCATAGCCGGTCGGTGCGAGCCAGCCGCGCCTGAGGCCGGCGCGCCTGCCTGCTTCGAGATCGATCGCGGAATCCCCGGCGACCCAACTCGAACCCGGGTCGAGTCCGAGCATGGCGGTGCCGAGCAGGATCATGCCGGGATTGGGCTTGCGACAGGGCGCATCCGAATCCGGCGGTGCAGGGCAGGCGATCACCGCGTCGAGGATTGCGCCCTCTGCCTCGAGCAGGCCCGAGATCCGCGCCTCGACCGCGGCGAACTCGCGCCAGCCATAGAGTCCGCGCGAGATGCCGGACTGGTTGGTGATAACGACCACCGGCATGCCGCGCCGATTGGCGGCACGCACCAGGGCAACGGCCTCCGGGACGAGCCGCACCTCCTTGGGATCGGACAGATAAGGCACCAGCTCGATCAGCGTGCCGTCGCGATCGAGAAAGAGCCCCGGCGTCACCACGCCTCGGCGCGGCCGGCGCAGCTCGCGCCAGACTCCGGTTTCATCGAGGGGGTAACGCGTCGCCATGTGACTCACGCGCGAATGCGCCCCTCGGCCGAGGCGGTGCGATACCAGGCGTAGGTGGTTTCGAGGCCGTCGCGCAGCGCAATGCGCGCCTTCCAGCCGAGCGCGGCAAGCCGGCGACCATCGGTCAGCTTGCGCGGTGTGCCGTCGGGCCGCGAGGCATCGAGGCTGAATTCGCCGTCAAAGCCGACGACCTCGGCAATCAGTCGCGCCAGATCGAGGATGGTGATCTCCTGCCCCGTGCCGACATTGACCGGCGAGTCGCCGCTATAGCGCGTGAGCAGATAGACCAGCGCATCGGCGGCATCGTCGCAATGCAGGAACTCGCGCTTCGGCTTGCCGCTGCCCCAAAGCACGACGCTGCGCGCACGCGCCACCTTGGCGGCGTGAATGCGCCCCATCAGGGCGGGGATGACGTGGCTGCCCTCGGGATCGAAGAAGTCGCCCGGTCCAAACAGATTGGTCGGCATCGCGCTGATCAGATCGAGGCCATATTGGCGCCGATAGGCCTGGCACAGCTTGACGCCGGCAATCTTGGCAAGCGCATACCATTCATTGGTCGGCTCGAGCGGGCCGGTGAGCAGGTCATCCTCGGCAATCGGCTGGGGCGCGAACTTCGGGTAGATGCAGGTGGAGCCGAGCACCAGCACCTTCTCGATGCCGGTCCGGCGCGCCGCCTCAATCACGTTCGCCTGGATCATCAGATTGTCGTAGAGGAATTCGCCCGGCCGCGCGGAATTGGCACCGATGCCGCCGACGCGCGCCGCGGCGAGCAGAATCGCATGCGGTCGCTCGGCCGAAAGCCACGCTTCGACCTCACTCTGGCGGCGCAAATCGAGCGTGCCCCGCTCCACGGTCACGAGCGTGCAGCGCTCGCTTGCAAGCCGGCGCACCAGGGCAGAGCCCACAAGACCCCGATGGCCCGCGACCCATATGCGCTTGCCCGCAAGATCATAAAGGATCGGCGCTTCATTCATGGGTCGGCCGCTGCTCCGAGCGCATCAACTTGAGGTCCTCGGCCACCATCTCGCGCACCAGCTCGCGGAACGAGGTGCGGTGGCGCCAGCCCAGGCGATGCTGCGCCTTGCTGGCGTCGCCATGCAACAGATCGACCTCGGTCGGACGGAAATAGCGCGGGTCTATCTCGACCAGCACCTTGCCGTCACTGGCATCGAGGCCGCGCTCGCCCTGGCTCTGGCCCTGCCAACGCAGGGATC
>Ga0194120_10007720_pt1 | contig 14557 bp, 18 predicted proteins | sample TA2MahCa65mmetaG_FD_148642 | JGI IMG/M metagenome (GOLD analysis project Ga0194120, IMG submission 148642) | Freshwater microbial communities from Lake Tanganyika, Tanzania - TA2015019 Mahale Deep Cast 65m | ecosystem: Environmental > Aquatic > Freshwater > Lake | place: Tanzania: Lake... | reverse complement strand
TGCAGCTCTGGTCGGGCTTCGCCCTCCCGACGCCGCATCAAAATCGCAAGGCCCCGCATTCAGAATAACCCGGCAGGAATCCACTTAACTTCCACGGGGCGCTGTTCAAACAACCGGGACCAGCTCTGAGCGACTTGATCAGGCCAACGGCGGCGGTGAGCCACTGCACGAAATCACCCGGGCGGGATCATTCCGTCGCAGGGGGGCGGGATCATCTCGGAATCGGGGGGCGCCATCATTCCGTAACGGGTGGGCGCCTTCATCTCGTTTTAGGGGGCGCCATCAAGCGGAATCAGCACCGGATGCGAGGATTTCCCAGTTTGGCACTTTTGACAAGGCCGAGCCCCTCGGAAATACGCCGGTCGTGGAACGGTGCCGTGGTCAATCAGATGGGCCTTTGCCAAGCGCAGACCAGGAAGTCAGCCTTGCGCTCGTCACTCGACGCCGTGAGGGCTTGTGACACAGGTGGTCAGAAGGGGAAAGGAGCATTTGCGCCGGCAGCCGACAGGGCGTGAACTTGACCGTGAAGGCCGGCCGTTTTGTTTATAACTGTTTATAACTTTTTTCGACGGGACCAAAAATCACGTAAGTCTTTGATTTAGTGGTGGGCGCACAAGGGCTCGAACCTTGGACCCGCTGATTAAGAGTCAGCTGCTCTACCAACTGAGCTATGCGCCCGTCCGTCCAGCGCGCGACGCTCGTCGGAAGGAGCGGTGCGAATAACAAAACCGCTCGCGCCTGTCCAGCGCCACGCGCTGGCCGGTCGGGTTTTTCCGCGCTCGGCGCGCACAGGGCCGTATCGGCTTCAGGCCGAGCGCCGCCGGCTGGCCGCCGATTGACCGTGAGACTGTGTCGCGGATCGGCCTACGCGACCCGCCGGGCCGGTCCAGCCTGCGGCGCAGGCGTGGGGACGCTTCTGCGCCGCCCGCGGATCTTTCGCGCCGTCAGGGGCCGCTCACGCGCTTCAAAGCCTCGACACGTCTTCCCACAGCCGCAAAAGCGCGCTAGCAGTTCTTGAGAAGCAAAGAACGAGTTTGACGATGTCGCGAAGAAAAATCGCTTTGATCGGCGCCGGCAATATCGGCGGCGCGCTCGCCCATCTCGCCGGCCTCAAGGAATTGGGCGACATCGTTCTTTTCGATATCGTGGACGGCGTGCCGCAGGGCAAGGCGCTGGACATCGCCCAATCGTCGCCCGTCGCTGGCTTTGACGCCAAGCTTTCCGGGGCCTCCGACTATTCGGCGATCGAGGCGGCGGACGTCGTCATCGTCACGGCGGGCGTGCCGCGGCAGCCCGGCATGAGCCGCGACGATCTCCTGTCGATCAATCTCGGCGTCATCGCCAAAGTGGGGGCGGGGATCAGGCAATATGCGCCGAACGCCTTCGTCATCTGCATCACCAATCCGCTCGACGTCATGGTCTGGGCGCTGCAGAAGGCGTCGGGCCTGCCGACGCATCGCATCGTCGGCATGGCGGGCATGCTCGACTCGTCGCGTTTCCGCTATTTTTTGGCCGAGGAGCTCGATGTTTCGGTCGAAGACGTGAGCGCCTTCGTTTTGGGCGGCCATGGCGACGACATGGCGCCCTCGGTGCGCTATTCGAGCGTCGCCGGCGTGCCCTTGCCGGACATCGTCGCGATGGGATGGACCACGCAGGCGCGCATTGAGGCGATCGTCGAACGGACGCGCAAAGGCGGCGGCGAGATCGTCGGTCTGCTCAAGACCGGCTCCGCCTATTTTGCGCCGGCGACCGCGGCGATCGCCATGGCCGAGAGCTACCTTAAAGATAAGCGCCGGGTGATGCCCTGCGCCGCCTATCTTGAAGGCCAATATGGGGTGAACGGACTCTACGTCGGCGTTCCCGTCGTCATTGGCGCGAATGGCGTCGAGCGGGTGATGGAGATAAAGCTCGACGAAACCGAGCGGGCGATGTTCGAAAAATCGGTCGCGTCGGTTCGGGCGCTGATCGAAGCCGCCAAGGCGCTCGATCCCGCCTTCGCCTGAGCGCCTTTCTTAAGAATCGATCGTTTCGACGATTCTTGCGCCAGCCGGCCGAAACGGCCGTTCCAAACCGCCGTCCTGCTTGGGCGCGGCAAGAGGAACAATCCTTGCAAGTATGGGTTACCCTGTCTGAGCGCTGATTCTCCTCGAGAGGATCAGACTTGCAAGATGGATATCAAGCCATGTTTGACCCTGACGCTTATGGCTTTGTCAAAATTATCGCTATTGCCGGGACGCTCTACTTTGCGGCGCGCGCGGCAATCCTTATAGGGCTTGCGGCGATACAAGCTGTTGCTCTACTGCCGTAAGCGCAGGGCCGTTTTATACAGTTGAAACATTGGTTCGCGCGGCGAGGCCGTGCGTTCCAGATCACAAGAGAGCGGCTATCGGGTTTTCACGCTTTCTCCGGCTATCGCGTTCCGGCCGGAATCGCTACGGCTGCGCGCTCGGGCGGCGGACCGCAGGCCAGTCGGCGCCACAAGCGAGGCTTTCGCCGGTTGCTCGGCGACTTCGCTTGGCGCGCGCTCTTCGGCGCCGCGGTCGGCCGGATCCCTTGGTTCGGGCGCATAGGCGAGCGAGTCCCGCCGGGCCTTCGAATTCGACTTTCTTGCTTCGGTCTTAGGCGAGTCGACGAGTCGCGCAATCGCGCTGGTCGCCTTTGCGTCGAAGGTCCCCGGCCGATTCGGGGGCATGGGCGCCGCCGCCTTCCGGCGCCGCCGCGGCGGCGCATCGTCAGCGAGCGGTTCGTTGGAGCCGTCGCCTTGCTGATATTCGACCGAGCTTTGCAGTTCGCGTGAGCGGTCCACGGCAGAAAAAGCGGCGGACCTGTCATAGGCCATCTCTTTGTCCGAGAACGCCACAAGCGAAGCCGGACGCTGCGGCGGCAGCGGCGCCCGAGCGCCAAGCGTCGCCCGAGCGCCAAGCGTCGCCGCAGGGGACGTCGCCTGCTCAGGCGGCTCCGCGCCAGGCGCCGAGAGAGTGGTTTCGCCCCGCGGCAGATCGGCCTCGGCGCGCGCGACTTCCGGCGTCCGATAACGATTGGCGCCGGCTCTGCCGGAAGCGGCGCCTTCTTCTTCGGCTTCGCCCCCGCTCGTCCCGCGAGCGGCGCGCGGCGCAAGCGCCGCCCATTGTTTGCGGGTGTTTGGCGCCGGCGCCGTAACGTCCGAATCGTCTTCTTCGCCGCCGCTCGCGCCGCCGCCAAACAGCATCGCGAAGAACCCGCCGAACGTGCGTCGCGGCGCCGAAACATAGGCGCCGTCGCCGCGGGCCTCGATCTCCGCTCGCGCTTCTTCATAGCGCGCGAGCGGCTGGTTGTTGGTCGGCAAATGCACGGTCTTCCCATCCGGGAAAAGTCGCGCCAGCTCGTCGTAGTTCATGCGCGGCCAGTGGCGCACATTGCCGACGTCGAGATGGACGAAAGGCGTGCCCGCTGTCGGATAATAACCGACGCCGCCGCGCTGCATGCGCATCCCGATCTCGCGGACTTGCGACATCGGCATGCCCGGCATGGTGGTGTCCATCGCCTTGCCCAGCATGTGCTGGGAATATTTCGCGACGGCGCGCGAACGGGCGCGCAGCATGGCGTTGGTTTCGGGAGAGCGATAGGCGGAGACGACATGCACGACCTGATCGCCGGCGCCGGCGTTGCGATAGGCCTCCCACACGACGTCGAACAGGCGCGGGTCCATATTGGTCTGCTCGTCGCGGCGCCAATCGCGCAGGAACCAGTTCAGTTGCTGCAGGACATTGCTGTCGTACTGCCCGTTGACCAGATAAGTCGCCGAAATCGATTCATGCGTATGGGAGTGGTAAAGATAGATCGTTCGTGTGTCGCCGTTGGCGACGGCGGTCTCCGTCATTTTCGGCGCGAACGTCGTCAGGCAAAGGACGACGAGACCGAGCGCTTTCGACAGCGGAACGAAATTCAGGCGCGCGCTGGAGCGAGGCGTCGTCAATGGGTCGCTTCCTCGTCTCGCTTGAAGCGCGCCTTGACCGACGTCGCCCCGAAAAACTGACTATCCTTTAGACCGTCTGGCCAAAAGGGAGTTCGCTGCGCCGGACGGCGCGAGGACGGCGAAAAATCATTTGCAGAATACGCAGTTAGCGTGCGTTGCCCCGTGGACGGTCGTTACCGCCCTGATTCCCCACCGATTCCGACGCTAGGGGAACATCATGGCGAAAAATTGCTCGAGCTTCGCCGGCGCTCAGTTCGTCGCCACCGTGCGCTCCAACTGCGGCCCCAGGATCGGCTGCGCCCCGCTGATGAGCTGCAGATAGGCCGGCGACAAAGGCGACGGATCCAGCGCCGCAAACGCTTCTGACGGCGGCCGGCGCGGCGGCAGCGGCGGAGAGTCGGGAAGCCGGTTCGCCGCCTCGTTCTCGCCCTGGACGCCGGCGATCGGCTGCCGGTCGGCGACGGCGACGCGAATCGACGCGGTCTGATCGCCGCCGCTTCCGGCAAGGGCGGTGGCGACCGCGGACTGCACCTTATGCGCGATGTCGCCGAACGAGGCGAGGCTCGCGCCGGATGGCGCGTCGGACCGGGCGGCGGCGACGCTGGTTGAAGGCGCGCGCTGTTTGCGGCCGGCGACCATGGTCGCGCCGCCTTCGCAGTTGCGCATGCCGAGCGCGATCAGCTCAGTCCCCGTCAACACCCGATATTCCCGGGTCAAATTGCCAAGACGGGCCTGAACGGCGGCGGGGTAGGAGGCGAACAGCCGAGACGAGACCCCAAGGTCGGTCTCTCGGTTGATGGCGTTATACGCCTGGTGGAATTTGACCTTCGCGTCCGGATAGACGCAGACATTCGGCAGGCTGAGCGCCAGCGTGCAGGCTGACCGGCATTCATGCAGGCGGACTTCGCGATTCTCGCGGCGATAGCGTTCGGTTATCGCCTCATAATCGCTGACGAGACCGCCGACGTCCTTATAGACGACAACCGGCGCCGGCATCGGAGGCGGCGACAAATAGCCCAAGACGCACCTCTTACTCTACGCATTGGCGGCTTTCGCTTCAGCAAACATTCACCCTCTCGCGGTGAACAACGCCTTAAGGAGCGAAATCAGCTCCTTATGCCGACGCGAAGCCCTGGCGCCGGCCGTTCTTGCAGAACATTGCGGCGAAAATGAAATAGAGCGGCAGGGCGGCCGCCTGTTTTTAAGGACATCTCGCCCGTCGGTTCGACAATGGCGGTTGTTTCGACCAGACGGCGGAAGTTTTGCTTATGGAGATGACGCCCCGCGATGGCTTCTACTGTCCGTTGCAGCTCGGTCAGGGTGAACTCCGGCGCCATCAACTCGAAAATCACAGGCCGATATTTCATCTTGGCGCGCAATCTGCCCATGGCTGTGGCGAGAATGCGGCGATGATCATGGCGCATTGGCGTCCCGAGCGGCGCGAGCGGCGCTTTTTTCCTCGCCGATTCGCGGCCGTCGCGCAGCGCCTCTTCGAGCAGGCCGGCCTCGTAGAGAAGTTCGTATCGCTCGAGAACATTTTCTTCGCTGAACGCCCGGCCCCTGGCGCCGAAGAGGAGATTGACGCGCATTCTGCGGGAGAGGCCGGAGGAAGACGTTGCGTCAGGCGACTCGGCGACCCAGTTCTCCAGTCCGGGCGCGACCGTTTCCTCGATGATCGCCGGCGGCCCTTTTCGCCAGTCTTCCCAGGGGAAGAAATCGTGCCAACTGCGCCAGACCGCGCCGCGTCGATCGGCGTCCTGGCCGATGCGGGTCAACGCCAGATAGCCGACCGAAACGACATGCGGGTCGCGGTCGCCGGCCCGGGCGTGCCGTCCGCGGTCGCCAAACGTATAAAGCTGCTCGACATAGCCGAGCGGCGCGCCGGTCTGTTCGGCGACCCACGCGCGCAGGCCGATTTCGAAGGTGCGGTGCCGGATCGGATCGAAGGGGCCGGAGGGAAGGGCGGCGACGTCGGACGGCGCGTCGGCGCGCGTCGTCAGAATGAGCGGCTCGTCGTCTCGAATGGCGACGATCGCGGCGGTCAGGCCGATTTCGACAGGTGGGGAAACCGGCGCAAGGTCTTTTACGGCCCGGCTAAGCGTCGGCGAATTCGAGGGCGAAAGGCGTTCCCTCATAGCAGTCCGTCCCGCGTCCGATCGCGGCGATGGCGGCCGACATTCGCCCGCCTCGGGCGAGCCTGTCGTCGGCGATCGCGACCAGCCGCCTGTTCGGGGTCGCGGTCGGCGAGACGCGGCGCAGTTCGCGCGCGATCTCCAATTCGTTGCGATGGGGCGCCAAGGCGCAGGCCGCGACGAAGGCCGCCGCGGGGGAGCGGCTCACCCCGGCGTAACAGTGAATGACGAGCGGCGCGGAGCGGTCCCATTCTTCAAGAAATGCCAACAGCCGATCGATATGTTCCTCGCCGGGGAGGATGTGACCCTCCCGCGGCGCGTCGATATCGGAGACTGCGATCCGCAAATGGCGCTCTGGCGCGATTTCGCAAGGTCGAACAAGCGACGCCCCGGCCGTGAGAATGGTGACGAGCGAGCGCGCGCCGCTTTCGCGGACGGTGTCGACGACCTTGGTCAGCGAACAGACGTATAGCCGCCCATCCAGCATCTCACTCCCCGGCGTTTGTCTTCAACTTTCGTCGACCGCCCGGAATCGAGAGAGAAAACGCGCTTCCGTCTCCTCGATGGGCGCCGGAGCGAGTTCGTCCATGAAGGGCTGCGGCGTGATCGCCGGGCGGCCGAAGATGCGCTCGGCTTCGCGCCGTGTAAAGCCCGCGAGCGTCACCGCCTCGAAAAAAGCCGCGGCCCGGTCGGCCTCCTTGCACAGGCGCCGCAGCGCCGGCGCCGGCGCCGGCGGCAGAGAGAAGCGCAAAAGAATGGCGCCGAGGATGCGATCCTCCACCGCCTTGTAGGCGTCGCCGATCACCGCCTTGAACGGCGAGATCATGTCGCCGATCACATATTCCGGCGCGTCGTGCAGCAGCATGTAAAGCCGCTCGGTTCGGGCGAGCGAGGGATCGAGCATGCGCGCGATCCTTTCGACGAGCATGCTGTGTTGCGCGACGGAGAATATATGCGGGCCGACGGTCTGGCCGTTCCAGCGCGCGACGCGCGCGAGCCCATGGGCGATATCCTCGATCTCGACGTCGAGCGGCGACGGGTCGAGCAGATCGAGCCGGCGCCCCGACAACATGCGCTGCCAGGCGCGGGCTCGGAGCGAAGTTTTACGCGGTTCTTTCACTCAGGTTTTAGCGTTGGCGCGGGGCTCGTTCTTGAGGGTTCTATTCCGCAGCGACAATCGTCGAGCGATTATTGTCTGCGCGCGAATGATGCGCATAAGTGTCCCAGTTCGGATAGTAGTTGTCTTCAGCTTCGTTCCCCCATGAAACCCACCCGTCTCTTTTTCCGCGCGCGAAAAGTTCGAGATAAGGCCCCTTCGAGCAGGCTTCTATCAGCGCGTATTGCTCATCTGGCTTCCTGGAATGCTCGCGTTTTCGTGTCGCCAACAGGTTCACCTGTCGCCGGCCGGCGGCGAGAGTGCGCGCGTTTTTTCCCTTTACGCCGAATAGGATCATTTCGGTCACATTGCGAAAATAAAAGCCGACGCCGCGTCCATCCGAGCCGCCGTCTTTGCGCACCTTGTGCCAAACGAGGTTCGACTTGTAAGTGAACCCCCAAGCGGACATGACCTCGAGACCCCAGGGTAGAAGCGCGTTCGGAACCCAGAGGTAAAGATGCGCGGTCTCCGTCGTGATGTGGGACACCGGCAGGGAGCGGATCGCCTCGATGTCCATCGTGCCGTAACGCGACAGCCTTCGATGTTCGGGAGCCATTTTGCCGGTCCGATTGGCGAAGCGCCAGGGAGGATCGGCCAGAATCGTGGGAAATCGCCTGTTTCCGACCTGCGCCAGCAGACCGTCATTTGGACTGTTCATCGTCGCCCCCGTCGATCATCGCGTCTGCCTGCAAAACAGTGGAAGGTTCAATATCCTCCAAGTAAAGCTTGGAGCTGATCCCGAAAATGAGAATTGGACAACCGCCGCCGCCCCCGCCCTCGATGCGCGGAAGCAGTTTTTGCATATGAGTGGTGGAATTGCCGTAACTCTTGCCTTTTCCCAGCCGATTGAAAATCGTTTGGAGATCGGAACACCTCGTTATGATCAGTCCGACATCGATCACGCGAAGATCGAAGAGGAGTCTGAAATTATTCAAGTCGCGATCGAAAAAAGGATCCTTGTTGTTCCATTCGACCTCCAAGGCGACGCGATTCTTGTAACAATCCACCTTGTGAGTCGGGCTTTCCCTTATCGTATCGTCGACCTTGATTGATGTTTGGAACTGCTTTTCCCTCCACCCGTATTTCAGCAAGAGCGAGTCCAGTCCCTTGGCCAATTCCGACTTGTTCTTTCCTGGCGCCATAATTTCCGAAGCCTTGAGCCGAAAGCTGCGCAAGGCCAGCATGATCTCCTCCCATTCGCTGGGGTGCGCCGTTTGAAGCACGCCCGCCGCGTTCCTCCATTCGTGAATCTCATAAAGACTCGCGATATCCGGCGGGACGAGATGTAGAGTCGACATCGAATTCTTTAATCGAGAGACAAGGCGCAAACGATAACAGGAACGAGGCGGCAAGCAAAGAACAAAAAATGAACAGCAAGCAAAATCAGGGCGTTTTCCCCAAGCTGCTCTTGTCCTCCTTGCAATGGCACCCCACCAGATGATCGTCCACCATGCCGACCGCCTGCATGAAGGCGTAGACGATCGTCGGCCCGCAGAATTTGAAGCCGCGCGCCTTGAGGTCCTTGGACAGGCGTTCGGACAGAGGCGTCTGCGTCGGAACCTCGCTCATCCGCGTCCAACGGTTGACGATCGGCCTGCCGTCGACGAAATCCCACAGATAATTCGAGAAGCCGGTCGTCGCCTCGATTTCGAGCCACGCCTGCGCCGACAGCACGGCGCCTTCGATTTTTGCGCGATTGCGCACGATTGCGTCATTTCGCATCAGCGCGGCGATCCTCCTTTGATCGAAATGCGCCACCTTTTCCGGTTCGAACCCGGCGAAGGCGGCGCGAAAAGCCTCGCGTTTGCGCAGAATCGTGATCCAGGACAGGCCGGCCTGAAACCCGTCGAGCGTCAGCTTTTCGAACAGCGCCCGCCCGTCGCGCTCGGGCCGCCCCCATTCATTGTCGTGGTAGTCGAGATAGAGCGGATCGACGCCCGGCCATGGGCAGCGCTTCACGCCGTCGGCATGGGACACGACCTCGAGATCGCGCCAGCTTGCCGGTTGTTCCCGGACGCTCGCCAATACTGCATCCTCGATAAGGCGGACGGAGCGCGCCGCGCCGCGGCTTTATCGCCCGTTCGGATTGCGTTCACAACCAAGTTGGGACTATCGTCGCCCCGGCGGACGCAGATGGCGCGCGTCCTGCTTCATGCGCCCTCGCAATCACTGCGGCTCTGATCGCGCCGTCCATCAATGGAGATTTATATGGGGATCGCTGTTTCTCACGCCGCGGCCGGCGTTTTCGCCCTCGCCGTCGGCGTGGTCGCCGGTTCGGAGGCGGCCTATGCTCAGGCAAATGTGTTGAAGGAATGCGGATCGCAATATCAGGCGGCTAAGGCCGCCAATGAGCTCGCCGGGCAAAGCTGGCAGGATTTTTTGAAGGCCTGTCGCGCGCGGCTGGCCGAACAGGCCAAGCCCGCCGAAGAGCAACCGGCTGAAGCCAAGCCCGCCGAAGCGAAGCCCGAGCCGCCGCCGCCGGCCGCCGCCGAAGCGCCGCCCGCGGCCAAGCCCGTCGAGGCGCCGCCAGTGACGCAGGCGAAGCCTCCCCAGGCGCCTGCGACTGAGGCGGCCAAACCCGCTGCGGACGCGAAGACCGCAATGCGCGAACGGCAAAAAAAATGCGCCGCCGAATGGAAGACGAAAAAAGCCGAGCTCAAAAAGGCCGGTTCGAAAATGACCTGGCCGAAATATTGGAGCGACTGCAACAAGCGGCTTAAGGCCGCCGGCGAATAAAACCCAGTACGGTTTGCTTAAAACCCGACGGCTTCGCTGTCGGGTTTTTCGTGCGCTCTTGCCCGGCGGCAAGGCTCATGGCAGAGGAATGAAGTCACCTAACGAACGAGGGCGGACGTTTGGAAAAAGCCGAGTTGCAGAAGCTGCAGTCGTTCCTGCGCCGTTCGCTCGGCAATGACGGCATACGCGTCGCTGCCGACCCGAAAAATCCCGATGATGCGGCGGTGCATCTCGGCGAACGCAAGATCGCTTCGATCTGTGTCGACGACGAAGACGGCGATCGCTCCTTCGCTTTCGAGATGAAAATCCCCGTCGGACGCGAAGCGCTGCAATCCTATTTGCGCAAGCTGTTCGAGAATGATCGCCTGTCGATCGCGGCGCGCGGGCGCAAGACCGATTCCGTCGAACTCAACGCCGCTGGCGAATTTCTCGGCGTCATCTCGGCCGACGATCCCAAGCTCTCGAGCTTCACGCTGCAGATCGCCATTCTCGATTTCGATCTCGAAGAGGAATGAGCGCGGCGCGATCGGCCTGCTTGTGATCGCTCCCTCATGCGCTTTGCGCGCGTCAAAATCCCGGCAGCATAAGCTCGGCGCGCAACCCGCCGCCCGGACTGTCGTCGAGGCGTAGCGAGCCGCCATAGGCGGCGGCGAGATCGACGACGATTGACAGGCCGAGACCTGATCCGGGCTTGGTTTCGTCGAGTCGCCGGCCGCGCTGCGTCGCCGCCGCGCGAAGGTGTTGCGCGAGTCCCGGCCCGTCGTCGTCGATCGTGATGCGCAGAGCCGGCCGCGACGCTTGGCCGTCGACTGAAACCTCGATCGTTACGCTGCTCTTTGCCCATTTGCCGGCGTTGTCGAGCAGATTGCCGATCATTTCTTCAAGGTCCTGTCGCTCGCCAAGAAAGCGCACAAGCGGATCGGCGCCGCCTGAAAAGATCACGCCCTTGTCGCCATAGATTTTGCCGAAGGCGCGCAGCAACGCCTCGATCGACGGCGCAACCGGCGTCGCCGCGCCAAGCGCGCCCCCACGCGCGGCGGCGCGAGCGCGATCAAGATAGAAGGAAATCTGGTCGCGCATGATCCGCGCCTGCTCTTGAACCTTCTGCGCGAGCTGGCCCGGCGCAGCGTCGGCCTCGTTGACGATCACCGAGAGCGGCGTCTTTAGCGCGTGAGCGAGATTGCCGACCTGAGTGCGCGCGCGCTCGAGAATGTCGCGATTGGCGCTGATCAGCAGATTGAGTTCGTCAGCGAGCGGCGCGACTTCGCTCGGATATTTGCCCATGATCCGATCCCACTCGCCGCGGCGGATCGATGCAAGTTCGCGCTGCAATTGCCGCAGGGGACGCAGGCCGAAGCGGACTTGAAAGGCGGCGCCGATGGCGAGGGCGATGGCGAGCGCGGCGAAGGCGACGATCAGCGCAAAGCGAAATCGCGCGATCTGCTCTTCCATCTCTTCGCCGCTGCCGGCGACCTGCACGAGATAGATGCCGACGTCGCCGACATCGATGATGCGCTCGACGATGCGCAGGCGGCGCCCGTCGGGGCCTTGCGCGTAGCCGCGACGAAATCCGCCGATTTCCGCGGCGACGCCAAGGTCCGAGAGTTTCGGCAGCGTGCTGGCGAAGAGCGACCGTGAGGCTTTTATTTCATGCGATTTGTCGTCGAGCCGCGTGATCTGCCAATACCAGCCCGAACCCGGCAATTCGAATTGGGGATCGCCGAGCTGGCCGGGACCGGTTCGTCCCTCCTGGCCGGATTCGGAGACGTCGGCGACGATGGCGCGCAGATAGACGTCGAGGCGCCGCTCGAAAACTTCCTCGGCCTCGCTTCGGTAGTAGGCGGTGAGAAGAATGCTGGCGACGAGCAGGACGACGAGGCTCATCGCCGCCGCCGTCAGAAAGAGACGCGCGGCGATAGAGCGAAAAGAGCCGATCGCCAAACCGCGCATGCGCCTAACGCGTGTCGCCGGCGTCCGTCGCCGGCGCGGTCGCCATATAGCCCAGTCCACGCACGGTCTGGATCAGGTCGACGCCAAGCTTCTTGCGCAGCCTGCCGACGAAGACTTCGATCGTGTTCGAGTCGCGATCGAAATCCTGATCGTATAAATGCTCGATGATCTCGCTGCGCGACACCACGCGTCCGCTGTGGTGCATCAGATAGGCGAGCAGCCGGTATTCATGTGAAGTGAGCTTCACCGGCGCGCCATCGACGACGACGCGGCCGGCCTTGGTGTCGAGTCGGACCGCGCCGCAGACGATCTCATTGGTCGCATGGCCGGTGGCGCGGCGCAGCAGGGCGCGGATGCGCGCCAGCACTTCCTCCATGTGGAAAGGCTTGGCGACGTAATCGTCGGCGCCGGCGTCGAAGCCTTGCACCTTGTCGCTCCAGCGGTCGCGGGCGGTCAGGATCAGCACCGGCATGTCGCGACCGGCCGCGCGCCATTCTTCGAGAATGGTCACACCGTCCTTCTTTGGCAGGCCAATGTCGAGAACGACGGCGTCGTAGGGCTCGGTTTCGCCGAGATGCCAGCCTTCCTCGCCGTCGAAGGCGCGGTCCACCGCATAGCCCGATTGTTCGAGCGCGCGAACGATCTGGCGGTTCAAATCCTTGTCGTCTTCAACGACGAGCAGCCGCAATGCGTCCTCCCAGCATGATTGACGCTCAGTCGCCTAGAGCGCCGGAATGAGCCCGGCCGCTGAACGCGTCGACATGGATTTTGACGATATGGCCGTCGCGGCGCAGCAGGCTGATCTCATAGATAAGTCCTTCGTCCACCTGACACAGCCTCGCGCCGAGCGGTTCGCCTTGCAGCCGCAGGGCCGCCTCCCGCATGCTGCGGAACGGATCGGCGAGCTTATGCGCTTCGATTTTGCCGCGCGCCTGCGCCATGGTGAAACATTGCATATGCGCGGGCGGCCCTTCGGCGCGAGCGGAGCATGCCGAGGCGGCCGTCGCCGCGAGGGCGGCGACGGCGAACGCCTGTCTTGCAATACATCCGGCGGCCGGCATGCGCCTCTCCCCGCCGCATATTCGGCCGAAAGCCATGAACGCGCAATGAATAGTCGCGATCCCGCCGCGCTCAGCTTCCCGAGGCGCGGCAGGCGTCTCGCGTTTTCTTGTAATCGACGATCATGGCGGCGAGAGGCGTATTCTTGGGCAAGGCGCGCAACTGCTTTGCCGCGATTTTCTGCTCTTCAAGCGAATAGGCGACGAGCGGCGGACAGCCGCCGCCCGTCGACCGGCACGCGGCAAGAGCGATGCTAAAAGCGACCATGATCGAGATCTTGCGAAACATTTTCCACGCTCCTGCGCTCAACCATGATTTCCGCCTGCCGCATCGCCGCGTCGAGATCCGCTTCGACGCGGCGCGCTTTTTCCCTGTCCCCGCCGCCGCCGACGAGGCGCGCGAGCATTGCGCGCCCCAGCGCATAGACGACAGCGCCGGCGACGATGACGACGCTGAACGCGATCAGCTTCGACATGTCAGGCCGTTCCAGGCGGCGTCGAGGTGATGCTGCGCATGATCGCCATCAGCGCCGCCGATCCGACGGCGACGGCGCCCGCTTTCGGATCGTCGAGGAAGGCGATCCAGTCGGTGGCGGCGAACGCGCCGAAAACGGCTACGAGTCCCGCCGCGATGTAAGTGCGATAACCCTGCATGCTGAGTTTCCTTTCGTGATGCCGGAAGCCGCCGGCGCGGATTCACTTGCGGCCGAGCACGCGCGAGACGAAGGCGTCCATGGCGAAGGCGGGGCCGGGATCGCGCTTGCGCGTCGGCGCGATGTCGTCGTGACCGGCGATTTCGGCGATGCCGTAGGTCTGGCAGAGCGCTTTCGCGATATCCACGGCGGCCGAAATCTGAGCGGCGGGATAGATCATCCAGGGCTTCTGCGCGCCTCTGTCCAATTTGTGCGCGAGCATCGCCACCTGACTCGCCGGCACGCTTCTTCCGTTGGCGTCGGCGAATTTGCCATTGGCGAGCTTCGTCAACGGTCCCGGGTTGGCGAGCTCAATGCCGATCGAAAATGAGTTGCAGTTCGAGCGCCGCTTCCAAATGCTTTTGCCGGCATGCCATGCGACGCGATTGAACGGCGCAAGCTGAGTCGCCGTTCCGTCGAGATCGATCACGAGATGCGCGGAGGCTTTTGCGTTCGGATTGCACAGCCAGGAAATCGCGCCTTTCGCCGACTGAGAGGCGGTGTAATGCATGATCAGCAGCGAGGGCTTCAGAACGCCGCCGACGTTAGGCGTCGGCTTTTGCGCGACCGGCTTGTCGTCTAGATGCAGGACGTGATTCTTCACGGCGAAGGCCATGGGCCGACTCCTTCCAGTTCCGTCGAATGGGTTTGCTGATAAGCGCGCTCGTAAAGCTCGCGCGTTGGCGTCGCACCGTTCCTTTCGGCTCGCAGGCGAGTCGAAAAGCGCCGATGGTTCTTCGTCGGTGAGGCGCGCAGCGGCGCCCTCAATCAGAAGAATTCGAAGATCACGGCGTAGCCGGCGCCGCCCGCGCCGCCCGCGCCGGAATTGGCGCCGTTCTGCGAGGCGCCGCCGCCGCCGCCGCCTCCGCCGCCGAGCC
>Ga0194120_10007706_pt1 | contig 14569 bp, 13 predicted proteins | sample TA2MahCa65mmetaG_FD_148642 | JGI IMG/M metagenome (GOLD analysis project Ga0194120, IMG submission 148642) | Freshwater microbial communities from Lake Tanganyika, Tanzania - TA2015019 Mahale Deep Cast 65m | ecosystem: Environmental > Aquatic > Freshwater > Lake | place: Tanzania: Lake... | reverse complement strand
TAGTGCTTTCACCTTTTGCTCTTTTTTTTCTTCCCGCGCAGTGAGCACGTTGAGAAAATCCTTTTGGATTTGAACAATCAATACTCTTTTTATATTTATTCGTCCACTCTTCTTGAAATTGCTTAAAAGTTTTCATTTAAGGGGAAACATATTTTTCTCCACCAGAGTAATTTTCATTTAAGTAACAGATGCAACTATAATGTTTATATGGAGATGGATGAGGGTCTCCATTTTCATTCCTACACCCCAATAAACTAAACTCCACCATTCAAGAAACAAATATTTATTACTCCTCTGCTGGAGCGGGTAGGGACTTCCACCCTCCTTCCTGAAAAGTGCAACCCAATCAGGTATTAGTATTTATCTCTAACGGGACCTATCCATATAGCAATGTGCCCTCTGCCCGTCTTGCAACACATAATGAAAGAAAATCTGATGATAGTAAAGTTCGCCAGTCTTACCAAAGGGAGAAAAAAGTTTCTCCCAAATATCCATAACTAAATCGATTATTTCTTTAGTAATAATATATAAATTCCATTCCACCAGCATTCCACATCTTCTGGGAAAGATGTCAAGATCTTTCTTTCAAAAAGAACTTTTAGTTTCTTTTTATGAACAAAATATTCTGTTGTCTCAACAACTCCTTGAAAATTGGCATCATCAACAATCAGAATAAATTCATCCTCACAAAAATTATAAATGTGAGCAAGATTTTTATATTGTAATTTTGGATCATTGTCAGCATCATAAAAAACAACATTACATTTTTCAGGAACTGATATGTCTAAAATATCACCTTCAATCAAAAATGCATTTTCGGAAGAATATTCCAAAAACTTATCTTTTGGATTTTTATATCCACAGAAAACAATATCATCTCTAAAAGGAGAGATATTACTTTTAAAGTTATCTACTGCATATCCTTTTGCTGAATTATTCTGTAATGCTGAATAAAAAGTGGCTCCTGCATAACACCCAAGTTCAAGATATTTAATATCGGATGAAGAACATAAATTATTCAAAAAATGTTTAACTGTTTCCGAAGTTAATCCATCAATATCAATCCCAATGTAGTTACTTTCTTTTCTCTCTGCCCCATCAATTGCCTCCAGAATAAGTTGAATTTTTGAATTTGATTGAATATTTTTTCTTTTCATTCTTGATTCATAAACTGAATCACAATATTGACATTTCCAACAATCAAACTTACAAGTTTTAATTTTTTCTCTCCAAATATTAATAGGTTTTTCTTCTAATGTCATATCCTCAATATAATCATTAAACTGAGGAAAAAGAAGTTCTTCATCATCAACCCATCGATCTATGATGTCCATAGATTCTTTTAAACGAGTTGCACTTTCTCTTCCGTGCATTTTAAAGACATCAATACCGAGTTCTAAAAACTCTTGCCAATCCTTTTTCCATGGAGGAAGATTTGCTGCTTTAAGAGCAGCTGCTCCATCCATCGCATCCCATTTAGAACAAGAAACTCTACTTATTGTATCATTAAAATATTGAGGATCTCTCGACATTCTTGTATTATTGTAATGATAGTGTTCAGTCATGATAGGACAACCACCCCAACATCCTTCATTTGCTAATAAAGAAAGTTTGATTGGTTTTTCTATTGATTGGCAATAATCTTTTGCTTCTTTTATAAGAATTAGTTGATCTTTATCACGCATCAAATCTCTATCAAGATTTATATAATGAAACCCCGCTTTTGCGAGAGATACTATCTCATTTGGTTTAGTAACTTCACGAAGAATGGTGTTCTTGATATAAAGATCTGGAAACTCTTTTTGAATTTGTCCGGTCAACAACCAAGAAGTATGTGGAAGAGTTACAATTTTAATTCCAGAATCATATAAAAATTTATAATTTTTAATGAATAAATCTAGATTTTTTTGATCTGGTCTTACATATAAGTTATTAAATGTTGCAGATAAAGGTATTCCACTCTCTTCGCCTAACCACAATGCCATTTCAATGACAATTCTTTCAATATCTTCAGATACAAAAACATCACCCATTGCATCTTGAATAAAAGGCGGCATTCTACAAGTAAAGTATAAATCAAAAATATAGTCTTTGTTTCTTTTTAAAAAACTCAAAAATTTTGTTTTAATAAACTCAGGATCAAGTTTAGGATTAATTGGTAGACTGAATACTTTTCTCATTATTCTAATGTTAAAACTTCAGTAAGATCATCACTTATAGCACCAACAGTATAATAATTAAATGCTATACAGCAACGAATTTGATTGGAGAGATTTTCTGAAACTTCATGATATACATGACTTGGAAAAATAATTATGTCATTATTTTTTGGAGAAATTGCCCATAACTTTGTATTAAAAATATTATTTTGATTTATTGTGGGTGATATTGATGGTGGTAAAAAGGTTGTTGAAGAAAGTGGTGTAGACAGAATTAAATCTCCTGCATTTCTTTCAGACTTAATATAAAAAACACCACTAAAAATTGAGTTCTGATGTATGTGTTTTGGTGTTACTGAGTGAGGATACCCTATTACGATCCAAGAATTAGTTAATTTTAACTTTACAGACTTATCAATCGATAAAACATTATAAAAATAATCATTCATTGCTGAATTAACATGGTTTTTAATCGCAGAAAACTCCAAATCTAACAAAATATTTTGATTTTTTGAAAGCATATTGTTTGTCTTTTCAAAAATATTATATTGAGTTTTGTCAAGATTATCAAAATCTAAAATTTTATTCACATATCCATTTGCATTTGCAGTATAAACCGGTGAACTGAACAAGGGCCATACATTTTTTTCAATTAACATATTACAAAAATTAAATGTCTTTTTCTTCTACGCTTTCTTCTAGATATTTTTGATTAGGAAGTCCTTCACCTAAAAATTTAATTTCTTTTTCTGCATTTAATTTGAGATTTTCTACACCTGCTCCGATAGCACCAGCATAGTTTAATGCAAGTTGAAGAGTGGCAACTTGATCTTCTTCGGACATCATCAAAATAGAATCAATGTTTCCAGATCCAAGTCTTCCACTAGAAATTAAATCAACAGAGGATTGTTTTGCCATACGAGCAATCCAATATTTTTTTTCTTCCTCTGCATCTAAATCAAAAAACTTTTGAGTATCTTCTTCTTTTTCACAAACACCTTTTACAAAATCTAAAAAGTATCTCATTTCAATATGTGCCTGTTCTATCTTTTTTTCATAAACACCCATATCAATTTTCATATCATCAAGTTCGATCTCTAAAATTTGCTTATCATATAAATCTTCACAATTTGAAATTTTATCTTGCTGTCTTTTCATTTCAACTTCAAGCTTTCTTTTAGAAATTATAAGTTTATCTAAAGAATGCTTTCTTGTATTAATCTCAAGTAAAGTTTGTCTTACTTGTCTGTATAAAGTTGGGTGAGATCCAGAAACAAAGTAATCACATTGAAACTGTGTTTGTGGAAATGGGTGGGTTTTTGTTTTTTCAATTAAAAAAGTATCAAACTCATCATAAGAATGATGGTTTGACTTTGTATTCTTCAAAAATTCTTTTTCTTTCTTCGTCATACAATCCCAATTCGTTTGCTTGATGACTTGGCATTTCGCAACCAAGATAGTCTTCGTAAATGATATTTAGCTCTCTAATTGTAGCACATTCTTCAATTTTTTGCAACAATTCTCTATTGTAAGAAGGGTTTGAAGATATAACTTTTTCAACTTGATCTACAACTACACTGTAAGAAGTTTGAGACATTTCATATTCAACGATCATTTTTGCAATTGTTTTCATTAATTCTACAACATAAGATATTGTCTCTTCACTAACTTGAACTTTTTTCTTTACAGTTATGCCATCGACAGTATCATACGCACTTTTTTCAACTCTAATGTCTCCCCACCAGTGTTTGCCTTTAATTGCCAAATCTCTTGTGATTGCTTTATGAAATACATAATCCTTAATATACTCATCATAAATTTCAGGTAAAACACCTATGACAGCATATTTAACTGTACTAAAAATAAATTCTAAAGTATTCCCTGATCTCAATACTTCAGGGATATCATCTAAATCAGCAATAAAAAAAGTTAAATGATCGTATTTCATAGTTTAAAATGTAGGAATTGATGTACCGTATGAGGCATTGTTATGAACATAAGCAGATGCTAGCGCAGCAGAAGACATTCCAGCATGTCCTTTTGGCTCTGCAGTTGCTCCTAATGTAGTATAACTATCAGCATCATAATTTACCTTATATGTATTATTGTTTTGTTGACCATTATAATGCCCTAAACAATATCCTTTATTATTACCCATTTGATAATTTTCCTCTCCCGCATCCTGAACAGCAAAAGAACTAATATGAACACCAGTATCATCATTACACTTAACTAAAGTTGAGTTCAGATTTCCACCATTTTTCATATAAAATCTTCCTTTGTAACTACTTACAGCTTTGCCCCACCCATCAGTCGCTGGAGCAGTTGTCCAAGAAGAATAAGTTTCTGTTGCCCAAGCGAACGATTGTGCTGCTGAAGCACTTTTAAACCATCCACGAAGTTTTCCCTCTGCTGTTGCTGCATAATCAGTGCCACCGTTTCCAGAATCTGGAGGGAATGAAGATGTGGACATAGATTCTGTAATCATGTTAAATCGATCTGTTCTTGCATTAGCGCCACCAACGATATAAGTCTTTGCACCCGCATGTTCATAATCAACCATAGTACCCAAATCATTTCTAGAAACACTCATATTCCAACTAGCATTCGTGCCCCTACTTGCAGAAGTATTCATATTCCAAGACCAAGCATCGGCTGAAGATCCCATAAAGGCTGCGATGATTCCCCAAACATAAAAATATCGGTCACCATTTGCACCATCACAATATGCTGCAGGACTTGTCATCACATCACCAAGATTGGTTGTTGTATCTGTTGAATGAACAGTTCTGTTTATGTTTGACCAGGGACTGCTGTCTTTATAACCACCAGCTACATATCCATGAGTGATAATTCTTGATCTTTCCCAAGCTGGTTTTGTATTTTCAAATGCTCCTGCAGCAAAAGATGCTAAAATAGGCATTTCTTGTAATCTCCCAACTATTATGAATAAATAGACTGATTCGCAAATACAGTAAATGTTGCGTTTGCGGTTTTAAATATTGTAAAAGAGTAATAATCAACAGAGTTCGCATGTCCAGTATTAGGAGCACCATATCCACCTAACCATTTTGGAGTAACTGCCGATCCATCAATTTGCCATCCATTATTATAATATGCAGTTGCACCTTGAGTTGATAAAACTGTGCAAGTAATTGCATCACCTACGCTTAACAAATTATTTAAAGACAGACTTGATGTTCCTCTAAAGTTAAAAGTCCAGTTTGCACTTGCGTTTGCGGTAAAATAATGTGTTGTATTTGTATCTAAGTCTAAGCTAATAGTTCCAGTTAATACGGTGTTGGTTATATTTGCTCTTTCAACAAGTTCTTTGGTATTTAATCTTTCTGCTGTTAAAGTTCCTATACCAACAGGGACATCTGAGGAGAAGGTTAAATCGCCTGTTGAAGAACCAGTCGCAGTGGTGTATTTGAATACTGCTTGATCAGCAGATTCATCATAACCTATAAATGCATTTATATCAGTTCCTCTCTCAATAATAATTCCTGAATCACCAGTTGCAGCACCAGTTCTACCAGTTCCAAGTTCCAATATTGTTCCACCGCCACCGCCGCTGATGGAGACATTGACTGTTTTTGTTCCAGAATTATAAGAAATACTATTACCAGATCCAACAAAATTAATTGATGTTACTACACCTGTGGTTACATTTAATCCACCAGACTGAATACCAATATTAAATCCACCAATAGCGGTTATAATACCAGGTGCGTTAATATCAGTCGGTGAAAAAGTTCCAGAGTGTGTAAATGTTCCGGTGTTTACAAGATTACCAGAAATTGTTGTAATACCAGAAATAAAAACATTCCCACTAATTGTTGCGGCACCACCAACTGTTGTAATACCACCAGTAATATTTACATTTCCAGAGTTCGTTAAAGTTCCCGAGTTAGTCAGATTACCAGCATTTGTAATACTACCAGTGCTTGTAACAGAAACAATGCCTGTCACCGCAAGAGTATTAGTCTCTGGAATCGTTACAACCGATCCAGTCCTTGATTTAATATTGTCTACTCTTAATGTTGACATCTTGAATTTTCTTTTTAGTTATTTAGATTAGTTTTCTTCTATGATAAGGATACATCCATCACCAATACTTAATGTAGATCCTGTTTCAATATCCACTGTGGTATCTGGATCGTGAAGTATAAAAGAAGTTTTATATGGTGGTTCAATATCAATATTAGATTCTACCACATTCTTTTGAGTATCACGAAAAGTGTTGTCAACAAAACCTAACTGAACTGGAATTGTCATATATCTATGATACTGAAAAATACTCCATTACCAACACTTAATGTTGAACCAGATTCAATATCAACAGTCACATCTGGATCAGCATAAATCACGGCAGTCTTGTGTGGAAGATCAAGATCAATATTAGAGTCAATCACATTCTTGTAAGCAAATACTGTGGCGTCATAAACAATTGATGCGCCACCACCACCAGAAATACTAATATCGACTCTATTATTATGAACGAGAAAGGTATTTCCAGTTCCGACAAAGTTTAGGGCGGTTATGACACCAGTGTGAACCGCAGTGCCACCAGAGAAAATACCAATCGCCTGCATACCACCAGTTGCAGTAATAACTCCTGTTACTGTTACACCAGAAGAGTTAACCGTAACTGCTGTTCCTACATTGATTTGGTTACTAGTTCCATTAAGTGTAATCGAACTCGTTCCTATTGTAAGAATACCAGTAATACGTGTATCCCCATTGACAACCAGTTGTGTTGTTGCACCACCAACAATAGTATTACCAAGAGTTGAAACACCAGTTACATTTAGATTATTGAATGTAGAAGTTCCTGATGTATTAATTCCTGCAATACTACTAGTAATAGTAACAATACCAGCAGAGATGGTAGATACCGTTAAGTTATCTCCAAAGTCTATGGTTGCTGCAGTTCCAACTAGTGCCCCACTATCCCTAACGATAACACCCGAATCAGAAGCCACAATACCTGTTAGAGCACTACCATCAAGAGCAGGAAGTGTTCCTGTAAGTTGTCCCGCAGGAATACCTGTAAGACCTGATGCAGATCCACTGAACGATGATGCGGTTACTACACCAGAAACATTCAGTTGTTTAACAAATAGTGTCGTCCCAGTGACTGTTGTAATACCAGCAAAAGTAGAAACACCAGAAACATTTAGACTTGTAGCATCTATAGTCCCAACGGTAATGTTAGGAGTTCCAGAAAGACCTGTTGCATTTCCAGTAACATTACCTGTTACATTACCTGTCAGAGCACCAGTAAAAGTTGTTGCGCTAATATTTGGTACTGTTAATGTATTAGTATCTGTTCTATAAGTTAGATCAACATCTCCTCTAAGGATTTGTCCATCAGTTCTATTCTCAACAAATGTCGGGTAATAGATTGTGGTTAATCCATTAGTATTTGTAATATCAACAGTAGTTGCCGTTGTTGCTGTACCTGTTAAATTGCCAACAAAAGAAGTTGCAGTAATAACTCCTGTTACTGTTACACCAGAAGAGTTAACCGTAACTGCTGTTCCTACATTGATTTGGTTACTAGTTCCATTAAGTGTAATCGAACTCGTTCCTATTGTAAGAATACCAGTAATACGTGTATCCCCATTGACATGAAGTGAAGTTCCTGACGATCCAACAGATCCAACTTCCAAATTAAATCTTGGTGTGGTGGTTCCTATTCCTACATTGGAAATCGTATGTATTCCAGTCGTAGTTGATACCCATTGCGATCCTCCTCCACCACCTCCAGATTCGGATAATTTGGCTAAAGGAGTTCCTCCTTCTGTTATTCCATCAAAAACGTGGATAGTTTTAGTTGTAGTGTTGACACCAATCTCCCCATCATACCCAATATGAGTTGATATTGCAACAGAGTTTCCCAAACCATATCGCAATGTCATTTCAACTCTCCTTTAAATTTTTTAAAATCTTGAAGTTCTATTTTTAATTCATTTATTTGCTTTTGTTGATCCTTTACAGCCTCAATGAGAACACCAATTAATCCATTATAATTAACAGTTTTGATATCACCATTACTTACAAGTTCTGGTAAAGTTTTTTCAATCTCTTGTGCAATCACACCAATGCTTTCTTTTCCATCTGCTTTCCAGACAAATCGGACACCTTCAAGACCATTGATAATTTGTGCTGAATTGTCAATAGGTCTAATATTATCTTTTAGACTAATATCAGAAGTTGAATTAAAATCAGTTGCTGTAACTACTCCAGTGACATTAACTCCAGATCTAGCAGTGATTTGGTAGGGAGTATCAATAAAGTTAGAATCATTAGATACTGCATTACCCATACCAGGATGATTAGAGCACTGATAATGTAGAACAATCGGTGTGGTATCTACGATAGTGATTTCAGTATATGCACCAGCAATACCAGCAGTTCCGTTTGTTATTACATTAGTAGTGTATTGAGTTGTTCTATTTGCTTCCAGGTAAAAACGAAGTGGATGAGAATCATTAGTACCGTCTGCTTGATCAAAGCGATAGGTTTTTCCTGGAAGTAATGTTATAAAGGGAGATTCTACACCATCAATAAAATATGCATATCCAGAACCAGTTCCAAAATACCTATGATTAGATGTTTTTGATGCGACTGTGACCGTAAAAGTTTTTGTAGTAGAACTCGCCGTCCCTACAAGTGTTTGATATCCATCAAAACTAGATGCTGTTACGATACCAGTTGAGTTAACGTTGCCAACGTTCAGTTGGGTTAGTGTTCCAACAGAAGTGAGTGAAGAATTAACAACTCCACTTCCAAGAGTTGTGGAACTTAAAACTTGAGTTCCGTTGATTTTATAAACTTTACCTGAAGCAAGATCAATATGCTCAGATGAAGTCCATGAATCAGTAGAATCTACCCAACTCCAAGTCTTGTTACCATCTCCAGACTCAACGGTAATACCGCCACCATCAGCAGCAGCATCGTTAGCAGCACCAGATGCAAGAAGAATATTCTTATCATCTACGGTAACTGTGGTTGAGTTTACAGTTGTGGTTGTACCATCAATCTGTAAATCACCTTTAATTATAACTAAACCAGTATTGTCGCCAACGCCAGCAGGATCAAGAGTAATGGTTGCAGGACCAGAAATCGTATTGGTATTAATACCAATTGCTTGTCCAGAAGCACCAGTTTCAAACTGAGCACCTGAAAATGTTGTGGCTGTAATAACACCAGCAATGAAATTTCCTGAACTATCTCTGAAAACTAATGTAGAAGCAGTATTTGCATTTGTTGCATTAGATGTTACAGTTGCAACACTAGAGGCAAAAGTGGCAGATATACCATCACCAACAAAGTTAATTGTTGTTGCTGTCCCGACAGTTGTGCCTTCGTCTTTGATTACAATACCACTTCCAGATATCTGCCCTGCAGTAATATTTTGAAGTGCGGAACCATCAAGAGCAGGAAGTGCTCCCGTGAGTTGTCCAGCAGGAATACTCGTAAGACCTGTGCCAGCTCCACTGAATGATGATGCTGTAACAATACCAGAGGCATTTAGACTTGTAGCACCTATAGTCCCAACGGTAATGTTAGGAGTTCCAGAAAGACCCGTTGCATTACCAGTTACATTACCAGTTACATTACCAGTTACATTACCAGTTACATTACCAGTTACAGCACCAACAAATGTAGTAGCAGTGACAACACCGGAGAAAATTGCATTTCTCCATCTTTGAGAACTTGAACCAAAATCATAAGTTGCATCAGTATTTGGAATAATATTTGAGTTTACATCTGCGGTAAAAACAACATTATCAGTATTGGCATCACCTAAGGTTATAGTTCCGCCCTGAAATGTTACTGCCCCAACAAAAGTTGATACTCCAGAAACATAGAGGTCATTTGAAACTTTTAGGTTTGCTACTGTAGTAAGTCCAGCAAGTGATAGTCCACTCGCATTACTTAAATCTGCACGAGCAACTTCAAAACCACCTTGAGTTGTTCCATCATGAACATGAACTGATTTATTAGTTGTGTTTACTGTCAGTTCTGCAGTTGCACCAGTAAAAGCATTATGTTGTGCTGATGTTCCTCTTCTAAATTGAACTTGTGTTGCCATTTACTTTCTCCTTTAATTTGTTTAAGATACAATTTGAGCGTCTGTAATTCTTCTCCAGTTTGTTCCATCGGAGAAAGCTGGAATGGAACCTCCTGTTTCATCTGTGACAAATAGCATTTGTCCTGCTGGATTTGCACCTGGCAATGTAGAAATTGTAAATGAGGGAAGTACAAATTGATCTGGATATAAAATTCCTGATGTTACAAGTAATCCAAGATCATAAGAACTGTCAACACTATCAGTTATTAATCCGGAATCACTTGTTAAAGTTACTGCATCAGTAATTAATCCTAAATCAGTGTCTGCCTCCCAATCAAATCCTGTTAGAGATGAAACTGATACAAAAGATAAATTTCCACTTCCGTCAGTTTTTATTATTTGATTGGCACTTCCGTCAGACGTTGGATAAGTTAATCCATTAATAGATGCTGAATTTGTAACCGTTAAACTTCTTGTGGAAGTTATTCCAATAACACGCAGAGAAATATTACTCTCTGTATAAGAGGTTATTCCTACATTAAATGTTTTTACTCTTCCACTTAGAAGTTTTGCCATATTACTTCAGTGTCTCCAAAATACTTCCAATAAATTTCAAGTTGGTTGCATTATTAGCAGATAGAACTAGAACATCATTCGACTCCATAATTAATCTTCCATCTAAAACACTTACAGAATCATTTGCCGGTACTGTATAATCTTTAACTATTTCTGTAGTAACAGCAATACCAGAAACAGATCTTTGATGAGAAACTGTAACAGTATGTGTTTGTGATCCAATGTTTGCTACTTGAGCCAAAAGAACAACTCCGGCATATCCGACTGGTGCTGTATAGATGCCAACTGAACTTGTTGAAGCAACTGAAGTAATAGTTTTATATACATTAAGTGCTAGTGCCATTTATATTAACCTCCTAGTGCGAGAATGAATGGTGTAACATTTGCGAATAAACTTTTGGAATAAAAGTTTCCAGAGATAGTTCCTGTTTGTTGACTAATTACAACACCATCACCAATTCTGAAATTACCTGATTGATCTGTACTAGTGTAAACAACTAATCCACCATTACGAGCATCAACTTCATTTTCTTGAATAGCAATTCCTCCAGTTTGAGGAAGAGCAGTTGCAATTTCTGCTCCAGATCCAATGTATTCAAAAGAATGTCCAGAGGCAAGAATTCTACTTTGCCTAAAAATTGGAACAGTAGTTCCTACGCCAACAGCATATGGAAGTTGTTCATTAATTGTAATTGTTGAAATTCCAGATGAAGGTGCTGTTGCACTTTCAATAGAGTAGTATTTTGGTTTTAATGTTATAGAAGCAGTTGCTGTATTAATTCCAACATCAGGTGCAGCAATTGTTATTGTTGGTGCTGAAGTGTATCCTCTTCCATTAGAAACAATCGTCAATTCAGAAACAGATCCATTTTCTACTGTTGCAACTACTTGAGCTGGTATTCCCCAAGAAGTTGGTGGGTCACTAACTGTAACTGTTGGTTGATTTGTATAACCAGTTCCCCCAGCACTCACTGTTACAGAATCAATTTCATAATAAAGTTGATCAAAGTAAACTACTTGACCATCATATGGTCTATTTGTTCCAACACCAGAAATTGTAAAAGTTGTTGCCCCAGCTTCTGCTATAGAAGTAATAATTCCTGTATATTTAATTTGACTTACACCATCAGCAACCAATCCATAGTTGCCAAAAGATGAGTTACTATTAGTTAAATCACAAGCACCCCCAGATCCACAATAAATTGCAGTATCGCAGCAGATAGTGAATAGAGAAACTAATTGTGCATATCCCTCATTTGTGATTGAAACTCCAATACCACTTGGATTGTACTGAGTATAAGAGTCCAAAACCATACTTTTAGTATCACCTGAAGCATGGTTTCCATCTACTTTCATACCAATGCTGTTTGGTATGAAATTAGTGCAATTTTGAATATATGGTGATTGATTAATTACACCAGCACCTGATGGATTGAATGCAAATATTGCTCCACCAGTATTAGCAACTCCAGTAAAAGACATTTCAGCAATGTAATTACCATTACTAACGTGAAAAAGATTTCCTGGATTTTGACACTGAACAGAAACTTCTCTCAAACTTTCACCTACAATAGAAACTTGTGCTGGAATTGATACTGGGTTATTTTCTATATAAGTTCCAGCAGAAACTTTAACAACTGATCCTGCTGTTGCTTCTGTGAGTGCTGCTCCAATTGTTCTTTTTGCGTCTCCAAGTTTTCTTCCTGTATTGGTGTCGATTCCGTCTGGTGTGACATAAAAAATATTTGTAACAGTGGTTCCAGAACTAACTCTTACAACATCGGAACCAATACCTGCACGGTTCCTTTGAATATAAAGTTCTGCATCATAAGTATTGAGACCAAGTTCCCCCAAAAGCAAATCATTTACTGTCGGTTGCTTTCCGGGAACAGAAGATCGTTTAATCCTAATTATAGGGTCAGACATTCAATCCTCTCATTGTCGGTATATACCATAAGAACCGAATATATATCCGGTGTTTTTATTATTTATGCAAAATCTTCTTCCTGCTTTAAACTTTTTTTTGTTCGTTTTAACCTTTCAATTTCTTGATTTAAAGAATTTACAATAGCATTGAGTTTTTCAACTTGAGTTTCTAATACAATATTTTGATTGTATAATTCAAATGCTTTTTGTTGATATTTTGCAAGAACCGATTTTAAATCATCTTCAGACATAAAAATAGAGGGAGATATGAACTCCCTCTATTTAGATTATCGGTTTAATCTTAGAAAGAACCACCGTCAATTGTGATATTTTCTAATTTTCTTACTCCAGCAGAGCAAGAAATAACTTGTGATTGTCCTGCACAATCATTGATCCAGAGTGAACCAATTTCAAGTGCCGCAAAAGTTGAGAAAGTGATTTGTGGATTAGTTGAACCAGTTCCACCACCATCAGTGACTACTGAACCTAACTTAAATCTTGCATCACCTTGCTCCCAGACGAGTGCTGATTTCTTTGCAGAACCATCGTAGTAGTTGAAGAGAACACCAAGGTCCCAGGTGGTTGTAGAAGATGGAGCAGAACCATCAACAACACCAAGTTCTATAGTTCTGTCTTCTACTGTAATTTCAGCAGTATTGACTTGAGTTGTGGAGCCATTAACGTAAAGATTTCCAGTAATCGTCAGGTTCTGGGACGCAGTGATGTTACCTGAGGTATCAATTGTTGCAGCCTGTGTGCCGTTTCTGTGCTGTAGAGTTGCAGTTTTTAGTGTTGGAGCACTTAATGCAGTGCCAACGATAACAGTATCAGGTAGTCCAACGGTGATTGTTTGACCTGATGCTGATGTTTCAATCTCTCCTGCAGTACCAGCAACAGTGAGTGATTGTGAGTCTAGGTTAATTGTTCCTGTACCACTATCACCAGCAATTCCAAGATCATCATCTACATCAATTGCATCAATATATGCCTTAACTGCTGCTTGTGTTGGTAGATATGCATTGCTGTTTTCTGCAAGTGTTGTGCTTGAAGAAATTGCAGTAATTGCAACACCAGGAGTTCCGTTAAGAACTAAAGTACCAGTAGTTGTGATACCAGAGATATTAAGACTTGAAGCACTTGCATTTCCCAAAACTGGAGTTACCAGAGTTGGTGAGGTTGCAAAGACTAATGCGCCGCTTCCAGTTTCGTCAGTCAGTGCAGCAACTAAGTTTGCTGATGAAGGAGTTGCGAGGAATGTTGCAATGTTAGCAGCAAGACCAGAAACACCAGTTGAGATTGGAAGACCAGTACAGTTAGTAAGAGTGCCTGATGTAGGAGTTCCAAGAACAGGAGTTACCAGTGTTGGAGTATTAGCGAATACAAGTGCTCCAGTACCAGTTTCGTCGGTAACTGCAGATGCAAGGTTTGCTGATGAAGGAGTTGCAAGGAATGTAGAGACGTTTGCGCCAAGACCAGTGATATTTGCAAGAGCAAGATCACCACTAAATGTTGTGGCAGTTACAATACCAGAGAAACTACCATTTCTCCATCTCTGAGAACCATTACCAAAATCAAAAGTTGCATCAGTGTTTGGTGTGATATTTGAGTTTACATCTGCGGTGAAAACAACATTATCAGTCGTTGCATCACCAAGAGTAATTGTACCACCTTCAAATGTGACTGCACCTACGAAGGTTGATACACCAGTTGCTTTGAAGTTTCTGGTTGTAATATCATCACCAATAACTGTTTGAGAACCAGTTACCTGAAGTCCACCTACAAAAAGTTGATTATCAATGAAGACATTACTTGTTGTGAAAGTTGC
>Ga0194120_10007703_pt1 | contig 14570 bp, 10 predicted proteins | sample TA2MahCa65mmetaG_FD_148642 | JGI IMG/M metagenome (GOLD analysis project Ga0194120, IMG submission 148642) | Freshwater microbial communities from Lake Tanganyika, Tanzania - TA2015019 Mahale Deep Cast 65m | ecosystem: Environmental > Aquatic > Freshwater > Lake | place: Tanzania: Lake... | reverse complement strand
TACTGGATGTACCCCAGCGCCCGGAGTTGCTCGAGCATCTCCTCGTCGGTCTGCTTGGACTGCGTGGCCTGCCCGGAGCCAGCCTTGCCGTAGCTGGCGATGCTCCGCTTCGGGTGCGCGGCGCGGAAGGACGCCGTGTAGAGCTGCTCGTGGGCCTTGCCGTTGAAGTCCTGCGCTACCGGCAGTCCCATGCCGTAGAGCACGGTGGGGGTGATGTCGTGGATGCGTATGCCCGCGAGGTTGGCCTTCGGGTCGATGTCGGGGCCGGCGGCCACGAACACGCCGGGCGGCAGCCAGCCGTGCCCGCCGGAGTGCTCCACCACGTCCTGGACGAGGCCGGTGAGCGTCTGCCCGCGCCACACCAGCTCCTTGCTCGGGCCCACCGGCAGCACCTCGAGGATCAAGTCGGCGCCCTTCTCCACCTCGTGCGGCTTGGCGTCACGAACGGAGAAGGCCGGCTTGCCGGTGGAGTAGGTCACCTCGCCGAGCACCTTCACCACCTCCGCGCGTACGCTCGCCTTGTTGGCCGCGGTGACGGTGCCGCCGGCCTCGCGCCCCTGCATCGCGAAGCGGAGCTTCTTCTGCATCTGGAAGCCGGCCGATCCGTAGTTGAACACCTTGGTCTTGCTGTAGTCGAGCGCCGAGCCCGACTTGGCGGCGAGGCCGAGTTTCACCAGCACCGGGTCGATGTCGAGGGCCACCTTCACGAACTCCTCGGGCAAGGGCCCGAAGCCGTGGTCGGAGATGAGGAGGAAGTTGGTGTTCTTCGGCATGGCCGCCACCACCTGTCCCACCACCGCGTCGACCGCGCGGTACTTGCCGGGGATGGTGTCGGCGTGGGTCTTGGCCTTGGCCGCATCGACGCCGGAGAAACCCTCGGGCTTGTAGTACTTCCAGTACTTGTGGCTCACGATGTCGGTGCCGTGCAGGTAGGCGAAGATGAGGTCGTAGCCCTCGCCCGCGCCCTTCCGGAGGAAGTGCTGCACCATGCGGTCTTCCCCGCCGGCGTCGTCGTCACGGGGGTACTCCGTGCGGGAGGCGGTCTTGAGATCGGCGGCGAAGGCGGCCTCCCAGTCCCGGGGCGAGACGCGGTCGGCGATGGCCTTGGTGGCCCGGTCGGTGACGACGCGCCCGTTCACCTGCTCCGCGGGCCAGGATCCCCACCAGCCGAGCACGAGCACCCTTCGCTGGGCAGCGGAGACCATGTTCCAGATCGCCGCCACCTTGCGCAGCGTGGACGACACCGGGACGGTGCCGCTGTCGGTGGCCACCTCGAAGTTGGTGATGCCGTGGACTTCCTTGTTCATCCCCGTGGCGACGGTGGTCCACACCACTGGGCTCGCGGCCCCGTAGTCGGTGGCCAGGGTGGTGCTCACGCCACGCGCCTTGAGCGCGGTGATGTTGGGCATCTGGCCCTTCGCGGCCAGCTCCGCGATGATCGAGGGCTCCATGCCATCGACGCCGAGCACGATGAAGGGGTTGGTAGGCGCCGTGCCCGCGCTCGCGCGCGTCGTGTACGCGAGCAAGCCGACGGGGAGGAGCGCGAGGAGCCAGAGGGATCGCATGGGGCGGCGCCTATCTTGGTGCGCGGAGAGGGACACCGCGAGGCGATAGGGTCGTCCCGTGCGCGACCAGGGCACCGACCTCCTGCGTTTCTTGCTGCTTCGCGGCCTGGGGCTCATCTACACGGTGGCCTTCCTGGTCGTCGTCCGGCAGGGTCCGCTCCTTCTCGGTCGCGACGGCCTCACGCCCATCCACCTCTTCCTCGGGCGCGTCAAAGATCACCTCGGGTCCGACGCGCTGTCGCGACTGCCCACGCTGTTCTGGCTCGACGACAGCGACGCGGCCTTGTTCCTCGTGGGCTGGACCGGCCTGGCGCTCGCGGTCCTGACGCTCGCGGGCGTCACCAACGCCGCCGTGCTCGCGACGCTGTGGCTGCTGCACCTCTCGGTGGTGAACGCGGGCCAGGACTGGTACGGCTACGGCTGGGAGACCCTCCTCTGCGAGGTGGGCTTCCTCGCCATCTGGCTGGCCCCGCTCACCTCCTTCTCGCCCCGGGGCCTCGCCTCCCCTCACCCGCTGCACGCCTGGCTGTGGCGTTGGCTCGCCTTCCGCATGATGCTCGGCGCTGGCCTCATCAAGATGCGGGGCGACGAGTGCTGGCGCGATCTCACCTGCCTCGCCTGGCACTATGAAACCCAGCCGAACCCGCACCCGCTGTCGATCCTGTTCCACCGGGCGCCGATGTGGTTTCACCAGGCCGGGGCGCTGTTCAACCACCTCGTGGAGCTGGCCGTCCCCCCGCTGTTGTTCCTGCCGCGCCCCGCCCGCGCCGTGGCCGGCGTGCTGCTCGTGGCCTTCCAGATCATCCTCATCGGCTCGGGCAACCTCGCCTTCCTCAACTGGCTCACGCTGCTGGTGTGCCTGTCGGCCTTCGACGACGTGTACCTGTCGCGACTGTTCCCTCGCCTCGGCGCCTGGCTGGCACCTCGCCCGCGCCGCCGCGCCCCCCTGGCCTGGCTGCTGGTGCTCCTGGTGACCTGGCGCAGCGTGCCGGTGGTGCAGAACCTGTTCTTCAGGGAACGCCAGGTGATGAACCGCTCCTTCGACCCGCTGCACCTCGTCAACACCTACGGCGCCTTCGGCAGCGTGGGACAAGAACGTTTCGAGGCGGTGATCCAGGGCACCCGCGATGGCGTCACCTGGCTCGACTACGAGTTTCCCTGCAAGCCGGGCAACGTCGCGAGGCAGCCATGCATAATCACCCCCTACCACATCCACTTGGACTGGCAGATGTGGTTCGTCCCCCTCCAGGGCGTGAGCGAGCACCTCTGGCTGGTCCACCTGCTGGAGAAACTCCTCCGTGCCGAGCCGCTGGCCCTGTCGGCCTTCGCGCACACCCCCTTCGGCACCGAGCGCCCCGCCGCCGTGCGCGTGGCCCGCTACCAGTACCACTTCGCCCCGCCCGGCTCGCCCGACTGGTGGGTGCGCGAGGAGGCCGGCACCTTCGTGCGGGCGATCACCCTGGACGACCCGGTGTTGCGCGAGGTGATGGAGGCGGAGGGGTGGTGAGGCGTGTCGCCGCTCGCCTCACCCCTCCGCCACCCCCCGGAAGCTCCGGATCGCGTCTTCCGAGCCCACCACCACCACGATGTCGCCCTCGCCGATCTCGGTGGCGCTGTGGGGGACCGTCACCAGCTCGCCGTCGGGACGCCGCACGGCGATCACGCCGATGCCGTGCGTGTCGCGCAGCCGCAGGCCCGCGAGGGTGCCTCGCAGCTTCGGGCCGCGGCGCACGTCGTCGACCACCAGCGCCCGGTGCTCGCGGTTGAAGAGCTGCTCCACGAACTCGGCGGCGTTGGGATGCAACAGGCGATGCGCCATGCGGGTGCCGGCGCTCGCGAAGGGTGACACGATGGCGTTGGCGCCGGCTCGGATGGCCTTGGGCCCGGCGTCGGCGTCTTCCACGCGGGTGATGATGTAGGCGGTACCGTTGAGCTGGCGCGCCGACAGCGTGATGAACACGTTGACCGCGCTCGAGGGCGTGGCGATGGCCACCCCCCGCGCGCGCTCGATGCCCGCCTCGCGCAAGACCGCGTCGGAGCTGCCGTCGCCCACGACGTGGAGCACGCCCGGCGGGAGCGCCTCGAGGTACTGGGCGGCGTTGTCGACCACCACCACCCGCGCGCCCTCGTGCCGCAAGTCCTCGGCGATCTCGCGGCCGAGACGCCCGTAGCCAACGACGATGAAGTGATTGCTGAGTTGCGACATGCGCTGGCGGCGGCGGCGCTCCGAGAGGTCTCGAACCAGGCCGCCGTCGACGACGTAGCCCGTGAGCGTGGCCACGGCGTAGCCGCCGGCCCCCACGGCGCCGAGGATGTACGCCAACGTGAAGTAGCGGCCCTGGTCGGTGAGCGGCCGGCTCTCGCCGTAGCCGATGGTGGTGATGGTGATCACCGCCATCCAGACGCTCTCGAGCCAGGTCCAGCCCTCCAGCACGCGATACCCGGTCACGCCCACGGTCACGACGCTGAGCAGGAGGACCAGCGGCAGTCGCAACTCGCGGAACATGGCGCGCGAGCCTAGCTCAGTGGGCCCCCAGGATGCCCGCGGTCACGCGCCGGATAGCCTCGACGTCATGGAAACTCGTGCCCCCGCCAAGCGCGCCGCCCGGGCGCCCCGTGCCCGCGTGCCCTTCGCCGACGCCATGGCCGAGCTGGAGGCGGCGGGGAGCGCACAGACGCTGAAGACCTACCGTCGCCACCGGGTGACCGGGCCCTGCTTCGGCGTGAGCTTCGCCACGCTGAAGCTGATGATGAAGCGCATCGACGTCGATCACGAGCTGGCGCTCGCCCTCTGGGACACCGGCAACTTCGACGCGCGGAACCTGGCGGTGAAGGTGGTCGACCCGAGCCGCATGAGCGAAGCCGACCTCGACCGCTGGGCCAGCGAGGCGAGCGCGGCCATCGGCTGCGCCACCTACGTGGCCGGGCTGGCCGCCGAGGGTCCGTTCGGCCCCTCGCGCGCGCGGGCTTGGCTCGGCTCGACCGACCTGGCGCTACTCCGGGCGGGATGGTCGCTCGTCGGCCAGCTCGCCGCCCGCGACGAGACCCTTCCCGACGCCTTCTTCCTCGAGCGGCTCGCGGAGATCGAGCGACTCATCCCCACCGCGGAGAACTCGATCCGCTCCGGGATGAACAACGCCCTGATCGAGATCGGCCAACGCAACCCCGCCCTCCGCGGTGCCGCGCTCGCCGCGGCGGCGCGGATCGGGCGGGTGGAGGTCGACCACGGCGACACCGACTGCAAGACCCCCGCGGCGGCGGCCTCCATCGCCAAGGCCTGGGCACACGCCGAGGCCAAGGGCTTCGCGTCGCCGGCCGCCCAGGAGCGCAAGCGCGACCTGCCTCGCCGGCGCTGCTGAGGCGCGGCGCCTGTACCCCCTCAGCGGGCCACGAGGATGCCCGCGCTCACCCGGTCGGGGAGATCTTTCCACGCGGAATACAGCGCCGCGTGAGTGGGAAAAGCGCCGCCGAACCAGTCGAGCTGCGACAAGTTCGGTTGGAAGGCGCCGCCGGTGTCGGCGAGCACCGCGAGGCGCAAGGCCGTCCCCTCGGCGGACGGGTGCTGGATCGCCACCAGTCGCCCGAGGCCGAGGTTGTACACGTCGCCGGCCACGGCCACGCCGGCCTCGAGGATCACGTGGTCGCCCCCGGCCACGCCGTAGCCGCGGGGGGCGGGCACCTCGGCGAAGTACCAGTAGCGGTCCTGGTCGCGACCGCGCTTGCCGCCCTCGTAGGGGATGCCGTTGCTCGCCTCCACGTTGTAGAGTCGCGACACGCCGCCGGGGAAGGTGACCTGCACCGTTCCCTGCATGATCGCGTCGTGTACGTGCTCCTCGCGCAACCAGGCCAGCGGCGTGGCGCCGCCCTGGTCGTAGGCGCCTTCCATCACCTCGCGACGGGTGTAGCGGCTCCGCGCCGGCTCGCCGGGGTCGGCGTAGATCGCCTCCGTGTAAGTGGCGTCGGGGGCGGCGCGACCGTCTACCTGCACCACGAGGTAACGGGTGAGGCGCAGCTCGCCGGGGGCAAGGCCGAGCTTGGCGGTGCGCCCGCCCGGCGGCGGCGTCCAGCGGTAGTAGTCGAAGTGGGCGGCGATCCAGGCCGCGTCGAGCAGCTCGGCGTCGCTGGCGGCGGCCACGATCTCGAGGGTGCGCAGCAGGCGGTCGGCACCGATGCCCAGCTCCGCCAGCATCGTGCCCTGCGCCGGGTCGGCGGGGTGAGCGCGCAGGTAGCGCAAGGTGTCGACCGCCACGCGGCGGAGCGCCGGGGGATCGGTGACGACGCGCGCGTTCGCGAGGGCGGCCGGCGTGAACACCGTCCCGGGCTCGATCTGCGAGGTGGTAGGCTCGCCGGCGTGGCCGCGGAGGTCCCAGGCGAGCGCGGCGGCGACGAGCAGCACGCTCACCCGGTAGCACAGCCGCGGTAGTCTCGCGCTCGCCGCGAGGGTGTGACCATGGCGAACCCGGAGAATGAGAACCCGTACGCGGTGCTCCCCGCCTCCGCGACAGCGGCCTCGTCGTCGGCCATGTGGCCGGAGTCGGGAGTGCTCCCGCTCGCGAGCCCCTGGGCGCGACTCGGGGCGAACATCCTCGACCGGATGATCGTCATCGGGGGTGGCGTCGCGGTGGCGATCATCCTCGCCGTGGTGGCGGCTGTGCTGGGCAGCTCCATCGAGACCTCCGCCGCCTTCGCCGGCGGCGGGACCGTCCTGTCGCTGGTGGGCGTGCAGGTACACCAGCTCGTCACCCGCGGCCAGACGCTCGGTAAGCGCGCCCTTGGGCTGCGGATCGTCGACGAGGACGGCAACATCCCCGCGTGGGGCAAGCTCCTGGTCGCGCGGGAGGGCAGTCGCTACGCCATGGGGCTCGTCCCGTACCTCGGCGTCGTGCTCAGCCTGGGCGACGCGCTGATGATTTTCGGCGAGCGCCACCAGACCCTGCACGACAAGGTAGCCGGCACCTACGTGATCATCGCCGACGGCAACGGTGTCCCGGCGCGGGCACCGGGGGGAGGCACCGGCGGCGTCCCGGTCGTCGCGATGGTGCTGGTCCTCGGCGTGGGCGGGATCTTCGTGATCGGCGTGTTGGCGGCGATCGCCATCCCCAACTTCGTGACGATGCAACTCAGGGCGAAGCGCGCGGAGGTGCCCGATAACCTCGACAGCATCCGCGCTGCGGAAGGCACCTACTTCATGGAAAAGGGCCGCTACCTCGCCGCCTCTAGCGAAGCGGAGGCCACCGCATCGGGCGCGGGAAAGGAAGAGCACGACTTCCCCTTCGATCCCGGCTGGATCGCGCTCGAATGGCACCCTGGCGGTCAAGTCCGCGGCGTGTACTGGGTGGAGCTCACCCCCGAGGGCTTCGCCGCCTACGGCGCTTGCGACGTCGATGGCGACGGGGAGTACGCCGTATACGTGGCCACCGAGAGCCAGAATGCGCAGCTCACCACGCCGAGGGACGTGTACTGATAGGTGCGCCCGATGCGCGACGTCCTCGCCGAGCTCCTCGATCTCCTCCGCCTCGAGCGCATCGAGGAAAACCTCTTCCGCGGCCAGTCGCAAGACCTCGGCTGGGGAGCCATCTTCGGGGGACAAGTGCTCGGCCAGGCGCTCTCCGCCGCCGCGCAGACGGTGCGCCCCGGTCGCGAGGTGCACTCGCTCCAGTCGTCGTTCCTGCGCCAGGGCGACGCCCGGCGCCCCGTGGTGTACCAGGTCGACCCGCTGCGCGATGGAACGAGCTTCTCCACCCGCCGCGTGCTCGCCATCCAGGGCGGCAAGCCCATCTTCGCGCTCACCGCGAGCTTCCAGCGCGACGAGCCGGGCTTCGACCACGCCCACCCCATGCCCGGCGTGCCCGGTCCCGACGGGTTGGAGAGCGAGCTCGACCTCGCGCGTCGCAACGCGCCCAACATCCCCGAGCCCTTCCGGAAGATCGCGACGGCAGAGCGGCCCATCGAGATCCGTCCCCTGCAACGGGTAAACCCGCTCGACCCGAAGCCGATGCCGCCCCGGCGACAGCTCTGGTACCGGGCCGCCGGCTCCCTCCCCGACGACCCGGCCGCGCATCGTTACCTGCTCGCCTACGCCTCCGACTTCAACTTCCTCACCACGGCGATGTTGCCCCACGCGGTGAGCTGGCTGACGCCGGGCATGCAGGTGGCGAGCCTCGACCACGCGATGTGGTTCCACCGCCCCTTCCGCTTCGACGAGTGGCTGCTCTTCGACGTGGAAAGCCCGTCGGCCTCGGGCGCCAGGGGCATGGTGACGGGTCGCTTCTTCAGTCGCGACGGGCGGCTGGTGGCCACGGTGGCGCAGGAGGGCCTGATGCGAAACCGAGCAGCGCCGGGTGCTAAACTCGGCGTGTGAGCAGCCTCCCCTACGCGCTCGTCGTCGAGCCCAACACCCGCCGCGGCGGCATCTACGTCCACGCCTGCCGCGAGGAGGGGCTCGACCCCGCCATCGCGGTGAGCAACACCGAGGCGCAGGCCATGCTGCGGGCGCGCGGCCTGCCAGAAATGGTGATCGTCGAGCTCACGATGGCGAGCGTCAATGGCTACCAGCTCCTCGCCGGGCTGCGGCAACAACATCCCGAGCGCCGCGTGCCCGCCGTTGTCGTCTCCGCCTTCGGCGCGCTGCGCGACTCGGCCTGGACGATGCGCGAGGCGTTGTCGATCGAGGTGGTGCTGGACACGCAGGTGCCCGAGGCCGGCGTGCGTCTCGCCTTACGACGGGCCCTGGGTCGCGCCGCGGCGCCTCTGCCCGAGCCCGACAACCGCCCCGACCCCCACCGCGAGCGCGTGCGCCTCGCCCGCCTGCGCGAGACGGGCCTCATCGACGCCACCACCGCCTCGGAGGCCCTCGACCGGCTGGTGCAGACCGTCGCGAGCGCGTTTGACGTGGAAGCGGCGCTCTGCTCGATCCTCACGCACGACCGCGAGGTGGTGCTCGCGCACACCGGGCTCACCGGGAGCCTCGCGCGCGAGCGGGGCACGGCACGCGCCAGCAGCATCGGTCGGCACGTGATCGAGGCCATCGGTCGCGAGGCCCTGGTGATCGACGACGCGCGGCAGCACCCTACCTTCGCCAGCAACCCGCTGGTTCGCGAGGGGACCGTCCGCGGCTTCGCGGGCGTGCCACTGGCGGCCGCCGAAGGCACCACCCTCGGCGCCCTGTGCCTGCTCGACAGCAAGGCCCTGGCGCTCTCCCTCGACGGCATCGACGAGCTGCATCACCTCGCCCGCCGGGTGAGCGGCGAGCTGGAGGTTTTCGTCGCGAGGCGACCACGGTTGCCAGGCGACGCCGACCAGGCCTACGCGCTGCACCACGTCCACGCGGTGCTCCAGCACCTCGACCAGCCGGTGGCGCTGTGGGGTCCCGACGGCCGGGTGCGGCTGGTCAACGCCGCGCTGTGCGCGATGCTGAGCACCTCGCAAGAACGCCTGCTCGGCCTCGACCGCGGCAGCTTCGCGGGCGTGCTCGCGAGGCTGTGCGCAGACTCGGCCCTCGCGCACGTGATGTCGCGACTGGGCTCGGAGCCCGCCGTGGCCCACGAGGAGACGGTCTTGCTGGGCCCGCCGGAGCGCGCGATGCGCTGGAGCACCAAGCCCATCCCCCTCCCCGACGGCGACGGCCAGCTCGACGCCTGGCGAGATGTCAGCGCCGAGCGTGAGCTCGAGCGGGTGGCCATCACCGACCCGCTCACCGGGCTCGCCAACCGCCGCGGCGGTGAAGACGCGATGCGCCGCGAGGTGGCACGGTGCAAGCGCAACGGCCAGCCGATGACCCTGCTCCTGCTCGACATCGACCACTTCAAGGCGGTGAACGACAAGCATGGCCACGCCATCGGCGACCGGGTGCTCCGCGCCATGGCCCGCATCGTGTCGCGACAGCTCCGCGCGAGCGACCTCGCCGTTCGCTGGGGCGGCGAGGAGTTCCTCGCGATCTTGCCGGGGACGGATCTCGCCACCGGGCGGCAGGTGGCGGAGCGCATCCGCAAGGCGGTGGTCGACACGGTGATCGACCCGGTGGGGGTGGTCTCCGTCTCCATCGGCAGCGCCCAGCTCGACAAGGGCTTCGACGCCCTCGCGGCGCTGGCGATGGCCGACGCGCGGCTCTACGAGGCCAAGTCTAACGGGCGCAACACGGTGCGCTGAGGATAGCCCCGCGCCGCTTGTCGGCTCCCCTCCCCTCGCGCGTGACGACAGCGACCATCGTGAGGCTGGCCCTGCCGGCGGCGGCGTCGGCGTTGCTGAACAACGCCTTCCGGGTGATCGACCAGCTCGCCGCCGGCGGGATCAGTACCCCGGCGCAGGCGGCCATCGGCAGCTGCACCTTCGTGCTCATCGCCTGCTACGCGGCGCACCTGGTGGTGGCCGGGGGCGTGGGACCGCTGCTGGCTCGCGCCGTGGGCGCCAACGACCGCGACCTCACCGCCCGCACGGTGGGCACCGGCCTCGCCGCGTGCCTGCTCTCCTACCTGGCCGTGGCCCTGGTGGTGGGCCTCGGCGCCGCGCCCATCGCCGCCAGCATCGGCCTCCGCGGCGAGACCGCCCAGCACGCGGCCACCTTCATCCGCACCATCGCCGTGTTCGGGCTGCCGCTGGCGGTGGCGCCCACCATCGACGCCATCCTCGTGTCGCGCGGCCAGACCGGGCGCATGATGGCGCTGCAAGTGAGCGCGGCGGTGCTCAACTGGGCGCTCAACCCGGTGCTCATCCACGACCTGGGCCTCGGCGTGGCCGGCGCCGCCTGGGCGACCGTGCTCTCTCGTGTGCCCGCCACTGTGCTCGGGCTGTGGTTCGCCGTCCGTCCCGACGGGGCACGTGTCGCGACCGACGACACGCTGCGACGCATCACCCGCGTGGGCTTCCCCGTGGCTACCAACGTCCTGGCCTACGCGCTGGTGTACTTCCTGATGCTGCGCACCACCATCTCGCCGCTCGGCCCCACGGTCAACGCGGCGCTGGGCATCGGCTTCTCGGCGCTGGAGGGGATCACCTACCCGCTGTTCCTCGGCCTCTCGCTGGCCGTCACCTCGGTGGTGGGCCGGGAGCTGGGCGCGGGCCGTCCCGAGGAGGCCCGGCGCGCGGCACGCCTCGCCTTGCCGCTCACCACCGCCCTCGGCGTGGCCAGCGGCTGCGTGTTCTGGTTCCTCGCCCCCGTCATCTGCGCGCCCTTCACCCAGGATGCCGCCGTTCTCGCCGAGGCGGTGAAGTACGCCCGCGCGCTCGGCTGGTCGCAGCCGAGCGTGGCCTGGGAGGCCCTGGCCGAGGGGGTGCTCCTCGGCGCCGGCGCGTCGCGCACCGTGTTCTGGCTCTCGGCGCCGATCAACGCGCTGCGCATCCCGCTCGGCTACCTGCTTGCATTCAACCTCGGCTGGGCCGCCGACGGCGCCTGGTGGGCGATCAACCTGACGTCTTTCCTGAAGTCTGGGCTGAAGGGCGTGGCCGCGGCGCGCGGGGGGTGGGTCGGGACGAGGGTGTGAACGCGATAGCCCCGCCCCATGCCCGGCCTGTTGCGCGTGCGTGGCGCGTGCGAGCACAACCTGCGTCACGTCGACGTCGACATCCCTCACGGCAAGCTGGTGGTGATGTGCGGCGTGAGCGGATCGGGGAAGTCCTCGCTGGCCTTCGACACCATCCACGCGGAGTCGCAGCGGCGCTTCGTGGAGGCGATGTCGAGCTGGGTCCGCGCGCAGGTGGGGCAGGCGCCGAGGCCCCAGGTGGAGTGGATGGACGGTCTCCTCCCCAGCATCGGCGTGGCCCAGCGTGGGCCGGCTGCCCCCGGTCCAAGGCAGACGGTCGCGACCGCGTCGGAGACCTACGATCTGCTGCGCGTGCTCTACGCGCGCGCCGGCGAGCAACACTGCCCCGTTTGCGACGCCCCGGTATGGAGCCACCCGGTCGACACCATCGTCCGCGAGCTGATGGCCGTCCCCGAGGGTACCGCGCTCACGATGTTGGCCCCGGTGGCCCGCGCGCGCGCCGACATCCGGCCGCTGTTGGAAGAACTCGGCCGCCAAGGGTTCTTGCGGGCCCGCGTCGATGGCGAAGCGGTGATGCTGGACGAACTCCCCAGGTTCGCCGCCGGGCCCCACGACGTCGACCTCGTCATCGACCGCTTCCGGGCCGGACCCGACAAGCGGGACCGCATGCAGGAGTCGGTCGCGACCGCGCTCCGCGCCGGGAAGGGCGAGGTGGAGGTGGAGGGCGTGGGGCGCTGGGCCACGCGCGCGCGCTGTCCCCACGGGCACGGCGAGCTGCCCGAGCTCGCGCCGCGGCTGTTCTCCTTCAACAGCCCGGTCGGCGCCTGTCCCGGCTGCAAGGGGCTCGGCGTGGTGACCGAGGTCGACGCCGAGGCCCTGGTCGACAGCGCGCGATCCCTGGCCGACGGCGCCGTCCGCACCTGGACCGATCACAACCGCGCCACGATGCTGAAGTGGGCGTCCGCGCAGGGGATCGACACCACGGTGCCCTGGTCGTCGCTGCCCTGGGAGGCGCGCGAGCGCGTACACGATGGCGACGCGCAGACCGAGGGGGCGCTCGCCACGGCGCGGCGGAAACCCGACGAGGCCTGGACGGTGGAGCGCGCCTGTCCCGCGTGCGCCGGGGCCCGGCTCGGCCCAGCGGCGCGGGCGGTGCGCGTGGCGGGACGATCCCTCCCCGGCTTCTTGTCACTTGACATCTGTGTGTCGCGACAGTCTCTCGACGCGGTGGCGCGAACCCCGGTCACCGCCCCCGTGCTCGACGAGCTGGGCCGGCGCCTCGCTTTCCTCGACCGCGTGGGCCTCGGCTACCTCTCCCTCGATCGCGCCGCGGCCTCGCTCTCCGGCGGCGAGTGGCAACGCCTCCGCCTCGCCGCGCAGGTGGGCAACGGCCTCGCCGGCGTGCTCTACGTGCTCGACGAGCCCACCGCCGGGCTGCACGCGAGCGACACCGCGCGGCTGGTGGCCTTGCTGCGCGAGCTGGTCGACGCCGGCAACACCGTGCTCGCGGTGGAGCACGATCCCGCCGTGATCGCCGCCGCCGACTGGGTGATCGAGGTGGGACCCGGGGCCGGCGCCGAGGGCGGGCGCCTGAGCTTTGCCGGCGAACGCGAGGCGTTCTACGCCGGTGAAACCGTCACCGCTCGCTGGGCCAGCGGGCGCGAGTCCCTGCCCCCCGCGCCGGGCTGCACCCCGCGGTCCTGGCTGCGGCTGTCCGAGCTTTCCGGCCACAACCTCCGCGGCGAAGCACGCTTTCCCCTCGGCGTGATCTGCGGCGTGGCGGGCCCGAGCGGCGCGGGCAAGTCGTCGCTGGTGTTCGACACGCTGGCGCCCGCGCTCTCCGGTCGACGGGGCCTCCCCGGCCGCCTCGAGGGACAGGTGCGGCGCCTCGTGCGCGTGGACGGTGGCCTCTCGCGCTCGGCCGCGCGCTCCACGCTGGCCACGGCGTCGCGCCTCTGGGAGCCGATCCGCCAGGTGTATGCGCGCACCCCCGAGGCGAAACTACGTGGCTTCGGCGCGGAACGTTTCAGCGCCGGGGCGCCCGGCGGCCGCTGCGAGGCCTGCCAGGGCGAGGGCCAGCGCCGGGTGGCGATGCACTTCCTGCCCGACGTGGTGGTGCCCTGCGAGGTGTGCGACGGCAAGCGGTTCGACGAGGCCACCCTCGCCTGCACCTTCAAGGGTTTCTCGGTGGCCGACGTCCTCGCGATGCCCATCCGCGGGCTCCGCAACGTGTTCGGCGCCATGCCGGCCCTTGCCGGGCTGCTCGAAACTCTCGATGCCCTCGGCCTCGGCTACGTGCCGCTCGGCCAGCCGGTCGACACCCTCTCGGGCGGCGAGGCCCAGCGCCTGCGGCTGGCGCGCGAGATCGGCAAGCCCGGCGAGGTGGAGGGCACGCTGTACCTGCTCGACGAGCCCAGCGTGGGGCTGCACCCCGCCGACCTCGTGCACCTCGTGGCCGCCTTGCGACGGCTCGTCACCCTCGGCGGCAGCGTGATCGTCGTGGAACACGACGCCATCTTGCTCGGCGCCTGCGACTGGGTGATCCACATGGGCCCGGGCGCGGGCCCCGAGGGCGGTCGCGTGGTGAGCGAGGGCCCGTGCGCGAGCTAGCGCTGCTCGAGCGCATCCGGCGTTCCCCCTTCGGCGGCGACTGGCTCGAGGGCGCGCGGATCAAGCTCGACTGGGGCGAGCCCTGGCTGTGGTCGACGCGCGGCGTGCGCCCCTGGGACGGCGGGACGGCCGACGCGGTGATCACTTGCTCCGCGACCGATCTCGACCGCATGCTGTCGCGACACGCGCCCGACGGCGAGGTGCGGCTATCGCTCGGCGATCGCGACCTCGCCGACCGGGTGAAACAGGCCCGGGGCGTGCTCGCCGCCAGCGCCCTCGGCTGGCTCGGCCCCTGGCCCGACCCGGAGGCGGACGAACACCTCGACAGGGTCCGCAGCGCGTGCCTGCACCTGGCGATTGGCCCGGCCGACGAGTGGCGACGGCTGTTTCCCAACTCCTCCGCCCGGCTCAGGCTCAGCGCCGGCGCGCGAGACCGCTGGTGTACCGTGGGCCTCGCCGAGGCACACGGGATCGAGCTCTGGACCACCGGGGACCGTCGCTGGCTGCGGGCGGCGGCCCTCCACTTGATCGAGCGCGGCACTCTTCCCGCCAGCGTCATGGGCGTGGTGCTGTCGCGACACGACCGGCCGCTGCCGCTGCCCACGCGCGTGGGGTGGCTGGTGGAGTTGAGGGCGGCGCCGTGAGCCGGCTCCCCACCCGGCTCATCGTCACCGTGGCGGTGCTGGAGTTCGTGTCGGGCACGCCCTACGGGCTCGTCAACGACTTCGTGCCGGTGTGGATGCGCGAGCAGGGCGCGAGCCTCGAGGCGGTGGGCGCGCTCTCGGCGCTGGCGATGCCGTGGAACCTGAAGGCCTTCTGGGGGCCGCTGGTCGACCGCTACCTGGGCTTCCGCACGTGGATCATCGGGGCGCTGCTCGGCATCGGGACGGTCACGCTGGCGGGGCCGTGGCTCGGC
>Ga0194120_10007701_pt1 | contig 14572 bp, 5 predicted proteins | sample TA2MahCa65mmetaG_FD_148642 | JGI IMG/M metagenome (GOLD analysis project Ga0194120, IMG submission 148642) | Freshwater microbial communities from Lake Tanganyika, Tanzania - TA2015019 Mahale Deep Cast 65m | ecosystem: Environmental > Aquatic > Freshwater > Lake | place: Tanzania: Lake... | reverse complement strand
CAGCTCGCGCAGCTGGGCCATGAGCCGGCCCTGCCCCATCGGGACCGCCACGCGCCAGCGGCGCGCGCTGCCCTCGAAGTGCCGCCGCACGCGGTGTGCGAGCGCGTCCAGGCCCTGCCCGCTGCGCGCCGAGACCGGCACCGGGGCGGCGTCGCGGTTGAGCAGCGCCTGCAGCTGCATGCCGTCGCGCACCAGGTCGACCTTGTTCAGCACCATGATCGCGGGCACGCCGTCGGCGCCGATGTGGCGCATGACCTCGTTCACGGCCTCCACCCGCGACGCGGCCTCGGGGTCGGACGCGTCGACCACGTGCAGCACGAGGTCCGCCTCGACCAGCTCCTCCAGCGTGGCGTGGAAGGAGGCCACGAGGTGGTGTGGCAGGTCGCGCACGAAGCCGACCGTGTCCGACAGGACCACGTCGTCGCAGCCCTCGATCGCCCAGCGCCGCGTGCGCGTGTCGAGCGTGGCGAAGAGGCGGTTGGCGGTGGCCACGCTGGCGCCTGTCAGCGCGTTGAACAGCGTGGACTTGCCGGTGTTGGTGTAGCCCGCCAGCGCGACGGTGCGCAGGGCGGAGCGGCCCTGGAGCTGCAGGCGCGTGCGCTGCTCGTACAGCTCGAGGCGCTCCTTCAGTTCCTGGATGCGGCGCTGGACCAGGCGCCGGTCGGTCTCGATCTGCTTCTCGCCCGGGCCGCGCGTGCCGACGCCGCCGCCGCGGTAGCGGTCGAGGTGGCTCCACTGGCCACGCAGCCGCGGCAGCGCGTACTGCAGCTGGGCCAGCTCGACCTGCAGCTGGGCCTGCGCGGTGCGCGCCCGGCGCGCGAAGATGTCCATGATCAGCTCGGAGCGGTCCACCACGCGCACGCCCAGCGCCCGCGTCAGGTTGCGCGCCTGCGCCGGCGAGAGGTCCATGTCCGCGATGGCCAGGTCGGCCGAGGTCCGCGCCACGACCTGCCGCAGCTCGTCGACCTTGCCCGAACCCAGGAACGTGGCCGCCACCGGTCGCTCCAGGCGCTGCACCAGCCGGGCCGCCACGCCCACGTCCGCGGCCTCGGCAAGTCCGGACAGCTCGCCCAGCGGGTCGGGGCCGTCCTCGCGCCCGGTGACCACGCCGAACAGCACCGCGACCTCGGGCCGGCCAGTCGTTTCCTGCAGGCTGGCCTTCACGCCCGGTCGGGCCTCGCCACGTCGAGGTCGCGCAGCCAGTGCGCGTCGTCGGGCTCGGGATAATCGCGCCGGTAGTGGGTCCCGCGGCTCTCCTGGCGCGCAAGGGCCGAGCGCGCGATGAGCCAGCCGGTGAGGACCTTGTTGGCCAGCACCCAGCCCTGCGGGTCGCCGAAGACCCGCTGGGCCACCAGGTGGTGCCACGTGGCCATGCGGCTCGCGGCCTGCTCGAGGCCGGGGCCGTCGCGCTCGATCCCGACCAGCCGCCACATCAGCGAACGCAGCGCGTTGTCGAGGTCCTGCAGGTCGAGGTCGCCCGAGAACGTCCGCGCCTGGAAGCTGGCGCCGTCCGAGCGCATCACCGGGGCTTGCCCGCTGCCGGCCGCATGCTGCCCCGCGCGATGCCCCATGACCGCGCCCTCGAGCAGCGAGTTGCTGCCCATGCGATTGGCGCCGTGGAAGCCGGTGGAGGCGACCTCGCCGGCGGCGTACAGGCCCTGAAGCGACGTGCGGCCGTCGTCGTCGCTCATGACCCCGCCGACCATGTAGTGGCACGCCGGGTGGACCGGGATCAGGTCGCGCGTGATGTCGATCCCGAACTCCAGGCACGACCGGTGGATCTGCGGGAAGCGCGCCCGCACGCGCTCGGCCGGCAGGTGCCGCAGGTCCAGGTACACGTGCGTGTCGCCGACCTTGGCCAGCTGCCGCACGATCGCGCGCGACACGACATCCCGCGGCGCGAGCTCCGCGTCGGGGTGGTACTCGGGCATGAAGCGCTGCCCGTGGCGGTCGCGCAGCAGGGCGCCCTCGCCACGCGCCGTCTCGCTGACCAGCATGCGCGACATGCCCGCGACGTAGAGCACGGTCGGGTGGAACTGCACGAATTCGAGCCCGCGCAGGATCGCGCCCGCGCGATAGGCCATCGCCAGGCCGTCGCCCGTCGCAGCCGCCGGATTGCTCGTCTCGCGGTACAGCTGGCCCACGCCGCCGCTGGCCAGGATGGTCGAGCCCGCCCACACCGCGAAGAACCCCTGCCTCGGGGCCCAGCACACGGCGCCGCGCACCGCTTCACCGTCGGTGATCAGGTCGAGGACGAAGGTGCCCTCGAGCAGCGTGAGGCGCGGACGGCTGGCCGATCGCTGCAGCAGCAGCCGCTGGATCTCGGCGCCGGTCTGGTCACCGGCATGGATGATGCGTGCGACGGAGTGGCCGCCCTCGCGCGCGAGGCGCAGCGAATGATCCTCGCCCCGGTCGAAACGCCCGCCCCAGCTCAGCCAGCGCTCGATCACTTCCGGCCCGCCCCGCACGACTTCGTCCGTCAGGTGCGGATGGCCGAGGCCCGAAGCCACGCTGAGCGTGTCCTTCACGTGCAGGTCCGGGGTGTCGTCCGGCCCCTGCACCACGGCCATGCCACCCTGCGCCCAGGCGGTGGCGGTCTCGCCCCGTGCGCCCTTGAGCACCACCAGCGTTTCCGCCTGCTCGCAGGCCACCAGCGCCGCGGACAGGCCAGCCACACCGCCCCCGATCACCAGCACCTCGACGCTGCGTCGCGGCAACTCGAGCGGGTGCAGCTGCGCCAGCAGCCGCGGCACGGGGGGACCCGCAAGCAGGACCTGCGGCAATTCGGAACCCAGACCCCGTTCCGATATCCCGGACCGCGCGCTCACCGCTCCGCCCCACTGCGCGAACCGAACGCAACCACCCCGGTCCATCTCCCGGCACTCACCTGCGGATCGGACAAGGCGGCTGAAGAACCTCCAGGCGGATGGCGGGCGAGCCGACGTCACGGCTCATCGACCCATCGAACACGCCCACTATAGACCGCCAGAAGCGCCCCTCCCCTCCCGCCTCGAAACCCGCCGCAGGCAGCACATGCCCTCGGTCGCATATCGGGCCGGAGCAAGGCCTCCAGGGCGCGACGCGGGCACCTCCAGCCGAACCGAAGAAAAACCTAAACTACCCCAACAGCAGCGCCCATGTTCAGCCGATATTAGGGTAACGCCAACCTAACGCAGCCACCCGGCCCTTCGGCCAGCCCGGTCCCAACCCGAACCCAGGAGACGAACATGATCAAGGACATCCTCAGCAGCGAACGGCTGGCGGTCGCCGCCATGGTCGCCATGTTCCTCGCCGTCATCCTGGCCTGATCCAAGCCCGCCATGTTCCTCACCGAGCGGCAGCTTGCCGTCCTGAACTTCATCCGGGACTTCATCCGCGACCGCGGCATCTCTCCCACCCTGGATGAGATGTCCCAGTACTTCGGCGTCTCGAAGATCACGATCTACGAGCACGTCAGCGCGCTCGAAAAGAAGGGTGCCCTGCGCAAGACGCGCAACCTCGCACGTTCGATCGAGCTCGTCCAGGCTGCGCCAGCAGATGCGGGAAGGACGCTCATGGTCCGTGGCCAGATCGCCGCCGGAGCAGCCATCGAGGCCATCGAGAACCCCGAGGCCTTCGAGCTCAGCGACCTCGCGCCGGTTGGCGAGGACGCCTACCTGCTCCGCGTCAAGGGCGACTCCATGATCAACGCGCACATCTGCGACGGCGACCTCGTCGTGGTCCAGCCGGCCAGTTCGGCGCGTGACGGGGAGATCATCGTGGCGCTCCTGCCCGACGAGACGACCGGCAATCTCAAGGCCACCCTGAAGCGGTTCTTCCGCGAGCCGGATCACATCCGGCTCCAGCCGGAGAACGACGCGATGCAGCCGATTCGCGTCCGCGACGTCGTCGTACAGGGCCGCGTCGCTGGCGTCGTCCGGCCTCGCGTCTAGCGTGCGGATTGCCCGGTACTCCGGGACTCGCGCTCCTTCCGGACATGCCGGTTTCTCGTGTCGCGCGCCTCGCATGGCCAGCAGCCGGGTGGCGTGCCCCCGAGAATCCGGCTCGAAGCCGAGGCTGGCCCGGAGTCGTTTCACGCGCCTCCCGAGGCGTCGGACATCGCTGCAGCCGTCCCAGAGGCGACGGAGAACCGTCCCCGTGGATCAGCGCCTCTACCCCGGGCTAGACTCCTCGTGCGGGGTGTGGCGCAGTTTGGTAGCGCGTCTGCTTTGGGAGCAGAAGGTCGCTGGTTCGAATCCAGTCACCCCGACCAGTGCCCTGCCGTACGACGCGCCGTAGTCCGGGCCGTGGTCAGTGGGGTGTGCCCGTGTACCCCAGGCGCTTGAGCTCCTCGAGCTGCTCCTTGCTCAAGGCGGATGGTTCGGTCCGCCCGAGTTCGGCCGCGTGCAGCGCATTCTGCTCGTCGAAAGAGCGCAACAGCCCGCGCAACGCCTCCCGCATCCTGGTTGCCACGGCCTCCTCGGAGTCGATCAAGTTGACCTGCTCCCCCGGATCGACCTCGAGGTTGAAGAGGTGCTCCCATGTCTTCTTGTTGGTCGTCTGGCGGTGCAAGATGTATTTCCAACCCTGCCACGCGACCGCGCTGTAGAACTGGGTCCGATGCTCGCGCGTCAACTCGGTGAAGACCGGCGCCCCATCGGTCCTGCCCAGCCGGGCGCGTCGGACCGGGTCGAGATGCTCAGCCAGCGACCGCCCTGACCAATTGAAGTCCGTCCAGGGCACGCCCAGCAGGTCCGCCACGGTGGGTGCCACATCGATGAGCTGGACGGGGCTCTCGATCCGCCCTTTCCAACCCTGGCGCTCGAGTCCGCGGCCCGCGTAGACGACGAGCGGGACCCGGGCAAGCTCGTCAAAGACCTGGTCGTGCTGGAACCGCCCATGATCACGGAACTCCTCGCCATGGTCGGACAGGATGAGCAGCGCGGTGTCTTCAGCCCGCGGGCCCGTCAAGATCGCCTCGAGGAGACGGCGCAGCTGCCCATCGAGGTACGCAACCTCCCCGTCGTACAGATCGGACAGGAAACGCACGTCGTCCGGGGTGTACTCGACCATTTCCGGCGGCCAGTAATCGGGGCCGACGCCCAGCGCCCACGCCTCCTGCATGGGAAGGCTCAGGTACCGGTCATACGTTGCCCGCAGCGCTCCACGGTACGCGGGGCTCGTGAAGCGCGCGGCCTCGGCGGCCGGGGGAACATACGGTGCATGCACCTGGTAGGTGTGCACGAGCGCAAAGAAGCGGTCATCACCCACCGTCGGAAGCCAACGCAGGAACTGATCGATGCGCCCGGCGACGTCCTCGTTGCGTTCGTCCCAGACGCCAAAGCCGCGATTCATGTCCATCGTCCGGGTGAAGTTCCCACCTGACACGAAGGCCGCCGTCCGGATACCCGATGCCGCGAGAGCCTCGGCGAGGCTGACGGCGTCGGGCGGAAGGACCGGCGCCTCCAAGTCCCCGTAGTGGACGTTGACGATGCCATGCGCCCCGGCGTAGGCCGAAAGCAGCAGGGATGCATGGGATGGGGCCGTCTGCGTGGACTGTGCGCGAGCCTGCTCGAAGACGACCGATCGTCGCGCGACCCCGTCGAGGTTGAAGCTCGTATCCCGGTCGTACCCCATGAACCCAAGTCGATCGGCACGCAGGGTATCCAGCGAGATCATCACCACGCCGCGAACCCGCGGAATGACCGGAGCGTCCGGTACCGCGGGCGCCTCGACCACAGTATCGCCACCGCAGCCGACCACGACCGTCAGCAGTCCCAGCCGCATCCGGCGCAACGCCAACCGCGAAACTGTTCGCATCGAAGCAGCGCGCGCACCGGCAACCCGGCAGCCTCGATCTTCATCACGAAACAGAACGACGGATCCGTGCATGCGGGAATCCTACTATCACCGTCAGTGCGAATCGCGCGCCCCCCTGCAGCGCAGGGAAGAAAGGGCCCGCAGGTGGCGTTGCCACCCGCGGGCCCAGCATGAAAAACCCCGGCACTGACCTACTCTCTCGGTTGAATCCAATACCATCGGCCCGATCTGCTTAACGACTGTGTTCGGAATGGGAACAGGTGTGGCCAGATCGGTATGCGCACCGGGATGAATATCTTCAGGAATATGGTCGCCAGGCGCATGACCGAGACGGGGTCCATTGGGACCCGTATCTCGAGCAGCCTTCTGCGCTGCATTGCAGAGGCCTGCGCCTCCGAAATCCAGCGAAGAAATGTAGTCAAGTCGATCGGCCTATTAGTACCCGTGAGCTAAGCGCATCACTGCGCGTGCACCGCGGGCCTATCAACCTGGTCATCTGCCAGGAGCCTGATGGGGAAACGTCATCTTGGAGTCGGCTTCACGCTTATATGCTTTCAGCGTTTATCCAATCCGTACATAGCTACCCAGCGCTGCCGCTAGCGCGACAACTGGAACACCAGGGGTACGTCCGTCCCAATCCTCTCGTACTAGGGACAAATCTCCGCACGTTTCCTTCGCCCGCGCCGGATAGAGACCGACCTGTCTCACGACGGTCTGAACCCAGCTCGCGTACCGCTTTCATTGGCGAACAGCCAAACCCTTGGGACCTTCTTCAGCCCCAGGATGCGATGAGCCGACATCGAGGTGCCAAACCTCCCCGTCGATACGGACTCTTGGGGGAGATCAGCCTGTTATCCCCGGAGTACCTTTTGTCTGATGAGCGACGGCCCTTCCACATGGAAACCGCCGGATCACTAAGCCCTGCTTTCACACCTGCTTGACTTATGAGTCTCGCAGTCAAGCACCCTTGTGCCTTTACACTCGACATGCGATTACCAACCGCATTGAGGGTGCCTTTGGACTCCTCCGTTACTCTTTGGGAGGAGACCGCCCCAGCCAAACTGCCCAGCAAGCACTGTCCCGTATCCGGATTCACGGACCTACGGTTAGGGTTCCAGAAGAGCAAGAGTGGTATTTCACTGATGACTCCACAACGGCCAAAGCCGTCGCTTCAACGTCTCCCACCTATGCTACGCATGCCCGACTAGAAACCAATACCAGCCTACAGTAAAGGTTCACGGGGTCTTTTCGTCCTGGCGCGGGGATGTGGTATTCTCACCACAACTGCAATTTCACCGAGTCCATCGTCGAGACAGTGAAGCTGTCGTTACGCCTTTCGTGCGGGTCGGAACTTACCCGACAAGGAACTTCGCTACCTTAGGACCGTCATAGTTACGGCCGCCATTCACCGGGGCTTCAATTCCGAGCTTCGCCTTGCGGCTAACCCGTCCTCTTGACCTTCCGGCATTGGGCAGGCGTCAGTCTGTATACAGCGTCAGTAAGACTTAGCACAGACCTGTGTTTTTGATAAACAGTCGCAGCTCCCGTTTCTCTGCGGCCCGCGCCCGCTTCGCAGGTGAACTGCTACACGAGCATGGGCGCTCCTTATCCCGAAGTTACGGAGAAATTTTGCCGAGTTCCTTGACGATGGTTCTCTCGAGCGCCTTGGGTTACTCACCCTACCCACCTGTGTCAGTTTCCGGTACGGACGGCCAGCGACTCGCTAGGGGCTTTTCCTGGAAGGGCCTTCAGTAGGTTCGCGCCGAAGCGCTCCCCACGGCCCCCGGGGACCATGCTGCGGTTTTTCCTACAGCGTCCACGCGGGCCAGGACAGGCACAACTACCCGCCTGCCTACCTGCAACCCTCCGTCACCTCATCGCGTCTTTGTCGTCGCAAGCCGGTGCAGGAATATTAACCTGCTAGCCATCGATTACGCCTTTCGGCCTCACCTTAGGTTCCGACTAACCCTGGGCGGAATTGCCTTCCCCAGGAAACCTTGGGTTTTCGGCGAACAAGCTTCTCACTTGTTTTCTCGTTACTCATACCGACATTCTCACTTCCGCTTCGTCCAGCCGTCCTCTCGGTCGACCTTCATCCTGATGCGGAACGCTCCTCTACCAATGCAAGCTGGCTACGCCAGCATGCAGTCCGTGGCTTCGGTGCACAGCTTAGTCCCGTTAATTTTCGGCGCCGACCTGCTCGACCAGTAAGCTGTTACGCACTTTTTAAATGATGGCTGCTTCTAAGCCAACATCCTGGCTGTCTTAGCAAGTCAACTTCCTTTGACCACTGAGCTGCGCTTAGGGACCTTAGCCGACGGTCTGGGTTGTTTCCCTCTCGTCCATGAAGCTTATCCCTCATGGACTGACTGCCGCGGTTACGCTGGCGGTATTCGGAGTTTGATTAGGGCGAGTCGGCGGAAAGCCCCTCGCTCCAGATCAGTGCTCTACCCCCACCAACTACTGCGCGACGCTATCCCGAAAGATATTTCGAGGAGAACGAGCTATCTGCAGGTTCGATTAGTTTTTTGCTCCGATCCACAACTCATCCCAGAACTTTTCAACGTTCACGAGTTCGGCCCTTCACGAGCTGTTAAGCCCGCTTCAGCCTGGTCATGGATAGATCACCTGCCTTCGCGTCTGATACGCGCAACTTGAGTCGCACACTTCGCACTCGCTTTCGCTTCGGCTTCGGGCCTGAGGCCCTTAACCTTGCTGCGCACATCAACTCGCCGGTCCATTATGCAAAAGGTACGCCGTCACTCGGCCCTTGCGGGCATCGAGCTCCGACAGCTTGTAAGTGCCTGGTTTCAGGTGCTCTTTCACTCCCCTTGCCGGGGTTCTTTTCATTCTTCGCTCACGCTACTCATCCACTATCGGTCGTTGAGGAGTATTCAGCCTTGGAGGGTGGTCCCTCCAGCTTCAAGCCAGGTTTCCCGTGTCTGGCCTTACTCGGGAGAACGATCGGAAGTCTGCAGCCTTTCGCCTACGGGGCTATCACCCGCTATGGCGGAACTTTCCAGGACCTTCAGCTAGGCAACAGATTTCTGACTTCCGCTCCGGACTGCAATCCGAAGACACGCATCCCGCAACACCAGCTGCAAAACGCTTGCAGGCTTGCAGGCAGCTGGTTTGGGCAATCTTTCCCGTTCGCTCGCCGCTACTTAGGAAATCGAGTTTTCTTTCTCTTCCTGAGGTTACTGAGATGTTTCAGTTCACCTCGTTCGCCTTGCCGACCTATGGATTCAGTCGGCAATGCCGGGGGATGAACCCCGGCCCGTTTCCGGATTCGGACATCTGCGGGTCAATGCCTGGTTGGCGGCTCACCGCAGCTTATCGCAGCCGTCCCACGTCCTTCATCGCCTCTCAACGCCAAGACATCCTCCAGGCACCCTTAGTAACTTGACTACATTTCTTACGAGAACGCTTGCTCGAGAACTCTTCAAGTCTCGGTCATTCGTGGTGACCACATTCCTGAAGTTGTCAAAGATCGCCTTCATCGCACGGGATGAGAGGTGGCCGTAGGGCCAGCCAAGTCCCGTGCGCTGCCGGAGGGTCCGGCACCACACCCACGGACGGCCCGTTGGTGCGGTGCTGAGCCCGCCTGGCTTGTCTCCCTCATCCGGTTCGGTCAACCGCAAGGTCATGGTGGAGGCGACAGGATTCGAACCTGCGACCCCCTGCTTGCAAAGCAGGAGCTCTACCAACTGAGCTACGCCCCCGCCTTCCGGCATGGGCATCGGCGGTCGCATGGTGGGCCTATGTGGACTCGAACCACAGACCTTACGCTTATCAGGCGTACGCTCTAACCACCTGAGCTATAGGCCCGTGGCCTCGAGTCTCCCACGGCCCATGGGGCTGTCCCCAGTCCCTGACCAGGGCTCGAAGACGGATGAAGGTGGGTGCAAGCTTGCTTGAGACGTGTGCCGATGACCTACAAGGAGTCGCCATCGCTGGCGCCACCAGGTCTAGTTATCCCTAGAAAGGAGGTGATCCAGCCGCAGGTTCCCCTACGGCTACCTTGTTACGACTTAGTCCCAATCACCGAACTTACCGTAGGCGCTTCCTTCCTTGCGGTTAGGTATGCGACTTTGGGTACTTCCGGCTTTCGTGGCTTGACGGGCGGTGTGTACAAGGCTCAGGAACATATTCACCGCGGCGTAGCTGATCCGCGATTACTAGCGATTCCAACTTCATGGAGGCGAATTGCAGCCTCCAATCCGAACTGGGACCGGCTTTGCACGATTTGCTTTCCCTCGCGGGTTCGCGTCGTTCTGTACCGGCCATTGTGGCACGTGTGTAGCCCAGGACATAGAGGCCATGATGACTTGACGTCATCCCCACCTTCCTCCGTTTTGACAACGGCAGTCTCGCTAGAGTCCCCGGCATGACCCGCTGGCAACTAGCGACAAGGGTTTCGCTCGTTCAGGGACTTAACCCGACATCTCACGACACGAGCTGACGACAGCCATGCAACACCTGTGCACGTTCCACCAAAAGGTGTCATCTCCCTTTCAGGAGACTAATCCGTGCATTTCAAACCCTGGTAAGGTTCTGCGCGTTGCTTCGAATTGAACCACATGCTCCACCGCTTGTGTGAGCCCCCGTCAATTCCTTTGAGTTTCAGCCTTGCGGCCGTACTCCCCAGGCGGGGTACTTAGCACATTAGCTTCGACAGCGAAGGCATCGGACCTCCGCTGCCCAGTACCCATCGTTTACAGCTAGGACTACCAGGGTATCTAATCCTGTTTGCTCCCCTAGCTTTCGCGCCTCAGCGTCAGTGGCAGTCCAGTGATCCGCCTTCGCCTCCGGTGTTCCTCCAGATATCTACGCATTTCACCGCTACACCTGGAGTTCCGATCACCCCTCCTGCACTCAAGCTCGACAGTATCGAAGGCAGTTCCGCAGTTGAGCTGCAGGCTTTCACCCCCGACTTGAAGAGCCGCCTACGCGCGCTTTATGCCCAGTGAATCCGAATAACGCTAGCCACCTTCGTCTTACCGCGGCTGCTGGCACGAAGTTAGCCGTGACTTCCTCCCACGCCTTTGTCAGCGCACGGGTGGACCCGTACGTTTCATAACGTGTGACAGGAGTTTACAACCCGAAGGCCTTCATCCTCCACGCGGCGTCGCTCTGTCAGGCTTGCGCCCATTGCAGAAGATTCTCGACTGCAGCCTCCCGTAGGAGTCCGGGCAGTGTCTCAGTCCCGATGTGGGCGGTCGACCTCTCAGTCCGCCTACCCGTCATAGCCTTGGTGAGCCGTTACCTCACCAACTAGCTGATAGGACTTGGAACCCTCATCGAGCGGAATCAACCGTTTACCGTACCGGACGCATCCGGCACGGGCCATCGGGTATTAGCGATCCTTTCGGACCGTTATCCCCGTCTCGACGGTAGGTCATCCAAGCATTACTCACCCTTTCGCCACGCTACTCGCGGAGTTGCCCCCGCTTTGGCGTTCGACTTGCATGCCTAATCCACGCCGCCAGCGTTCATTCTGAGCCAGGATCAAACCCTTCATGATGATGAAGTCTTGATCTGGCGCCCGGGAGCGGCTAAGGCCCCCGGGGCTGTTTGGAAATGACCGGCTCGGCCGAAGCCGAGCCGCTCACACACGCTCAAGCAAGCTTGCTACCCATTTTTCAAGGATCGTTCGGCCAGCCAGGCCGCGCGGGACGCGTCGCCGCAAGGCGCCGGGCCCCATTTTCCGCCGGCAGGAAGCGACCCATCCGGGCCGCCCACCCACCGCCGAAGTGGCTTTTTTCACCCGCAGGTGAGCCGCGCATGGTACCCATCCCGAAACGCGATGCAAGCCCCCTGTCCGGGCCCGGCCTGCCCGGTCCGCCGGGTGGGCGGGCGTCCAGCGGGCCCGGCTTCCGCGGGGCGACCGCGCGGGGCCGCCCCATCCCTGCGAAAGGGCCGGAATTTCGGCGCAGGAGGCCATGGAACAACCGTGGTTGCTCCTGTCAAGCGCGCCTTGGTCCTAGCCCGCACAGCGTGCCTCGGGCCCCCAGCCGAACCCGGCAGGATCCTGCTCCGGCCAAGGCCCTTGGTCGGCCCGGAGACACGACGCCGCGCCCGGCCCCTCGCGGGCCTCCTGTCCTCCGGCCATGGGCCTGCCGGCGCGCGACGGGCCGCTGCGCCGGCGGGTCGCGCTACTGCACCGTCACCTTGGTACCGCGCGAGACGATCTCGAAGAGCTCCTCGACCTCCCCGTTGCGCATGCGCACGCAGCCCATGGACTCGTCCTTGCCGATGCTGTCCGGCAAGGTGGTCCCGTGGATCCCGAAGCCGGAGGCTTCGGGCTGGTTGTCGAAGCCCATCCAGCGCGTCCCGAGGATGTTCTCGGGGTCGCCGAACGGGATCGTGCGGCCAGCGTAGAACCAGGCGGGATTCTCCTGCTTGACCTGCACGGTGAAGCTGCGCCGCGGCGTGCTGCCGTCCTTGCCGAGCCCCACGCGGTACGCGGCGATGGCGACGTCGCCGATCCAGGCCACGAGGCCGTGGTCATCGGCATCGACCTGCAGCACCAGCGGCTGCCGGGGAATCCGGAGCTTCTGGCCGACGCTCAGGGTGTCGCGCTTGAGGCCGTTGAGGAGTCGCACGAGACCGACCTCGGGCTGCACGCCGAAACGGTCCGGGAAGGTCCGGTTGCACAGCTTCCACAGGCTGTCGCCTGAAGCGACCGCGTAGGTCTCGAGCTCGAGCAGCGCGTGCAGCGATTCCGCGGGCCGGCCGTTGAGTTCGCGCAGCTGCGCACCGACTCCTTCGTACTCCTCCCCGTGCACCACGCCGGCCTCGAGGGCGGCCGAGAGGAACACGCGCCGTTCGGCCGCGTCCGTCACGCCGGAGGCGAGGTGCAGGCTGGCGCGCGCCGCCTGCTCGACGGTCGTGGCCTCCTGGATCGCCCGCCGCAGCAAGGCCTGGGCCCCGGCCTCGTCGCCCCCCGCCCGCGCCTTCAGCGCCTGGCGCACGAGGGCAGGCTCCGCGGCGTTCGAGGCGGCCGGCTGCGGCGCGTCCCCGTCGACACGCGCCGCGGGCGCGGCGGGCGGAGGAGCCGCGCCTGTCAACGGTGCCTGCGCCTCATCCGGCTGCATTCCGTCGGCCTTCAGCGGCACCTGTGCTGCGCCTCCGGTCCCGGTGCCCGCCGCCTCGCCGAGCGCAAACCAGACCAGGCCGAGCACCACGACCAGACCGACACCCCAAAGCTTGTGCAGCATGCGAATCCCACCGCCGGGAGGAGAGGAACGATGCGGCGATGGTAGGAACTGCAGCGCCTCGTTCCAGTTCCGTCCGCCGGGCGCAGGGCGCACCTTGCGGCGCAGTGCCGGCCGGTCCCCGGGTTTCGACCTCCTCGATACCCTGGCATCGCCAGGTGGGAGCTCGGCGATCGTTCGGGAGATCCCGCTCGGGGCGGGCTTGTCCGTCAGCGATCAGACGCCTGCTCCCTCTTGAAGGGAAAAGGGTACGAAGACGCACATCGACCCGGGGACCGGCGCGGCAGGGCCGAATCTACCACCGGCCCTGCCCGGATCAACGTGTCCGGGCGCCCCCGCGAATCCCGTGCCCGCGCGCTCAGCGCAGCCGGCAGCCGAGCGCGGCGGCCGCCGCGACCATCTTCCCGCGCGCCTTCTCGACCTCCTCGTCGGTGAGCGTGCGGTCCGCAGCCTGGAACACGAGGTGGAACGCCACCGAGCGCTCGGCATCGGCCAGCGGCGCGCCACGGTAGACGTCGAAGGCCTCGACCCCCTGCAAGGTGCGGGGAGCGGCCGCACGCAGCGCCTCGCGCAGCGAGTCGACGCCGATGGCATACGGCACCACGAAGGCCAGGTCGATGCGTGCCGGGGGAAAGCGGGACACGAGGTCGTAGCGCACGCCCATCCCCGGCCGCGCGGCCAGGGCGTCCACGTCGAACACGACGAGTCCGGCCGAGCCCTTCACCTGCAACGCCGCCAGCACGGCTGGCGCGACGGCGCCGAGGCGCCCGGCCGGCGTACCGTCGGGCAGCAACAGGTCGGCGCAACGCCTCGGATGGAACCACGGCCCGGCAAGGTCCGGGGCGGCGACCCGGCGACCGACCCGGGGGTGCCCGAGGGCGCCGAGCGCCTCGTCGCCGGTCCCGGACAGTTCGCGCACGACATCGCGCCCGTCGCGTGGCTTCGACCAGGCCAGCAGCGCCACGACCTCCCGACGCTCGGCGACGAGGCCGTCCGTCCCGGTGGCGTAGCCGCGCCCGACCTCGAACACCCGCGGCTGCTCCTCGTGGCGCAACCAGGCCTCGAGGCGTCCCAGCAGGCCGGGCACGGGCGACGGCCGCAGCCGCGCCGCGTCCTGCTGGAGCGGGTTGCGCAGGCGTGGCAGCGCGCCCGCCCGGTCAGCGTCCCAGCCGGCCGCCAGGAGGTCGGCGTCGGCGACCACCGAGTAGCCGATGCTCTCGGTGAAGGCCAGGCGCAGGGCCAGCGCGTCGCGCAGGCGGTCCTCGACGACCAGCACCGGGTCGCGCCGGCCGCAGCGCAGGGGTCCGCGCGGAACGGCCGCGGGCACGCGCTCGTATCCGGCGATGCGCCCGAGCTCCTCGACCAGGTCCTCGACCCGCGCGACATCGCGGGTGGCGCGCCAGGAGGGCACCGCCACCGTCCAGCGACCCGGGCCGAGCCCCTCGACGCCGAAGCCCAGGCTGCGCAGGCCGCGCTCCAGCGTGTCGTCGGTGACCTCCGCACCCAGCCGGGCGCGCACGAAGGCGCCCGACAGCTCCAGCCGCACGTCGGGCGCA
>Ga0194120_10007692_pt1 | contig 14579 bp, 9 predicted proteins | sample TA2MahCa65mmetaG_FD_148642 | JGI IMG/M metagenome (GOLD analysis project Ga0194120, IMG submission 148642) | Freshwater microbial communities from Lake Tanganyika, Tanzania - TA2015019 Mahale Deep Cast 65m | ecosystem: Environmental > Aquatic > Freshwater > Lake | place: Tanzania: Lake... | reverse complement strand
CCCGCGTCGAGCGATGCGCTCTCGAAGGAACTGCGCTCGCTCTGCGAAGCGGCGTTCGAAGTGCGGATCGATCGGCTCGGCGCTGCGGGGCTCGCGGCAAAGTTGTTGGATGCTGAGGGGCGCGGCGGCGAGCTCGAGGACATCCGGCCCGATGCCTTCACGGCGCGGCCGAGCGGGCAGGCGCGCGATGATGGCGAGCAGGCCGAGAAGCCCATGGGCGATGGCCGCCCCGAGGTACCGTGGTGTGCGCACGAACCGCTGGATTTCCTGGGCAATCTCTTCCTGCTCTGGCTGTGGTGGCGCTCGAGCGAGCACCGCGGCGAGATCGAGACCGCCGGCGAGACCGTGCACGTGATGATCGATCGCGTGCTCGACATGACCTGCGCGTGGGGGATCGGCGGCAGCCAGAACCTGCGCGGCGATGGCCCCGCATCGAGCGCCGAAGCACGCAAGGCCCTGCAGGCCGGCAAGTGGCCGCGCCGCTGCGGGTTGGTCGTCGTCGCAAGTGGGCAGCAGTGGATGCTCTCGCTGCAGGGCGAGTCGCTGGCCGTCAGCGGACTCGTGATCCCGCAGCCCGAGGAACCCGATGAACACGAACGCGCCGCGATCGAGCGCCGCGTGGACAGCATGCTGACCTTCGATCGCACGCTGGTGGCGATGTACCGCGCGTTCCTGGAGGAGCGCTTGGGCCGCCGCTGGTCCGCCACGAGCAACGCCATGCGCGACTGGATCGCTCGCGCAGGTGCTGCACCGCGCACCGCCGCCATGGCCGGTGCAGCGGGGGCGTAACGATCACGCTCACTTCACCGGCACGCCGTCAGGGCCCAGGATCGTGTCGCGCTCGCTCTGTGCTTCCTTCTCGGCGGCGGCTTCCATGGCTGCCGCTTGCTTCTCGTTGGCTGGCAGCGTGGAGAAGGCCTCGACCACGCCGTTGAAGACGCCCAGGAGCGCCCAACCAGCAATGATCCCCGCGCAGACGGCCTCCTTGCCGTCGACCCAGAGCTTGTAGCCAAACGTGCCCAGGCGCTTGTGGTAGCGGCCTTCCATGAAGGCGAAGAACGCCGAGCCGATCCACATCATGATCGTGTACTCAGGCGGCAGCACGATGCCCAGCCCGATGCCCACGCCGCTGAGCGGGAACTTGTTTTTGGTCACGATGCGGAGGACTTCAATCACCAGCGCTGCGATCGCGCCCCACATCATGCCCCAGGCTGCGCTCACGGGCATGACGCCCCAGAGCTTGTCGATGCCATCCACGCGGCGAATCGTCTCGCCGTCGCTGGCCATGCCGCGGATCACTTCGGCGATCGCCGACCACTGCACCGCGCCAATCATTGCGAACTTCTCCGTCGCAGCGTCGCGCAGCGTTTGGCCGGTTTCGGGGTGCCACTGACTCAGGAACAGAATGAAGAAGAGCGGCGTGCTCGCCAGCGCGCCGGCGACGATGCCGATGATGTGGCCCCAGGCCTGCTGCCGCGGCTTTGCGCCGAGCATGTAGCCGGGCTTGATGTCCATGAGCAGGTTGCTGGCGTTGCTCGCGACCTCGGTCGTCATGCCTGCGGTGATCAGGTTCGTGCCGGCGTGCGTGGGGTTCGCGGCGCCGAAGGTGAACTGCGTGATCTTCGAGAGCGAGCCCGTGGGCGTGATGCTCGTGAGCGCCGTGGCGTTGGCCGCGATCAGCGTGAGGATGATGATCAGCGGGATCGAGAGCAGGCCCAGCCACGGATCGACGCCGAACCAGGCCCAGTTCATCCAGACGGTGATGCCAACCATGACCGGCACGCCGACCAGCGTGATCCACAGCGGAAACTCGACCTCGCGCAGGCAATCGTTGCCGGCCGCGCGCTTGGAGAACATGCCCGTGAACGCGCTGATGAGAATCTTGGGCTTGGCGAAAAGCCCGACCATGCTCGCCGTAACCATCATGGACACGCCCAGCCAAAGGGTCCAGTTGTTCATGATGTGGCGTTCGTCGTAGATCGCCTTCGTGGGATCGAACGCGCCGGCGGCATCGACGATCGCCTTGTAGTTCTTGGGATTGATTTCGCCTGCGCCGATCATGATGGGCGCGAGCACGCCAAAGCCCATCGTCATGCCGATCATCAGACTGTTGGTCAGGCGCAGCCCCATCAGGCCGCCCGCACCGAACATCGTGAGTTCAAGCCCAAGCCGCAGTCCAAGATGCTCGGCGGGGATCCCACCCAGTCGCGGCATGATGTCGAAGCCACGCGTGGCCATCCACTCCCAGAAGGTCGTCGTGAGCCGCTCAGGCAGGTGCAAAACTTCGCCCATGTGGCGAGCCATGCCGGTCTTGATCTGCAGCAGGCCCATGATGCCCGTTGCCAGCATGGCGTGGATCAACGCTGCGCCACCCGCGGCGATCGCGAGTGCCTTCGCCTTGAACATGCCCGCCTGCGTGCCCTCGCTGTCGGCGGCACTCGCTGGCCGTTCGACCGGCATGCCATCAACCATGTTCTTCGTGCCGCCGGCAGGAGCATCGGGGTAGAGCGAGTCCATCACGACCGCGGCCGCGCGGCCTTCGGGGAAGGGCTGCTGCTCATCGTTGATGAAGCGGCGCTTCATCGGGAACGCGACCAGCACGCCGAGGATGCTCGCCAGGATGTTCCAGACCATCATCTGGAAGGCGGGCATCGCCTTGTTCTCGATGAACATGTACGCCATGAGCGCGCTGATGAGCGGCCCGGTCATGTAGCCGGCCGCCGTCGCGATCGACTGCACCGCGTTGTTCTCGAGGATCGTCAGGTCCTTGAACCCAATGCGCGCAAAGGTGCGGAAGATGACGAAGCTCAGGATGACGCTCGTCACGCCCACGCCGAGCGTCCAGCCGGTCTTGGCACCCACATAGAGATTCGTCGCGCTCAGCACGCCGCCGAGCAAAAAGCCGGTGAGCGCAGCACGCAGCGTGAGCTGCGGCATGTTGCCGCGGAAGACATTCTCCAGCCACCAGCGGTCCTTCTCCTCGCGGGACATTGTGCGGACCTGCTCGTCGTTCAGCTGGGGAAGCGCCATGCGTCATGTCTCCGAGGATGGGTCGCGCCGTCGTCGACGCGGCGCGGCGCGGCGGTGCAGCGGAGAAGTCTAGGGTCGAGCCGCTTGGTGCAGGGGCCGCGTCTAGGGTCGAGCCGCTTGGTGCGCGGCGGAGATGAACGCCTCGATGAGGTGGATGTCCTTGACGCCGCGTTCGCGCTCGACGCCGCTCGAGACATCCACGCACCACGGTCGCACGGTGCGAATCGCGCTGCCGACGCTGGCCGGGGTGAGTCCGCCAGCGAGCACCAAGTGCGGCGCGATCAATCCACGCATCAGGGCAAGTGCTTCGTGGTCGAAGCTGATGCCGCTGCCAGCCTTTGGTCCGTCGACGACGATCGCCTCGGGTTCGATGGCGCCGGACCAGATGCGCACGCGTTCCTCGTCCCACGGAATCGCCTTCCAGGTTCGCACGCCACGATCGGTCAGCGAGCGCACCTCGTCGAGCCGTTCGCTGCCGTGCAGTTGCACGATGCCCGGCCACCACGCAAGCGCCGGGTGGCGCGGTTGGTCGACGAAGAGTGCAACCGGCGTGCACTCGGGCGCACCGCGCTCGAGCGCGGCGACAATCGATCGCGCGACGGCCTCGTCGACCATGCGCGGGCTCGCGGCCGCGAAAACCACGCCGACGAACTCGGCGCCCGCGCGCGCAGCCGCCAGTGCGGTGGCCGCATCACGCACGCCGCAGATCTTGACCTTGCAGCCCTTCATCCTTCGACTTCCAGTTCGAGCTGCGTGAGCAGTTCGGCGGTTGGCACCGAGATCGGGCTCGCACGGAGCAGGGCGATGGTCGCCCGCGCCCGATCGAGATCACGCAGATAGCGCACGCAGATCGTGGCCAGCATGAGCTGCACGACTTCGCGCTGCACTGACCTGGGATGCACGCGCAGCAGGTTGGCGTAGGCATCGGCGGCAAGGCCGTGCTGCCCGTGTTCATGCAGGCCATTGGCGAGTTGCACCTGTGCAGGTTCCGCGAGCGACCAGTGCGGCGTGAGTGCCGTGAGCGCGTGCACGCGCTCGACGACCTTGGTCCAGTCGCCAGCCTGCATCGCCGCGCTCAACTCCGCCCGCGCGCGCGGGATGCGGTCATCCGTCGGCTTCGCGGCAGGAGCGACGCGATCGATTGATCCGCGGCTGGCGCTCTCGAACGCACCGCCCGGTCGGCCAGCGAGCGCAGACCGCATCTCGGTGCGGCGTTTCCACTGCCTGAGGATGAAGAAGAGATCGAAGTCATCGCGTGGCAGGACCTTCAGCCAGAGCATGACGAAGGCCGAGAGTCCACCAAGCGCGAAGCCGAGCAGATGGGCCTCGTACGCCACGCCGTCGCCGCGCCCGCGCGTGAAGCCGATGAAGTCGAGAGCGGCGAAGATCGCCACGAACCAGAGCGCGGGCACCCGCCAGAACCCCCAGAAGAGCAGAAGCACCCTGGCGCGCGGGTAGAAGACCGCGAACGCCGCAGCGCACGCACAGACCGTGCCGCTGGCGCCGACGAGCATGCCGAATGGTCCCGAAACCATGGAGTACAGCGCACCGACGGCCGTACCGAGCGCCAGGTAGACGGTGGCAAAGAGCAGGGACCCGAACCGGCGCTCGAGGGCGGAGCCGAAGGCCCAGAAGAAGACCGCATTGCCCAGAAGATGCCAGACACTGCTGCGATCGTGGACGAACTGGTAGGTCGCGTACTGCCACCAGTGGGGATCGATCCCAGACAGGGCGAGGGTGCGGTACACCTCATCGGCCCAGGGCGAACGGATGCAGGCGATCCACACGAAGGTGTTGATCGCCAAGATCCCGACGGTCACGCGTGGGACGACGGCGGATGGGCGGTCAGTGCCGAGCGGAATCATGGGGAAGGCCCCGTGTACGGAGTGTTTGGGGGCCCGAACGCACTATAGTACGGGACTCACAACACCGATCCACAGAGGAAGACCGAACCATGGCCACCGCAATTGCACCGTCGTTTGACAAGGGCCTCGCCAACACCGTCGCCGCCGAGACGCAGATGTCGTTCATCGATGGCGGCAAGGGGGTGCTCGAGTATGTGGGCATCGACATCGACTCCTTGGCGCGCAACAGCACCTTCGAGGAGACGGTCTACCTGCTGTGGAACTTGAAGCTGCCGACCAAGGCAGAGCTCGATGCGTTCTGCGCCGAACTGCGCGCGGAGTCCATGCTGCCGGCCGAGATGGACGCGCTGATCCGTCAGTTCCCTCGCTCGACGCCTCCGATGCACGCGCTGCGCACGATGATCAGCGCGCTCTCGATGTTCGATCGCGAAGCCGATGTCAACACGCCCGAGGCCAACCGACGCAAGGCGTTGCGGATCGTCGCCAAGACGCCCGCGCTCATCGCACGATTCGACCGTCACCGCAAGGGCAAGCCCTTCGTCGATCCGCAGCCGGACCTGAGCATCGCGCAGAACTTCTTGCTCATGCTCAACGGCGAACTGCCGACCGACGCGATGGCTCGGGCGCTCGATGTGTGCCTGATCCTGCATGCTGACCACGGCCTGAACGCCAGCACCTTTGCGGCGCGTGTCACGATCGCCACGCTGAGCGACATGTACAGCGCGATCACCACGGCGGTCGGCACCCTCAAGGGCCCGCTCCACGGCGGCGCCAACGAGGAAGTGATGCACATGCTCAACGAGATCGGCACGATCGACAAGGTCGATGCCTACATGGCTGGCAAGCTCGAGCGCAAGGAGCTCATCATGGGCTTCGGTCACCGCGTCTACAAGGCGTACGACCCGCGCGCGACCTACCTGAAGACCTTCGCCAAGCAGGTCGCCACCGACACGGGCAACCTGAATCTGTACGAGATGAGCCGCCGCATCGAAGAGATCATGGACCAGGCGGTCGCGGCAAAGGGGATCTTCCCCAATGTCGACTTCTACAGCGCGACGACCTACTACTCGCTCGGTTTGGATCTTGACCTGTTCACGTGCATGTTCGCGCTCAGCCGCAACAGCGGTTGGTGCGGCCACTGCATCGAGCAGCTCAAGGGCAACCGTCTCATTCGACCGATGGCCGACTACATCGGGCCGCACGGCGTCGCCTACACGCCGATGGCCGAGCGACGCTGATCGCGTGCGTCGCCCGGCGCCGCCCGTGGTGTTCAGCCGACGCAACTTGGCACGAACTTCAGCGCGCCGTCGCTAATCTCCATCGCCATGCCTTCCTGCATGACGCGGATGTCCGTCGAGGATGGATCGAACGAGTCCGTCAGGTGCATCAACACCATCTTGCGTCGGATCGCCTCGGGAAGGGCGTTCAACTCCTCGATCGAGGTGTGGTAGGGCGGTGGCGTGGTCTCGTGCGCGAACGCGTCGCACTCGGCGAGCCAGTCGATGAGCGTGCGATCGAACCCCGTATCGCTGGACCAGCCGAAACTGGCGTCCTTCACGCGGAACCGGAATGCCCAAGTCGGGATCATGTGCGTCGTTCGGCGCCACTCGATCGTGATGCCACCGACGATGCGCTGCCCAGATTCCGGAAGGGTGCAAAGATCAAGGTAGTCGCTGATCCCCGCGCGGCCATCTTGGTCCATGGCGGGGGCCAACTTCGTCCAGAGCCGCTCGGCGACCTCTTTGCCGCAGTGAATCCGTGGCCGCGGCGTACCGTGCTGTTGCCGCTGGAGCCAATGCAGGAAGCCGAGCACCTCGATGCCGTTGCAGTGGTCGCCGTGCAGATGAGTCAGGACCACCTCGCTCAGGTCTTCGGCCCGAACGCTCCACCCACTGCGCTCGTTCGCCTCGCGGATCACCTTGCGGATCGGATCCGGGCAATCGAGCAGGATCGTGCCGCCGGTCCCCTGGATCACGCAGGAGCTGCCGTAGTACCGGCTTGAGAAGGCGCTGCCCACGCCGAGTGGCAGGATCCGGAGGCTCATAAGCGCAAGAGTAGACAAAAGCGGAAGTGAGTGGTCCGATTGCCCGATCCCCTGTGGACGGACTCAGTGATGCACGCCAGCACCAACATCCTCGCGCTTGCGCCGCTCGGCGCTGTCGTGGCCAACTCGGCGTTCGCGCAGGTTCCGCCGGCGTCGCGGCCTGATCCAACCCAAGCGCTGGTGGAACTCTTCAACCAGCAGGACGCGATCCAGCGTCAGGAGTTCCTGGCGGGCACGCCGATTTCCGAACGCTTGTTGCTGGATGTGGGCGGTTCGTTCCGGTTTGGCTTCAACTACATCGATGACGCGTTCGGCAACACATCGCAGTTGCAGCAGCTCGACTCGCGTTGGTACGCACGCGCCGAACTGGACGGCGTGCACCGGTTCTATGGACGCATTCGGCTCTGGTTCAACGAGTGGGATTCGAACACCATGGCTGCGCCCCCCAACGAAGACGGTTGGACGGTGCCCATCGGCGAGCTCTACTGGTACGAACTCGATCTCGGTGGCGCCATGGCCAACGGCGGCGGCAAGCGCAGCGATCTCGACTTGAAGTTGCGAGGCGGACGCCAGTACATCGTGTGGGGACAGGGGCTCACTCTGTCGACCTACATGTATGCCGGCACCTTCGACTGGACGATCGGGCAAGTGAACATCCAGGGCCTTGCCGGTGTGACCAGCGGCAACGACACAGTCGACTTCGATACCTCGCGGCCGGGCTTCGATACTGACACGGATCGCACCTACTACGGCCTCAAGGCCGAGTGGCGACGCGGCCAGGACATGGTGCCATACGGATTCGCGCTGGTGCAGCAGGACGGCAATGCTGGTCAGACCGATGTGCTGCTCGATGGCTTCGCGCCTGGTGGCGGTGGCTATCCGACCGAATTCAACTACGAAAGTCAGTACTACGGCGTCGGGGCCACCGGCTCACTCGGTCGCACCTGGCAGTGGCGCGTCGAGGGTGTCTACGAGACGGGCACCACGCTGAGCAGTTCGATCAGCCCAACGGGCACCGTGCTTCCCCAAGTCGAAGACGACATCAGCGCGTGGGCCGGCGTGGTCGGCCTGCAGCGTGCGTTCGATGACCGGGCGCAGACGCGCTTCGACATGCAGTCCATCGTGGGTTCGGGCGATGCAGGTCGCTTGGACTCTGGCAACACCTTCGGCGGTCCGCAACCTGGGCAGATCGACAAGGAATACAACAGCAACGGCTTCCTCTACACGGGCTATGTCTTCGCGCCCGCGCCAGCGAACCTTTGGACGAACAGTCTCGGACTGAGCGGCAACTGGCTTGGCCAGTGGCGTGCCTTCCGCGACATGCGCTTGGGCGTGACCGGATTCACCTACATGCGACTGGACTCGGAAGCGCCCATCACCGCGTTCGTCGACAAGGGTGGTTCCAGTTTCGTCGGATGGGAAGTCGATGCGTCCATCGATTGGCGGCTCATGAGCGACGTCAATGTGCAGTTCCTCTACGGCGCCTTCTTCCCCAATGAGGACATCTTCCCGGACAATCAAGAGGGCCTTCGCCAGTTCATCTACGGAGGCGTGACCTATGCGTTCTGAGCGCCCCGACCACGGGCTCACCGTTCGGCCCATCGCGTGCATGCTCATGATCGGACTGGGCGCCTTGTGCGGCTGCGCGAGCCGACACATGGCCGAGTCGAGCGCGGTTGACCAGTTCCCGGGTGCGGATCAGGACATCGAGTTCATGGAGAAGGTCGAGTCCATGAACGCCGTGACGAACAATGACATGCTGCATGGACTGCTCCTGGTCAGCAGCGGGGTGGATCCTGCGCGGGACTACGAGGAACGCGTGCTGCTGGCCCGGCAGAAGGGATGGGTGCCCAAGGACTGGGACAAGCCCGCCAACGAGAGCGCTGCATCGGGCGACCTAGCCATGGCGGGCTGCCGGCTCGGCGGCATCGAGGGCGGTTTGACGATGAAGGTCTTCGGTCCAAGCGGCCGGTACTGCCTTCGGGAACTCGAATCGCGCGGCATCATGCCCACCCGGACCGACTACCAGTCCATTTCTGGACCTGAGTTCAGGGATTTCTTGAATCGGCTGGACCAGAACCTACTTTCTCAGCGTCCTCGGTTTGCGGACCCGACCAAGCAGGAGGACGGGCCCGACCCCACGATGCCGTTGCCGCCCACGCCTGCGCGTGGCGGCTAGGAGAGTTGCCATGCGAATCCTGACCCTCCTCGCGGCCCCGATCTTGGCCTTGGGCTTGGCATGCGCCGCGCGCGCGGACGAAGCCCCCGCGCATGTGAAAGCCGCCGCCCAAGCCGCGCCGAATGGCGATGTCCACGCGCTCTTCATCGATGTCAAGGGCAAGGTCAAGTGGCGCGCCAATGCTCAAGCGGCCTGGCAGGATGCGAAAGTCGACGATCGGCTTCCGGTCGGCGGTGAAGTGCGCACTGGCCTGAACGGAAGTCGGACCACGCTCCGCATCGGACTGAATGCCACCGTGCTCATCGACTCTGGATCGGCCTTCTCGATTCCCATGAGCGTGAAGGATGGAGACCAGCTGCGCACGCTCGCGGGGCTCAAGAGTGGCCGCGCTGATTTCAAGATCGAAAACACCGGGCTTGGTGCTGACTTCAAGGTGGCCACGCCATCAAGCGTGCTCGCCGTGCGTGGGACCGGATTCTCTGTGAGCTACAGCACGCTCAAGGGAGCCGAGATCGCCGGAGCGCGCACCAACGCCATGCGTGCGATCGAGCTCAGGTACGCGCTCAGCAACATGCCGTACTTCCTGTCAGGTCAGGCGCGATCGAGCTTGGCCGTGCAGAACCCAGTCAAGCATGCTCTGCTCACCGCGATCGGTCCGCCGCCCTTGGGCGGTGGTCAGTCCGAGGCCGAGCGCGAGCAGACCCTGACCCAGCAGCAGACCGGTTCGTCCGGCAGCAGCCCGGATTCGCTGCAGGCGCAGCAAACGGCGCAGGTCACGCAGTCCGGACGCGGCGATGCCTCCAGCGCCCGGCAGCAGTACTTCATCGCACTCGAGCAGTCGCGGTTGGTGCAGTTGGAACTCGCGCAGATCAGTCAGGAGTTTGATCAATGTTCCAACGAGTTCGCCGCAGTTGAACAAGCGGATGACGACATGGAAGCGGCGATGGTTGATCTTGGCGCCGCCCGGGATCGCGCCGTGAATGGCGCGGCTGAAGGTGTGACGGTCTCGGGTGAAATCACGACCACGCGCACGGACATGCTCGCCAAACGGGACGCCGCATTCGTGGGCTTCGCGCAGGTCACCGATGTGGCGAACGGGACCCGGGAACTCACCGATGCCGAAATTGATGCGCTGGTGGTTGCGGTGCAGTCCTCCACGAACTTGTTCGGGGATCGCGCGGCCCGATTGATCGAGCTTCGAGCGACTGTGTCCCAGGCCGCCGCAGACACCCAGGCGCCAGTCACTGCTGCTGGGGCTGCGATCGATGACTACACCGCTGCCGTGGCGCTTCTTGAGTCGATCGTGCCCGGCATCGCGACGCGGGATGGAACGATTGGCGAGTACCGGCAGATCGCGCAGGCAGCGCTCGCGGCAGTTCAGGCGCTGTACGCCAGCACACCCTCGGGCGAAATCAACGCGACCTTGGGCGAGACGCTGCTTGAGTTGGCTGCGATCGCGGAGCGCGCGGCGCAGTCGGCCGAGTTCCTTGAGCAGGCTGAAGAACACTTGGCGACCTCGCAGTCCTATGCCGAGCGCTTGGCCATCAGCCGCGCGGTCGAGCTGCAACAGCAGGCGATGGACGCCGATGCGCAGATGCAACTTCTGCTTGCCGCGGCAGGCGATTTGGTCGCCGAGAGTGCACTGGCTCAACAGGCCTTCCTGCACCTTGACGAGGCGATCGACGCGATGGTGCTGTCGCGTGCCAATGCGTTGGCGTCGCGAACCGCCGCGGCCGACGCGCATGGTGCGATCGGAACCTTGTTCGGGAACCACGCCTTGGCGGTCGAGGTGGCCCGCGACTACATCTCGTGGAGGGACAATGTCGCTGCGGCAGATGTGAGCCGGATCGCCGCTGAAGGATTCCGCGACACGGCCGTCTTCAATCGCGATCAGGCGCAAACGAGCTACGAGTCTGTGCTGAGTCTGGCTGCGCAGAGCCAATGGGACGCGGCGTATCAAGAGTCGTTGGCAACGACGGGATACGCATCCGCTGCCGGGACCGCCGCGGCGGGAGCGGTTCAGGCTGCGGCCGATGCGAACAGTTTCGCGCTCGGTGCGGCCGCGGCGGGTGGCGAGGTGGTGCTCGCCCTGAACACACCCGAGGGCCTTGCTGCGTACGAGGCAGACGCTGCTGCTGCACTCGCTGCGGCAGGCACCGAGCCCACGACGCTCGATCCGGCCGGGTCAGGCGTGTTGGGTTCTGCAGGAGTTGCCATTGAGGACGCCGCCACGGCGCTCGCTCACGCACACTCCGCGCAGCTCGATGCGATCGATCACGTCGGCGAGTACGAGACGGCCGGCGGCGACGGCGTGCAGCCCAACAACGCACTCGCCGTGCTTGCCGGACAGATCCAGAACGCGATCCAGGATCTTGAGGCGGCGTCGGCCCAGTACACGCAGCTCCAGTCGTACGCGCAGACCTGGGCGATCCACATCGCGATCGACAACATCCAGATGGGTCTTGCTCAGGCGCTGTCCAACGCAGGGTCGGCAGCTGTCGCCGCAGAGGAGGCCGTTGCCGCTGCAGCGCAGGCTCAGCAATACGCCGACGATGCCGCCACCGCCGCGGTGCCACCCGGTGGCAGCCAACCCTGAGTGAGTGGATGACGCCCCGCGCGGGGCCTGTCACAATGCCCGCATGGCCTTCTCGCGAGTGACGTTCCTTGCCGCCGTGGCGGGCGCCGCCGTGACGGTGGGGCTTGGTGCGATGGGGGTGTTTTCTTCGCTCGAAAACCAGACGATCGACTGGCGGTACCGCAACGCACGCTCGAAGGCCGAGCCGATGGGCGACCGCATCGCGTTGGTTGCGATCGATGACAAGTCCAACGATTACGCACGCTGGCCATGGACCCGTGGCGAGATGGCCGCGGCGTTCCGCGAGATCGCGCTGTGCGGGCCAAAGGTCATCGCGCTCGATGTCTTCCAGAGCAACCCCGAGCGAGGCACGGACGGCGATGCTCGCTTGGCGGCGGTCATCGAGGAAGCGCGCGCTGCCGGAACGCAGTTCGTGCTCGCCGCCGAGATCGGTGGCGCCGGGGAGGACTCCGCCGCGAGGTGGGCACGCGATCCCCAGGCGTCGCTCGCGCTGCTGCAGCGCGTGGCCGCTGCGCCTGATGCATCGCCGTTTTCCGCTGAGGACGGGATTGGCACGACGAATCTCGACGCTTCGCTGCTCAGGGCCGGTGAACAGAGCCCGGAAGCATCGGTCCGCGCTGCGACCTGGGCAGTGCTCAACTCGTCCTTCACGGGCCGCTCGATCGCGCCGTCGACCACGCCAGCGGAGTTCCTGGCCATGCTGTCACCTGATCGCGCGAAGCCAGTCGACGACGCCTTCGCGCAGGGGCGCGTGGATCCTGCCGTCCGTCAAGGCATGGCCGCGGCGCTTGCCGAGCGAGCGTCGTGGGATCTGCTTGTTCTGAAGGATGTCGCGAGTGCCCATGCGCGCGGATCGTTTACGGATCGTCCGCCGCTCCTCGCGCTCGCGGAGTCTGGTCGCTACTGCGGCTCGGTCACGGCTGGTCAGACGGACGTAGGTGAGATGAAGCGCAGGGCGCAGCTTCGGTTCGAGGCCCACGGCGGCCACATGCTCTCGCTCGGCCTGACCGGCGCGTCGCTCATGCTTGGCGTGCCGCCGGGGCGCGTGCAGGTCAACGACGATGCGCTTGTCGTCGGCGACCGGTCGCTGCCGCTCGAGCACGGCTTGCTGCGATTGGATTGGCCGACGAGCACCTTTGTCGGGGCGGTGCGGCTTGCGGGTGCTGGCGCAGAGGACGGATGCGTGCAGCTCAGTTTGGCTGGTTTCGCTGAAGCTGCACGGATTCGGCAGGCCCGCGACCGGATTGATGCGCGACTGCGGGAACTTGCAGGTCCGGGTGTCGCGCTCTCTGATGAGGCGGCACTCGCTGCGTGGTCGGCGACGATCGAGGATGCGTTCATGCTCGCGGATGAGCCCGACGCGCGGTTGCGCGAGATTGCTGCGCTGCTTCCCGAACGGGCCCGTGCGACGGAGGGGCTCGAACGCATTCGCCGTGAGGTCGCCCCGCAACTCAAGGACAAGTTGGTGTTCGTGGGATGGAACGCCACTGGGCAGTTGGCGGACATCCTTCCCACGATCTACGGCGCGCGAACGCCAGGTGTCTTCACGCACGCCGTGGCTGCGGACATGGTCCTGCAGGTCCGATCGCGCGTGGTTTGGCCGTCGTGGACGGGTCCTGCCGTTGGATTGGGCTTGGCGCTCATCGCTGCGTGGCTCGTCGCGAGCACGAGCGCGCTGGTCACGGCTGGCACCGTGCTGGCGATCGCCGGCGTGTGGCTTTGGGCAGCGGGGGTCGTGGCGTTCGACGACGCCCGCGCGATTCTGCCGATCTTCGTGCCCGTGAACGCACCGATGTGTGCGTGGGTCAGCGGCACCGTCGTGAGTGCGTTCCTGTCCGCGCGTGATCGTGCGCGGATCCAGCGCCAGTTCGGCGCACGCGTTGCACCGGAACTGGTCGAGCGTCTGACGAAGGACCCGCGATCGCTCAGCATGGGCGGCGAGGAGCGTGTGATCGCGGTGATGTTCTGCGACCTGGCGGGGTTCACCACGATCGCAGAGCGCCTTGGTGGTGTCGGTGCGGTGTCAACTCTGAATCAGGTCATGGGTGCGATGACGGATGAGGTGATCGCGACCGGTGGCTACGTCAACAAGTTCCTTGGCGATGGGCTCATGGCCTTCTGGAGCGCCTTCGAGCCGCAGCCGGATCAGGCTGAGCGTGCTGCGCGCGCCGCGATGCGCTGTCAAGAGCGGATGGAATCGATCCGACGCCAGCCAGGCATGGAAGCGCTGTCGTTGCGCATCGGGCTCTCGATGGGCAAGGCGATCGTGGGGGACTGCGGCGCGCCGCCCCGGTTGAACGACTACACCGCGATCGGTGATGTCGTGAACTTGGCTGCACGGCTCGAGAGCGCCAACAAGCAATTCGGGACGGGCGTGCTGATGGACGCAACGATCGCCATGGGTGCTCGCGCTGCCGGGCTGCCGGGCATGGTCCGGCTCGGCCGCGTGATCGTCGTGGGGCAGTCGATTCCGGTCGAGTTGTGGAGCTCCGTGCCGGAACTCGCCGCTGCAGATCGCGCGACGCTCGACGCTGCGATCGAAGCGTTCGCCGCCGGGCACGGTGCAGTTGCGCTTGAAGCCTGGTCGCAAGCGGCCGGCAACTCACGAACAGAGCACATCGCCCAGCCATTTCTGGCCGGGCTCCACGCCGGTGATGCCGACGGTGTGCTCAGGCTCCGAGCAAAATGAGGGGTCTCAGCTTGTCCGCCGCACCAGGATCGCTGTTCGGTCGTCGGGCGTGAAGTCGGAGCCGTGGTGGGCCAGCACCGCGCGGTCGAGCTCGGCGACGATCGCCTCCAGCGGCTCGGTGCGCATGGCGCGAATGATGGCGAAGACGCGCTCCTCGCCGAACAAGCCAGTCTCGC
>Ga0194120_10007689_pt1 | contig 14585 bp, 13 predicted proteins | sample TA2MahCa65mmetaG_FD_148642 | JGI IMG/M metagenome (GOLD analysis project Ga0194120, IMG submission 148642) | Freshwater microbial communities from Lake Tanganyika, Tanzania - TA2015019 Mahale Deep Cast 65m | ecosystem: Environmental > Aquatic > Freshwater > Lake | place: Tanzania: Lake... | reverse complement strand
GCTGGCGGGGCTGGACGTCGCGCCGTGGCCGACGACGACCAGGCAGGCCCCCGGCCGGCGCGGATTAGCCATGCGCCGCGCGTCCGCAGTCCAGGATGGTCGAGGCCCAATTCAGGTCCTTCGCCAATTCCACCACCTCGCCGATCACGAACAGGGTCGGCGGCTGCAACTGCTCGCGCGCCACGCATTCGGGCAGATCGGCCAGCGTGGTCAGCACCGTGCGCTGTTCCGGGGTGGTGCCTTTCTCGATCGCGGCGGCGGGCGTCGCGCCGGCCAGCCCGGCCTTCATCAGCTCGTCGCGGATCAGGGCCGCGTTGGTCAGACCCATGTAGATGACCAGCGTGGTGCGCGAATCCGCCAGCGCCTTCCAGTTCAAATCGATGTCCTTGCCGTCCTGCGCGTGCCCGGTGACGAAGGTGACCGCGCGGGCCAGGCCGCGATGGGTCAGCGGTATTCCGGCGCGGGCCGTGCAGCCGGTCGAGGCGGTGATGCCGGGCACGACCTCGAAGGCGATGCCGTTGCGGGCCAGTTCCTGCGCTTCCTCGCTGCCGCGGCCGAAGACGAAAGGATCGCCGCCCTTGAGCCGCACGACCCGCTTGCCGGTGCGGGCCATCCGCACCAGCAGTTCGTTGATCTCATCTTGCTTGACAAAATGCGCGCGCGCCGCCTTGCCCGCGAAAATCTTGGTCGCGCCCGGCCGCACCAGGGCCAGCACGTCGTTGGACACCAGCCGGTCGTAGACGACGATGTCGGCCTCGGTCAGCAGTTCGCGCGCGCGCACCGTCAACAGCGCCGCGTCGCCGGGACCGGCGCCGACCAGGTGAACCCGCGCCGGGGCGCGGTCGGGCCGGATCTCGCGGCGGGCCGGCGCCGTGTCGAGCTCCGGCGCGGCGGTGCGAATCTCGGGGATTCCCGCCTGCCTGCAACGCCGCGCGAAAGCGGCAAAGCGCGCCGCCCAATGATTCGTCTGGGTGTCGCGCAGATGCGAAAAAGAAGCCAGCGTGTTCCGGTGAATCAGGCCGTCGCGGCGGCCGTCGAGACCGTGGCCGCGCAGGACCTCGTAGGCGAAGACGGCATCGGCCGGAAGGTTCTCGAGCCCCGCGTAGTGAAATTCGTGCGCGGGCGTTTCGCCCGCCCCGCCCAACCTCTCCCACGGTCCCCGGCCGGTTTCCTTGAGCCGCACGTAACCGCGCCCCTGCGGCCGGTCGTGCATGACGACGTCCGCCCCGATCGCGCCCGCCATGCGGCGCACATCGCCCTTCCAGCGAATCTGCCGGCAAAGATACATCAGCCCCCCGCATTCGGCGTAGACCGGCAGGCCGGCTTCGACGGCGGCGCGCACCTCGGCGCGGAACGACGCGTTGGCCTCCAACGCCGCCATGTGCGTTTCGGGAAACCCGCCGCCGATGAACAGGCCGTCCACGCGCGGCAGCGCGCGTTCGCGCATCGAATCGACGTATACCAGCTCGGCCCCGGCCGCCTGCAGCGCTTCCAGATCGCCGGGATAGTAGAAGCCGAAGGCGGAATCGCGCACCACGCCGATGCGCACATCGCGCGCCGCAACGGGCGCGGCGGCGGACGTCGGCGGCAACGCCGGCACGGTCGCCGCCAGCGCCCGCAGGCGGTCCAAATCCACCTGGCGGGCGACGGCGTCGGCGATGGCATCCACCGTCGGTTCCGTTGCGGTCGATTCGTTGCTGGGCATCAGGCCCAGGTGCCGCTCGACGATTTCCAGCGCCGCGTCCTTCTGCACCGCGCCCAGGACGGGAATATCGGTGTAATGCTCGATGATCCGGCGCAGCTTCGCCTCGTGCCGGCTTCCGCCCAGCTTGTTCAGGATCACGCCCGCGATTCTGACGTCCGGATCGAAGGCCTTGTACCCCAGCAGCAGCGGCGCGATGCCGCGCGTCATGCCCTGGGCGTCGATCACCAGCACCACCGGCGCGGCCAGCAGTTTCGCCAGCGCGGCGTTGCTGTTGGTCCCTTCCAGATCGAGGCCGTCGTACAGGCCCTTGTTGCCCTCGACCAGCGCCAGCGCCGCGTCCGCCGACTTGGCGGCGAACAGCGCCTTGATCTCACCCGCGGCCATGGTGTGGAAATCGAGGTTGTGGCAAGGCCGCCCCGCCGCCGCCGACAGCCACAGCGGGTCGATGTAATCCGGGCCCTTCTTGAAAGGCTGCACCGCGACGCCGGCGCGGGCGAAAACGCGCGCGAGCCCGATCGCCAGCGTGGTCTTGCCCGACGACTTGTGCGCGGCGGAAAGGAAGAAATGCGCCATGGGCTTCAGGCCGCCCGCGACCCGGCGCCGAGAATCCCGGCCGGGCGCGCGTCCCACATCCGCCGGGCGGCGGCAACGGCCTCGGCGGGCGTTTCCGCCCGGCCCATCAGGCGCAGCGCCACCGCCGCCGTGCCGACGACGGTCATCGCCGCATAGGAATCATCCAGCTTCCCGTCCCAGAGCGCCTTGAGCCGCGCCAGATCCATGATCTCGTCGGTGACGCGCGGCTGTTCGATCATCGGCGGCCAGTCCTCGTCCACCGCCTCGTCCCCGTGCAGGCTTTCCACCGTCACCGGCTTTTCCGGCCGGCGTTCGATCTCGCCGCCCTCGCCCTTGAAAACGGCCATGTGCGGCTGGCCGAGCAGGCGGCTGATCTCGCGATGAATTTCCCGGTAGTTGGGATGGAAGATGGACTGGATCGAATAGGGCGCATCGAACGGGTTGATCATGCGCGCGAAGGTGTTGACCGGCGAACGCACGCCGAGAATGGGTTTCAGGTCCAGAATCTCCTGCAGGCGGGGGACGAAGGCCGCCAACGGCAGATAGGAAAAGCCGGTTCGCTCGATCTGGCCGGCGGCGTCCTCGAGCGAGTCCGCGGTCGGGACGCCCAGCGCCGCCAGCGCCTCGCGAGCGTAGACGCGGCCGGGCGTGTGACCCTCGGTGCCGTGCATCAGAACGCGAACGCCGTTCGCCGCCAGCAGCAGGGCGGAAAGCAGGAACCACGGCAGTTGGCGCTTCTTGCCCGCGTAGGTCGACCAATCGAGATCGGCCCTGGCCCCGGCGGGAACCCGGATCGTTTCCTTGACCGCGCGGACGAACCCGGCACCCTCGCCCGGATCCTCGGTCCGCACCCGCAGCACGCACAGGAACGCGCCCAACTGCAACGGCTCGACCTCGCCCTTCAGGATCATGCGGGTCGCGGCCAGCGCCTCGGCCTCGGTCAGCGGGCGCGACAGGCTGGGCCCGCGCGCGACGGTGCGCACGTACTGGGCGAAGTGATGTTCCTTAGGCGGCGTGTCGGCCATGTCGGGCGGGCCTTTTCCTTGTGTCAGGCCGCCGCCTTTTCCGTCGCCGGCGGTGCGGCCTTGGGCTTGCAGTGCGGGTCGACGGCTTCGTCGGCCAGGGTTGTCGGCAGAACCGGCAGGACCTTGACCGCCAGCGTCACCATCAGCAACGCCAGGGCGACCCCGCCGATCCCGAGCGCGACTTCGTAGGCGCTGGGGGCATAGGCCGCGACCTGTCCATCCAGGACCGTGCCTGAGACCTCCATCCCCTGGACCAGGACCAGGGGATAGGCCTGGCCGCCGATGATGATCACGTAAATCTGGGCAATGCCGCCCAAAACGGCAAGGGCCGAAGCGACGGCCACCCCCGTCCGGGTGGACCCGGTCGCCGGATGGAAAACCAGGGCCATCGGCGCCAGGCAGCCCAAAACCACGTGCCCGGCCCAGAACAGCGTGGTGTAAATCCCGCCATTCGCCAGGATAAAGAGCGCCACGCCCTGGCGCCCGGCGATGTAAAGATTGGTCAGGTGCTGCACCGCGACAAAGTAAAGCGTGGCGGCCAGGAAGATGCCGAGAAGGTTTTTCAGCCTGCGCACCGTGCCGTCGCCGAGGCCGAGCCCGGCGCCGCGATCCGCCGCCATCAGGACCAAAAGGAAAATCGCCTGGCCGAAGGCCAGCGACATGGCGACGAACATCGGCGCCATCACCGCCGAGTCGTAGGCCTGGCGCGCAACCAGGAAACCGAAGATGGAGCCGGTGCCGGTGGTCAGGATCAGCCGCCAGACGAAGGCGAACGTGCCGGCCGGCTTGGAAAAGCGGTTCATCTTCTTTTCCATCATCATCCACAGATAGACGATGACCACGGCGAAGAAGCCGGTGTAGAGGAAGATGTTCCAGGCGAAGATGGATTTGAAGTTATAGGTGGTCATGGCGACGATCAGCCGATCGGCGCGGCCCAAATCGAGCACCAGCACCGCCAAGCCGCCCGCCAGCAGCGAAAGGGCGAGGACGCCCGAAAGGCGGGCCAACGGTTTATAGGTCGTGCGGCCGAAGACCGAGGATACCGAGGCGACGTTGAGCGCGCCCGAAGCCGCGACGATCAGGAACACCGCGAACACGTGCGGCGTGCCCCAGACGATCCGGTTGGTCATCCCGGTCAGCCAATGGCCTTCCGTTTCCATGATCAGCGCCCCGAGGCCGCCGATCAGCGTCAACGCGGCCAGGAATCCGGCCAGCGCGAGGGTTCCCGGCCCCCACCCCTTCACCTCGCTAAAAATCACGCGTTGCGCCATGGTGCCCCCTTAGGCGAAGCCCTTGTAAAGAACGCCCTGGTCGAGCCCCAGCTCGCCGCGCAGCCTCAGCACCACTTGGCGGCCGACGGCCTTGGCGATCTCGCTGTTGGGGTCGTTCAGGTCGCCGAAAATCATCGCGCCCGGAGCCTTGGCGGCGGCGGCCTCGACGCAGGCCGGCTTCTTGCCCTCGTCGATGCGGTGGACGCAGAGCGTGCATCCCTCCACGGTACCCTTGCCGCGCGGCATATGGGGCTTCTGGCCGGTCACCTCCTCGTGCACGAAGAAGCGGACGCCGAACGGGCAGGCCATCATGCAATAGCGGCAGCCGATGCAGATGTGCCGGTCCACCAGCACGATGCCGTCGGCGCGCTTGAACGATGCGCCCGTGGGACACACATCCACGCAAGGCGGGTGCGCGCAATGCTGGCACATCAGCGGCAGGGACTTCGTTCCCCCGGTCTTGGGGTCCTTCAGGGTCACGGTGCGGATCCATTGGGGGTCCGAGGCCGGGCGGTTATGGCCGGTCCAGCCGTTTTCCGCGCGGCAGGCGGCGACCACGGTTTCGCCCAAGTCGGCGGTTTTGGTCAGATCAACCAGCAGCCCCCAGCGGTTCTTGGCCGTGACCGCCGTCCCGGCGGGGCGCGCCGATGTTTCCACCCCGACCAGCAGAGTCACGCCCGGCGCCAGCGTCAGCACGGCGGCGGCCGCGCCCTGCAACAGGCGGCGGCGAGTCAGTTCCATGGCGTCCTTGTCGCTCATCGTTTCGGCCCCCCGGCCGGAATCGCGGCCGTCCCGCCACCGGGCGAGCCGGTGTGGCATTGGAAGCAGTCGAGGCTGACGGCGGCGTATTGATGGCACTCGCCGCAGAAGGGCTCGATCGTCTTCGCTCCGCCCGCCGCCGGCGTCGGCACGGCGTGGCATTCGACGCACGTCTTCAGGCTGTGCTTGCGGCCGCGAATCCCCTTGTGCATGGTCTCGTCGCGTTCGTGCTCCAGATACTGCATGTGATTGCGGCGCATGTCGGCGACGGGCTCGACGCATTGCTCGCCCTTGGCCGCCTTGGCCGGCGCCGGAACCGGCGTGCGCCCGCTTTCGGCGGCGGCCGGAACCCCGGACGCAGCCAACAGGAAAAACACGAAGAGAATGCGCGGAATTGAAATCATCGAATCGTTCCGTTATTCGCCCAGCCCCATCTGGATGTAGCCCGTCGGGCATACGTCGCGGCAGATGTGGCAACCGATGCACTTTTTATAGTCCGTCGTGACATAGCGCCCGATGGCGTGTTCCTTCTTCTTGACGCTGGAAATCGCCACCTGCGGGCAATAGATGACGCAGTTGTCGCATTCGAAGCACATGCCGCAGCTCATGCAGCGCTCGGCCTCGTCGATGGCGTCCTTTTCCTTGAGAACGTTGAAACGTTCGTCGAAGTTGCCGAGCACGTTGTCGGTGCCGATCTTCACCTCGGCCCGCTTGTGGCGGGGGACGTGGCCGAAGTGGCCGAGAAAAAGCTTGTCGTGCTGGATGATTTCGTTGAACGAACGGTCCTCGTAGTTGTGGACCGCGAATCCGGCATGGTCGGTGCCCCAGGTTTCCGCATGGTCGTACGGCTCGGGTTCCTGATGATGCGCGCGCAATTCCTCGAGCAGGTTGAAATGGTGGACATCCACCTTCGGCCGCCTGGACATCTCCTGGCCGGACAGGTAGCGATCGATTCCCTCGGCGGCGATGCGCGCGTGCCCGATGGCCGTGGTAAGCAGGTGCGGCTTGAGCACGTCGCCGCCGACGAAGTGGCCCTTGCGGCCCTTGAGGGCGTAGCTCTGGTCCGCGCTCATCAGGCCGCGGCCGTTGTCGAGGTCCTCGAATCCCTTGAAATCCGCGGCTTGGCCGGTCGCGCCGACGATCAAGTCGCATTCGATCTCGAATTCCTCGCCGTCGCGGCGCTTCATCTTGCCTTCGACCCAATCGACCGGGCAGACCCTGAGCGCGCGGGCGCGGCCGTCGGCGCCGCGAACGACCTCGACGGGCACCAGGCTTTCGCGGATATGGACGCCCTCGGCGATCACCGAATCCAATTCGTGCTTGGTCGCCGGCGCCTGGGAAATCGGCCGGCGATAGACGATCCAGACCTCGGCGCCCTGGCGCCGGGCGGCGGTGGCGACATCGTGGGCGGTGTGGCCGAGAACCACGTTTTCCGGGCGGTCGTCGGGATGGATGCTGTGGATGTTGCCGATGCGGCGCGCGACGGCGGCCACGTCCATGGCCGTGTCGCCCGCGCCGATCACCAGAACCCGGCCGGAAAGATATTGCAGACGGCCTTCGTTGAAAGCGCGCAGGAAGGAAATGCCGTCGATGCAGTTGGACGCTTCGCCGCCGGGAATCTCCACCGGCTTGCCCGCCTGCGCGCCGATCGCCCAGAAAACGGCGTCGTGAGTCTTTTCCAATTCCGCCACCGAGATATCGACGCCGACGCGGGTGTTGAGACGAACCTCGACCCCTAAGTCGACGATGCGCTTGATCTCGCCATCGAGGACGTCCTTCGGCGTGCGATAGCCGGGAATGCCGAACCGCATCATGCCGCCAAGCGAGGAATAGGATTCGAAGATGGTGCAGCCGTGGCCCATGCGGCGCAGGAAATATGCCGCCGCCAATCCGCCTGGACCGCCGCCGATGATGGCGACCTTCTTGCCGCTTTCATGCGCCTGACGGGGGAACGAAAGCCCCTGCTCGAGCGTCCAGTCGCCGACGTAGTGCTCGACGGCATTGATGCCGACCTGTTCTTCCAGTTCGTTGCGGTTACAGCCCGATTCGCACGGCGCCGGACAGACCCGCCCCATGACGGCGGGAAAGGGGTTGGCCTCGGTCATGCGCCGGAAGGCGTAATCCTGCCAGGGCTGATTCTTGTCCGTGGGCTTGTCGAGGCCGCGGGTGATGGAAAGCCAGCCGCGAATATCGTGCCCCGACGGGCAACTGCCCTGGCAGGGCGGCGCCCGGTGCACGTAGGTCGGGCATTTGTGGCTCCAGCCGGCCTGAAAGATGTTCTCCTGCAGATCGCGCCAGGACGAATCCCCTTCCCGATAGCGGAAGTAGGTGGGGGCGGCGCCGCCCTTATAGCCATCGCTCGGAGATGTCATGGAACCCTCCCTTTTCCCCGGTGCCACGGCGCAAGAATAATGCCGCATGCATCCAGAGTCACCTCTCCACCTCTCGCCATCGCCTAGCTGCCCGCCTGCCTATTGACGTGGGGCTGCCCCACTCCGAACTATTCGCCCGGGCTTATTCACCCTCTTTTTATTCACCCAGGCCCATTTCGATGTATCCGGTCGGGCAGACGTCGGCGCAGATGTGGCAGCCGATGCACTTCTTATAGTCCGTGTCGACGTACCGGCCAACCGCGCGTTTGTCCTTCTTCACGCGGAACACCGCCGTCTGCGGGCAGAACACCACGCAATTGTCGCATTCGAAGCACATGCCGCAGCTCATGCAGCGCTTGCCTTCGTGCGCGGCCTGCGCCTCGGTATAGGCGACCAGGCGTTCCTTGAAGTTGCCGATGACCTGCTCGGCGTCGACGTGGATCTCCTTGCGCTTTTCCCGAGCCACGAAGGGGAAATGCCCCAGGAACATGTCGTTGTGCTTGATGATCTCGGCGAACGAGCGGTCCTCGTAGTTGTGGATCGCGAAGTCGGCGGCGGACGTGCCGCGCGTTTCTTTATGGTCGTACGTCTTGGGCTCCAGCTTGCGCTGGCGCAGCTCTTCCAGCAGGTTGAAGTGGTGCGTGTCCACCTTGGGCCGCCTGCCCAGGTCCTGCCCCGCCAGGAAACGATGGATGGATTCGGCGGCGATGGAGCCGTGGCCGATGGCGGTGGTCAGCAGGTGCGGCCGAACGATGTCGCCGCCGGCGAAATGCCTGGGCTTGCCCTTGACCTGATAGGTGTTCTCGACGGCCATGAATCCCTTGCCATTGTCGAGGCTTTCCAGGCCCGCCATCTCGCCCATCTGGCCGATGGCGGACACAATCAGGTCGCATTCGATCTCGAACTCGGTTCCGGGCTTCGGCGCCGGCGTCATGCCGTTCATGGTGCATTCGCACATCTTCAGCGCGCGGGCGCGGCCCTTGGCGTCTTTCAGAACCTCCAGCGGCATGACGCCGCCCTTGATGTCGACGCCTTCGCGCATGGCGTCCTCGCGCTCGCGCGGGGCGGCCATCATCTTGTCCAGGGGGAACAGCGAGGTCAGCGTCGCCTTGACGCCTTCGCGCTGCATGATGTCGGTGACGTCGTGCGCGGTGTAGCCGTGCACCACCGCCTCGGGCGCCGGCAGTTCGCGGCCGTGCGAAACGTATCCCAGGCGGCGCGCGACCGAGGCGACGTCGATGGACGTGTCGCCGCCGCCCACCACCACCACGCGCTTGGTCACCGCGTGCAGACGGCCTTCGTTGAAGGCGCGCAGGAATTCGACGCCGGTGATGCAGTTCTCGGCATCCGCGCCGGGAACCGGCAGCGGCCGGCCCTTTTGCGCGCCGATCGCCCAGAAGATGGCGTCGAAGTCTTTTTCCATCTTCTCGACGGAAATATCCCTGCCGATGACGACGCCGGTTTTGACCGTGACGCCGGTATCGACGATGCGCTTGATCTCGGCGTCCAGTCGGTCGCGCGGCGTGCGGTATTCGGGAATGCCGTAACGCATCATCCCGCCCAGTTCCGGGTGCGAGTCGAACATCGTCACGGCGTGGCCGCGCTGGCGCAGGAAATAGGCCGCCGCCAAGCCGCCGGGGCCGCCGCCGACAACGGCGACCTTCTTGCCGGTTTCGGCTTCGGGGCCGTCGAAGCCCATGTTGTTGTCGATGGCCCAGTCGCCGACGTACTGCTCGACGCCGTTGATGCCGACGAAATCGTCGACCGCGTTGCGGTTACAGCCGGTTTCGCAGGGCGCCGGGCAGACGCGCCCCATGACCGAGGGAAACGGATTGGCCGCGGCCATGCGGCGGAAGGCGTATTCCTGCCACTTCATGCCGGCCACGGGGGGTTTGTCCATGCCGCGCGCGACCGCCAGCCAGCCGCGGATGTCGTGGCCCGACGGGCAGCTGCCCTGACAGGGCGGCGTGCGGTGGATATAGGTCGGGCACTTGTGCGACCAGCCGGCCTGGAAGATTTTCTGCTGGTAGTCGCGCCATTTGTCTTCGCCGTCCTTGAAGCGGCGGAACGTCAGGGGCTTGGGGCTGCTTTTGTTGTTGCCGACCGGGGTATCCATGATGCGCGCCTTTCCTGATCTCGAAGTCTAGGATTTCGGGGTGAGCTTGATGGCCTTGCTCACCAGCTGATGAACGCTGACGACCATTTCCATGTCGAAACCGTAAGTGGGCAGGACCTTGCTGAACTGGCTTTTGCAGATGGCGCAGATCGCCGCCATGTGCGTGACGCCGTCGGAATCCACAACCTCCTTCAGCGCCTGCATCCGGGGCATGGCGCCCTTGACGCGCAGCTCGATCAGGTCGTCGGTCAGCAGGCCGCCGCCGCCGCCGCAACAGAAGGTCTTTTCGCCGATGGCGTCGGGGCGCATATCGACGAAGTTGTTGCAGCAGGCCTTGATGATGGCGCGCGGAATATGGAACTGCCCGCCCGGCATGTCGCCCATGCGGGATGCCCTGGCGACGTTGCACGAATCGTGGAAGGTCAGGGTCATGTCGTCGTTCTTGGACTTGTCGAACTCCAAAACGCCCTTCTGGATCAAATCGTATGTGACTTCGCAGATGTGCTGCGGCACCGGATACCTGGGATCGAGGAAATCCCAGGGGCCCGCCAGCGTGTTGAGGAAGCTGTAGGCGACGCGCCAGGCGTGGCCGCATTCGCCGAAGACGATGCGCTTGACGCCGAGATCCATCGCCGCCTGGCGGATGCGCCCGGCGATCTTGTGCATCTGTTCGTAGGAACCGATGAACATCGCGAAGTTCGCGGCCTCGGAGGCGAAGGAGGAGACCGTCCAGCTGATGCCGGCCTGGTGGAAGACCTTGGCGTAGCCGATCAGGCCCTCGATGTGCGGCGAGGCGAAGAAGTCCGCCGACGGCGTGACCAGCAGAACCTCGGCGCCCTTCTCGTTGACCGGGATCCGCACGCGCACGCCGGTTTCGTCCTCGATGTCGTCTTCCAGCCCTGCCAGGGTCGCCTTCAGCGCCTTTTCCTGAAGCCCCAGGTTGTTGCCGAACTTATGGACCTTGGCGATGATCTCGTTGCTGTACTTCTGGCCCATTCCGATGTGGTCCATGATCTCGCGCGCGGCCATCGAGATTTCGGCGGTATCGATGCCATAGGGACAAAAGACCGAGCAGCGGCGGCACTGCGAGCACTGGTGATAATAGGAATACCAGTCGTCGAGCAGTTCCTTGGTCAGGTCCTTGGCCCCGACCAGCTTGGGAAACAGTTTGCCCGCCACCGTGAAATGCCGGCGATAGACGCCGCGCAGCAAGTCCTGGCGCGCGACCGGCATGTTCTTGGGGTCGCCGGTGCCGAGGAAGTAGTGGCACTTGTCGGTGCAGGCGCCGCACTTGACGCAGGAATCGAGAAACACGCGCAAGGCGCGCGATTTGCCCAGCAGGTCGCCCAGCTTGGTGATGGCCTTGTCGTGCCAGCCTTCGACCAGCTGGCCGGGGAAGCCGAGCGGCTCTTGGTGTTCGGGCTGGGCGATGAACGGCTTGGAGTGACCCATCGCCCCCTCGGCCACGGCGGGGATGGCGATGTCGTCCTTCAGCGCGGGCGTTTGAAACGCGGGTCCGGCCATGGTGCGTTCCTACTTGCGGCCCGCGTCCAGCGCCGCGGCCCAGGGGGCCAGGTGGCGGCGTTCGCGGGGCGTGTCGGTCTGGTTGCGGGTCGGGCTGAAGAAGACGCCCGGCGCGTGCAGAAGCTTGCTGAACGGGAAAACGATCATCAGCGCGATGACCAGCGCCAAATGGACCAGCAGCAGCGGATCGGCCGGCAGCGGCTGCAAGTCGAGCCGCATCAGGCCCAGCATGAAGGCCTTCACCGCGACGATGTCGGTGCGCGCGCCGTATTTCAGCGCCACGCCCGAAGCAGCGATCCCGAACAGCAGCGCCAGCATCAGATGATCGGACGGATTGGAGATATAGCGGATGCGCTCGACGACGATGCGCCGCGCCCACAGGCCGAGAAGCCCCGCCAGCATGGCAAAGGCGGCGTAAAGGCCGAACGGCTGGACCAGCTTGACCCAGAACCAGACCGGTTCCTGGAAATAACGGATGTGACGCAGGATAACCAGCAGCAGCGCGGCGTGAAACATCACCGCGAATATCCAGATCCACTTGTTGGCCTTGAACAGGCTCTCGAACAGGCAGACCTCGCGCGCTAGGCGCAGCGCGACGCCCGATTTGGTCAGCGGCGCGGGCGTGGTCGGAATCTTCAGCGGCGCGGGCGTCCGCGCATACAGCCACACCCGATATGCGACCCCAAGACCGAACACCGCGGCGGCCGCGTAAAACAGGATGGCGTAAGTGATCGTCAGCGCGCCCATATCCCTACCATTCGTGGCGACATATCCGGCAAAGACAAAAACGGCCGGGGGCATCCCTTTTTCAAAGGGTCCCCCGGCCGCGATCCGATGCGGTTAGACGCAGCCGGTCGGCTTCGGCAGGCCGGCGATCTTACAGGCCTGTTTCGCCGGGCCGTAGGGGAACAGGTCGTAGAGATACTTGTTGCTGCCCTTTTCCGGTCCGAACTTTTCCTTCATCGCCTTGGTCAGCACGCGGATGGCCGGAGCGATCTGGTATTCGTTGTAGTATTCGCGCAGGAAATCGATCACCTGCCAGTGTTCTTCGGTCATGTTGACGTTCTCCGCCTTGGCGATCTCGGCAGCGATGTCCTTGGTCCACTGGTTCAAGTCCTTGAGGTAGCCTTCCTCGTCGCCCTCGATGGTCTGGCCATTCACGTTGTAGTCCATAATCGTCTTCTCCTCTGTCGACGCTAAAGTTTCAAGAAAACCCGCGCGGGCAACCAAGCCCGCCGGGGCCTTACAGCCACGAATTCACGGTTCCTTTTTCCACGGCGAGATCGACGAAGCCGCCGTAGTCCACGACCTTGATGCCCGCGATCAGACGGGCTTCCTCCAATCCGCGCGCCTTCAGGTCGGGACCAAGCGCGTAGATTTCGTGCGATTTCAGCGCGGCCTCGACCTTGGCGGACTGGGCCGTGCCCTTGAGCGCGGCATAGACGCCGTCTTCCAGCAGCAGGATGGCGCTGCCCTTCTCGGCCAGCCGCAGGCAGCTGTCCAGCGCGTTGCGTTCGAAGGGCGATTTATTGACGGTGTGCATCATGACGGTCGTTCCCTGCCTTCAGCCCGTGATCAGGACGTCTTGCTCGGCCATCAATTTGCCGAGTTCGGCCGCGGGAAGAACCTGAACCTTGACGATCAGGTCCTCGGGCGTCAGGCCGCGGGCTTCCAGCGATTCTTTTTCGACGTAAAGCTTCTCGACATCGTAGCCTGCCAGCGCGCGGTAGGTATTGGTGAAGTTCTTCATGCCGCTGTCCTTGGTGTCGCTGCCCTTCTTGATCTGGAACACCCCGTCGTCGAGGAACGCGACCGAGGTATCCTGCTCGAAGGCGGCAGAAATCAGGACCGATTCGAGAATCTCGAGGGCGTAGATCGTGCCGTAGGGCGCCTTGCGGTTCACGAACATGAACTTCTTGACGATACCCTGGGTGTCAAAAACGACTTCTTCGCTCATGGTCCGTCCCCCGTCAGTCGCCGAACGTCAACATGCGGTCGGCGGCGATGCCGACCTCGCTCAACTGGCCCAGGCCGGAGATGCGGAACCCCTCGGCCAGGACCTGTTCCTTGATGCCCCGGCGCAGGCCGGCGGCGACGCACACCACCAAATCGATCTTGTGCGCCTTGCCCAGTTCGCCCCACAGCTTGACGATGTTGCGATCGTCCGACTGCGGCTCGGACAGCTTGTTGGCGTTGTTGACGCCATCGTAATAGAAGAACACGCGCATCACCTGGTGACCCTTGGCGACCGCGGCCTTGGCGAATTGATAGGCCGAATCGGACGCCTGGTGATTGAACGGTCCTTCGTTGACCAATATGCCGAACTTCATCGCGACGGGCTCCCCCCCCCTTGTCGATCTCTCGGAAAACCGTCGCGCTTAGAGGTGCACGTGGCTTGAGGCGTTCAGGCTGGCGCGACCGCCGCGCCAGTCGTCGATGTGGAACTTGGTGAACGGCAGGTTGGTCAGCTCGAAGAACCGCGGCCAGCCGATTCGGTCGATCCACTCGTTCATGCGTTCCCACGGGCGGGCATTTTCCTTGTAGGCGCGCAGGATCGTCTTGACGATCTCGGCGACTTCGGGCCAGCGCGGCGGGTTGTTGGGCAGGCCGGCGACCACCAGCTTGTGGAACGCGGGTTTGGAGCGGGTGCTGGAATGCTTGCCTCCGACCCAGATCGCCAGCTTCGAGTGTTCGGGGTCGTTGATCTGCATCGGCGGGCAGGGCGGATAGCAGGCGCCGCAGCAGATGCACTTGCGCTCGTCCACTTCCAGCGACGGCTTGCCGTTGACCAGCGCCGGGCGGATTGCCGCCACCGGACAGCGCGCGATCACCGCTGGCCGTTCGCAGACGTTGGCGACCAGGTCGTGGTTGATCTTCGGCGGCTTGGTGTGCTGGATGTTGATGGCGATGTCGCCCTGTCCGCCGCAGTTGATCTGGCAGCAGGACGTCGTGATCTTCACCCGGTTGGGCATCTCCTCGTTCTTGAACTCGTGATAGAGCTCGTCCATCAGCGCCTTCACCACGCCCGAGGCGTCGGTGCCGGGAATATCGCAATGCAGCCAGCCCTGGGTGTGGGAGATCATGGACACCGAATTGCCGGTGCCGCCGACGGGATAGCCCGCGTCTTCCAACACCTTGATCAGCGGCGCGACTTTCTTTTCGTCGGCCAAGGCGATCTCGACGTTCGATCGGGTGGTGAAGCGCATGTGGCCTTCGCCGTGCTTATCCACGATGTCGCAG
>Ga0194120_10007684_pt1 | contig 14590 bp, 12 predicted proteins | sample TA2MahCa65mmetaG_FD_148642 | JGI IMG/M metagenome (GOLD analysis project Ga0194120, IMG submission 148642) | Freshwater microbial communities from Lake Tanganyika, Tanzania - TA2015019 Mahale Deep Cast 65m | ecosystem: Environmental > Aquatic > Freshwater > Lake | place: Tanzania: Lake... | reverse complement strand
CTCCAGCACCAGGCCCCTTTGCGCCCAAAATGAGTTTTTGAAGTCTTCCGGACAGCCGCCAACCACGGCATTTTCCAGCTCAATCTCAGCCGATGCATCTTTTATTTGAAGGCATATTGAGTTTGATGGTGAAAGGAAATTGAGGGCAGATTCAAGGCTCTGCTTTGCATCTTGGTCCGCATCGGCAAAATACTTTTTGAGGTCGGCTGCCATGTCCGATTTGAGGGAGACTTCGGCCAGGTCGTTTGCAAGCTGCACCCCGTACAGGTCGTTTCTTTGCCCTGCAGGACTTGCGGCAAGGAGCATTGACAGGAATGACAGGCCTACAATCAACGAAAAAATGGCTTCAAGGCTTTGCATTTGATTACCACCCGCATACCTCAAGCTTGGCCGGCCTTCCCTCAAAAACCGCAAGCCTGGTGACACAATGATAGTTTTTTTGCTGTTGCCAATCAGGTGCAGGAGAAAACGAGGGCAACTGCCAAGTGGCGTCTGACCCTGAAGGCAAAATTCTTGCACTTGTATTTTCAAATCCGGCTATTCCCTGCCCCAAGACAGTGCTCGTGGCAAACCACTCTGAAAGCACATGGTGGCGCACTGAGGAGGGGGTTTTGACGGCGCCATGGTATTTTATTGCATAATCTGCCGCCGCATTGACCCTGGCATCCAGCGCAAAGAGAGCTATATGGTTTTCCAGCTGGCGGTTTTTGAAATTAAGTGTTGAGACAAAGGCCGCCAGAAGCAGGAGAAGGGCAAGGCAACAGACAGTCGCATCAAGTGAAAATTGGCCTTTGCCGCCTTCCTTGCGCCTAAGGCAGGATACCGCCAATAATTTATTCCGGATTGTATTCATTGGCATCAACAAGCCGCGGCGGCCTTGCCGGAACAGAAGTTGCGCTTAAATTATTATAGATGGCATCTGCCGCCTTTGCGCTGCCGGAAAATGCAAGGGAAAAATACAGCTGCATATTTTTTGCTGCGAAATACGATGACTCTGAATAAGAGATACGCGCGTCCTGGGACTTTTTTAGTGCCAGAACAGAATGAAGAAGAAGGCTGAGAAGGGCAATGCAGATGGCAAAGAAAAGCGCAAATTCCACTGATGCCTGGCCCTGTTTTCCTGCGCTGATTTCAATTTTCATGCCTTAGCCTCGTAAATCCTGGACATGTAATGGATTGACGCCGAATTTTGCACATGGTCGTAGAGGGAAAAGCCAAGGCCAAAGCCCCCAAAGCTTCCTGCAACGGGAACTGTGCCTGACGGGTCGGTGCCTGCAATGCCATAAGACCCGTCAGCCGACTCCATTATGGCAAGTGAGTTTTCACACTGCGGACTTGAAAGCTCAAGGCAGCCGGGACATGGCACTGCGACCCCAGAGGACTCCATGAGTCCTATCGAGGCGCCTTTGCCAATAAACGAGCTTGGGCCGCACCAGAAAACCGCACCATATTGTGCATATTCCTGTTTGAGGCGGCGCGAATTGGAAAGCAGTGAAAGGTAGACGTATTTGCGCGAAAGTTGCGATTGGGTCAGGCCTTCAACCTGGGAAGCAGGCACGCCTGCCGCAAGCAAAAGCGCGTGCAGTGCCTGCCCATCTTTTTTTGCCTTGGAAAGTGAGACTCTGGCGGCCTCAAACATGCTGTTGTGGATGTCTGATGCTGCATAGAACTTTTTTTCAGAGGCAATAAGTGCGGAGGGGGGGCTTGGGTCAAGTCTGTGGATTAAGGAATAGGAGGGCAGGACAACTGCCATGATGGCAATTGCAAGCAAAAACGTCACAAACGCTTTCACATAAGTCTTTTTGAAGGCAACGAGTTAAAGCTTTTGGCACAAAAAAACAGCTAGTTGGGGCGGGCTGGATAAGGACTGGATGGGAAATTGTAGTTGATTTGATGGACTCAGGCGATAAAAAACATCTGGCAATTTTGCTTTTCATATTTATGGCATTCAGGCTGCCGTTTATCCAGTCATCCCCTTTGATTCTTGATGAGAACCTCTATGCGCAGATGACTCTGGAGTTTGCAGGCAGGCCGGCATTTGTGACTACTTATCTTGGTTTTGAGACAGGCTGGAAGCCCCCTCTTTACTTTCTCCTTAACGTGCCGTTTGTCATGCTTGGAAAGGCAGCCGGGTTTGGCATTGAGCTTACGTACAGGCTTTCCGGGCTGGCGTTCTCGCTTGCAGCGCTTGCAGTCCTGTATTATCTTGTTAAAAACTTGTACAAAAACGCGCAACTTGCTTTTGTTTCCTCTACAATATATGCAGTCCTTTACCCAGTCGTCTTTGTCAACAACCTTGGAGTCACCGACAACCTGTTCATGCTCCTTGAGCTGCTGTCGCTCTATTATTATTTTAGGGGGCGGGACCGGATGGACTTTGCAGCAGGCGGCGCTCTTGCTTTTCTTGCCTATTTTGCAAAGACAGTAATGGCATTTGCAATACCTCTTCTTGCCGTGTTCTTTTGGTATTTCAAAGATAGAAAAATACTTGGCGACAGGACGTTTCTGCTTTCCCTTTGCTCCACGCCAGTTGCCGCGGCAATATTTGCCTATGCCCTGTCCCAAAGCAGCCTTCTTGGCTCAGATGCCTCGACTTTTCTCCAGAAGTTTGATTTGCAGGAAAAGCCCTTTGCAACCTCAATGCTCAGGGCCCTTGGATATTTTTTAATGGAGGGGCTTCCTTTTACCGGATTTTTCCTTTACGGCTTGTGGAAAAAATTGCCTGGGTTTGACCCTTTCCTGCTCGTCTGGCTGTCGCTTCTGCCTGTTTTGATTTGGGGCTCAAACACCGGAATGCCCTGGTATCTGCTGCCAGCGCTTCCGGCGGTGGCGGTTGTCGGCGCAGTCGTATTTATTGACGCAAAAGGAAAACTTGACGCCATTGCAGCAGTCGCACTTGCAATTTGCATATTGATTAGTTTTGTGTACGCTGCCCTGGCTTATGCGACAGCCTATGAACGGGCATGGGAAAGGGATGCTGGAGTTTATCTTGCCGGAAAGGGAAACGTGTATTTTATAGGGACATATGCGCCTGGGGCAGTGTTTTACAAGCTTGAAACTGAAAGGGCGGAAGGAAGCTTGCAAATTGGAAAGGAAAGTTTTAGCAACGTTTGCATGGGAGTATTGGGGAAAGGCAACCTGCGGCTTTATGAAAACAGGGAGTTTGTCAGCGAGGTGCTTGCAAACAAGCCTGAAAAATTCAATTTTACAAGGAATTTCGGGGATGTTTTCTGGGAGACTCGGCCGTTTTTGATGGAGTGCAATGAGTTCAAGGCAGATTATATACTTGCATCCGAAGTCCCAAAAAGCATAGTTGAAGGATTTGGATATAGGCTTGACAGGGAATTCGGGCAGAGGCTTGTTGCATATAAAAGAGAGGGCACTGGATAGCTTGCGGATAAATGACAGGAGGCCGGTGCCCGGAAGAGACGCATATTTTATTGGAAGGTTATGAACATGGGAAGAAAAGCCAAGATTGCGATAATACTGCCTGTCCACAATGGCACTAGCTACCTTGAGCGCTCAATAAAAAGCATCCGAAGCCACATGCGCAGGCTTGGGGAAGGGGATTATGAAATAATAATTTCAGAGGATGGGAGCACTGATGGGACTGCGGGACTTTTGGAAAGAATAAGGGCTTCACAGAACGGGATACTGGTATTGAGCAGCAAAACCCGCCTTGGCAAGGGCGCAGCCATAGAACTTGCATGCAAAAACACCAAGGCTGAAAAAATTGTATATTTTGACGCCGACCTGGCAACGCAGCTTGAGGCGCTTGCAGGCCTCATACGGTTGCTTGATGACAATGACGTGGTAATAGGTTCCAGATATGCCAGTGGGGCAAAGGCGAACAGAAAGCCGCTGCGATGGGCTTTGAGTTTTTGTTACCTCAAACTAATCAACTTGCTTTTTGGCGCAAATATTACGGACTACCAGTGCGGATTCAAGGCTTACAGGCGGGATGTGTTTTTGGATGTGAGCAGGAAAGTTAAGGATAAGTGGTGGTTCTGGGACACGGAGTTTTTGCTTGAGGCACTGGACGCAGGAAAAAAAATATGTGAAGTGCCAGTTTTTTGGGACGAGCAAAAGGACACGACTTTTAGCATATTCAAGGATACAAAGAACATGGCAGTGGCGCTTGCCAAATACAGGCTGCGAAAGTCAGGGTTTTTTCCTGGCAACGCAGATAATGCTTGTGCCAACGGGAATTGAAGCCCCCATTGAAATAGCCTTGCGCTCGGCGGCAGAAAGAGACAGGAGAAGGGAATTGACTGGGCCTGGAACCGAGAAATCGTCAGAGCCTTCCACACTTGCAAGTTTTTTTACAAGCCTTGCGGCAACTGCGGGAAAAAGGGCATATGAGAAAAAATGGGAGCACCTGAGTATTTCAAACATTGAAAGGAGGCCTGCAATGGATTTTGTGGTGTGCCTTCGCTTGTGGCCTACCGCAATATCATGAAGGGAAAACAGCCACGGGTATGCAGGAACCGTGGCTATTAAATAGCCCCCGGGCTTGAGCACCCTGTATGCCTGCGCCACGGCTCTTTTGTCGTCTGCAATGTGCTCAAGAACATCGGCATAGACGACTATATCGGCAAAGTTATCCTTGAACGGCAGGTCCAGTGCATCCCCAAGCCGCGCATCCAGACCCTGGTTGCGGCAAAATGAGAGGGCTATTTTTGAGTTGTCAAGCCCAATGGCCTTGCCAAAAGATGAAAGTTTGGATAGATTAGAGCCGGTGCCACAGCCGATTTCCAAAATCACCGTCTTTTGCTTTTTTGGGGTTATTGACTGGACTAGCTGGCAGAGCAAAAGCTGCCTTGAAACAAACCACCAGTTGGTGTTTTGCACCCGGGCCATTTTTTCATAGTCAATGCGCTTCATAGCCTCACCGTGCAGTTTTCTCAAAAACAACAAAACCCGGCCGCTCGCCAAACGATGCTGCCTTGAGGTAGCCCTCCGGCACTTGGCCTGCAAAATAATCTAGATGGCTTTTTTCAACAACAAGATACGTGTCATTGAAAGTGTTGATTTTTCGCATGACGGTTTCCTGCGAATCCGACTGGCTTGTGTAAATAGCATGGATTCTGGGTGACATTCCATAGCCATTATTTTGTTTGCTGCCTCCAGCGCCTTCGGCAAAAAATTTGTATGGAAGCACTGTCATGCGCATGTTGGCAAGAAGAGCAGGGGAACTTGTATTTGAATAATGATTTGTGTAGTAGCTCCAGATTGCCATGTTCGGCTTTGCGGCAAGGATAGTCAGGGGATATTTGCCTGCAAGGAAGAGCCCTAATTGTTTTTGCGACGGGAAATCATATCTGGAGTCAAAGGATGCGTAGTAAAGTGTGTTGAGGCTGAAGAGCGCGCAAAGCAGCAGAAGAATGCCCAAAGCCATTGCGTCTGCCTTTTTGGCTGCACACAAAGCCGATGCAACAAGAAGGGCAGGTCCGAAAAACAGGATTGCCGTGTAATAGAAAGAGTTGAGAACAAAAAATGAGAAGAGCAGGATAATTTGACTAACTTCGAACAGATGCCCCTTGAGCGCTTCGCGCTTTATAAAAAGAATGGACGACAGGAGCACTAACACCCCCAGGTGGATTTGAAGGCCCGAGGCAAAGGAAAATGCCGCGGATGCCGCATCTGGGCTGAGCCTGGTGAAAAACTCTGTTTGGACAAGAAGCCATAATTGCGTGAGCCTGTTTGGGTAGTATGGAATAGCTGAAACCAGTATGGCCAGAACGACCGATACGGCAGCATAGGCAAAGTAGTCAATCCTAATTTTTTGGCGCAGCAGCATAAAGGGGACAAGAACCGCAAAAAACAGCGCAATCTGCTGCATTTTTATGTAAAATGCAAGCCCGGTTAGAAGGCCGGCTGCAATCGAGCCGCCTTTTGTCTGGTTTGAGACGAGTTGATGGAGCGCAAGGAAAAGCGCCAGGAGAAAGAAAATGTCTGGGGAATAGTAAAAGGATATAAGGGAAAAATTTGGGGTGATTGAGAAAAACAAGGCTCCGGCCGCGGCCCCTGTTCTTGACTTGGTCAGATGTTCGAGGATAAGAAAGAGAACTGCAAGAGCCAGCGCGCCAAAAATGATTGAGGTTATCCTGAAGGGGACTTCGATTGGCAGCGAGAATGCTGCCGAGAGTGGAAGGAATATTGACAGGAATGGTGCAGAGAGAACAAACATGCCAGCAGGTTTAATCACAAGCTCGCCATATACATCAGGCCTTCCAGACTTGGCAAACTCGGCGTATGCATTGGCATAGTTGGCTTCATCACCGATAAAAAATGGAAAAATAACTGAGAGGAAAAGCCTTGAAACAAGAAAAAATGCAAGAAGCGCCAGGAACTGCCTTGACTTGAGGGATGGGGGAAGCATTGGAATACACAACTGGAACAAATATTTATTTATCACGGGCTGGCTTGCATTTAACCATTAATTTAGGTGATTGTGGATTTGAGGTAGGCGACAATGTGCTTCAGGCCGATTTTTGACTTGCCTGACCCGCGCGCGCCAAACACATAGTAGATTTTTGAAATTTTAGTTTGGGCGGGAAGCTGCTTTGCAATGTCAAAAAGGAGCTTATAGCCGCTTTTGTTTATCCTTGCTGCGGAAAGTTTTTCAAAGGCTGTTTTTTTCATGCCAAAAAACCCGGAAAGAACATCAAAGTCGCTTTGCCTGCCCCTGACTGCAAGAGAAACCGCGCCTATTGCACTTGCAGCAAGACTCATAAGCCTGCGGTGGGCTGGCCAGCCATTTACACTTGCACGACAAGCGACAACCAAATCAGGGTGGTTGGAAGACTCAAATGCATGAATAATATCATCAACAGCCTCAGGCGGGTGCTGCATGTCCCCATCCATTACAATAAAGTAAGGCGTCTTGCAAGCTGCCACACCATCAAGCACGCTTGCAGCAAGCCCTTTGGTGCTTGAACCTGACCTGTCAAGAAATAACAAATTGCGACCATAATGCCTGCACGACTCAACAGTTTTTTTTGTGCCGTCAACTGAGCCGTCATCAGAGACGATTATCTTGAGCCCCGGATAGAGTTTCCTTATTTCCCTCAAAAGAACGCCAATGTTGGCTTTCTCATTCAGGGTTGGCACTATGAGGGTGAAGCTTGAGTATTCGGGCATGGAAAGAATTTGAAAAAGAAGAATAAAAAAGAGGGGGTTTGGGCAAAAGCCCAAAGCACCTGCTTAGCAGCTAACTGAGTTGCCCCCGCCATATAGATAGTTCAAGAATGGAGGCGCAATAACCACAATCAGGACGCCAATCACGGCACCGATAAGCATTGCGGTTGCCCAGACGTTTGCACGGGCCCTCGTCTCAGCGCCCATCATTTGGCCGACTGCATAAAGTGCGCCTGCGCCAACAATCATGAGCATTGCCGCCATTGGGACAAGCGTCTTGATGCTCACACAAAATTGTGACAAGGCGGCTACCAGGCTGTTGAAGCCGCCTGAGCCTTGCGCTGCAGCCATATTTAGCAAGAATATTGCCACAAGCGGTGCGTATACCAACTTTTTCAAATTCATTTTATCATCCTCCTAGGAAGTGTGAATTAGTATCATCGGGGTAGTTTAAAAAGATTGCCATAATTGGAAGGAATTGGAAGGGGGTTGTAGGTAATAGAAACGCATGTAAGACTTGCCAGACCGGCTGCAGCAAATCAGTGCTTGCAGTAGCTTGCGGCAAAGCGAAGATTGCAACTATCGTGGGTTGCGATTCAATCGTCCTCAAGTTTTCGGAGGGTTTTTTTTGCCGCCTCATTTTCAGATGGTGGCCTGCCCCCAAGCCCAAAAGAAAACACGCGGCTTTGACTGTGTTGTTGGCTGGATTGCAGGGTGTGTTGGTTTTTGGCTATGGCTTTGGACTGTCTTCCCCGTGTCTTGAGATAATAGGCGGCACACAAAACAACAATAAGCGCCACAACTGCTGCAATTGGCACTGCCAGGCTGTCCTGCTTTTTGCTTCCAGCTGCAAGTATCAGCTCGTTTGAGCTTTTTATCGAGCTTTCCGAAGCTATTATGGATTCTGCAAAGTTTCCCTCTTCAAGCCGGCTTCTGGCCTGGGCAGCCAAATCATTGGCCTGTTTTGCCTTAGCTTCAAACTCCGGCCCCTTTCCATAGGACATGTTCATTGCAAGGATTGTCAAGGCCTGGGCATCCAGGCTTTTTTCATCTGCCGCTTTTTCTAAGCGAGACAGCTGCCCTAAAACTGAAGATAATGTTGACGACGCCTCTTGGTTGGCAAATGCGGCCTGCTGCGCCGACTCAAGGCTGATTTGCCTGCCGGATTGCTTGTCCGGGATTTTTTCAAGCGCCTTTGAGGCTCTTGAAAGCGAACTTTGGGCTTTTTCAATGTCAAGTGAAAGCCGCACTGTCCTGCTTCTTGAAAGAACGGTTTTTTCCTTTGCAAGTTTTGAAAGCGCCCCGTTTGCCCTGGCAATGCTTGACGAGGCGTTGGCTGCAAGCAAGTACGCCTGTGCCTGCATTTGGTTTTGTGCGTCTTTTGAAATTGCAGATATATTCTCAAGCTGCAGGTAAATGCCGGTTGTATCTGATGGCTGGCCGTATTGCACAAGCTGCAGGCCGTGCCTGATTTGGCTTTTCAGGCCGGCTCGAAGATTTGAAATGATTTTGAACTGGGCAGACCCAGGCCCGAAAAGCTTTTCTTCTGATGCAAGCTCTCTCTCGTTTTGCCCGTCTGCCTGGATTAGGGCTTGGTGCTCGAATTCAGAAACGTCGATTTTCGAGATAACCCCCTGGGCAAGGCGGCGCGACTCCTCTGCACCTTCAAAATCCCCTTCAGAATATTTTTCTGCCGCAGTATCAAGAAGCAGCAAGGCCTTGGAAACCTGGCTGGGGATTTGTTTGGAATCGGAGTTTGACGCTTTTGCCAAGACAAGATATGCCTGGTTTGCCGAGTCTAGTCTCCCCCTTGTCTTATTGTAGCCCGTGTCAAATGATTCCTTGAAGCCCCCGAGCTTTTCCGATTCTGCTTGCGCTTTTGAGATTGTTTCATATGCAAGCCTTGCCGCCTGCAGGACATCCCCGGAGTCATAGAGGGCTTGGGCAGCCTCTATGCCCCGCATATATTTTGATGTTGTATTTTTTGAGGATAAGGAAAGCCTTGCGGCAGCAAGATAGTCTGATGTGAAGTTTGCCGCATCGGTTGAGGCGCCCGTGATTTTAAGGCTGTATGTGCGCCCTTTTTTTGGATTTAGAAGCAGGAATGAGACGGTGCCAAGGCCGCCTGGGTTTGAAACTTTGACGCCAGAGACTTCTGTATCTTGCCCAAGGGGGCTGATTTTGACATTTGAGCTGGTTGAAACAAATGCAGGTATCGAAACCTCAATGTTTTCAAAGTCCTCCTTAATCCCAAAAATCGTGGCTGTAGTGGAGAGCTGAAGGCCGTTTTGCAAAGCTGATACCGTGGTGTTGGTGATTTGGACTGAAAACGGATTGTCAATTTGGTAGCTGAACCTTGCCTTATAGGATTGTTGTTCAAGCTGCGGGAGGGTGACTATGGCAAATGTTGAGGGCAAGCCTGCTTGGGATGAGCTTTCAATAATAGTGCCAAGCTCCCGATTATCTAAGGTTGCTGACACTGCGGTTGTGGAGTTTGGCACCTGAAGCCTCAGATGCGGGCGGGCAAGTGGAAAGTCCGGCCTTAGTTCCACAACTTGGGATACCTGTGCCTGCTCCTTTCTGATTTGTGATGTTTTTGATGAGACATATGCAAGAAGCGGAGTGAAGTTGCCGGCCAGCTCAAGCCGATTGTTTTCGTGCGCCCCGATTTTGTCAAGATAGATTGCAAATTGCGGTTGGCGGCCTGCCGAAACAACACCGCCACTTTTGGCTGGCTGCAGGCGCTCAATGCCAACTATGCCATCTGATTTGAAGCGAAGGTCTGAAGATTGGTATGGGGTTTGGGAGGTGAAAAGGACCTCGACTTTCCGTTTTTGAATGCCGTCCGTGGTCAAGACCTGTTGGTTTTGCTGAGGCTGGCCGCCATAAAAAACAAGGCTGGTCGGATTTGAAACGGAAACTTGCGTCTTGAAAAGCGCAGGCTCGTTTGAATATGTTTTTGGCTCAAAATCCTGGACAGAAACTGTTTTCTGCATGAATGATGAGAGGACCTGCGGTTTTTGGGCTTCAATCTTTGCCGAAAGTTCCAGAAGATTAGCCTCCACTGATTTTCTTTTCCCGGCAACCAAAGCAAGGTTTGGCTTGCCTGATGCAAACCAGTTTGACACTGAATCAAATTCCTGATTGAGATTTGGGAAGAAAGCTGCCTGGTTTTCAAGCACCAGGAATTTTTCAGACAACGGAGCATATTCAAGGTTAAGCTGGTCGGACAGGCTTTCTATTGAAAGCTCCAGTTGGTTTTGAAGGTGGCGTATTGCAAGGGGTTGGATGCGGGAATTTTGGTAGGTGGTCTCATACTCGGAAAGGGCGTTGGAATACGCAGTCGCATCAATTCCATCCGCCTGCGCGCCTTTTACAAGGAGTGAAAAATATGCGAGCCGCGCTTCAAGATTTGTTGAAGCGTTTGGGCCTGCAAGGGACCAGGAGAGAAGAATGCTTTCCGCCTCCTCAATATCGCTTTGCGCGCTATTTAGCTTTTCAAGTTGCCAGGACAAAGGCGCACCGGGTTTTTTTGCATCGGCAAGACCATCACGCGCCTGCACAAACAAATCCTCGATGTTCTGGCTTCTGATTTTGTCAAGGGCAAAACCCTGATGCTTTTCGGACAAGGCTGATTTGAGGCGCACAAGCCGCAGCGCAAGGCTTTCCCGCCTTTGCCAAAGGTAGTCTTCCGCGATTCGGGCCGATGTAACATAATACGCCTCCGAATTTGAATACAGGTGCACTGACTCGTTGAAGTAATGGATTTTGGAAATCGCCCAGTTTGGCGATTGCCCGGTTATTTGCTGCCCCGACATAAAATATGAATCGGCAAGGGCAATTTTACTGCGCGCCAAAGACAGCTGCCGGTTGTCTTCCAGGCCCGCATAAACAAGAACTTCGGCAACTCCGTTTCCATCGAAATAGTTTGCAGCCTCCTGCGCTTTTTTTGAAGCCGACAGCGCAGTTTGGCGCGACACCTCGGCCTCCTGCGCCATCAGCTCAACTGCCTTGCGTGTCGCGCGCGAAGTCAGGTGCAGTTGTTCAAGAAGCGGCTGGCCTGACACCGCGCCGCTGCCCTGCCCTGTTGCAGTCTGGCCAAGCAAAAGAAGGTTGAAGTTGCCGGCTACGTCAAAATCCCCAAAATCTATGACATTGTACTGGTTTTGGAGATGTAGGCGCAGGCCCTCGTTTTTGTTTTGCAAAGCGGCGGTAATTTTGTAAAAATCGTTTTGCTGCCTTCCTGACGCCCCTGCAAGAAGATTACTGGACGCAACATACTGCTCCTTTGCCTTGCCAAAGTAGCAGGGGGAAGAGGCACCCATGAAGGAAAGTTCGGATACTGCTCCATAAATGTCGTCAAGCTCGCCGTTGTATGCGGCATTGGCAGCCTGCAAGGCATCGAGCTGGCTGTCTAGTGCACTTGACCAGTGTGACGAGTATTGGCGGAAAAACGATTCGCTTCTTTCTAGTTTGGAGAGCAGGGTAATGGCCCCGATTGGAAGTTTGAATTCAAAAGGAATCGGCTGCTGCAATACCTGCAGCTCTTCAAGGTTGAATAGAGAGGTGATTTGCAAATGGTCATTGTCCGCATCTGCCTTTGACACCGCGGCATTTCTTGAGTTTTCCAGTGCAAGGCGGATGCGGGAAGCGCTTGGGCCGTTTTGCTGGACAAGAATATCGGTTGTCCCTGTGGCCATGGAGGCTATTTGGGCCGATTCAAGCGACAGGTCCATGGCATGAGCCTTTGCCGGGCTAAAAAATAACGATGCAGGACTTGTTTTTGAAAGAATTGACGGGTCCGGTTTGGTGGATTCACGAAGAGTTTTTTCATCTTTCCACGGCCTCTCGAACTTCTCGGGAAGCGTGATTGGATAGGTGATTGGGCCTTGGGCAAAAAGGCAGGCTTTGCCAAAATCAACCTGCCCGGAAGAGAATGTTGGCTGGCCCTGCTGCAACTCCGACTGCTGGATTTGTGCAAAAAGCGGCAGGTTATCTGGCACAAGGGCAATGAAGCATAGGATAAGAAGCATGAGCGCTTTGCAAAGCAGACTCATGGTGTTATATTGCCAGCAGCGTTATAAATAATTATGCAGGGGGGCGAGGGGGGGTTTTTTGAAAAATGCGCCGAGGTTGCAGCATATGCGAGGAGCTTCACAAGCCCGACGATTGTGCACCATTATGATTGTGACGGGATTACAAGCGGCAGCATAGCCGCCCTTGGCCTCAAAAAAGACGGCAAATTCCCAAAAATGGTGACTTTGCGCAAACTTGACGACCAGATTGTCAATGAACTGTTTTGCGACAAAAATGAAATTGTGTTTGTTGATTTTGGCGGCGGCTGCAAGGCAATAGACCAAATCAAGGATGCCGTTGTCATAGACCACCACCAGACCGAGGGAATTGCGACACTCCAGGCAAACCCGCAGTTGCACGGGCTTGACGGGGGCGCGGAAATTTCTGCTGCAGGGGTTGCGTATTTTGTTTTCGGGCAGGCCGAGTGGCTCGGCGTGGTAGGGGCTGTTGGAGACGTGCAGGCGCCATTGCACGGGCTGAATGGAAAGTTACTTGAGATTGGCGGGAAAAACAAGACAGTCTCGCGTTCCAACGGGCTGAGACTTTATGGAAAAGGGACAAGGCCGCTCAAACAGCTTTTGCTTTATGCCGACGACCCTTACCTGCCTGGCATCAGCGGAAACGAGGAGGCGTGCTCAAGAATCATAGAAAGTTCCGGCGTGGAACAGGTTTTCGGAAGCGCGCAGCGGACATATAATGATTTGAACGATGAGGAAAAAAAGAAGTTTGTGGGAAATTTGGTTGATGCGTTGAGCCAGGGCCGCAGCCAAAACGTGGCACAGGAGCTTTTTGGCGAAAGTTACCAGTTGGACATTTACAGGTATACCCCTCAGCTATACGAGGCCGCGGAATTTGCAACGCTGCTAAACGCCTGTGGGAGGAACGACAAGCCGCAAATCGGGATAGGGGTTTGTCTTGGAGCGACAGGTGCGCTGCAGGAGGCGATTGGGCTTCTTGCGGCCCACAGGAAAAACTTGCAGGCAGGAGTTACATACGGCGCAAAAAACATCCAGGATTTTGGCCCGTTTAGGCTTCTGGACGGGCGTGGCGTTATTGATGATGGGATAATAGGCGTGGTGGCCGGCATGCTTATGGGCGGGAAGGGGGACAGGCCGATGGTTGCGCTTTCCTTAGACAAGGAGGGGCAAGTAAAAGTCTCGGGGCGCGCAAAAAAAACAAGCATAGACGCTGGAATCAACCTCGGGGCCGCAATGAAGGCGGCTGCCTTGAAGGCAGGAGGAGTTGGCGGGGGCCACGCACAGGCCGCTGGCTGCACAATTCCAAACGATAATGTTGATGCATTTCTTGCGACAATCGGCGGCGTGTTTAGGTCGCAGGCAAACCAGGATTATAAAGAATGATGGTAAATTAGGTGTGGGCAATAATCCGGCGGCAGGGTAGGTTGCGATGAATTGGAAAAATGCACTCCATGAAGCATATTTGGTGTATAGGAAAAACACCGTAGGCTATGCAAAACTTGGGTTCCTATATTTCTTTTGCGTCGCCATGAGTTTTGCCGCCCCGCTTGCCGTTTTCGTCCTCGTGTTTTTTGCAAGCGCCGCCACAGGCACACACCAGTCCGCTGCGCCTGCTAGCTATGCGGTGCTTGCCTTGTGTGTTGTAGCAGGTATTTTGATTTCGGCCATATTCAAAGGCGGATTTTATAGTGCAATTCTCGGGGCATACGATGCCGGGAATGCCGACGCATTTGAGTTTATTGGATGCGCCGGAAAAAATGCCAGGGAATCCATAGTAGTGGAGGGAGTCCAATATGCTTTGCTTGCCTGCTGCAGCCTGCCGTTTATTCTCCTCGTAATTTTCACAAAGACGCCGCTTGCGGCGGCAGTCGCGCTTCTTGCCATTTTCGCCCTTGCAGTGGTGATATTTGGAACATTCTCACTTGCCCAATGCGCCATTGCAATGGATGGATATGGAGCCAAGGCAGCGCTAAAAAAATCTTACATGACGGCAAGAAACAACATCGGGGATTTCGCGGAGATTCAGGCGATAATCATAGGCTGGTTTGTTGTGATTTTGATGCTCGTGCCCGTTGGAATTGGACTGCTTGCCCTGACTCTTGCATATCTTCCCATAAGCGCCCTGATGCTCTTGCTTTTTTACAGGAGCAGAAGGGTTGTTGAAAGGAAGATTTAAATTTTACAGATGCGTATTTTTGTCCATGGCAGACGAGAACGCTCCGGCAGCCGCTGCAATGAGACTTAAGGCATTGAGTAGGACGGAAAAGGAGTTTGCCGCCCCGCTTAGGGAGGAGCTTCCAGCCAAGCTTGGAAGGTTCAGCAATGTGCCCATAGGCAAGGTAATAGATACGGAAAACCCTGATTTTAGGAAAATGACTGCCGGACAGGCAGCGCAA